>ERZ1673700.773-NODE-773-length-37536-cov-14.192844_pt1 | contig 37536 bp, 33 predicted proteins | sample MGYA00580230_ERZ1673700 | MGnify/ENA primary metagenome ERZ1673700 (study PRJEB41218, sample SAMN15661782) | gut metagenome | host: Homo sapiens | place: Canada: London | collected 2015-08-20/2019-03-30 | study: EMG produced TPA metagenomics assembly of...
GACATGGCCGATGATCTGGAAAAGCGCGGCATCTACGCCCAGAACACCGCAGCAGCTGAATAAATCCCATAGTAAATCCCATAGAAAGAGGAACGAGCGTCATGTTGTTTGGCAGACGTAAACCCGGCTACACCACCACTGTGGACAGCAGCGTGGACCCGGAGCAGGCCGTTCTGGACCTGCAAAAGGCAGAGCTGGCCGCCAAGAAAAAGCCCAAGGCAGAGGTGTTCGACATCGATGCCGCCAGCGAGACGGCCCGCCGCCTGAAGGAAACGGGCAGCAGCTTTGACGGCAGCGCCGCCAAGACCGGCGAGGATGTGATCGCCGCCGTGGAGCGGGAGACCGCAGAGCTTGCAGCAATGCAGGCTGCCGGGGCCGCACCCGAAGCCGCCGAAACTGTGCAGGACGAGGCCGCAAAGCCTCAGCTGCTGGATTTTCTGGCCGGTGAGCCGGAGGCTAAAAACGATCCCTTTGCGGATCAGCCCACCCAGACCGCGCCGGAGCTGCCGGAGCTGACCCCCGCGCAGGAGCTGGCCGGTTACATCCGTTCCCGCAGCGCCGCCGCGCTTATCACGCCCCATGCACTGCTGGTCAGTGAGGTGGAGAACGCCGATGAGCTGCTGGCTCAGATGCCGCAGGACCCCCAGTGTGAGGATATCGTTGTCCGTGCAGGCGCAAAGGATACCTACTATTACTCCAACGCCAACATGAGCGACAACTACGCGATGATCGCGCAGCTCATCGAGGACGAGGACCTGTGCGTGATGTTCGCGGAGATGGTGCGGTTCAATGCCCGCATCTACCCCAGCGCCACCCCGCTGCGTTACTTCCGCCGCTCGCCCTACGGCCTTTCGCCGGAAGCAGTCGAGCAGACGTGGAAGGCTATGCAGGGCAAGCCGGAATTTTCCGACATTGAGGAGCTGACCAACAATCAGAACGAGCGGTTCCTCTTTTCCACCAAGTACCTCACCCGCCGCTACGCGAAAGCCATCAGCGACGTGGATGAGTGGACCGACTAAAGCAATCCATACAATTGAACAGGGTATAAGAGCTTCTTTGAGCAAAGGCGTCTAAACCGAAGGGCATTGACGCCGCGCCGCAATGCTAAGGGCCCGCACGCGAGCCGGCATTCAAGGGTGGCTGGGGAAACCCGGCCGCCTTCCCGCAGAAGAAACGCTGCAATTTGAAAAAAAGAACTCCTCCCATCCACCGTTCCGGAGCGTTGCCTCCTTCCCGCTGCTGCAACAGCGGAAAAGGAAGCGGCTCCCTCGGCGTGGCGGCATGCAAGCCGCCGCTCCGGGCCATGTTCGGTTTTTGCGGGGGCGTTTTGATTTTCGGTCAAAACGTCTCCGCTTTTTTTCACCTGCCGATCGAAAAGAAATCTCCCCGGGAGTTTGTCCGGGCCATAGCGGGCAAACTGTGCCCCGGGGAGCGATGGAGGATTTTTGCAATGAAACAGCCTTTTTGCACGCCAGCCCAGGCCCTGCGCCGGGTGCTGGATGCTGCTGCGGCTCTCCCGGTGCCTGCCACGGAGCGGGTGCCGCTGGATGATGCCTGTGGGCGGATCGCAGCCCGGGACCTGTGCGCCCGAATGGATCAGCCCCCTTTTGACCGGAGCCCTCTGGATGGCTATGCCCTTCACAGTGCCGACACGGCCGGGGCGGGGGAGGAGACCCCTGTCACCCTGCCGGTGGTGATGAAGCTCTACGCCGGGGATGCCCCCGCCGCTGCCCTGCCTGCCGGGTGTGCTGCCCGCATTATGACCGGTGCACCCCTGCCCCCGGGCGCGGACTGCGTTCTGATGCAGGAGCTGACCGACAGCGGGGAGGAGCAGGTGCGCATTTACGCCCAACTTCAGCCCAACGCCAATGTGGTGTTCCGGGGTGAGGACATCGCCGCCGGTGCCCCCATTGCCGCCGCCGGAACTGTGCTGACCCCGGCGCACATCGGTGTGCTGGCCGGGCAGGGCATCCCGGATGCTGAGGTCTTCCGCCCCATGACCGTGGGCGTGCTTGCCACCGGCAGTGAGCTGCTGGAAGCGGGTGAGGCCTGGGCTCCCGGCAAGATCTACGATGCCAACGGGATCCAGAATGCCGCCCGCCTGCGGCAGCTGGGCTTTGCCGTGGAGCGCACCCACTGCTCGGATGACCCGGAGGAGATCGCCGCCCGGATGCAGGATCTGCTTACCCGGTGTGATGCGGTGATCACCAGCGGCGGTGTTTCGGTGGGGCAGAAGGATTACCTGCCCACAGTGCTGGACATGCTGCACGTGGAGCCTGTTTTTGCCGGGGTGGCCCAGAAGCCCGGCAGCCCCATGATCGCTGCACAGGTGGGAGAAAAGCTGGTGTTCTGCCTGTCCGGCAATCCCTTTGCCGCTGCTGCCACGCTGGAGCAGTATGCCGTTCCGGCCCTGCTGCGGGCCGCAGGGCGGCGGGAAGAAGACTGCATCCCGGTGCACACCCGGGGCAGGCTGACCACCGGCTTTTCCAAGCCCAGCAAGGGAACCCGCTTCTTGCGGGCCAGAGCGCTGGGCGGCCTGGTGGAGATCCCCGGCGAGGGCAACGCGGAGGCGCATTCCTCGGGCAGTCTGTCGGCCATGATGGGCTGCAACTGCCTGGTGGAGCTGCCTGCGGGCAGCGGCCCGGTGGCTCCGGGCGAAGAAGTGGAGGTGCTGAACTTTGTACAGTGAAAAGAAACAGGCGCTTGCTGCCGAGCTGAGCCTGAAGCGCCCGGCTGTGCTGGCCGTGAGCGGTGCGCACAACAGCGGCAAAACAACTTTGTTGGAAAAACTCATCCCCCTGCTGCGGGCACGGGGCCTGAAGGTGGGCGTCATCAAGCATGACGGCCACGATTTTACCCCCGACGTGCCGGGCACCGACAGCTTCCGCCTGCGGGAGGCCGGGGCCGAGGGCGTGGCGATCTTTTCGGGCAGCCGCTACCTGCTGACGGAGGAATTCCGCCTGAACGAGCAGGATCTGCTGGCCCTGTTTGAGCGCCACGGCTATGATCTGGTGCTGATGGAGGGCTTCAAGGAGAGCGGCTGGTCCAAGATCGAGGTGGTGCGCAAGGCTGTCTCGGAGGAGCCTGTCTCCTTTGAGCCGCTGGCCATCGTGGGGGATGTTCCGGGCGCGGATTTTGCGCTGGACGAGCCCGCAGCGCTGGCCGACTGGATCGCTGCACAGATGCCTGCATTGTAACAGGGGGAGGAAGAAACCATGAAACTGATCCGTACCGAAGACGCGGCAGGGCAGGTGCTCTGCCACGATATCACCCAGATCATCCCGGGTGAATTCAAGGGGGCCCGCTTCAAAAAGGGCCACATCATTCAGCCCGAGGATATTCCGGTGCTGCTGAGCATCGGCAAGGAAAACCTCTATGTCTGGGAGAAAAAGCCCGGCATCCTCCACGAGGACGAAGCTGCCGCCCTGCTCTACAAGGCCGCTGCCGGTCAGAATATCCACGGCACCGAGCCCCGGGAGGGCAAGATCGAACTGATCGCCGACTGCGACGGTCTGCTCAAGATCGACCGCAGGGCCCTGCTGGCGGTGAACAGCACCCCCCAGATGATGATCGCCACGATCCACGGCGACCTGCCTGTGAAAAAGGGAGCCAAGCTGGCTGGTACCCGCATCATCCCGCTGGTCATTGAGCAGGAGAAGATGGAGGCCATGCAGGCTGCTGCCGGGCCGAAGCCCATCCTGAACGTGCTGCCCTTCCACCAGAAGAAGTTTGCCGTTATCAACACCGGCAGCGAGGTGTTCAAGGGCCGCATTGAGGACAAGTTTACTCCCATCCTCGAGCAAAAGCTGGCGGTGTATGGCTGTGAGATGGCCTTCCACAAGGTCTGCGACGATGACCCGGCGGGCATTACGGCTGCCATTCTGGAAGCAAAGGCCGCAGGCTGTGAGTTGATCTTTACCACCGGCGGCATGAGCGTGGACCCGGATGACCGCACCCCGCTGGCCATCAGGAACACCGGGGCTGAAATTATTACTTACGGTGCGCCCGTGCTGCCCGGTGCCATGTTCCTGGTCAGCTATCTGGACGGTGTGCCGGTCTGCGGTCTGCCCGGCTGTGTGATGTACGCCAAGCGCACCATTTTTGACCTGCTGCTGCCCCGCCTGTTGGCCGATGACCCCATCACCGCCGAGGATATCGCCCGTCTGGGCGAGGGCGGCCTCTGCCTGGGCTGCGCCGAGTGCCACTGGCCCAACTGCGGCTTCGGACACTGCTGAAACCCTCTCAGTCAAAGTCTTTCGGCTTTGCCAGCTCCCCCGAAGGGGGAGCTTAACTAAGGTGAAAAAATATGAGTGAAAATAATCTGACACATTTTGATGCCGCCGGTAACGCCGTGATGGTGGACGTGAGCGAAAAGCCCGTCACGGCCCGGGAGGCCACGGCCCACGGCATCATTACCATGAATGCGGATGCCTTTGCCGCCGTGGAAAGCGGTACCGTGAAAAAAGGCGATGTGCTGGGTGTGGCCCGGGTAGCCGGCATCATGGCCACCAAGCGCACCAGCGAGCTGATCCCCCTGTGCCACCCGCTGCCGCTGACCAAGGTGCAGATCGAGTTTGACCTGCTGCCCGAGCGCCGGGCTGTGGAAGCACGCTGCACGGTCAAGACCAGCGGCGTGACCGGCGTGGAGATGGAGGCCCTGACCGGCGTTTCCACCGCCCTGCTCACCATCTATGACATGTGCAAGGCCGTGGATAAGGGCATGGAGCTGGGCGAGATCCATCTGGTGGAAAAGACCGGCGGCAAGAGCGGCCACTATATCCGGGCGGAGGGCGGCTATGTTTGATCGTTACCAGCGCGAGATCCATTATCTGCGCTTGTCGGTGACCGACCTGTGCAACCTGCGCTGCCGCTACTGTATGCCGGACGGCGTGGAAAAGCTGGAGCGGGAAGCCGTGCTGACCTACGAAGAATTTCTGCGTCTGGCCGCGCTGTTTGCTCAGTGCGGCATCGACACCGTGCGGGTGACCGGCGGCGAGCCGCTGGTGCGCAAGAACGTGGCGCAGCTGGTTGCTGGACTCAAAGCGACCCCCGGCATCCGCCGGGTCACCCTGACCACCAATGCGGTGCTGCTGGCAGAGCAGCTGCCCGCATTGCTGGACGCCGGGCTGGACAGCGTGAACATCAGTCTGGACACCCTGCGCCCGGAGGTGTTCCGGCAGATCACCGCCCGGGACGATTTTGCCGCCGTGCAGACGGGCTTGCAGGCGGCGCTGGAAAGCGGCCTGCCGGTCAAGCTGAACTGTGTGCCGCAGGCTGGCGTCAATGAGGGCGAACTGGAACAGCTTGCCGCGCTGGCAAAGGACAACGCCCTGCAGGTGCGCTTCATTGAGATGATGCCCATCGGCTACGGCGCTGCCATGCCCTGCATCTCCGGCCCGGAACTGCGGGCGCGGTTTGCCCGGCGCTGGCCGGAGCTTGCGCCCCTTTCTGCTGCGCAGGAGCACGCCTTGGGCGACGGCCCGGCGGTGTACTACACCGTGCCGGGCTGGCAGGGCAGCATCGGCTTTATTGCAGCGGTACACGGCAAGTTCTGTGCTTCCTGCAACCGGGTGCGGCTGACCAGTCAGGGCTTTTTGCGCCCCTGCCTTGCCAGTGAGACCGGGTGCGACCTGCGCGCCCTGCTGCGCAGCGGCGCGGACGATGCACAGCTGCTGGCCGCTATCTGGGAGACCATCTGGGCAAAGCCCCGGGAACACCATTTTAACGACAGTTCCATGCCCGCTACCCGCGGGATGTATCGCATTGGAGGATAAATAACTATGGGTAAGCTTCTGGCAATCTGCACCAGCCCCAAGCGGGGTACCGTAAAAACCGAGGTGCCCAGCGCCGTCCTGACCCCGGAATGGGGCATCGTGGAGGACGCCCACGGCGGCAACTGGCACCGTCAGGTCAGTATGCTCAGCGCCGAAAAAATCGAGGCGTTCCGCAAGAAGATCTGGGTGGACTACGGTGCCTTCGGTGAAAATCTGGTCATCGAGGGCTTCGATTTCCGTAATCTGCCGGTGACCAGCCGGTTTGCCATTGGGGATGTGGTGCTGGAAATGACCCAGATCGGCAAAGAGTGCCACAACGACTGCGTCATCAAGCAGAAGACCGGCGAGTGCATCATGCCCCGGGAGGGTGTGTTTGCCCGGGTGCTGCAGGGCGGCGAGATCCACGTGGGGGACGAGGTGACCCTGCTGCCCCCGCCGGAAAATCCGCCCCTGCGCGCTGCCGTCATCACCCTTTCTGACAAGGGCAGCCGGGGTGAGCGGGAGGACAAGAGCGGCCCCCTGATCGTGGAGATGCTCACCGCTGCAGGCTATCAGGTGGAGGAGACCATGATCCTGCCCGATGAGGCAAAGGCCCTGAAAGCACAGCTCATCCGGCTGGCCGATGGCCGTCAGGTCAACCTGATCCTGACCACCGGCGGCACCGGCTTTGCTCCCCGGGATATCACCCCGGAAGCCACCTATGCCGTAGCGGACCGCAACGCCCCCGGCATTGCTGAGGCCATGCGTTACCACAGTCTGAGCATCACCCCGCGCGGGATGCTCAGCCGTGCTGCCAGCGTGCTGCGGGGCAAGACCCTCATCGTCAACCTGCCCGGCAGCCCCAAGGCCGTGAAGGAGAATCTGGAGTACATCCTGCCCAGCCTGGAGCACGGGGTACGCATTGCCGCCGGGCTGGACGGCGAGTGCGCCCGCAAATAAGTCTGTTTCACCGCCGCGGCGCTGCTTTTGGTGCCGGGCGTAAAAATAAAAGTACAACAAAAGCATACCCACTGTAAGGAGCAAGACTATGAAAACTATGATCTCCCGCCGCAGCTTCCTGTGCGCTGCCGGCATCGCATCCGCATCTGCTGTTCTGACCGCCTGCGGCGGCTCCTCCAGCAGCACTGCATCTTCCACCGCATCCTCCACTGCTACCTCCTCTGAGGCTGCCTCCGGCGAGAGCGTGGAGCTGATCGTTTTTGCTGCCGCCTCCCTGACCGAGACCCTGAACGCCATTGCCGAGACCTACTCCGCAGAGAACCCCGGCGTGACCTTCAGCTTCAACTTTGACTCTTCCGGAACCCTCAAGACCCAGATCCAGGAGGGTGCGGACTGCGACCTGTTCCTCTCCGCCGGTCAGAAGCAGATGAACCAGCTGGACAGCACCGCCTCCGCTGAGGGGAACACCGAGGGCCTGGACTTTGTGGATGCCGAAAGCCGTGTGGATCTGCTGGAGAACAAGGTCGTGCTCTGTGTGCCTGAGGGCAGCAACAAGGGGATTGACAGCTTCGACAGCCTGGCTGAGCACCTGAAGGCAGAGGATATCCTGTTCTGCATGGGCAACAGCGATGTGCCCGTGGGCCAGTACACCCAGAAGATCCTGGCTTACTATGATCTGGATGAAGCAGCTCTGGCTGCTGCCGGTGTCATCACCTACGGCTCCAACGTCAAGGAAGTCACCACCCAGGTCAGTGAGGCCAGCGTGGATGCCGGTGTCGTTTACTGCACTGATGCGTACAGCGCCGGTCTGACCCCCGTGGACGAGGCCACCAAGGAAATGTGCGGTCAGGTCATCTACCCCGCCGCTGTGATGAAGAACGCCCTCCATGCCGAGGCTGCCAAGGAGTTCCTGGCTTACCTGCGCACCGACAAGGCTGCGACCGTGTTCGAGAGCGTCGGCTTCACCGTACTGTAAGCATCCGCTGGGGGGATGGTATGGACTGGTATCCCTTATGGAACAGCCTGCGCATTGCGCTGATCAGCTGCGCGGCGGTGTTCTTTTTAGGCATCTTTGCGGCCTACTACATTGCAAAGCTCCCGCGCGTGCTCAAGGGCGTGCTGGATGTGGTGCTCACCCTGCCCATGGTGCTGCCGCCCACGGTCGTGGGATATTTCCTGCTGCTGCTGTTCGGCGCAAAAAGACCGCTGGGCATCTTTTTCATGGAACATTTCGGTGTGAAGCTGGTGATGAACTGGTACAGCGCCATCTTTGCTTCCATCGTGGTGGCCTTTCCGCTGATGTACCGCACGGCCCGCGGTGCCTTTGAGAGTTTTGACGAAACGCTGGCCTGGTCGGCACAGACGCTGGGGCTTTCCAACACCTGGATCTTCTGGCGGGTGCGGATGCCCTGCTGCCGTCAGGGCATTCTGGCCGGTACGGTGCTGGCCTTTGCCCGTGCGCTGGGCGAATATGGTGCCACCAGCATGATCGCAGGCTACACGCCGGGCAAGACGGCCACCATTGCAACCACGGTCTACCAGCTCTGGCGCACCAACGATGAAGCCGGGGCCATGCAGTGGGTGCTGGTGGATATCGTTATCTCGGCGGTGGTGCTGCTGGCAGTGAACCTGCTGGAACGCAGGCAGAAGCAGGGAGGAAAGCACACATGAGCCTGGAAGTAAATGTGACCAAGCGGTTTGATGGCTTTACCCTCCACGCTGCGTTCACGGCAGGGGACACTGCCACCGCCCTTCTGGGTGCGTCCGGCTGCGGCAAAAGCATGACCCTGCGCTGCATTGCAGGCATCGTCCGGCCGGACGAGGGGCGCATCGTGCTGGATGGCCGGGTGCTGTTCGACAGCGCTCAGGGCATCGACCTGCCGCCCCAGCAGCGCAATGTGGGTCTGCTGTTCCAGAACTACGCCCTGTTCCCCAACATGACCGTGGAACAGAATATCCTCAGCGCACTGAAAAAGGAGAAGGACCCTGCCGCCCGCAGGGCTGCCTGTGCCAAGGCATTGCGGGCCATGCGGCTGGAAGAACTGGCCAAGCGCCTGCCCGGCTCGCTTTCAGGCGGGCAGCAGCAGCGTGCCGCCCTGGCCCGCATCCTGGCGGCCAGACCCCGCATCCTGATGCTGGACGAGCCATTCAGTGCGCTGGACAGCTATCTGCGCGAGGAGGTAGAGGGGGAGGTAGGCAGCCTGCTGGCCGGGTTTGCGGGCACGGCCCTGCTGGTGACCCACAACCGGGACGAGGCCTACCGCCTGTGCAGGGAGATGATCGTGATGGACAGCGGCGAGGTGCTCCGGGCAGGCACGACCAAGGAGGTCTTTGCCGACCCCCGCACCCGTGCCGCCGCCCGCCTGACCGGCTGCAAGAACATTCTGCCCTGCACCCGGGTGGGGGAGCATACCGTTCATCTGGCGGGCTGGGAACAGCCGCTGACCGTGGCTCTGCCGGTGCCCGAGGGCTGCTGTGCCGTGGGCATCCGCGCCCATGACTTTGCGCCCTGCGCTCCCGGCACCCCCAACAGCCTGCCGGTGCAGGCTGTCTCCACCAGTGAGAATCCCTTTGACTGGAACATGATCTTCACCCTGCCCGGCGGTGAGGCCCGCCTGTGGTGGAAGGTGTCCAAGGAGACACTGGCGGCCCCGCCGCCAAAAGCACCCGCCTGCCTTGCTGCCGCCCCGGAAAATATCATGCCGCTGGTCTGAGGCAAAAATCGTTTTCTCCCTGCTCCCGAAACAGAAATACGGAGCAGGGAGAATTTTTTTGAAAAAAGTACTTGACTTTATCAAGTAATGTGATTATACTAGACCTTGTCAAGTAAAGGAGATGCAAAGAGTGATCCAATCGACCATATCCTTCTACGTGATGGAGTTTTACAAGCAGTTCGCAGCCTACACCACCCAGCAGCTGCAGGAGTTTGGCCTGAGCTTTGGCATGATGTATTTTGTGATCTACGTGGGCAAACATCCCGGCTGCACCCCGGCTGAGATGACCAAAAACCTGCACCTGGACTGGGGCCACTGCCAGCGCAGCGTGATCAAGCTGGTGGAAGATGGCTTTATGACCCGGGAAAAGCAGGGCCGCAGTTATCATTTGGGGCTGACCCCGGCGGGTGAGAGAGCATTCCGGACCTGCCACCAGGTATTTTTCGATTGGGATGCACAAAATTTGAGCGGGCTGACCGATGAGGAACAGCACCAGCTCCTGAGCCTGCTGCAAAAGGCAGCACGGACGAGGAAAGAGAGTGTGTAACATGTACGACACCATCCTGAGCCCCATTGATTACGGTGGAATGCAGCTGAAGAACCGCATCATCTTTGCCCCCACCACCTTCGGCCTTTCGGACGAGGAATATCTGGCAGAGATGGAGCGGCTGGCCAAGGGCGGCTGCGCCATGATCATCATCGGCGACGTGCCGGTGGCCAAGAGCCGGTTCGAGAAGTCCCTGTTTGACAAAAAGGGCTTTGCCTTCTATCAGCAGATCTGCGAGACTGCCCACAAATACGGCTGCAAGGTCTGCGCCCAGCTCCACCAGACCGATACTGACATGATGTCCATCATCAAGTGCATCCCGGGGATGCTGATGAAAAAGATCACCCCCGACCAGCTGCGGGAGCGGATGAACGATGCCGTGGGCCCCTACATCACCAAGATGTCCCAGAAAAAGATCCATCAGATCATCGCGGGCTTTGGCAAGGCTGCTGTGCTGGCAAAGCAGGCGGGCTTTGACATGGTGCAGGTGCACGGCGACCGGATGTGCGGCAGCTTCTCTTCCGCCATCTTCAACCACCGCACCGATGAATACGGCGGCAGTGCCGAGCGCCGCGCCCGCTTTGCCGTGGAAGCTGTCAAGGCAGTGCACGCCGCTGTGCCCGGCATGGCCATTGACTACAAGCTGGCTGTCCGGCAGGAGAACCCCCATTACGGTAACGCCGGTGTGGTGGAGGAGGAACTGGCCGTGTTCGTGCCCCTGCTGGTGCAGGCAGGCGTGACCAGCTTCCATGTGACACTGGCCAACCACTCTGCGCTGGAAAACACCATCCCGTCGGCCAGCCACCCCGAGTTCAAGGAGACCGGCTGTTTCCTCAAGTTCTGCGATGAGGTGCGCCGGTATACCAGCGTGCCGCTCTGCGGTGTGGGCGGCCTGAACGACCCCGATTTTGTGGAGCAGCAGCTTGCCAGCGGCCGCATCCAGTGCGCGGCAATGTGCCGCCAGCTGCTGGCCGACCCCAACTGGGTCAACAAACTGCAGAGCGGCAATGCGGCAAAGATCCACCGCTGTGTCCGCTGCAACAAGAAGTGCCTGGGCGGCCTGATCGCCCATCAGGGCACCCGCTGTATCTATGATGCCCTGAACGCAAAAGAACAGGGAAGCATCTGATATCAAATATAATAAAGGAGAATGACCATGAGCTACGCCATCGTTTTCAGCAGCAAGACCGGCAACACCCGCCTGCTGGCCGACACCCTTCGCGCAAGCTTGCCCCAGAATGAGTGCACCTACTTCGGAGCACCGGCCCCGGAGGCACTGGAGGCTGAGACCCTTTACATCGGCTTCTGGACGGACAAGGGCCATGCCGATGACACCCTCACCGCCTTTTTGCAGACCCTGAAGGGGAAGCGGGTCTTTTTGTTCGGCACCGCAGGCTTTGGCGGCAGTGCGGAATATTTCGAGCAGATCCTGGCGGCGGTGCAGAAATCGCTGGATGAGAGCAACACGGTCATTGGAACTTATATGTGCCAGGGCAAGATGCCCATGACTGTGCGCCAGCAGTACGAAAAGATGCTGCAGCAGCCCAACCATGCGCCCAATCTCGAAATGCTGATCGAGAATTTTGACAAGGCGCTGGCTCACCCGGATGCCGCAGACCTCGACCAGCTGCGCAAAAAGGCGGCAGAGGTGCAGGCATAACGGAAGAACTCTTCAAAAAAGCAGATTTTTTGAGAAAGCTGCTCCAAAACAGTTGACAGGTTCTGTCCGATGTGGTAGGATAGCGTCGAGGAAATGGAAACGGCTCCTCAAGGTGAATTGAATATTCTCGGCAAAACAGTCGAAAGGCTGTGACGCAAAGCTACAGGGCCTGTAAAATGGCAGCCAGCTGCTTCTCAAAGAAATATTTCTTTGGGCGACCTGCTTAGAATTTCTAGGTGTTGTTTTGCTGAGTGTATTGCAGAACAACACCTTTTTTCGTTCTCAAATTTCTTCCCAAAAGAAGAAAGGCACGCAAAACTGAATATCCTCGGCAAAGCAGTCGAAAGGCTGTGACGCAAAGCTATAGGGCCTGTAAAATGGCAGCCAGTTGCTTCTCATCACCTGAGGGTCTCCACAGCGGAGATTGGGTGTTGAGTGACCTTCATCTGAAGCATCAGGTGTCGATTGCCGAGTATACCAGCAATCGACACCTTTTTTCATGGGGCAACACAAAAGAGGTTCAACACCATGCGTAACGCTTCGATGAAAGTCCTGAAGAATCTGGTCTGCTGCGCCGCATTTATCTGCCTGATGTTTGTTCTGGCAATGCCCGCACACGCAGCTTCCAAGGCCGATGAGCTGCTGCAGCTCGTCAACGCAGAGCGTGCACAGGCTGGTGTGGCTCCTCTGAGCATGGGCAGCAGCGCACTGAATGCTGCCGCACAGGCCCGTGCAAAAGAACTTACCGTCAATTACTCCTACAACCGCCCCAATGGCAGCCGCGAGTTCACCATCCTGCCGGAGTACGGCAATTACTGGGTGATGATCTTTACCTACGCCCGCGGCACCAGTGAGAACGGTTTTGCACAGGAAGTGCTGGCGCTGGTCAACGCAGAGCGTGCAAAGGAAAATCTGGCACCTCTGGCTATGGGCGATGCCAAGCTGCAGGCCGCCGCCGATGAGCGCGCAAAGGAAGTGGCAAAGGTCGCTTCCCACACCCGCCCCGATGGCACCAACTGCTTCACCGTGCTGAAGGAGTACGGTGTGTCTGATACCGCCACCGGCGAGAATGCCGCCTGGGGCGAGACCACGCCCGAAAAGGTCGTTGCAGACTGGATGGCTTCGGAAGGCCACCGTGTCAATATCATGGACCCCGCCGCCAAGTATATGTGCCTTGGCTACAACTACGATGCCAATTCTCAGTGGGGCCACAACTGGATCCAGATCTTCGCAAAGTAAGCGGATGACTTCCATTGAGCGTTGTACGATAAAATAAAGCAAAAAGAGATGCACCCCGCTCCCTGAACCGGTTTCAGGAAGGCGGGGTGCATCTCTTTTGTTTTTTTATTCTGCTGCCATCTCAGCCACATCCGCGGGGCTGAAATCGCCCAGGGGCAGGATGAGCCGGCCCAGCGTTTCCTGCGGCAGGGCGGCAAGCCGGGCACTCTCGTCCGCAATTTCGGCAGGGCAGAGGACGTGCACGCCGTCCGCACCGGTCTCTACCCGAGCGCGGTGGCCGGTGGCAATGTACTGGATGCCCAGCCGGTCAGCCGCCGCCAGCAGGGCGGGGAAGCGCAGGTCGGCCGGGGCAGCGGTCTCCTCAGCCAGCTGGCTGGCCAGTTCGCTGGCATTCAGGGTGATGCACTCGATGCCCAGAGCCTTGGCGGCTTCCTTGGCGGCATCCACAACGGGGTCATCGGTGCACAGACGCACCACAGCGCCCATCACCGCAAAGCCCTGCTGCTGTAAAATGCGGACAGCTGCTTTGCAGCCCGTGCCGCCGCACAGGCCCACCAGCACCTTGTCCTGCTGCTCATAGGTATCGAACCCGCTGCCGGGCAGAAATGTATCGCTCATCGTCCCTGTCTCCCTCCGTGTGCCTGACTTTGTGCCACGGCCAGCTGGTCGCAGCGTTCGTTTTCCGGGTGGCCTGCGTGGCCCTTGACCCAGACATAAGTGATCTTGTGCCGGGCTTCCTGCTCCAATGCCTGTTCCCACAGGTCGGGGTTCAGGGCAGGGGAGCCGTCGGACTTTTTCCAGCCTCGGCGCTTCCAGCCCCTGGCCCAGCCCTTTTCCAGCCCATTGATGACGTACTGGCTGTCAGAGCACAGCCGCACCTCACAGGGCTCCTTGAGCTGGCGCAGGGCCTCGATAAAGGCGGTCAGCTCCATCCGGTTGTTGGTGGTGGAAGCATCGCCGCCGCTGAGCTCCTTTTCATAGACCTTGCCGTTGAAGCGGTAGCGCAGCACTGCACCCCAGCCGCCCGGGCCGGGGTTGCCGCTGCACGCGCCATCGGTGTAAACTTCGACTTGTTTCATCTGTTTCTCCCGGAACTTGAATTTTTGGATACTTCTATTTAGAGCTATTTTTCCGGTTCTGTCAAGAGGAAAACGTATCATCCCCGGCTTTTCCGGCAAAGCTTTGAATTGACAAAGTGGACAAGAAATACTATACTGTTTGTAACAAAATGCGTATAGGGGCGCACCGGTGCGGTGTGTCCGGCCGGAACGGGGCAGTGCCGCGGTCGCATCGAACAGATGGACTGACAGGGCAGAAATTACTCCGTTCCGGTCATCCCAGTGCCGAAAACGGGCATGGAAGCGAAAAATTCTATACGATGGTTTCGATGGGAGCGGCGGTGTGTTTGCTGCTCCTTCACAGCAGACAGGCCGCTCGCAAAGGGGTGTGCCTGCGTTTTGTAATTGATTTTGGAGGTACCGCATGGCACAGGTCAAAGAACAGAACCCGGCTCAGGCTCAGAACAATCCGAACAGAAACGGTGAATCCGGCGGGGAAAAGCGTACCCGCACCCGCCGCCCTTATTATAACCGGCGGCCCCGCCGTTCTCAGCAGCCCAAGGAGGCCGCTGTGCCCATCCACATCTACCCGCTGGGCGGTCTGGGTGAAGTGGGCAAGAACATGACCGTGTATGAGTGCAACGGGGATATGATCATTGTGGACTGCGGCCTTGTATTCCCGGACAGTGAGATGTACGGCGTGGACATGGTCATCCCCGACTTTACCTTTGTGGTGCAGAATAAGGACAAGATCAAGGGCCTGCTCATCACCCACGGCCACGAAGACCACATCGGCAGCATTCCCTACCTGCTGCAGAAGTTTGATCTGCCCATCTACGGCACCCGGCTGACCTGCGGCCTCATCCGGAACAAGCTGGAGGAGTTTGGCCTGGCGGGCAAAACCAAGTTCGTGGAGATCACCCCCAAGCAGAAGATCAAGCTGGGCTGCTTTACCGTGGAGCCCATCCATGTCAACCACTCCATCCCCGATTCCGTGGCCTTTGCCATTGACAGCCCCGCCGGAACGATCATCCAGACCGGCGACTTCAAGATCGATTACACCCCGCTGGCCTGCGGCGTGACCGACCTGACCACCCTTTCGGAGTATGGTCAGAAGGGTGTGCTGGCTCTGCTGAGCGATTCCACCAACGCTGAGCGCCCGGGCTTTACCGCCACGGAGCAGAAGGTGGCCGCCGGTGTCCGCAACCTGTTTGCCCGTGCCCGGAACAAGCGCATCATTATTGCGACCTTTGCGTCCAACATCTACCGCGTCCAGCAGATCATTGATCTGGCCGTGGAGGATGGCCGCAAGGTGGCGTTCAGCGGCCGCAGCATGGTCAATAACACTGCCATGGCGCAGGAGCTGGGTTATATGCACATCCCCGAGGGCACCCTCATCAGCGTGGATGAGCTGAACCAGTACCCGCCGGAGCAGGTGGTGCTGATCACCACCGGCAGCCAGGGCGAGCCCCTGAGCGCTCTTTCCCGCATGGCCTCCTGTAGCCACCGTCAGGTGCGGGTGGGCCCCGGCGACTTCATCATCATCTCCGCCAACCCCATTCCCGGCAACGAGAAGAGCGTGACCAAGATCGTCAACGGTCTGCTCCTGCTGGGTGCGGAGGTCATTTACGAGAGCATGTATGATGTCCATGTTTCCGGCCACGCCTGCCAGGAGGAGCAGAAGCTGATGCTCACCCTGACCAGACCCAAGTATTTCCTGCCCGTGCACGGCGAGTACAAGCAGCTGAAAAAGCATGCCCTGACCGCCGCGTCTCTGGGCATTCCCACCAGCAACATCCTCATTGCCGAGAACGGCTCCAACGTGATCCTGAGCCGGGACGAGATCAAGCTGGGCGAGCCTGTTACCGCCGGTGCCGTGATGGTGGACGGCCTGGGCGTGGGTGATGTGGGCAATGTGGTCCTGCGTGACCGCAAGCATCTCTCTGAGGACGGTCTGGTCATCATTGTGGCTACCGTGGACAGCAAGACCGGCAAGGTGCTGGCCGGGCCTGACCTTGTGAGCCGCGGCTTTGTCTATGTGCGCGAGAACGAGAGCCTGATGGACGGGGCCCAGAGCATTGTGGAAAATGCGCTGGATCGCTGCGTGGAAGAGCATGTGCGCGACTGGAACAGCGTCAAGACCCGGGTGCGTGAGGCGTTGAGCAGCTATATCTACCGCCGCACCAAGCGCAGCCCGATGATCCTCCCCATTCTGATGGAGGTATAAGCCGGAAGCCGCCCCGCCGGGGCAGGCAGACCAGGAGGCAGAAGATTCCATGAAACAAAAACCGAGATGGACGTTGGAAATGCTGATCGCCGCGCTGGCAGTGCTGTGTGCACTGCTGACGCTGGCGCTTCTGGTGCGGCGGCCCGCAGGCTGGCCTGCGCTGGCAGTGCTGGTGGTGCTGTGGGGCATCGGCATCTGCGTTTTCCGGTATCAGCTGCGGCGTTGGACCGCCAAGTGGGTGGCTGGCGGCAGCTTTGAAAATTCCAGGACCCAATACAGCCTGGAGTCCCTCTCTCAGCCGGCAGCTCTGCTTTCTGGCGAGACGGTGCTGTGGTATAACAGCCGCTTCCGCACGGCGCTGCTGGGCGGCGAGGACCGGCTTGCAGGCAGGGCACAGAAGCTGCTGCCCGGCCTGGACACCGCACAGGCCCGCACCCCGGAGGGACAGCAGCTCAATCTGGCCGATGGTGTGTGGAATGTGCACAGCAGTACCGTGCCGGGCGGCAGCGAGAGCATGACGCTGCTCGTGTTCAATGAGGAGACTGCCCTGCGCAGGATCGAAACGGAGTACAAGGCCAGCCGCCCGGGCTACATGGTGTTCCTGGTGGACGGCTACGACGATGTGTTCAGCGATATGCTGGACAGTGAGCGCGCCCGCCTGCTGGAGGGCATCAACCGGGTGCTGGAGGATATGATCGGCCGAGGCACTGGCTTTCTGCGCCGCGTTGCCAGCGGCCGCTATATCGCCGTGGTGGAAGAGCGCCATCTGGAGCAGTATGCCCAGCGCGGCTACGATGTGCTGGATAAGATCCGTGCCCTGGACCCCAGCGTGAACCTGTCCATCTCCATTGGCATCGGGCGCGGGGCCAAGACCCTGCGGGAAGCCCAGGACATGGCCGTGCAGGCGCTGGATATGGCGCAGGGCCGCGGCGGCGATCAGGCCGCTGAAATGACACCGGACGGTTTTACGTTCTACGGCGGCGTGAGCCACGGCGTGGAAAAGCGCAGCAAGGTGCGCAGCCGCATCGTGGCCGACCAGCTGGTCAGGCTCGTCAAGGAGGCGGACCATGTGGTCATCATGGGCCACCGGATGAGCGATCTGGATGCCATCGGCGCTGCCGAGGGCGTGCTGCGCATCTGCAAGATCTGCGATGTCCCGGCGGTGATCGCCGTCAGGCGGGATGCCACGCTGGCGGGCAGTCTGATCGATGCCCTGTGCCGGGCCGGGCAGGCAGATGATTTTATCGACCCCAAGGGGGCTTTGCCCATTATCTCCAAGAAAACGCTCTGCGTGGTGGTGGATACATACCAGCTGGGCCTTGTGGAAAGTAAGGAGATCCTGGAAAGGTGCGGCAAGGTGGCTGTCATCGACCACCACCGCAAGGGCGTGGGCTTCATCGAGCATGCAGACCTTGTCTGCCACGAGCCCTACTCCTCCTCGGCCAGTGAGCTGGTCACGGAGCTTTTGCAGTATGTGGGCGACCGGGACGACAAACCCAGCCGGGTGGAGGCAGAGGGGCTGCTCTCGGGCATTATGCTGGATACCCGGGACTTCACCCTGCATACCGGCGTGCGCACGTTTGAAGCCGCCGCCGCTCTGCGCCGCTATGGCGCGGAGACGGAGCGGGTGCGCCAGCTCTTTGATGTGACCATGGTGGAGTACAACGCCAAGGCAGACCTTGTGGAGGCTGCCCAGATGTACCGCAACTGTGCCATTTCGGTGAGCGGCGAGGTGCCCCCTGAGGCCCGTGTGGCCATTGCGCAGGCTGCCAATGACCTGCTGACCATCCAGAATGTGGAGGCCAGCTTTGTGGCCGTGCAGGTGGGGAGCGGCGTGAATATTTCGGCCCGCAGTCTGGGAGCGGTCAATGTTCAGGTCATCATGGAAAGTCTGGGCGGCGGCGGCCACCAGACCATGGCGGCGGCCCAGCTCAAGCATATCACCCCCGAGGCAGCCCGGGCACGCATCCAGACCGCCATCGACCAGTACCGTGAGAGCCAGAAAAAGCCGCTCTCCAAAAATGAACCTGAATCCAGAAAAAAGGAGAAGCAGGGATGAACCATTACGATTATCTCATCGTAGGCGCAGGCCTTTACGGTGCGGTGTTCGCCCAGGAAGCAAAAAAGGCGGGCAAAATATGCCTTGTGATTGATAAGCGCGGCCACATTGCCGGGAATATCTACACCGAGGAAGTGGAGGGCATACAGGTCCACCGCTATGGTGCCCACATCTTCCACACCAGCAGCAAGGCAGTGTGGCAGTATGTGAACCAGTTTGCGGAGTTCAACCGCTACACCAACAGCCCCGTTGCCAACTATCACGGCGAGATCTACAATCTGCCCTTCAATATGAACACCTTCAATAAGATGTGGGGCGTGGTGACCCCCGCCGAGGCCAAGGCAAAGATCGAGGAGCAGAAGCGGGAAGCGGGCATCACCGACCCGAAAAATCTTGAGGAGCAGGCCATCAGTCTGGTGGGCACGGACATTTACGAAAAGCTCATCAAGGGCTACACCGGCAAGCAGTGGGGCCGCCCATGCACCGAACTGCCGGCTTTCATCATCAAACGCCTGCCGGTCCGCTTTACCTACGACAACAACTATTTCAACGCGCTGTATCAGGGCATCCCCGATGGCGGCTACACCGCCATGGTGGAAAAGATGCTGGAGGGCATCGAGGTGCGGCTGAATGTGGATTATCTGGCCGACCGGGAGAACCTGAACGCACTGGCTGACAAGGTGGTCTATACCGGCCCGGTGGATGCCTACTTCGGCTACCGTCTGGGTGCACTGCAATACCGCAGCGTCCGCTTTGAGACCGAGGTGCTGGATACCGACAACTATCAGGGCAACGCGGTGGTGAACTATACCGATGCGGAAACGCCCTATACCCGGATCATCGAGCACAAGCATTTTGCGTTCGGCACCCAGCCCAAAACGGTGATCAGCCGGGAGTACAGCACCGAGTGGCATCAGGGCGATGAGCCCTATTACCCCGTCAACGATGAAAAGAATGGCGCGCTTTACGCAAAATACAAAGCGCTTGCCGATGCCGAGACAAAGGTCATTTTTGGCGGCCGGTTGGGCGAGTACAAGTATTATGATATGGATAAGGTGATCGAAGCAGCATTGGATGCGGCGGCACGGGAGCTGGGGTAACCCCACCGTCATCGAAGGCGTTGACGCAACGGTCTGAATGCTGTATACTAACCATAGAAATCCACCGGTTCCCCGGTGAGAAGTGAGGGATAACACCATGAAAGTGATTCTGAAGCAGGACGTAAAGGGCATTGGCAAGAAGGACGAGATCCATGAGGTCTCCGACGGCTACGCCCGCAACTTTCTGTTCCCGCGCAAGCTGGCCGCTGTGGCCGACGCCAGCGCGGTGAATATTGCCCGCGGCAAGGAAGAGGCTGCGGATTTCCATGAGGCAGAGAACGTGGCCGCTGCTCAGGCAGTGGCTGCGAAGATCAACGGCAAGACCGTGACCATCAAGGCCAAGGGCGGCGCATCCGGCCGCCTGCACGGCAAGGTCACCGGCAAGGAAGTTGCCGAGGCTCTGGCCCAGCTGGCCGGTTCTCCCATTGATAAAAAGAAGATCGAGCTGGAGACCAAGGACATCAAGGATGCCGGTGTGTTCAACGCAAAGGTGCGCCTGTATGTCGGTGTCGTGGCTTCCTTCAAGATCATGGTGGAAGTAGAACAGGCCTGATTGAAATGCCATCTGCGCCCCCTGAAAGCAGGGGGCGTTTTTGGCGTTTTGGGAAGCTGGCCCAGTATGGAGGGGGATGAACCATGCCCAACGAACAACGACATTATTCCAATGAACTGAATCTGGAGAGCGTGGGCATCAATCTGCCCTACAATATGCAGGCCGAGCAGAGCGTGCTGGGCGCGGTGCTGCTCAAGCCCGAGACATTGACCGATCTGGTGGAGATCATCCGGCCGGAAATGTTCTACACCCGGCAGAACGCCCAGATCTACTCTGAGATGCTGCGCCTGTTCACGGCGGACCAGACCATCGACTTTGTCACCCTGCTGGATGCCGTCATCTCCGATGGCGTGTTCCCCAGTGCGGACGAGGCAAAGGTCTACCTGACCGGTCTGGCTGAGACAGTGCCCAGCATCTCCAATGTGAAGGCCTATGCCCAGATTGTGCAGGAAAAGTATCTGGTGCGCCAGCTGATGGGCGTTGCCAAGGACATTCTGCAGGACGCGGGCGATGAGCCGGACGCTGACCTGCTGCTGGAAAACGCCGAGCAGCGCATCTACGAGATCCGCTCCGGGCGGGATTCCAGCGCGTTGACCCCGCTTTCCTCCAGTATGGTGGAGACGCTGACCAACCTGCAGAAGATCAGCGGCCCGGATGCCGACAAGTACAAGGGCATCCCCACCGGCTTTCGTCTGCTGGATACCGTCCTGACCGGCCTGGGCCGCGGCGACCTCATCATTCTGGCCGCCCGCCCCGGTATGGGCAAGACCAGTTTTGCGCTGAACATTGCCACCCGCGTTGCCATGCAGCAAAAGGTGCCGGTGGCCATTTTCAGCCTGGAAATGACCAAGGAGCAGCTGACCAACCGCATCCTTTCGGCGGAAGCAGGCATCGACAGCCAGGCTTTCCGCACCGGTGCCCTTCGCAGTGAGGACTGGGAGTATCTGGCACTGGCAACGGAAAAGCTCCACGATGCCCCCATTTATATGGACGACACCTCAGGCATCACCATCACCGAGATGAAGGCGAAGATCCGCCGGGTCAATCAGGACCCCACCCGCCCCAATGTGGGCCTGATCGTTATCGACTACCTGCAGCTGATGACCACCGGCCAGCGCAGCGAGAACCGTGTGCAGGAGATCAGCTCCATCACCCGAAACCTGAAGATCATGGCAAAGGAAATGAATGTGCCCATCATCGCGCTTTCTCAGCTGTCCCGTGCGGTGGAGAAGCAGGGCAACAACTCTTCTCACCGGCCCCAGCTTTCTGACCTGCGTGACTCCGGTTCCATCGAGCAGGATGCCGACTGCGTCCTCTTCCTTTACCGTGATTCCTACTACGCCAGCCAGAACCCCGATGGGGCAGAGGTGGATGCCGATACCGCGGAGTGCATCGTGGCAAAGAACCGCCACGGCGAGACCAGCACGGTGCCGCTGGGCTGGGATGGCGCACACACCCGCTTTATGGATGTGGACTTCAAACGCTGATGAACGACGAAACATCAAAATTGATCGCAAAAGTAGAACGCTTTGCCCGGCAGGAGCAGCTGTTTGCGCCTGCGGAGCCGGGCCGGGCTCTGCACCTCTGCGCCGCCGTTTCGGGCGGAGCCGACAGCATGGCGCTGCTGCGGGTGCTGCTGGAGCTGCGGGAAGCTTTTGAGTATACCCTTTCTGCCTGCCACGTCAACCACGGCCTGCGGGGTGAGACTGCGGACCGGGACGAGGCTTTTGTCCGGGCCGAGTGTGCCCGGCTGGGGGTGCCGCTGACAGTCTTCCACCCGGCAGATGTGGGAATGACTGTGCCGCCCCATGCCGGGGAGGACTGGGCCCGCAGACTCCGCTATGCCTGCTTTGCCCAACTGCTGGCAGGCGGGATAGACTGCATTGCAACGGCCCATACTGCTACTGACCAGGCCGAGACCCTGCTGTTCCGGCTGGCCCGGGGCACCGGGCTGCACGGGGCAGGGGGCATCCGGCCCAGGCGGCCCGGCTACTGCCGCCCGCTGTTGGGCCTGACCCGGGCCGAGACCGAAGCGCTCTGCGCCGCCTTCGGGCAGGGCTGGGTGACGGACGAAACGAACGAGTCCGATGCCTACGCCCGCAACCGTCTGCGCCATGGGGCCGTTCCGGCCCTGCGCAGCGTCAACGATGCGGCAGAGAAAAATCTGGCCCGCTTCTGTGAAAAGGCGGCCCGCGCGGATGCCTACTTTGCCAGGCAGGCAGAACAGCTGCTTTCCATCGCGCGTCTGGATGCAGCCCAGACTGCCCGTAAGGCTCCGGAAGCCAAGGCGGCATGGCGGCTGAAGCCGCTGCAGGGCGCTGACCCGCTCATTCTGGAGGCAGCGCTCCACAGCCTTGTTGCCCCGGTGCGGGATGCCGAGGAAAAGTACATCCGCCTGCTGGCAGAGCTGGTGGAGCAGGGGAGCGGGGCGGTGCAATTGACCGATACGGTCCGCTTCTGCGCAGGCAGTGGGATGCTCTGGCAGGAAAAGAGCCGGCCGGAAGCGGCTGCGGTTCCTGCGTTTTCGCTGCCATTTGCCCCTGCCGATGGGGCAGAATTTGCCCTGCCCGGGGGCCAAACCCTGAAAACACGGCTTTTTGTAAGCGGTTTTCGAGAAAAAACACAGGGTGTTCATAAAAAAGACTTAAAAAATCGGGCGGATTATGCTAGAATAACCTTGTTATATTCTGCCCTTACGCTGCGCACCCGTCAACCGGGAGACCGGTTCCGGCCTGCGGGGCGGGGGTTGAGCAAGCCCCTGCGCAAATGGATGAATGAGGCAGGCATTCCTGCCGGAATACGAGAGGGCCTGCCGCTGCTGGCGGCGGGCAGCGAGATCCTGTGGGTCTGTGGGGAGGGCTTTGCCGAGGGGCTGGCCCCGGACGAGGAGACTGCACAGATCTTGCAGTTGGAATTGGAAAATGGAGGAACAACCCATGAGCATGAATGACGATATCAAGAACATCCTAGTCAGTGAGGAAGCACTGAAAGCCAAGGTTGCCGAACTGGGTGCACAGATCAGCAGGGATTACGAGGGCAGAAACCTTGTCCTCGTCTCCATCCTCAAGGGTTCGGTGGTTTTCATGGCCGACCTGATGCGGGCCGTGACCATCCCTTGCAGCATTGATTTTATGGTCGTGTCCAGCTACGGCGGCAGCAATACCACCACCAGCGGTCTGGTCAAGATCATCAAGGATTTGGACGGCGACCTTTCCGGCAAGGACGTGCTGATCGTGGAGGACATTCTGGATACCGGTGTCACCCTTTCCAAGCTGGTGCCCATGCTCAAGATGCGCAACCCGAATTCCGTGAAGATCTGCACCATTCTGGACAAGCCCAGCCGCCGCAAGGCCGACATCCAGCCCGATTACGAGGGCTTCCAGGTGCCGGACGAGTTTGTGGTGGGCTATGGTCTGGACTACGATGAGAAATACCGCAACCTGCCCTATGTGGGTGTGCTGAAACCGGAAATCTACGCATAACAAAAACGAATTAGAACTGGAGTTGATCCCTTTTGCAACCGAAACGACCTCGCTTTAATCCCCTGATCCTGGCGCTGGCACTGGCCGGTGTCCTGATGATCTGGTCGGTGCTGGGCACCAGCGACAGCAGTACCGGCGGCTCCACCATGAGCTACTCGACTGTGGTGCACTACTTTGAGAACAATCAGGTCACAGCCTTTACGCTGGACCGCAACACCAGCATCATCACCCTGACGCTGAAGGAGGGCAAGCAGGAGCTGCCCGAAACCACAGGTGCCACCGCTGCCACACCGGCCTCCGGCGGTCTGCTGAGCAATATGTTCTCCTCCTCCACCTCTTCCGTGGGGGCGACCAGAAACGATGACGGCACGGTGACGGTGCGCTGCAAGCTGCCTTACGCCTATGTGTTCATCGAGAATGTCCAGCAGTATATCGATTCCTACGACGCAGCCAACCCGACCGCGCCCATGGAGTACGATTACACCACCCTGAAGGAGTCCATCCCCTGGATGGAGATCCTGTTCTACCTGGGAATGCTGGGCTGCACCGGCTTCCTGCTCTTCTCCATGATGCGCGGCGGCGCTGGCGGCGGCGGCATTATGAACGTGGGCAAGGCCAAGGTGAAGGACGAGCACGAGAACAAAAAGACTGCGACCTTTGCCGACGTTGCCGGTGAGGACGAGGAAAAGGAAGAGCTGAAGGAGGTCGTGGAGTTCCTCAAGAGCCCAGACAAGTTCAACACGCTGGGTGCCCGCATCCCCCACGGCGTTCTGCTGGTGGGCCCTCCGGGTACCGGTAAGACCCTGCTGGCCCGTGCCTGCGCCGGTGAGGCGGGGGTGCCCTTCTACTCCATTTCCGGCTCCGACTTCGTGGAAATGTACGTCGGTGTCGGCGCGTCCCGTGTGCGTGACCTGTTTGATAAGGCCAAAAAGACCATGCCCTGCATCATCTTCATCGATGAGATCGATGCTGTGGGCCGTCAGCGCGGCGCAGGTCTGGGCGGCGGCCACGACGAGCGGGAGCAGACCCTGAACCAGCTGCTGGTCGAGATGGACGGCTTTGAGGCCAACGATGGTGTCATCGTGATGGCAGCCACCAACCGTGCCGACATTCTGGATAAGGCACTGCTCCGTCCGGGCCGCTTTGACCGTCAGGTCTATGTAGGCCTGCCCGATGTCAAGGGCCGCGAGGAGATCCTCAAGGTCCACACCAAGAACAAGCCTCTGGCTCCCGATGTCTCCCTCAGAGTCATCGCACAGCGCACCGCAGGCTTTGCGGGTGCTGACCTGGAGAACCTGGTCAATGAGGCCGCTCTGCTGGCTGCCCGCCGCAGCCGCAAGGCCATCACCATGGAGGACATCGAGGAAGCTTCCATGAAGGTCATGGCAGGCCCTGAGAAGAAGAGCCGCGTTGTGACTGCCGAGGAAAAGAAGCTGACCGCCTACCATGAGGCGGGCCACGCCGTGGCAGGCTTCTATTGCAAGCACCACCCCCGTGTGCATGAGATCACCATCATTCCCCGGGGCCAGGCTGGCGGCTACACCATGTATCTGCCTGAAAAGGATCGCAGCTACGTGACCAAGGGTGAGATGTTCGAGGATATCGTTTCCAGCCTGGGCGGCCGTGTGGCCGAGCAGCTGATCCTGGAGGATATCTCCACCGGTGCCTCCAACGACCTGCAGCAGGCAACCAACATTGCCCGCCAGATGATCACCAAGTACGGCTTCTCCGAGCGCCTGGGCCCTGTGGTCTACGGCACCTCGCAGGAGGAGACCTTCCTGGGCCGTGATTTCACCCAGGGCAAGGGCTACAGCGAGAGCACCGCTGCCGAGATCGACGGCGAGATGCGGGATATCATCGATGAGGCTTACGAGACCTGCCGCCGCACCCTGACGGAGCACATCGACCAGCTCCATGCGCTGGCACAGGCTCTGATGGAACGCGAAAAGCTCAACGAGAAGGAGTTCAACACCGTGATGGCCGGCGGCAAGCTGCCCCCGCGTGACGGCGACGAGCCTGCACAGGAACCCGCCGCACCGGCGGCCCCTGTGGAGACCGCAGAGCCTGCCGAGAGCGCAGAGCCTGCTGAACAGGCGGAGCAGGCCGTGCTGGGCGAGGAAATGCCCGACCCGGTGCAGGATGCCCCGCAGGAAAACGAATGATCGAAGGGAGCGAGTGTCGTGGAGGAAAATTTTAACCCGGTCGCACGCACCCGGGCCAACTATTATACCCCGGGCAGCCCGGTGCAGTTCGTCTGTGTGGAACTGCTCAAGGGCGAACTCAGCGGCGAGAACGCAGTCTGCCTGACCTTCAAGAACATCTCCAAGGTCACCCTGACTGCGCTGGAGATCCACTTCAAGTGCAAGGGTGTGGACGGCATCATCCTGTGTGAGGATGCCTTTGAATACCGCGAGATCGAGGTCAAGCCCGGTGAGAGCTTTGGCATGGACGATGCCGTGTTCGTGACCCAGAAGGCCATCACCAGCGTGGATGTGGTCCTGAAGAACGTATACAGCGGCAAAAAGGTCGTGCATCTGGATGCCATCAAGCGCGTCCGCCTGCCGGCCCCGCGCCGCCTGAGTCCGGAGCTGGAAAAGGCACTGGAAAGCCGGATGAACCGCACCGGCCTCAAGTATATGCCGCAGGTGTTCGAGAACGGCTGGTACTGTGCCTGCGGTTCCTTCCACCCGAAGGAAGAGGACACGGTCTACTGCACCGAGTGCGGCTGTGACCGCATCCTGCTGCAGAACGCCCTGAACACCCTGCTGCAGCCCGGCCAGAAGGCCGCTCCTGCAGAGCAGGCCCCGGCGGCGGAGGCCACCCGCGTGGTGAGCGCCGCCCCGCAGGAAGAGCCGACCCGCATCGTGGCCAGCGCGCCGGTGCAGGCAGAGCCCACTCGGGTCATCCCGACGGCCCGCCCGGCAGAGCCTGTCGGCGCTCCGACCAGCTTTGCACCGCCGGTGGAACACACCCCTGTTCCGGAAGCAGAGCCTACCCGGGTGCTGGATGCCGCCACCCGCGCGGCGTTCCCCGGCAGCGGTGCAGCGGCTGTGGATGACGAGGGCACCCGTGTGATGCCTGCTGCTGCCCGCCGTGCCGCCCCGGCCCGCCAGCCGGAACCCGAGGTGGAGCAGTACGATGAGGAGGACGATGTGGAAGAGAGCCGTGACGGCATTGCCGAGACCCTCGTCCGCTGGGTCCCGCCCATCACCGCCATCGTCTGCGCAGGCATTGCGTTGTGGGGCTTCGTCTATTATCAGTTTATGATGTAAATGAATGACGGAGGAGGCTGCGCTTCCTCCGTTTTTTGGTTGTACGAAGGAGAAACGTTATGCCCGACGAAGCACTGCAAACCGCTTTTGAGATCAAAACTACCTGCGATGAGATCAGCCGCAAGCTGCTGCGCTGGCACTGGGAGAACAAACCCGGGGAGCACAGCCTGGGAGCCCTGCTGGATCACATCCGCACCCGCCAGCAGGAGAGCCCCGAATATTATGACCGTCTGCCCGATCTGGCGGGCCGAAACAGCTGGCAGCAGCTGGATACCACCCTGTGTATGCGGGTACTGCTGGACTCGGAAAAGGATGCTGCACACCAGCTGGATCTGCTGGGCAATACGGAGCACCCCGCTGCTGCCCGCCGGGCCTGCAACGCGGTGCGCACTGCCCGCAATGAAGCGGCCCATGCCTCCGATCGCACGGCGGCTGCGCAGGCGGCGATCCTCTTCAACGAGGCCGTGGAAGCACTGGAAGAGGGCTATGCAGGCGCGCCCCTGCGCACCAGTGAGCTGGGCCAGTATTACCGGCTGGCTGAGGATTATCTGAGCCGCTGCGGGGCCAAAAAGCCCATTGCGTCGGCGGCCCCGGAAGAGAAAGCCCCTCGCGCGGTAAAGTCCGGCCAGAGCACTGCGGGCAGGAAGAAAGAGGGGACTTCCGGCAGTGCTTCCCGCCGCCGCAGCACAAAGCAGAACACGAGCGGCCGCAGTTCCGGCGGCAGACCTCAGAACTGGAAGCAGGGCGGCAGCCGGAACAGCCGTGCCCGGGCCAGACAGAAGCAGAAACAGGCCAACCGCACCGTTCTGCTGGTACTGCTGGCGATCCTGGCCGTGGGTCTGCTGATTCGCGGCTTTACCATGAACTGGCAGTGAAAGAGTGAGGGAACTATGAAGCAAAAACTGATTTTTCTGGATATTGACGGTACTTTGCTGCCTCCCGGTGAGATGACCGTTCCGGCCAGTGCCGTGGAGGCCATCCGGCAGGCCCGGGCCAACGGCCACAAGGTGTTTCTGTGCACCGGGCGCAACCTGCGCATGACGAAACCGCTGCTTGCCTACGGTTTCGATGGCTTTGTCTGCTCTGCAGGCGGCTATGTAGGCTGTGATGGGAAAATTCTCGTGGATCTTCCCATGGAGCCTGCGCAGGTCGAGGGCCTGCGGGAGGTGCTGGGGCGTGCCGGTGCCGAGTGCACACTGGAAGCCCGGGATGATACTTATGGCGGCATCAGGATGATCGAGCGGTTCGCCCATTTGTTCCCCCGCAAGCCGGGGCAGCTGAACAGCGAGGCCGAGCGCTGGCGCAAAACGATGGAGTATGGCATGACCATCCGGCCCATTGAGGAATACCACGGAGAGCCGGTTTACAAGGTGGTGTTCATCGCCCCCAACGAGGCCTGCCTTACCGAGGCAAAGCAGCTGTATGAGGATCAGTTCATCTTCTGCGAGTCCCGGCTGGGGGATACCCCGTCAGCCATCGTCAACGGGGAACTCATCAACCGCAAGTTCAACAAGGGCACCGGCATCAAGGCCATCTGCGATGAGCTGGGGTGTTCGCTGGCCGATACCATCGGCTTTGGCGACAGCGACAATGACCTGCAGATGACCGATGTGGTAGGCATCAGCGTCTGCATGGCCAATGGCTCTGACAACCTGAAAAAGCTCTGCGACCGCATCTGCCCGGCTGTGACGGAGGACGGCGTGGCAAGGGAGCTCAAAACTCTGGGCCTGATCTGAGAGCAGCCTTCCACAAAAGAAGAGATGATAACAAAAAATTCCCGCTCCATCGAGCGGGAATTTTTGTTAGAGAGGGTTATTTCTGATGGACTGCCTTGTGATATACCGCGTAGGCGATCACGGCAGAGAGGGCCTCTGTGATCCAGAAGGCGTGCCAGACACCGGTAGGGCCCATGCGGCCGCACAGCACCCACGCAATGGGCATGATGAAGATGATGTAGCGGCAGAGGGAGATGACCAGCGAGGGCACGCCCTTGCCCAGACCCTCCAGCGCGCCGGAGGAGGTGGTAGACACTGCCGAGACGATGAACCCCAGGCAGATGACCCGCAGGGCGGTCTGGCCGATGGCGATGGTCTCGGGGTTAGAGGTGAACAGACCCATCAGCGGGCCTGCAATGGTCAGGCAGAGCAGGGTGCCAATGGCCATGATCCCAGCACTCAGGCCCAGTGTCAGGTTGTAGAGCCTGGACACACGGCCATGCTCCCGGGCACCGTAGTTGTAGCCCACCAGCGGGCGCATCCCCTGCACGATGCCGTTGGCCGGCAGGTAAAGGAAGGTCTGGAGTTTGTAGTAGATGCCCAGCACCGTCACATAGCTCTGGGAGTAGACCGCCAGCAGGCCGTTCAGGAAGGTGACCAGCAGGCTGGGCAGGGCCAGATTCAGGATGGCCGGTACACCGATGGCATAGAGCTTGCCGTCAAGGGCGGCATCGAACCGCAGGCAGCGGCGGGAGAAGCGGACGGCGACTTCGGTGGTGCAGTAGACATAGAGGTAGACCACAAGGGAAACGGCCTGCCCGATGCCGGTGGCAAGGGCCGCACCGGCAATGCCCAGGGCGGGCACCGGCCCAAGGCCGAAGATGAGGACCGGGTCGAGGACGATGTTGGTCACGCAGCCGGTGATCAGCGCCACCATGGCAACGTTCATCCGGCCCACGGACTGGAAGATCTTCTCAAAGGCGAGGTTTGCCATGTTGACCAGCGAGAACAGAAACACGATGGTGGAGTAGGTCACGCCCATGTCCACCAGAGCGGAATCGGTAGTGAAGCGGCGCAGGAAGCCGGGCATGATGGCAATGCAGAGGACCATGCCCAGCACACCGTGCAGCAGGGAGAACATCATGCCATGGGTGGCGGCCCGGTTGGCGTTTTCGTGGTTGCCTGCGCCGAGGTAGAGCGCGATCTGGGCGTTGATGCCGATGCCGAAGCCGATGGCCACTGCATTGACAAAGTTCTGGATGGGAAACACCAGCGAAAGCGCCGTCATGGCCTGCTCGCTGATCTGGGCCACAAAGAGGCTGTCCACGATGTTGTACAGGCTGTTCACCAGCATCGAGATGACGTTGGGCAGGGCCATGGAGAGAAGCAGCGGGAACACCGGTCTGGTTTTCATAAAAGTATCGTTCATTTTCATTGCTCCTGAGGGTCAGATTTGGATTTGAAGGCAAAGCAAAAGCCACACAATGGCTTTTGTACCATTGTGTGGCGAAAAGTTGCAGAATGCTGTAAAAATCCACACGATATTTTATTGGTTCAAAGATACCACATCACAGGGATACTTGTCAAGGACTTTTTAAAATAAAAGTATGACTTTTTACAGCGGGCCCTTGCCCTTGACAAGGGGCGCGGCGGCGGTAAAATAAGAACAGAACGCACAAAAGGAGGATCTGCCATGAAATGGATGATCGCGTCAGACCTGCACGGGTCGGCCTACTACTGCCGCAAAATGCTGGAGGCCTTTGAGCGGGAGGGAGCCGACCGGCTGTTCCTGTTGGGCGACCTGCTCTACCACGGCCCCCGCAACGACCTGCCCCGAGAGTACGCCCCCAAGGAGGTCATCCCCCTGCTGAACGGGAAAAGGGAGAAGCTGCTCTGCGTGCGGGGCAACTGTGATGCCGAGGTGGACCAGATGGTGCTGGAATTCCCGGTGCTGGCCGATTATGCGGTGCTTCCGGTGGGGCAGCGGCTCATTTATGCGACCCACGGGCATATCTATCATGTAAAAAATCTGCCGCCGCTGGCCCCGGGAGATGTACTGCTGCACGGGCATACCCATGTTCCGGCCTGGACAGAGTTCGGGCAGGAAAATCTTTACCTGAACCCGGGTTCTGTGAGCATCCCCAAGGAGAACAGCCCCCACAGCTACATGACCCTGGAAGGAAACACGATGCAATGGAAAGAGCTGGAAAGCAGCGCTGTTTTCCATGAACTGACCCTTTGAAAAGTCCGCCGGCCGGTTTTGCGGGCAGCTTGAAATTTGCCCACCGGTATGGTATGATAAAACTGAAAACAGATCGGCAAAGTTCCGCAGAGCAGTGCGGGGCAGGAGCCTTTTTGTTTCCACAATGAGTTAGCCAAAACTAACAAAATGACGAAAACAGCGGGCTGGACTTGTGCAGTTTGACAGGGGTGCCCGCAGATACAGTATGGAGGGGACAACAATGGTAGAAACGATCCTGAGGGTCGATGGTATGATGTGCGGTATGTGCGAGAGCCACATCAATGATGTGGTGCGCAAGACCGCCCGGGTGAACAAGGTGACTTCTTCCCACACCAAGGGCGAGACGGTCATCGTCTCGGAGCAGCCGGTGGATGTGGAGGCGCTGAAGGCTGCCATTGCCGAAACGGGCTACACCGTGACCGGCGTGCAGACCAGGCCCTATGAGAAAAAGGGCTTCTTCTCGTTCCTGAAAAAGTAACAGCCCGGTGTTTCTGGCCGGGCTGATCATGCAAAACAGGAGGTATCTCGTTATGAGGATCTTGGTGTACGGCGCAGGCGTTCAGGGCTGTCAGCTGGCCCACAGTCTGGCACAGAACAAGAAAAATGTGGTCACCCTGCTGGCCCGGGGCGAGTGGAAGGAGGTCATCGACCAGAAGGGCCTGACCATCCGCCACATGCTCCAGCGGAAAACAACGGTGGATCGGATGCAGACAACAGATGTGCTGGCCCCCGAGGATGTGTATGACCTTGTGTTTGTCACGGTGCAGGCCGGGCAGCTGGCCGATGTGCTGCCCATCCTCAAAGCAAACCGGAGCCAGTACTTCATCTTTGTGGGCAATGATCCCTATGCGCAGGAGATGCTGCAGGCCATGCAGCGCCCGGTGGATAAGATCGCCTTTGGTTTCCAGAACAATGCAGGCCGCCGGGAGCATGACCGGCTGGTCAGTGTGCACATGGGGATGGGAATGACTGTCGGCGGAGCAACCGCACCCCTGTCCGGCGCGTTCCGCCTGCGGCTGCAGGCTGCCTTTGAGGGGACTCATTACAAGCTGACCTATTACAGCGATATGGACGAGTGGCTCAAGAGCCACATCGCCTTTATCCTGCCCTGCGCCTATGCCTGCTATGCGGTGGATGGGGAACTTTCCCGCACCACAGTGGAACAGCGCAGGATGATCGTGGATGCCGCCTGGGAGTGCTGTGAGATGCTGAAAGCGGCAGGTGTTCCCGTGAACGATGCGGAGAACACCGACCGCTACCGCGAGGGCACCAAACAGCGGAAAAAGACCGAGCGGATGGTCTACTGGATGGCGCAGACGGTCGTTGGGAAGTGGTGCATTTCGGATCACGCCATGCGTGCGGTGAGCGAGATGCAGTATCTGGATGAAGCGTTTGCCGCCCTGCGGGCCACCACATTGGTGGAGATGACTGCCTGGGATGAACTGCGCAGATCCCTGCCCAGAAAGAAGTAAGAGCCGGAAAATGTCCGGAGCATGAGAAAAAGCCTGTCGGTTTTTGCGCTGACAGGCTTTTTTCTATTGGTTCCGTGCCCAGAAGACGGCAAGCTGCTGCTCCAGCTCTGTGGTGCTGCGCAGGTATTGGAGCTGGTGCCAGTGGCGGGGGAACAGGCGGGTGTATTCGGTGCGGGCAAAGCGGTCATCCAGCAGAAGCACCACGCCCCTGTCTTCCTGCGTGCGGATGACCCGGCCCGCCGCCTGCAGCACTTTGTTCATGCCTGGGAAGCGGTAGGCGTAGTCGAAACCGGTGCCGCCCGCCTCGTCATAGTAGTGGCGCAGGATCTCCTGCCGGGGGTTCACCTGAGGCAGGCCCACCCCCACGATGGCACACCCGATGAGCCGGTCGCCCACCAGATCCACGCCCTCGCCAAAAATGCCGCCCATGACCCCGAAGCCCAGCAGTGTTTTTGCGGGGCTTGGGCCGAACTGTTCCAGAAAGGCTGCTCGGGCCGCGTCGTCCAGACCACTCTCCTGGGCCAGCGTCCCGATGTCCGGGTAACGGGCGGTGAAGTCCTCATATACCTTCCGCAGATAGGCGTAGCTGGGAAAAAAGGCCAGATAGTTGCCCACCTTGGCCCGGGCCAGTGCGGCCAGCGCATCCGAGACGGCCTGCACACTGGCCTCCCGGTCCCGGTAGCGGGTGGAGATGCCGGGCAGGCAGTAGAGCCCCAGATGTTCGGGCGGAAACGGGCTTTCCAGTGCCACAGCCCGGGCATCGGGACAGCCCAGCACGGAGCGGTAGTAGCCCGGCGGGGTGAGCGTTGCGCTGAACAGTGCCGCAGCCCGCCCGGCAGCAAGGCTGGCATCCACAAAGGGGGCAGGGTCAAGGCAGAGCAGCTCCCATTCCAGCTCGCTGCCCCGGGCTGTCAGCTGGGTGACAAAATGCGCGTCGTACCGCTCTGCCGCCCGGGTGATATCCTGCACCGCAAAGTAGAGCTCGAGCAGCTGGGCGTGGGCATCGGCCTCCGGGTTGGCCTCCAGCCAGTCCTGCAGGGGAGGCTGCAGGCTGAACAGCAGCCGGAGCAGCTCCTTCGGCAGCTCTTGCAAAAAGACCGTGCCATCCTGCGCCAGCAAAGGCTCCGGCAGCGGGAAGGCGGCTTCTGCCGGTTCGGTGTCCAGAAGGCTGGTCTGTTGGGTGAAATCCTCTGCCGGCGATTCGGTGGGCGCTGAACCCCGGCGGGGGGCCAGCTTCGTTACCGCCCGCCGTGCTCCCAGAAAGCCTTTGTCTGCCTTTGCCAACGCAGTTTTCAGTGCGCTTTTTCCTTTGCCGATGGCCCGTCTGGCATCGGTCAGGCTGCTCTTGCAGAACCGCGCCGAGTACATGGCTCTGGCCCGGTCCGGCAGGTTGTGGGCTTCGTCGATGAGAAAAATGTAGTCGCCCGCCGCATCGAAAAAGCGCCGCAGGTGCACGGTGGGGTCGAACAGATAGTTGTAGTCTCCGATGACCACATCACACCACTCGCTCAGGTCCAGCCCCAGCTCAAAGGGGCAGACCCTGTGCCGCCGGGCAGTCTCGGTCAGGGCGGCCCGGTCATAGGGGACGGCACTGTCCAGCAGGTCGGCCAGCGCATCCTTCAGCCGCTCGTAGTAGCCGTTGGCGTAGGGGCAGGCTTCCGGCAGGCAGGCGGGACGGCCCTCAGCATCCTTGCACAGGCAGGCCTTCTCCTTGGCCGAAAGGGTCACGCTGCGCAGGGAAAGTGCCGGGTCTGCCGCCTGCAGACGGGCCAGTGCATCCTCAGCAGCGGCCTGTGTCGTGTTGCGGGCGGTCAGGTAGAAGATCTTTTCCCCCTTGCCCTCGCCCATGGCTTTCAGGGCAGGGAAGAGGGCACTCATCGTTTTGCCGATGCCGGTGGGTGCCTGGCAGAACAGCCGGGTACCGCCCTTCTGCTCTGCCTTGCCCGCAGCACAGGCGCGATAGATCTCCCCGGCAAGGGCACGCTGCCCGGGACGGTAGGCCGGAAACGGAAATTGCAGGGCCCCAAGGCTCCGGTCCCGGGCTTCCACCCAGTCCAGCTGCCGCCGTGCCCAGGGAAGATACTGCCGCAGTAAGTCGTTGAGAAACGCATCCAGCTCAGCGGCGGAGAAGTGCCGGGTATAGCGGATGATCTCATCGGTGTCGATCTGGTAATAGGTCAGCCGGACATCCAGTGTTTCCAGCTCCCGCTGTTCGGCGCAGATGGCCCCGTAGACCATGCCCTGTGCCCAGTGGCAGGGGTTCATGTCCTCCGTGATGGCATCGGTGGGCGCGGCGGTGGTCTTGATCTCGTCGATGACCACCGTGCCGTCCTCATCGGTAAAAATGCCGTCGGCACGGCCCTCGATGGTGAACCCGATTCCCTCCATCGTCCGCTCTGCCGTGAGGAACACCTCAGCGGCGTAGCCTTCACCCGCCGCCTTCTGGAGCCTGCGGTGGATGCGTGCGCCCTCGTTGGCCCGGTCAAAGCCGGTAAAGCGGCTGTCGATACTGCCGGTGCGGAGCAGGAACTCCACCAGCTCCCGGACAGAGAGACGGATGGCAGGCATGGGGTTCACTTCCTTTCAGGTTGTGCACAGTATGTTGGGAAACTAAACCCCTCAGTCTCGCTATCGCTCGCCAGCCCCCCTAATAGTGGGGCCTCTGGCGTTACGTAAAGTTTTTTGGGGTTCCCCTTTACGCACAAACTACATCGCTTTGCCAAGGCCGCCCCTACTAGGGGCGGTGGCAGCCCAAAGGGCTGACGGTGGGGTTTAACAGCAGGGCCTACCCGAGACCCAGAATCTTTTGACAATTTGCTGCAACAGCATTCACCTGGTCAAAATCCACGGCGGCCCGGTAATAAGTCTCCAGCTCATCATGGCAGTTCTTGGCCTGAGCCATCAGGGCGACAGCCTGGTCGATGAGCTCGGAGGCGGCACGGTCGTTGAAGCGCAGGCGGGCGCGGAAGCCGGACAGGTTCTCCCGGTCCACAAAGCGGGTGCAGCGCACGGCCTGCACGCCGGGCAGCTGGATGGGATGCCAGAGGTTGTCGGTCAAAAAAGCCAGCCGCAGGGCCGGGATGAAGATGTGGTCGATCTGATCTTCAGGGTGCATGGCGCAGGGGCAGGTGATGATGTGGTAGCCCCGGGCCAGCGCTTCGGCCCGGATGAGTTCCAGCAGCAGGCGGGAGACCGCCCCGTAATCATCCCGGAATACCACATACCGGTCGGCCAGCGCTTCCACCGTGCCCCGGTAGAATACCATCCCCTTGGGGGTAATGGCTGAGAGCAGCCGAAGCTCCTCGCTGGCGGTGCCCTCGGTGCGGGGAAGCAGCCGGGTGCAGAGCCGCTTGACGTAGCGGCGCACCTTTTCAAAGTTGGCGCTGCAGGCCTCGGCCCGGCGGCTGTCCAGCATCAGGCTGCCTGCCGATGCGATATACCGGGCTGCCCGGCCCCGCAGGGCGGCATTCCGGGCAAACAGGGCCTTGACCTCGTCCCGGTGGGGAGCCAGCTTTCCGGCATCGATGGTGTGGTACAGGCTCACCACCAGCTCATCAGCCCCGGGCGCGTCCGGCTCCACCACATGGGGCGCGGTGGCATCGATGATGGCGCGTTTCTGGTCGAGGAAGATGACCCCGTCCAGACTGTCCGGGTCGCTGGCACAGTGGATCTTTTCGATGCGCTGGCCCTGCTGCTCGGCGGCCTGGGCCAGATGCTTCATCAGGGTGGATTTGCCGCATCCCGGCCCGCTTTTGATGAGAAGCATCTGCATCCCGGGCTCCCGGCGCAGCGGCTCAAAATAACCCTTGAAGCCCGCCGGTGTGGTGGCCCCCAGAAAGAAATCGGGGGAACGGCTTTGGATCGTTTTCATATCAGAACACCTCACTTTTGCTTTAGGGTATGCAAAAATGAAGGAAGATGATACTTGGAAACGGCCTTGCCCTCTCAGTCTCGCTCCGCTCGCCAGCTCCCCCAAAGTGGGAGCCCTTGGCAGTTTTTGTGAGCTTCATCTTTCTGCCAAGGCCTCTCCCTTCGGGAGAGGTGGCATTGCGACAGCAATGACGGAGAGGGTGAGCTTGTTAATATGTGTGCCCGCACACCTCGTGGATCTTCTCCCGCAGGGCCACAAAATCCGCAAAGGCGGCGGGTTTGTTCTGCGCCTGCCGGAGCAGGGCGGCGGGGTGGAAGGTGCCCATGAACCACACGCCGTTCTTTTGCACAAAGATGCCGTGCTCCTTGGTCACGGAGAAATCGGTGCGGATCATCCGCTGGGAGGCGATGCGGCCCAGGCAGACCACGATCTTTGGCTGCAGCAGCTTGAACTGTTCCCGGAGCCATGGCATACAGGCCTCGCTCTCGGTGGGCAGCGGGTCGCGGTTCTGGGGCGGGCGGCACTTGACGATGTTGGCAATGTAGCAGTTTTTGCTCCGGTCCAGATCGATGGCAAACAGGTATTTGTCCAGCAGCTGGCCGCTGCGGCCCACAAAGGGCAGGCCCTGCTCGTCCTCGCTCTGGCCCGGGCCTTCGCCCACGAACAGCACCTCAGCAGTCTGGACACCCTGCCCGAACACCACATGGGTGCGGTCAGTGCACAGCTCACATCTGCGGCAGGCAAGGCACTCAGCCTTTAATGTATCCCAATCCATAGCAGTTTGATCTCCTTGCAGCTGAATGATAATTTATTCACAAATAAAAAATGGTTTTCTCCTAAAATAATAGCACAAAAAGCCAATTTTGTCTTGAACTTTTTGCCGGGTGTGCTAGAATAAAAGAGAAAGGCATCCTTGTGTCCAACAGGCACCCGGATGTGAATATTGGATAGTTAATTCGGAGGTAATCAACAATGGCTGATATGTTCGCACCGCTGGTAGCACAGCTGAAGGCAAACCCCAAGACGATCGTTTTTACCGAGGGCAATGACCCCCGCATCCTGGAGGCAGCCAGCAAGCTGCTGGCCGAGGGCGTTCTGAAGGTTGTCATGGTGGGCAACGAGGCTGAGTGCAAGGCTGCTGCTGCCGCAGGCAATTTTGATATTTCCGCTGCTGAGATCATTGACCCTGAGAACTACGCAGGTTTCGACGAGATGGTGAACACCATGGTCGAGCTGCGCAAGGGCAAGCAGACCGCTGAAGAGTGTACCGCAATGCTGAAGAAGTCCAACTACTTCGGCACCATGCTGGTCAAGATGGGCAAGGCTGACTGCCTGCTGGGCGGCGCTACTTACTCCACCGCCGATACCATCCGCCCCGCTCTGCAGCTGGTCAAGACCAAGAAGGGCGCACACCTGGTGAGCTCCTGCTTCATTCTGGACCGTGACTTTGGCGAAGAGGGCCTGAAGCGCATTGCCATGGGCGACTGCGCTGTCAACATTGATTACACCGATACCGTTGATAAGGCTACCGGCGAGGTCAAGCTCGCTGCATCCGCAAAGCTGGCTGAGGTGGCCGTTGAGACTGCCAAGACCGCAAAGCTGTTCGGCATCG
>ERZ1673700.785-NODE-785-length-37075-cov-16.673042_pt1 | contig 37075 bp, 28 predicted proteins | sample MGYA00580230_ERZ1673700 | MGnify/ENA primary metagenome ERZ1673700 (study PRJEB41218, sample SAMN15661782) | gut metagenome | host: Homo sapiens | place: Canada: London | collected 2015-08-20/2019-03-30 | study: EMG produced TPA metagenomics assembly of...
TGGATCTTAGATTTTTGGGAAAAGTATTACAAGGGGCGCTGATCGGTCTGGGAGCGGTACTCCCGGGGATATCCGGCGGCGTTTTAAGTGTAGTGTTCGGAGTCTATCGACCGATCATGGAGCTTTTGTCGGATCCGGTACATAAGTGGCGGACCCATCTGCCGGAATTGTTCCCTTATATGATCGGATCGGCAACGGGATTTCTGGGGGTGGCGAATCTGTTATCATATGTACTAGAGACTTACCCGGAGCCTTCTGTCTGCGTGTTTGTGGGACTGATCGTGGGAATGCTTCCCTCGTTGTGGAGAGAAGCGGGAGAACAGGGCAGGACTGTGGGAAATGTGATCTTATCCTGCGTGACATTAGTGGCAATGCTTAGTCTGTTATTCTGGCTGCAGAATTCCCAAAATACCGTGGAGCCGGGATTTCTCAGCTTTTTGTTCTGCGGCTTTGCCTTTGCACTGTCGGTGATCGCTCCGGGCATGAGCTTTTCAACGATATTGATGCCCTTGGGACTGTATACGCCCTTTGTGGAAGGGATCGGTCATGTGAGACCGGAGGTTCTGTTTCCGGGAATGGCAGGGTGCGTGGTGACTTTCATCTGTCTGGCAAAACTGGTAAACCGGCTGTTTGAGAGGCATTATGCGTTGATGTTTCATGGAATTCTCGGGATCGTCGGTGCGGCTACGGTGATGACCGTTCCCTGGGGCAGCTTTGCAACATCGGCGGATGCGGCATCCCGAAATCTGTTCTGCATGGCGGCGGGGATCGTGGCGGCGATACTCTTGGATTTTATGAATGAAAAAATGGCATGTTTTCCAAAAAATGAGACAGAATAAGAGTATTACGGAAAAAGGAAGGTAGAAACATGCAGATGTATGCGGTGGTGGCAACGGGAGTGCTGGGACTGCTGATCGGTTTCTGGTCAGGCAGGAGCATCCGCTGGAACATGGAAGAGACAGAAGAAGAGGCGGTCAACAGACAGGAAGAGAGAAAAATAACAGGGAACAGACAGCTGGTTATGGAAGGCACCGCCATAGGGAGTCCGGTGAACGGTGAGATCAGAAAAATATCGCAGGATACTTTGCAGGACACAACGGAAAAAGCGGTGGATGACAATACGAAGTGCATTACCATCCTGCCGTCGGACGGCAGAGTCTATGCTCCCACTGCAGGAAAAGTGCTGAAGCTTTATCCAATGGGCAACCGGATCCGTTTCCGCACGGACAGCGGGGTTGAGCTGTTATTGAATATCTGTAAGGATAAAGAAGAACTTCATAGCGCCTATTACCGTTGCAATGTCCTGCCCAATGAGATCGTGAGAAAAGGCAAGCTTCTCGTAGAATTCGATCAGGAAGGGCTGGCGAGGGAAGGCGTGGATACGGTGGTGACAGTGGAGATGTGTCAGACACCTGACCGGGGACGGATCGTCCGCACCTGGAAAGACTATATCCGAGCGGGAGAGGAGCTGTTGTGGGTAGATTCCGTCTGCCTGCGGTAAGCTCCCGGAGTGGTATGGAAGGTATCCTGAAAAGCACGGAAAAACGAGCGGGAGCTTCCAAAGCCGGCATCCAGTGCAATCTGTGTCACGGATAATTCCGTGGACAGCAGAAGGTCTCTGGCATAATCAAGCCTTCTGGAATTCACATAATCCGGGAAAGTGGTGTGGAATTTTTCCGTGAATATCCGGGAGAGGACAAAACGGCTGACACCGAATTCTTTCGAGAGACTGTCCAGGGACAATTCCTTCGTGTAGTTGGCATCCAGATAGAGAAGCAGCCTCTGCTCCAGCTCCAGATCCTCTGTGCTTTTCCGGGTCTGCAGGGGGAGGGAGGGCAGGAGATCTGCCAAAAGGAGCGTCAGATACCCTTCCGCATAGATCTGCACATCGGAGGGGGTGGGACGATCTTTTTCCATGGTGGAAGCCAGAGCCTCGAGTCCCTGTAAGGCAATGTGGCTGTGCTCCGAGAGAGTGGAGACGGTAAAATCATTGCGTGAGGGCTTTTTATTCTGGAAGAAATGTCGGAAGGAATGACAGAAATCCGGCTCGAAGATACAGAGCAGATTCTGACCGGGTTCCACATGTTTTAAGCCGTGCATCTGGTTCGGAAAGACGAGGACACCCTGACCGGGAGCCAGCGGAAATTCCTGTTGTTCCACAGTGACCGTGGTGGAACCACTTAAGACATAGATCAGCTCCAGCTGTCTGTGAAGATGGACGGCATAGGGGTTATTATTGGACAGATACAGATAGAGTTGTTCTTTGCGATTCTGATAAAAGAAACTCAAGGTGTTTTCCTCCTGCAACTTTTGTCACTTTGATGCCCACGGATTGTTCCGTGCTGCTCATGTGGGATTAGATTTATTGCCACTGCATCATTATATTATGGCATTGTAGTATAGATAATGCAAGATTTGTCATAAATAAAATGATAAATGACACGCGATGTGACGGGATATCTGCTATACTGGTTTTATAAAATATGAAACAGTAGCAAAAGGCTGCGGAATGGAGAAACTATGGACAAGACGAAGATACATAAAATGTGGATCGCCGATCAGGGCGACGGCACCTATACCAACCCGATCCTGTATACAGATTACTCGGACCCGGATGCCATTCGTGTGGGAGAGGATTATTTTATGATCGCTTCCAGCTTCTGCAATACCCCCGCAGTTCCTCTGTTACATTCCAAGGATCTGGTGAACTGGAAGGTCATCAATTACATCATGGATAAGCTTCCCTTTGATTATTATGACAAACCGGTGCATGGCTGCGGTACCTGGGCTCCCGCTATCCGTTACCATGAGGGAACTTACTATGTATTTATTCCCATGCCGGATGAGGGGATTATGATGTGCAAGACCACAGACCCGTGGGGGAAATGGAGTGAGCCTGCCTACGTGCGTAAGGTCGTGGGTTGGATCGATCCCTGTCCTTTCTGGGATGAGGACGGCAAAGCATACATGGTGACGGCTTTCGCCAGAAGCCGTATCGGCTTCAAGAGCATGCTGTATATGTCGCCTATCGAACCAGACTGCTCCGGAGTGCTTGATGACGGTCAGTTCATCTATGACGGCCATGCGACCCAGCCCACCATCGAGGGCCCGAAGCTGTACAAGAGAAATGGCTATTACTATATCTTCGCTCCGGCGGGGGGCGTGAAGCCTGGCTGGCAGACCGTACTGCGGTCGAAAAATATTTACGGTCCCTGGGAAGAGAAAATCGTCCTGCACCAGGGCAATTCCCCTGTCAACGGACCTCACCAGGGTGCCTGGGTGGATACGCCGGACGGACAGGACTGGTTCCTGCATTTCCAGGATGTGGGCAATGCGGGACGTATCGTACATTTACAGCCCATGCACTGGGAGAATGACTGGCCGGTGATCGGAGTAAACGAAGTGGACGGCTGCGGTGAGCCGGTACTGCATTACAAGAAGCCGGAAGTGGGAGCTACATACCCCATCGATACCCCGGAGGACAGCGATTTCTTCGAAGGAGATCGTTTAGGACTGCAATGGCAGTGGAATGCCAATTATAAAAAGGAATGGTACGATCTGAAAGACGGTCAGCTCCTTCTCCATGCACAGGCGGCGGATCCGAAGACACAGCTGTGCGACATCAGCAATCTGTTATTACAGAAGTGGCCGGCACCGGAATTTTCTATTACCACCTGTCTGCATCTGGAGCAGATGAAGGACGGCGATGTGGCAGGACTGGTATCGCTGGGCGGATGTTATACAACACTTGCAGTTCAGAAAATACACGGCAAAATGAGCCTGCAGCAGCGCACCGGCAACTGGACGAAGGACGATGAGGTACGCACTGATCTTGGCGAATGGAACAGTGATGTCATTTATATCCAGATGAAGGTGGAGAAGGAGACTTACCGTACGTTCTACGTGGGAACCACGGAAGAAAATTTACAGCGTGTGGGACAGATGGTGGAAGCGACTCCGGGACGCTGGGTCGGTGTCAAGGACGGACTGTTTGCCATCAATGAACAGGGTGCGGCTAGCGGTTCGGTGGCTGCGGATTATTTTGTATATCAGGAACTGTAACTATTTATAGGGCGAAGTAACCACAATGAGCAGAGAACAGGCCGGCCTGTTCTCCAGGAAAGCCTCGTAGAGGCGGTTTTGCGAATGGGGTGCTGAATAGTTACTGAATCATAAAATTACATTTCTATTTACAATGCAATGACAATGTGCTATTTTGGCAGATGTTAATGTAAGGATAAAGGAATGATGTAAATTATGACGGAAGATAAAAAAATGTTATTTTCACAGGATGCACTGAAAAAATTACTGTGGCCGCTGATCATAGAACAATTCCTGGCAGTGGCAATGGGAATGGCGGATACCGTAATGGTGGCCAGCTGTGGCGAAGCCGCGGTATCCGGCATCTCTCTGGTGGACAGTATCTGTGTATTGCTGATCGGATTGTTCACTGCAATGGCAAGCGGCGGCGCAGTGGTGGCGGCACAGTACATGGGACGCGGAGATAAGGAAATGGTAGGCCGGGCCTCCAATCAGCTGTTTTTGGCGGTTGGGGGTGTGGCCCTTCTGTTTATGGCAGTTTCCCTGATTTTTAACAGAGGACTGTTAAACCTCCTCTACGGCAATGTGGAAGCGGATGTCATGAGTGCGGCCAGTATCTATTTTTACATCGTGGCAGTGTCTTTTCCGTTTTTGGGTGTCTATAACGGCGGTGCGGCGCTATTCCGGGCAGTGGGCGATTCCAAAGTGTCCATGAAGGTATCACTGGTGGCGAACCTGATGAATATTGCGGGCAATGCCATATTGATCTACGGAGCACAGATCGGTGTCGCCGGTGCGGCATTGTCCACACTGTTTTCCAGAATCCTGTCCGCAGTGATGATCGTAGTGCTGTTGACAAGAAGTGACAAGATTTCCATGAGTAAGAGCTGGAGGGTGGATACGAATATTTTAGGAAAGATTCTGTACATTGGTATTCCCAACGGTCTGGAGAACAGTATTTTCCAGATCGGTAAGCTTCTGACCACCAGTCTGATCGCAACCTTCGGCATGGTGGCGATTACCGCTAATGCCGTTACTTACAGCATTGCGAATTTCCAACAGATCCCTTCCAGTGCCATCGGCGTGGCCATGATCACGGTGATCGGGCAGTGTATCGGTGCCGGAGAGACCGAGCAGGCACATTATTATCTGAAGAGGATGATAAAATGGGCATATCTTTGCATGATCATGCTGGGAATTCCTATTATCCTGTTCGCACGCCCACTATGCAGTATCTATCACTTAAGCCCGGAGACTACGGATATGACGATATTTTTGCTGGTATATAACTGTATCTGCTGTATGATCGTGCATCCGTTGTCCTTTGCACAGTCGAATGCACTTCGCGCTGCGGGAGATGTGAGGTTCACCATGATCGTGGCAATCGCTTCCATGTGGCTCTGCCGTGTGGGCATGGCATATATCCTGGGACAGGGTCTGGGACTTGGCGTCATCGGCGTCTGGATCGCTATGACCATGGACTGGGTCGTACGGGCATTTTTGTTCACTAACAGGATACGGACGGGAAAATGGCTGAAGTATAAGGACCGGTTGGTGAAGTAAAAAAATCTGCTGCACTAAAGTTTTACATTGACATATTTTTGAATGTGTTTTAGCATGTTTTTATAGTAGTTCCATAGGAATAGATAAGCTACTATATGACTAATACACAGCACACGGATAAGTGCAGAAATGAGGCAGAACATGAGTAAAAAGCCCTATGCAGAGCGTAATTTGAAATTTGAGACATTACAGTTACACGTGGGACAGGAGCAGCCCGATCCCGTGACCGGCGCGAGAGCCGTTCCCATTTATCAGACATCTTCTTATGTATTCCGCAACTGCGACCATGCAGCAGCACGCTTCGGACTGGAAGATCCCGGTGAGATCTACGGTCGTCTGGGCAACCCTACCCAGGGTGTCTTTGAGCAGCGTATTGCAGCATTAGAGGGCGGTACCGCAGCTCTGGCAGTAGCCAGCGGAGCGGCAGCCATCTGCTATACGATCCAGAACCTGGCAAAACAGGGAGATCATATTGTTTCTGCAAATAATATTTACGGCGGAACCTACAATCTGCTGGCGCATACTCTGGTGGACTACGGTGTGACCACTACTTTCGTGGCTCCTTCCGATTATGACAGGATCGAAGCAAGCTTTCAGGAGAACACCAAGGCACTCTATATCGAGACCCTGGGCAATCCCAACTCTGATGTGGTAGATATCGAGCGTCTGGCACAGATCGCCCATGCGCACAAGGTTCCTCTGGTAGTGGACAATACGTTTGCTACTCCTTATCTGGTACGTCCTTTTGAGTACGGCGCAGATATCGTGGTACATTCCGCAACCAAGTTCATCGGCGGACACGGCACCAGCTTAGGCGGTGTGATCGTAGAGAATGGTAAATTTGACTGGGAGGGCAGCGGCAAGTTCCCTCATCTGTGCACTCCGAATCCCAGCTATCATGGTGTGACTTTCACCAAGGCAGCACCGGGCGCGGCTTTTGTGACCGCTATCCGTGCAATGCTCCTGCGTGATATGGGCGGCTGCATTTCCCCTTTCCATGCTTTTATTTTCTTACAGGGACTGGAGACACTGTCTCTGCGCGTGGAGCGTCATGTGGAGAATGCACTGAAGGTTGTACAGTATCTGAACAATCATCCTCAGGTAGAGCGTGTGCATCATCCTTCCGTATCCACCGATCCGGAGCAGCAGGCACTGTATAAGAAATATTTCCCGAACGGAGGCGGTTCCATCTTCACCTTTGAGATCAAGGGCGGCAAGGAGACAGCTAAAAAGTTCTGTGATAATCTGGAGCTGTTCTCGCTTCTGGCAAACGTGGCAGATGTGAAGTCTCTGGTCATCCATCCGGCTTCCACCACCCATGCACAGCTGTCTGAGGAAGAGCTGAATGAGCAGGGAATCTACAGCAATACGATTCGTCTGTCTATCGGTACGGAGAATATTGATGATATCATTGAGGATCTGGAAGGCGGTTTCCAGTCTGTTTAAGGAGAGACCATGCTTTCATTAGCAGTTTTCTATTTTGTATTTTTAGGAACAGAGTATCTGTTTGATAACCGGGTGGCGTTATATACGGATCCCACAGGAGTAGTGCTGGCGCAGAGTTATATTCTGGGAGTCAGTGCACTGGGTTTTCTGGCATATTCTCTGATGGAAAAATGGAAAAGCAAATCCGGGAATCCCACTGCGTTCAAGGCAGCGGGATTCTTCTTGCCGGTGCAGGTGATCGCAGGATATGTACTGCTGTTTGCCGGGACCGGGTACCGGGTACTATTGGGCAGCGGGTGTTTTCTGTTCCTGATACTGGGATATCTGGGCAGCAGGACACATTACCTGGCGGCACAGCTGCTTAGGGGAAGCAGGCATCCGGCAAAGACCGTGAGTGTGGCTTATGCTGTGGGGCTGCTCCTTCAATTTCTGAACCACAATCTGTTGTGGGGAGAGACAGTGGAAGGTATCTTCCTGGCGGGAAGTTTTGTGATGCTGTGGGTACTGACTGTCGGAATGGCGCAGAATGCACTGTCAGGATATCACAGGAGACAGAAGGCAGAGGACGGAGAAACGGTGTCGGTGAAAAATTCGCAGGAAGGTGTTACTGCGGCGCAGATATCATGGAAGAATCCCCGGCTGGCAGGTGTGGCATTACTGGTGACGGTTGTTCTGATGACTTGTATCTTCGCAACGCTTGACAATGCTGTGACCCTGGCACATGCAGCGGGTACCATGGATATCGGTCAGTGGCCGAGACTGTTCTTAGCACTCAGCGGATTGCTGGCAGGAGTATTGTTTGATCTGAATAACGGAAGATATCGTGGACTGATCATGTATGCGGTGACGATTCTGTCGACCATCTGTGTGCTGATCATCGAAAGCGGCGGACCGTTTCTGCCGGGACTGCTGATCTTCTATGTGTCTGCAGGATTTTTCGTGGTGTTTTTCACGAACGGGTTTCTCCAGCTGTCCTATCGCATGGAGGATGGCAGGCTATGGGCAGGTATGGGAAGAGCGGCGAACAATCTGGGCGCTGTGATCACAGGAGTAGCTTCCGTAAGCCTGCTGACCGGAGAAAATCATATCCTGACAGCAGTATTGGCACTGGTATTGTTCGTGCTGATCAGTGTGGCGCTGCTGTGGTATTATAGTTGTACGCAGATTGTAAAGGCGCCCGAAGGAATGGAAAGCCGCGAAATGTCCGGCAGTCAGAGTCGGCTGGAGAGATTTGCAAAATATTTTGATCTGACGGAACGGGAGCAGGAAGTGCTGCAGCTTTTGCTGCTGTCCGATGACGGCATGCAGGAGATCGCCGACAGCCTCTTTGTCTCCCGCGCGATGCTCTACCGGCATGTTTCTGCACTGAATGAGAAGACCGGCACCAGGAGCCGCATCGGACTGATCCAGTTCTATTACAATTGGGAAGAAGATAAGAAATAGCGAGAACGAGAAAGGCACAGCCCTGTGAGGGACTGTGCTTTTTTAATTCATAGGAAATTTCTTCCTATGAATTAAAAACGCTTCGCAGGGATCGCACTGCGGCGGTTATGAAATATGTCGCAAAAGAGACCCGCCGCAGGCGGAGAATCTCGCAAGCGAGATCCTTTTTTGCCGTGGTGCCTTGCGACTCACGTCGCGTGGGTATGAGAGACGGATTGACGATGTGATACCCGCGGAGCAGAGGAAGCGTGGGTATGAGAGACGGATTGACGATGTGATACCCACGGAGCAGAGGAAGCGTGGGTATGGGAGACGGATTGACGATGTGATACCCACGGAGCAGAGAAAGCGCGGGTATGAGAGACAGATTGATGATGTGATACCCACGGAGCAGAGAAAGCGTGGGTATGAGAGACGGCTTGACGATGTGATACCCACGGGGCAGAGGAAGCACGGGTATGAGAGACGGATTGACATTGTGATACCCACGGAGCAGAGGAAGCGCGGGTATGAGAGACAGATTGACATTGTGATACCCATGGACGCAGAAAATGCGTGGATTTTGCAGGTTGAGACAAATGTCAACTTGAAAAAGGCAGGTATCCTATGAATATATATAAGTATATTATAAAAGGAGGACTTGCGCAGATGTACAAAAGCAGAAGAACGATATTTGTTTTTTTACTGGCACTGATGTTGATATTGGGAGTTTTGCCGGAATTTCATGTAAGAGCAGAGGACAACAGCCAGACATATAAGGTGGGCGCGGATGATCATACACTGTGGGACAGGGTGCAGGATGGTGTATTCCAATATGCTGCCGGTAGTATGGAAATAGAAGGAGCCGGATTACAGGGGGATGCTGCACAGGCGGATGTGGCAGCAGGAACAGAGATTACCATAACACTGACACCGGGCAAGGATTGTGTGCTGAGAAGCTTTATGGTGAATGGTCAGAGCATTGCAGTAGCAAGCATGACCACAAATGGTGCTTCGTATATTTATAAAACCAAGGTAGAAAATGCGGATCTGAAATTTGAACCCAGTTTCGAAGCATCGGGAGGAAATGCCTCTGGACCGAATCCGGGAACGGGAAACAATATCTGTTTTCGATTAGAAGGTGACGGTATCTCTCCAAACGATTATGCCACATGGAAAAATAATAATATCGAAATCTATATAGGAATTGAAAATACCTATAAGACTTTGCAAGAATGGATCGGGGAAAACAAAATTTCCGTGGATGGAACAGAATACAGAGTGGACGATTCTGTGGACACGGTAAAAGTATATGTACTTAACAGCGGTTCCGGAAAATACATGATTCAGGGAGCCGGAAGTTCACAGGAAAATGCGGTGACATGGACGGAAAAAGGAATCCACTCCATTCAGGTAGACAAAGAGAGAATTACAATAACATGGGGATATGATTCGAAAACCTACGGAGAAGATGCTTACCTAGAGCATGGCACAGCCCGGATCATTCAAATAAATGGTACTGCACCGAATACCAACGATCCCTACGGAAACAATGTTGGAGACAACAGAGGCGGAAATCTTGTGGTACAGCCTGGGGCTACGGTTACCGTGGAATTGAAGCCGGATTACGGATACCAATTGAAGGGAGTTTCACTAAATGGGATAAGTCTTTCAGCGGCAAAGGATGTTTCTACGTTTACTTTTACGATGCCAAATACCCAGATCCATTTTAAAGGAATCTTTGAAAAAGCGGAGGACACGGTGGACACTTCGGCAGCAAAGGAAGTGACTTCCGCATCCATCAGTAACGGTGCCAATGCAGCAGGAAGCGGCAATCTGCAGCTGACAGTTGCCGACAGTACCGGATACGATATGACGGCGGCACAGCAGAAAGTGGCCGGAGCGGTATCTGCACAGGCAGTGGAATTGAATCTGAACCAGATCGTAGCCAAAGGGGATGGCACGAACTGGGAAACAAAGATTACGGAATTTACCAATCCGATTACCTTAAGCCTTGGAATCAACAATTACGATGCAAATTATGACTACGTGGTAGTGAGAGATCATAACGGAACTACCACTGCATTGCCTACGAAAGTGATCGATGGAAAAGTCACTTTCGAGACCAATCAGTTTTCTACCTATGTCATTGTGAAAAAGGAAAAGACGACCGCAGGTACCAGTACCGGTGGAAGCTCTCACGAGGATTCTAAAGGAAACGATAACAACAGTTCTGATGCACAGCCTGCTGCAACACAGGCAGTGACGCAGAAATTGGATGTAGTACCGAAGACGGGAGAAGGCATCGCAACTTATATAACGGAGATCATGTTACTTTTCGGGGGAATTCTTCTGATTACTATGGGAATCTTACTTCAGAGAAAGCGCGGATAAAAAAGCATTAGGAAATCTACCTTGCAAATCAGAAAGAAGTTCAGTATAATAAGAACGAAAACCAAATACAGTCAGCCGAAAGGCCGCAGCAATGCGGCTTTTCTAAGACACGTAAGTTAGCACAAACTAACCATATAACTGTATGCGACGGTTAGACAAAACTAATATCGAAAAATGATAACAATGCAAGAAAGTGAGAGATGTCCATGAAATACAAGATTGAGAAGAACACCGTACAGGAGACACTGATCATCCCGCTTTATTCCCGGAAGCTATGCTCGGAGTTGTATCCGAACCTCTATCGGGACGAGATGGCGGTACACCTGATCGACCAGATCGACTATGATTTTTCACAGGTGGAGAAAAAATCTCACAGCCTGATGCAGCGTTTCGGTTCGCTGGAGGTTGCCATGCGGCAGAATGACCTTGCGTGGGAGGTACAAAATTATCTGGTAGACCATCCCAATGCGGCGGTGGTTAATTTGGGTTGTGGACTTGACAGTACGGGAAGTGCCTGTGACAATGGCAGCTGTAAAATTTACAATCTGGATTTCCCGGATGTTATCGCCGTACGCAATCAATTACTGCCCGCCGGAGACCGTGAGGAAAATATTCCCTGCAATTTGAATGATACGGAATGGTTTACCAAAATCGACGCGTCCGAAGGGGCGATATTTTTTGCCTCCGGAGTATTCTATTATTTTCTGACGGAGCAAGTCAGGACGCTGGTACAGGCAATGGCTGACAGTTTTCCCGGTGGTGTGCTGGTATTCGACGCGGCGAACCGGACAGCGGTTAAGATGATAGCAAAGACATGGCTAAGGAGCGCTAAAATTCAGGATGTGGGCGCGTATTTTGCGGTTTCGGATGCGAAAAGTGAGCTTTCCACGTGGGACAGCAGATTGCAGGTCACAAGCCGTGGCTATATGCTGGGCTATAATGATCTTCGAGACCCTTCCGTCAGCGGATTATTCCGCTTCCTCGCCAGAACCGGCGACAGAATCATGAAGATGCAGATCGTAAGGCTCTGTTTTGGTCAGAGATGAACTGGCAGAAATTAGAAAGTGCCTCTTGACAAATACCCTGTGGGGGTATATCTTGTAACTATACAAGATACCCCTGTGGGGTATTTTGCATAACTGCAACAATTAGTCCTTCTACATACATTGAACGCTGTTATGTGATCGGAGGACAATAAAGAATATGTGGGCATTTAGAAAAAATAGCAGGAACCGGCTTCAGAATGGGAGAAAGTATGGCAGAACAATTAAAAGAAAAATTAGAAGAGAAGGGTATAGAATGTTGTCATTGTCATCAGAAAGCAACACCCCGCTCTGAAAAAGAAAGAAAACAATTACAGAACCGTTTAAGCCGCATGACGGGACAACTGAACGGTATCAGCCGGATGTTGGAAGAGAACCGCTACTGCGGAGATATCCTGACGCAGGTAGCTGCGGTGGAGAGCGCCCTTCAGGCTTTTGGCTATGCGATTCTGAAGGAGCATATGGAGACCTGCGTGGTGGAAGAGATCCGGAAGGGAAATACTGCTATCGTAGATGAAGCAGTGGATCTGGTGAAAAAATTGAAATAAGTAGAGGCATGACTGCAGATAATACTGTAAATTCGTGCGGTAAGGCACTGAAAATAACGGAAACTTTGCAGGTTATGGAAAGGCAAGGCTATTTTTATGAAGGAAAGATATCATGTTACGGGAATGTCCTGCTCTGCATGCTCTTCGCATGTGGAAAAGGCAGTCAATAAACTGGAAAATGTGGAAAAAGCATCCGTGAATCTGTTGACAGAGACCATGGATGTGACCTATGACGAGACGAAGATCACTTCGGCGGAAATCATTGATGCTGTGGTGAAAGCAGGCTACGGTGCTTCGGTCATTACCGAAGGCAGTGCGGCAGGTGCAGGCGGACAGAGCACTTCCGGAAATGCGGAAAGTACAGGAAGGTCCGCAGCCGACGGCAAGCAGGAATTGCAGCAGAAGCTGGATGCAGACGCAAGAGCCATGAAATGGCGGCTTGGAATCTCCATCGGCTTCCTGATCCCGTTAATGTATGTGTCCATGCACCACATGCTCAAAGAATGGTTCGGGATTCCGGTTCCTGCATTTATTGTGAATACCATGCACGGCAATGCCAACGCCATGAATTTTGCATTGACACAGTTTTTACTGTTGTTGCCGATTCTGTATATGAACCGGAAGTTTTTCTCCGTAGGATTTAAAACCCTGGCGCACCGCAGTCCGAACATGGACAGCCTGATCGCACTGGGATCCGGCGCGGCGCTTGTGTATGGCATTTTCGCCATGTACCGGATCAGCTATGGCTTAGGCTACGGTGACATGGCAGTAGTAGAGCATTATTCTCACGATCTGTACTTTGAATCCTCCGGTACGATCCTGACCCTGATCACGGTCGGAAAATATCTGGAGAGCCGTTCCAAGGGTAAGACCAGTGAAGCCATCACCAAGCTGATGAATCTGGCTCCCAAGGTGGCGATCCTTGTAACTGAGGACGGACAGGAGAAGGAAGTACCTACGGAAAGTCTGCAAAAGGGCGATGTATTTCTGGTAAAACCCGGGAGTCTGGTACCGGTGGATGGTATCGTACTGGAGGGGAACTCCAGTGTGGACGAGGCAGCCATCACCGGTGAGAGTGTCCCGGTGGAGAAGCAGGCGGGCGACCATGTGGTCTCCGCTACCGTGAATAAGGCGGGCTTCTTAAAATGTCGTGCGGATCGTGTCGGCGATGACACCACGCTGGCACAGATCATCCGCCTGGTGGAGGAAGCCAGCGCCAGCAAAGCTCCGATTGCACAGCTGGCAGATAAGGTGGCAGGGGTCTTCGTGCCTACGGTCATGACCATTTCCCTGATCACTCTGGTCGTATGGCTGCTAAACGGTGCCACTGCGGAATTCACTATTTCCACAGCCATTGCCGTACTGGTGATTTCCTGTCCCTGCGCGTTGGGACTGGCAACTCCGGTGGCTATCATGGTGGGAACCGGAGTAGGAGCAGGTAACGGCATCCTGATCAAGACCGGGGAAGCCTTACAGCAGGCTAAGGAGATCGACACCGTGGTACTGGACAAGACCGGAACTATCACAAGCGGCAAGTTAAAGGTAGAAGAAGTAGGCGGTTATCAGAGTGATTTTCCTGCGGATGCCATGATGCAGATCGCAGCGGCGTTAGAGAAAAAGAGTGAGCATCCGCTGGCGGAAGCTGTAGTGGAATGGGCAGAGCAGTTCGGTCTGGCAATTCCCGAGATCGTGGATTTCAAGGCAACCTTCGGCCGTGGCGTGGAAGGTACACTGGCAACAGAATTCCGTGCGGTAGAATCAGTAAAAAATGACGGCCCTACGGCGGTATTTTATGCAGGGAAATGGGATAGTACTGCGGATGTACCGGAAAATTCAGGCAAGATCGTAGAACAGAAGCTGGCAACCGGAATTGCAGCATCAGATGCCGACAGTGTGGCGATTCCGGCAGGTACGAAGTTTTATGTAGGCAATCTTGCATTTTTACAGGAAAAGAATATCATACTGCCGCAGGGAGCCGCAGAAGGTCTGAACCGGATGGCAGACGAAGGCATGACACCGCTCCTTGTGGCGCAGGAAGGAAGATTCTTAGGCATCATCGGTGTATCAGATACTGTCAAAGCCACCTCCTATGAAGCAATCAACGCATGGGAGAAAATGGGCGTCAGAGTCATCATGCTGACCGGAGATAACCGCCGCACCGCGGAAGCCGTACGGCAGAAGTTAGGGATCTCCGAAGTCGTAGCAGAGGTACTGCCGCAGGATAAGGAGAAAAAGGTCAGTGAGTTAAAGCGTCAGGGACACAAGGTGGCAATGATCGGCGACGGTATCAACGATGCTCCCGCACTGGCGGCAGCAGATGTGGGTATGGCTATTGGCGCAGGTACGGATGTCGCCATGGAGAGTGCCGACATTATCCTGATGAAAAACGACCTGCGGGATGCGGTGACTGCCATGAAGCTGAGCCGTGCCGTGATCCGCAATATTAAGGAAAACCTGTTCTGGGCATTTTTCTACAACTGCATCGGCATCCCTCTGGCAGCCGGTGTGTTGTATCCGGCGTTCCAGATCCGGCTGAATCCCATGTTCGGCGCGGCAGCCATGAGCTTAAGCAGTATCTTCGTCGTGGGAAATGCCCTGCGACTGAGAGGCTTTAAGAGCGGATTCACCCCGCTGAAAAAGGAAGCATCGGAAGTAACCCGTAAGGAAATCGAGATAACGCATGCAGCTGCGGAGGGAGAACAGTGCATACTGAAGACCCCCGCAGAGCAAAATAACAGACAAGATGTAAAGCAGGAGAAAGAGAGGACAAACACAATGACAAAAGTAATCAGCATCGAAGGAATGATGTGCAACCACTGCACCGGAACCGTACAGAAGGCACTGGAGGCAGTAGAAGGCGTGAAAGCCGTTACCATGAGCCTGGAGCAGAAAAACGCTACCGTGGAACTGGCTTCCGATGTAGCAGATGAGGTACTGACCAAGGCTGTGGTGGACGCAGGATATGAAGTGAAGGGAATTGCCAAAAAATAAGGTTTTACCGTTAGCTTTTACCAACGTAAAAGGAGAAATGGCGCTGACCAGATGTTATGTTTACAGACATGACACTGGGCAGCGCCGTTTTTTCTTGTATAGACCCATGCAGAAGAAAAAAGATAATTTTCCAAAGATTCTATATAAAGTTTATAATTTCTTAATTGATTTTCTTTAAATAAGTGTTATAGTAATAATAGAACAGATGAGACAGAAAGCCTGTGAGTCTGTTCTATGCCAAATAAATATTGTCAAAGCTTTTTATGAATGCAGGCATTCAACAAAGCGCAGGCAATATTTAATGGCTCTGAACACTTGCAAATTGCATAACCTTATGTGAGGAGGCGAACGATTATGAATATTGATAAATTTACACAGAAATCCATAGAAGCCGTCAACGGCTGTGAAAAGCTCGCCATGGAATATGGCAACCAGGAGATCGAGCAGGAGCATTTGCTGTACAGTCTGCTGACGTTGGATGACAGCCTGATCTTAAAGCTTGTGGAGAAGATGGAGATCCAAAAGGATCACTTTGTAAACCGTGCAAAACAGGCTCTGGAGAAAAGAGTAAAGGTGCAGGGTGGTCAGCCTTATGTCGGTCAGTATCTGAACAAGGTACTGGTCAGCGCATCAGATGAGGCAAAGCAGATGGGAGATGAATATGTCTCCGTTGAGCATCTGTTCCTTGCCATGATCAGGAATCCCAACAAGGAGATTGCCGAGATCTGGAAGGAATACGGCATCACAAGAGAGCGTTTTTTACAGGCTCTGTCTACCGTAAGAGGCAACCAGAGAGTTACCAGTGACAATCCGGAGGCTACTTATGATACTTTGGAAAAATACGGTCAGGATCTGGTGGAGAAAGCGAGAAACCAGAAGCTGGATCCTGTCATCGGACGAGACAGTGAGATCCGTAACGTGGTACGTATCCTGTCCCGTAAAACGAAGAACAACCCTGTATTGATCGGTGAACCCGGTGTCGGTAAGACCGCCGTGGTGGAAGGACTGGCACAACGTATTGTAAAAGGTGATGTACCGCAGGGACTGAAGGATAAGAAGATTTTCGCACTGGATATGGGTGCACTGGTAGCCGGCGCAAAATACAGAGGTGAATTTGAGGAACGTCTGAAAGCCGTACTGGATGATGTGAAGAACAGCGACGGACAGATCATTCTGTTCATTGATGAGCTGCATACCATTGTTGGTGCCGGTAAGACAGATGGCGCTCTGGATGCAGGCAATATGTTAAAACCTATGCTGGCCCGTGGTGAACTGCACTGTATCGGTGCTACCACACTGGATGAATACAGACAGTATATTGAAAAAGATGCCGCTTTGGAACGGCGTTTCCAGCCGGTTATGGTAGAAGAACCTACTGTGGAGGACACGATTTCTATCCTGCGTGGACTGAAGGATCGTTACGAAGTATATCATGGTGTTAAGATCATGGATAATGCGCTGGTAAGTGCAGCGGTACTTTCCAACCGTTATATCACCGACAGATTCCTGCCGGATAAGGCGATCGACCTGGTGGATGAAGCCTGCGCCCTGATCAAGACCGAGATGGACAGTATGCCTACGGAGCTGGATGAACTGCAACGTAAGGTGACACAGCTGGAGATCGAGGAGACTGCTCTGAAAAAAGAGGATGACCGGATCAGTAAGGAACGTCTGGCTGATCTGCAGAAGGAACTGGCAGAGTTAAAGGATCAGTTCAATACGAGAAAAGCACAGTGGGATAACGAGAAGGCATCCGTAGATAAGCTTTCCAAGCTGCGTGAGGACAGAGACCGTATCAACAATGAGATCCAGATCGCAGAGCGGGAAGGAGACTATGAGAAAGCGGGCAGATTAAAATACAGCGAACTTCCTGCACTGGAGAAACAGCTGGAGCAGGAGGAAAATAAGGTCGGCGAATCGGATATGTCGCTGGTACATGAAAAGGTGTCTGAGGAAGAGATCGCAAGGATCATTTCCCGCTGGACCGGCATCCCGGTAGCCAAACTGACTGAGAGTGAGCGTAACAAGACCCTTCACCTTGACGAAGAACTGCACAAACGTGTGGTAGGACAGGACGAAGGCGTGACCAAGGTTACTGAAGCCATCATCCGTTCCAAAGCCGGTATCAAGGATCCCAGCAAGCCCATCGGTTCCTTCCTGTTCTTAGGACCTACCGGTGTGGGTAAGACGGAGCTGGCGAAGAGCTTGGCAGCAGCACTGTTTGACGACGAGAACAACATGGTCCGTATCGATATGAGCGAATACATGGAGAAATATTCTGTCTCCCGTCTGATCGGTGCGCCTCCCGGATACGTAGGATACGAAGAGGGTGGTCAGCTGACCGAAGCTGTCCGGAGAAAACCTTACAGCGTGGTATTGTTTGATGAGATCGAAAAGGCACATCCGGATGTATTCAATGTACTGTTACAGGTACTGGATGATGGGCGTATCACCGATTCTCAGGGTCGTACTGTAGATTTTAAAAATACAATACTGATCATGACCTCCAACATCGGTGCAAGCTATCTGTTGGACGGTATCAACGAAGACGGAACCATCAAGCCGGAGGCAGAGGCAGCAGTCATGAACGATCTGCGGGCTCATTTCCGTCCGGAATTTCTGAACCGTCTGGATGAGACGATCCTGTTCAAGCCTCTGACCAAAGATAATATCGGCGGTATCATTCATCTGATCATTGCCGATCTGAACAAGCGTCTGGAGGATAAGCAGTTGACGATCCGTTTGTCGGACGAGGCTATGCAGTACATCGTGGATAACGCGTATGATCCGGTCTATGGTGCACGACCTCTGAAACGTTATATTCAGAAGTATGTGGAGACCCTGGCTGCCAAGATGATCCTGGCAGATCAGGTGGAGGAGGGCGATACCATCGTCATTACCGTAGAGGATGATAAGCTTTCCGCCAAATGTGAGAAAGGCTCTAAAAATAAATAAACAGTAATACAAAAAGCGAAAGTGGCAGACTTGTCATTTTCGCTTTTTTCGTTTAAGATGTTATAGTAATAATATTTTAAAAGCGAGGTTTTTTTATGATACCACAGGATCCGGTCATGTTATTAAGCTTTATCAATCTGAAACTCCGTGACTACTACGGAAGCCTGGAGCAGCTCTGCGATGATCTTGATGTGAATGAACACGAGATCAGGGATAAGCTGGCATCCATCGATTATCATTACAATGAAGAGAGGAATCAGTTTGTATAATACAACCAGCAGTCTTACAGGAAAAAAGGGAACCAGATGTCTGATCTGCACCGGCTGCGGCAGATGTCCCGGAGTGATCCGGGGGATGCAGGTGGTGACGGAAAAGCTGGAGCTTCCTCCGTTATCTTTACAGAATCCGGAAGGTATCCGGCTGATGACAGTGGATATCGGAACGACTACCATTGCTATGCAGCTCTATGATGCAGACGGTAAAGTAGTGGACAGTTTTCCGAGTGTGAATCCACAGGTCAGCTATGGTGCCGATGTACTCTCACGGATAGAGGCGGCAAGGGATCCGGGGAAAGCTGCAGATATGCAGAAAAAAGTCCTGGATCTCATTGAAAATGGAGCGCAGCGGTTTTCCAAAAAAATACAGGAGAAGGAGTCTATACAGATGGTCATTGCGGCGAATACCACTATGACCTATCTGCTGATGGGCTGGGATCCGGCAGAGCTGGGCAGGGCACCTTTTCAGGTAAGTCATTGCGGAGCTGTGGACACGCAGATCGCAGGCATTTCCTGTCATATCATTCCCGGATTGTCTGCTTTTGTCGGCGGGGACATCACAGCAGGAATACTGGCCTGTCAAATGTTGGAGCAGGAGGAGCCCATGCTACTCATCGATCTGGGTACCAACGGTGAGATGGCGCTGGGTAATAGACAGAAGCTGTATGCCTGTGCCACGGCGGCCGGACCTGCCTTCGAGGGCGGGGCAAACCGTGGTATCTGGGGCGCGGATATGGTGAAATTGTTACAAAAGCTTCTGGAAGAGGGATTGATGGATCGGCAGGGACTGTTAAAGGAACCCTATTTTACGAAGGGGATCCGTATCGGAGATGTACTTGTCACGAAAGAAGCCGTGCGTGCGGTACAACTGGCGAAGGGAGCCATTGCCGCAGGCATAGAGATCTTGACGGAAAACTATGGAATCAGACTTTCGGATATTTCCAAGGTAGTGCTGGCAGGAGGCTTTGGCTATTACCTGGATCCGAAGGCAGCTACAGCCATCGGACTGCTTCCGAAGGAACTTACAGATCGTACCGTGACCGGCGGAAACACGGCACTTAGTGGTGCTGCACTGGTGGGAAACAGGATGCTGACCGGACAGCTGCGAGCATGGGATGATCTGCGCAGATGGCACGAATTACAGATTCAGATATTGAATCTGGCGGAGCAGGTAAAATTCACAGAAACATTCTTAAAAAAGATGGATTTTTGTTAAAATTGCGCAAAAAAATATAACAAAACGCATAAAATGTTGTTTTATTATAGCAAAAATTATGGTATACTTCTTAATATGATTACATGTACCGGAGGATATTGTATGAGTACGAATGTTGAGAAAACAAAAAAATCTCTTTTTGCGGGGAAAAAAGAGAAAGCTTCCAAAAAGAAGCCAAAACCTGAGAAAAAGGTAACAAAAGTACCGAAGGAGAAGGCTGTAAAGACAAAGACACCGAAGAAGACATCCGGCAGGAGTGGGAAAAGCTCCAAACTGTTCAGTATACGCAATAAGATCGTAGTATGTTTCTTGGTGCCGATCGTGTTCATGATCATTATCGGCATTTCGGCATACCAGAAGTCTGCGGAAGGCTTAAGTGAGAAATATACAGATTCCACGTTACAGACTGTGCGCATGGCAACGGAATATCTGGATATGACCTGTGATTTTATCCGTTCCGAGGGTTTAAAGTATGCGTATGACGATGATCTTCGGAAATATTTCCTGGGAATGTTCGAGGACAATCCGGTAGACAAGCTGAACTTCCTGACAGCTACGAAGTCGAATCTTTTATCGGTGCAGACGTCGAATCCGTTCATCAGTCATATGCACATTATTCCCAAGGAAGGTGTGGGACTTTTGTCTACCAAGCTTTCTTCCGGTGTGGATGGATTTCTGGATGAATATAAGGAGTCGGTAGCTTCCGGCGAAGGCAGAAGAAGCATCCCACAGTGGATCGACAGTCATCCGGTGTTAGATGAAAAGGTAAAAGAGACACAGCAGGACTACATATTGTCTTTCCAGATGATGAGCCAGTCTAACAATGCCTGCGTTGTTATTGATATGAAGCCTTTGGCTATTACAAACTTTTTGAAGGAGATTGATATCGGTGATGACAGTATCATCGGATTTATCACTCCGGGTGGAAGAGAACTGGTAGTGGAGCAGCTGGAAGACGGTGAAGAGAGTACTCTGGCTGAGGATGAGAAAGTATTCGTCGATCAGGAATTTTATCATGGGGTAATGGATCAGGCAGTAGCGGATTCCGGCACTGCGGAAGTGGAGTTCCGTGGTGAAAAATACCTCTTTATCTATAGCCGCAGTGCGGAAGTGGACTTTACCACCTGTGCACTGGTGCCTATGCGTGTGGTGACCAGCCAGGCTATGGAGATCCGTAATATGACCATTGGACTGGTGCTCCTGGCATGTGTGATCGTGGTGATCGTGGGTATCTTTATTACTGCCGGTATTGAGAACAACATGAAACGCATCTCCAGAAAGTTCGGTGATGTGGCACAGGGCGATCTGACCGTGACGGTATCTGCCAAGGGACATGATGAGTTCCAGGATCTGGCAGGCTCTGCGACCAATATGATCACGAATACCAAGAAGCTGGTAAATCAGGTAAGCAATGCTACCGGAGAACTGGAAGTATCCGCACAGAATGTAGGACAGGCTTCCGAATTGATCCATGAGTATTCCCAGGATATTACCAGAGCCATCGGAGAGATCAACGAAGGCATGGAAGAACAGTCCAGACATGCACAGGAATGTGTGGAGAAGACAGATGTCCTCTCCAATGAAATGCAGGAAGTAAGCCGCGTGGTAGAACGTGTTGAGAAACTGGTGGATGAGACCGAGGGTATGATCAACAAAGGAATGGAGATCGTACAGGTACTGGGTGACAGAGCCGGTGAGACGACCAAGATGACTGCAAAGGTAAGTGACAGTATCGAATCTCTTCGTAAGGAATCCGCGATCATCAACAGCTTTGTCGGTACGATCACGGAGATCACGGAGCAGACCAATCTGCTGTCCCTGAATGCTTCCATTGAGGCAGCCAGAGCGGGAGAGGCCGGAAGAGGTTTCGCTGTGGTAGCGGAAGAGATCCGCAAGCTGGCAGATGATTCCGCCAAGGCAGCCGGTGAGATCAGCAATAATGTTGCGAACATTACTGCACAGACGCAGAACAGTGTAGACAGCGCAAGCCAGGCACAGGCGATGGTAGAGCTTCAGACCAAGGCAGTGGACGAGGTAATTACAGTATTCCGTGAGATGCAGGCTCGTATGGGGCAGCTGATCGAGGGATTGAAGGATATTGCAGCAAGTACAGAAAAGGCTGATGGCGAACGTAGTGCAGCGGTAGCAGCAGTGAAGAATATTTCGGATATCATCGAAGAGACTGCAGGAAGTGCCGAGACTGTTAATGATGTGGCTAATAAGTTGCTTGAGCATGTAGAGAAGCTGAGCGATACGGCAAGTGTACTGGATGAGAATATGGAAGGCCTCAAGAACGAGATTTCTGTATTCAAGATTTGATGACAGACATAGAACAGAAAGGAACTTTGGAGTTTTGTGCTCCGAAGTTCCTTTTTTGCTGCCAGGAATTGCCGGTTGTCCGGATGCATATATTTTCTGTGAAAGCAGTAAGCGGATGGATGAAAATGAAAAAAACGCTGGTGGGAATTCTGGTTTTTGATATGATCATGGGAATGTTATGCCTGTGGGCCGGAGGAAAACGTCAGGATACTACAGCACCTGCTTCGCAGGAAGTATCGACCGGGAAGATCGCCGGAGAGGAAGATGTGGAGAAAAAGATTGCGCTGACGTTTGATGACGGTCCGCATCCGAGGTATACGGAACAGCTTTTGGATGGTTTAAAAGAACGAAATGTGGTGGCGACTTTTTTTGTGACCGGGGAGAATGCGCAGAATTATCCCAATATTATCCGGAGAGAACAGGAGGAAGGACATCTGATCGGAAACCATACGTACAGTCATATCCAACTCACCTCCGGGAACAGGGAAACGTTCCGGGAGGAACTGGTAAAGACCAATGAGATCCTGGAAAATATTACCGGGGAAAAGGTGAGCTTCGTTCGTCCGCCCTATGGAAGCTGGGACAAAAGTTTTGAAAAAGAATTAAATATGTTCCCGGTGCTGTGGAATATTGATCCATTGGACTGGTGCTCCCACAATGCAGAGTGTATTGCGGCAAAAGTGGTGGAAAAGGCTGGAGACGGTGATATTATTTTAATGCACGATTATTATGATACTTCTGTGACTGCTGCACTGGAAGTGGTGGATGTTTTGCAGAAACGTGGATTCCAATTCGTAACAGTGGAGGAAATATTGTTTGACTGAAAGCTTCAAGTGTGCGTATAATTGTCATGGAAATTACAGATGAGTTTGGAAACTGAGAAAGAAAACCTATGATAAAAATAGCATTTTGTGATGATGATCTGTCGGTACTGAGAGAACTTGGTGCGCTGATGGACAAGTATCGGGTAGAACGGAATCAGAATATTATATATGCCTCATTTAACAGTCCGCTGGAGCTGCTGACGGAAGTGGAGAGAGGAACGAGGCTGGATATTATTTTTCTGGATGTGCTGATGCCTGCGCAGAACGGTATCAGTACGGCCAGAGAAATCCGGCAGTATGATACTTCGGTAAAGATTATCTATCTGACATCTTCGGCAGAGTATGCTGTGGATTCTTATTCGGTAGGCGCTTATTTCTACCAGTTGAAGCCTATCTGGCAGGAAAGTTTTTACCGCCTGATGGATTCTGTACTTTCGGAATGCCATAAAGATAAGGAAAACAGCTTGATCCTGCGCAGCAGAACCGGAATCACCAGACTGGATCTTGACCGGTTGCAATATTGTGAGGTGATGGGACGGACACTTTTGTTCCACCGCAAGGACGGAGAAGTACTGGACAGTATCGGCAGATTGGATGATCTGTGCGAACAGTTGAAAGATTACGAACAATTTGTCCGCTGCCACAGGTCCTATCTCATCAATATGGATTATGTGCAGAATATTTCCAGTAAGACCATCACCATGACAGATGGCATACAGATTCCGATCCCTCATGGAAAATATTCGGAATTAAAAGATAAATTTTTTGATTATTTCTTTCGTAAAAACCAAACATTTTTATCATAGATGGAACCGCGAGGCGACCGGAGAACATTTCTCCGGTCGTTTTATTACATATTTGGGTCGATTGGTGTCATGAAGAGTCTGAAATGGGTAAAATACGGTACAATATGTTCAGACAACAGGAAATGTTGTAAGAAGGAGGAAATATATTATGAAGAACAAAACTTTTGCATGTGTGATGGGACTGGTACTGGCATTGTCTCTGACAGCCTGCGGTGAGGAAGAGGTAATTGTGGAGAACACCAACGAAGAAGTGTCTGTAGCAGTACAGACCCAGGAAGCAACAGAAGCTCCCACAGAGACTGTAGCAGAGACAGGTACAGAAGCAGAGGGCGGTCCCCTGTTACAGGTGGCAGTTATGGAGATCCCGGATCTGAGTGGTACAGAATGGAACTTTGCCGGCGGTATGATCGATGGTGTTGAGATGGAAGAAGAGGATCTGAACGCAACACTGGAGACTTATGGCGGTACCTTACAGCTTGTATTTGGTGAAGACGGTGCAGTTACCATGGTACAGGGCGGCGGAAATGCAGAAGGTACTTATGAGTATTCCGATGACAACACAGCTATCAAGATGACGCTTGATTTTGGTGGAACAGAGGTTACCTATGCCGGATTTTTGTCTGAGGTGGGAGATACTGTAACACTGATCGCTATGTCTGATATGAATGGTTATGACGGACTTTATTTTGTACAGTAAGGTACAATAAGAAATTTTGAGAGCATAGAAGGAATGAAAAGGGGAGGGGAGAAGTAACGATGGAGATTATAATTATCGTATTGCTGCTTGCCTCCCTTTTTGGTGTCTGGCTTGTATCGGTACGGCGTAAGCTGGAGCTACAGGAAGAAAATATTCAGAATGCCATGCATCAGACTCTGGTACAGCTTTCTGCAGAACGGGAATCTTTGGAAAGACTGGCGGAGCTTCTCGGACATACCATGGATGCAGAGACTTTTAGAAAAATGAAACTTTCTTTGGAGAGTGCACAGAATGTCGAAATGACCGGGATGCCGGAGTGGATAGCAGAACAACAGAGAGAATTATTAAGAGTACAGAAAAATATTGCAGAAATCTCGGAAACCATGCCTCTTTTGCAGGCACAGGAGACTTATCAGAAATACTGGAAAGCAGCAAAAAGTTATGAACATATGGTGAAGACCAGTGGACTGATCTATAACGATTCTGTGGAAAACTACAATTGTATGCTTCACAGAATACCGGATCGTATCGCAGCGGGAATCTGTGGATATCACCGGAAAAAATTAATTGAGATCATGTAATCCATATACATTCTTAAGGAGGGTAAAACGATGGGATTATTTACAAACAACAAAAAGCTATGTCCGATCTGCGGAAGTCCGACACCGAGACTGCTGGCTTCAGCGGTGGAGGGGCAGAATCTCTGCAAGGAGTGTGCAGCCAAGATCAATCTGCCGGATGGTGTGTTCAATTCCATGACGCTGGATGATTTCCGGGAATATATCAAGTGTTATGATGCCAACAAGCCGCTGCGTGACAGCTTCACAGAGACTTACCGTTATGATTTCGGATTTTTCAAGGGAAGCCTGGTACTGGATATGGATCACCAGCTGCTGCGGCTGGGAGTTGTTGACGGAGCATTTGCCATGGAACCCTCTGACATTAAGTCCTTCCGTATTCTGGAGGATGGAGAGGTACTGTACGAAGGAGAAAAGGGGAACTTCCGGAGCTACAAGAGCAATATTAAGGAGCGTTTAGATGAGTTAAAGCCCAGAATCGACGAATACAGAATGCTGCGGCATCAGTATGAGATGATGGAAGAAATGCGTCGTAACATGGAGGACAGCAGAAGAGACGATAACTTCAGAAGAGATGATCCGGATTACAGAGACCGTATGACCGAGCCGGATTTCAATATTCCGAATCCGGTAGAGAAATTCGCTGTGGAGATCACGCTGGAGCACCCTTACTGGAAGAGCTTCTATAAGGAGATGGGAGCACCGAAGTTCAATTCCGATCAGCCCAGCACCATCGATTATCTGGATGATTATACCCAGAAGACGGAAGGACTGCATGCACTGGCACAGAACCTGATGCAGATCATTGATCCCCAGGTACAGGAACAGGTAATAGATCTCCATGCCGCAACCAAGAGTACGCAGAGTGCACCACAGGCCGCACCAGTACAGACAGAGGATCCTACCGTGGCACTGCCTAAATATAAGGCACTGCTGGATGCAGGCGTTATCACGGCAGAGGAATTCGAAGCCAAGAAGAAACAGCTGCTGGGACTGTAAACCAGGTATTACAAGAATATGGATTGGAGAAAACAGATGAAAAAGATATTACAGAGAATCGGACTGTTAGTAGCGGCGGTGATGCTGCTGTGGGGCTGGCAGGGAATGGAAGCGAAAGCGGAGGAAGGAACCGGAAAATTTGTGTATAAGCCTACAGGGGATGCAGTAGAGTATTGCGATACAATAGGGATAGCGACACAATTAATAAAAGGGACTCAAGCAGACGGCACTCCAGTATACTGGTTACGTTTATATTCATATGATCAGTATATTTTCACAGCGGCACCTACAGTGGTTGTTAAGGACAGTACTGGTAAGCAGATTGAAATCTGTACGGGGAAACAGCATGATGATTATGCTGTGCGTTACTATGTATTTACAATAAATCAAATACCGAGCGATGATAATGCTCCTTATACCATAGAGATATCGGGAGGTAATTATATCGAAAAAATTTCTCAGATAGATATAAGAAAAATCACACCACCGGCAGCCGGACAACCACTACCACAAGAACAAGATTGGTTAATTCTTACAACAGGTACGAGTATAAATTATTCACTAAAATGGATTGATACGAAGACTCAGGAAGTTGTAAGTGGTAATGCAAAGCCGAATACAACATATTGTGCAGAGTTAGAGATAAAGGCGGTGGGACCGGGCTACGGATTTTATAACCCTGCGATTACAACATATCCTACGACAAGTTATACGGTCGTTGAAAAAAACATTGATACATATAAGCTACAGTTTTCATTTACAACCGGCAATACCAATACTGAAATAACATGGGAGAAGTGGAATGACTGGACGATCAATACAGATAAATTAGAAAATGGTCGTATAGCTAAGGGATATGGTTTAAGCGGAAGTGCTGAGGAGTCCCATGATGCGCACCTTTTCCTTTATGTAGAACCCAAGGATGGATATTATTTTACAGAAGAACCGAAGGTCAGCTGGAACGATACTCTGTTAGTACCATTACCTAAGGACAGCTCTACATTGTATGGGTATAAATACCAGTTAGATGATAACGGCTCAGGAACCATTGTTGTAGAGGGAAAAGCTGTGAAGAAGGACACGGCTGAGCCTCAGGCAAATGAACCTCAGGCAAATACGTCTCAGTCAAGTAACGATACTTACAAGATCATCAATGGCGCCAGGAGCACCTGGAACGGCAGCACTACGGAAGGTCTGACCATCCGCGGCGATGGCGATTTTGCTAAATTTGCGGGTGTCCGTGTAGACGGCAACTGGATCCCCAGTGCCCACTACGAGGCAAAATCAGGTTCCACTATCGTGACCCTGAAACCTTCCTACCTGGCATCCCTGTCAGAGGGTGAACATACTGTGGACATCATGTGGATCGATGATTCCGCCAGCACCACATTTACGGTAGCAGCTAACACCGCAGCTGCACAGCCGGAGCTGGACAGCGTGCCCAAGACCGGTGAAGGTGTGATGGGCTGGATGCCGGAGATACTGCTGCTTGCGGCCGCAGGTCTGGTGACATTCGGAGGACTTCTCCGCAGACGTAGTAAAATTCATCTTTAAAGGGAAATGCCACATAAAAATTGTGTAAAAAGTAGATATATTTTAAATTGACGAGCACATGGCTGTTGGATATACTATAACTGTATCGCGTTTTAAACAATGTGATACGGAAAGCAGGATCCGACAGCCATGAGCAGTTTACAAAAGAAAGAAACATTATTAATCGTTGATGATTCAAAATTTCAAAGAGTAGTGATCAGACAGTCTCTCGGGGAGCATTTTAACTTCGCAGAGGCTGTTTCCGGTGAAGAATGTCTTACGATCATGGAGAAGGAAAGCGATGCCATTGATCTGGTGCTGCTGGATCTGGTCATGCCGGGGATCGACGGCTTCGAGGTATTGCGCCGCAGACAGAATATGGAGGGCTTCAAGGACACGCCGGTTATCGTTCTGACGAATACGGAATCGGTGTCTTCCCAGTCGGAAGCATTTGCACTTGGGGCGGATGAATTCATTATCAAACCGGTAGATGCCCGGATCGCGCTTACCCGCATTAACAATACACTGGGTGTAAAACGCAGACTGCAGAATAGCAGAGATGAGCAGAAGGTCTGGAAGACAAAGTCTCAGATCGATGAGATGACCAGTCTGTTCAACAAGATGACAGTAGAAAAGCTGATCACGAAGGCTTTGACAGAGCATGAGAACGGATCACATGCTTTGATGTTAATAGATATTGATAATTTTAAGTCTGTCAATGATGTATACGGTCATACTATGGGAGACCATGTGATCAGCGTCATTGCAGGCGTCATTTCTTCACAGTTCCGCAGCACAGATTATGTGGGGCGTGTGGGTGGAGATGAGTTCGCAGTATTGATGGGAGACATTCCGTCCAAAGAGATCGCACTGATCAAGGCAGAGAATCTGGTCAGTCTTGTAAAATATAAAGAGAACTTATCCATACCGGAAAATATATCCATCAGTGCGGGAATAGCATTTTCCAATTCAGAGGATCATTGCTATGATGACCTTGCGGCAAAAGCAGATCAGGCTCTGTATGTCTCTAAAAAATCCGGTAAGGGGAGATACAGCGTCTACGGCGAGGAACAGCAGGCTCCCGAGAAAGTCATACAGGCTCTTGTATGGTCCGGATCCCGTAATGTTACCAGCATGCTGGAGTTTGCACTGCCGGAGTTTGTTCATCTGAAGAAAGTATCCTCGGTGGAAGAGATCAGAGAGAACATGGGAGAGAAGACCGGCGAAGACATTCTGGGTCTGTTCGTGGATGTGTCAGAAGAAGAGGACGGAGGACAGACACGCTGGCAGGAACTTGGAGAATTACAGAGAGAACATGCGCTTTCCATGATCGCCATCTGCAAGGAAGGGGATCTTGCACAGATGAAATGTGCGCTGGAGACGGAAGGGATCCGGGATCTGCTGCTGGCCCCGCTGGAGGCAAATGTACTGAAGCGGCGGATGAAGATTTGGACGCAAAATTAGAAACAGAGGATGTGATCATATGGATTTATTTGAATATATGCGAAGCACCAATATGGAAAAAGAGGCTCCTCTGGCGGCGAGAATGCGTCCCCGGACACTGGATGAGGTCGTAGGGCAGGAACACATCATCGGTAAGGATAAACTGTTGTACCGCGCCATTAAAGCAGACAAGATCAGCTCCATTATTTTCTACGGACCGCCCGGCACCGGCAAGACGACGCTGGCGAAGGTCATTGCCAATACCACCAGCGCGGAATTCCGGCAGATCAATGCCACGGTAGCCGGTAAAAAGGACATGGAAGAAGTGGTGGAAAAGGCTAAGGAACTGCAGGGAATGTACGGAAAACGTACGATCCTGTTCATCGATGAGATCCATCGTTTTAATAAAGGACAGCAGGATTACCTGCTCCCGTATGTGGAGGACGGTACGATCATCCTCATCGGTGCAACCACAGAGAATCCATATTTTGAAGTGAACGGAGCTCTGATCTCCCGCTCGGTGATCTTTGAATTAAAGCCGATTCCAAAGGAAGCGATCAAAGAACTGTTAAAAAAAGCGGTCTACGATACGGACCGCGGAATGGGTGCCTATAACGGAACCATAGAGGAAGATGCGTTGGATTTCCTGGCGGATATCTCCGGCGGAGATGCCAGACATGCGCTGAATGCCATTGAACTGGGAATTATGACTACCGAACCTTCCGCCGACGGGAAGATTCACATTACTCTGGATGTGGCACAACAGTGTATTCAGAAGAGAGCAGCACGATATGATAAAAATGGTGACAACCATTACGATACCATTTCCGCATTTATCAAAAGTATGCGGGGGTCTGATCCGGACGCGGCGGTATATTACCTGGCGAGAATGTTGAATGCGGGAGAGAGCGTGACTTTTATCGCAAGACGTATCATGATCTGTGCTTCGGAGGATGTGGGAAATGCAGATCCACAGGCACTGGTGGTAGCGGTAAATGCATCTCTGGCGGTGGAACGGGTAGGTATGCCGGAGGCACAGATCATTCTGGCTCAGGCAGTAACCTATGTTGCCACAGCGCCTAAGAGCAACCGCAGCTATGAAGCGGTATCTCAGGCAATGCAGGAGGTACAGGCCACCGGAGATCTGCCGATTCCGACACACTTGCAAGATGCACATTATAAAGGAGCAGCAAAATTGGGACACGGCACAGGATATAAATATGCACATGATTATCCGAATGATTATGTGGAACAGCAGTATCTGCCGTATGAACTGAGTGGCAGAGAGTTCTACCAGCCATCCGGCAACGGCTATGAAGTGAAGATCCGCGAGCATATGGCGAGAATAAAAAAAGAAGCCAGGGAATCAGAATAATTCCTTGATCAGGTATTTGTAGATTTCCTGGTTTTTTTTCTGCCAGTTGTCGCAGATGGCTGCGGCGGTTTCTTCTACAGGTACGGAGAGAGTAATGTCTACCAGGCTGATACCTCTGTCTTTTGCCACGAGGTGAGCTTCGTATTCGCCGGAAGTGGATTTATAATAATCTCCGAGAACGGATACTTCATTTCGAAGTGTGAATTCGTTCTCGCGGAAATAGGTATCGATTTCCTGCTTGATCGTATCTCCAATACGGTTTTCGAAGAAATTCAGAGTTTCTTTTCCCTCGGGAGTGATGGACAGATGCGTACGGTTACGAATGGATTGCGTGGCGATCATACCGGCATCAGTCAATTCATTGATCACCTGCTGCAGCGTCAGGAAGTTGGTATATTCTTTTCCTAAAATGAAATCACTGACCTGCGCGGCCGTGAGAGGGAAGGTGACACGATTCAGCATATAGAGCACAATGAGTTTATATAGGGTAAGCGGATCTTGTAACATAATGTCATAACAGCCTTTCTTATACAATCTTGTATTACGATCTTATATTTGATACAGGTCACCCTGACGGATGCCCTGTTTTTTCATGCGATGATGCAAAGCATTTAACACCCCACGTTTATCCAGGCTCCATTTCGGAGCGATCAGCAGATCCTTCGGACCATCACCGGTGACACGGTGGATCACAATCTTCGGTGACAGATGAGCCAGACAGGAGATGACCAGATTCAGGTAGGCATCCAATGTCAGAACCTCAAATTTCCCGGCAACATAATCTTCGGCCAGGTCCGTGTCTGCCAGAACATGAAGTAATTGCAGCTTGATGCCGAACGGAGAGATACGGTTCAGATAATTCATGGTCTGAAGAACCTGTGTATCAGACTCCCCGGGAAGCCCCAAAATCGTGTGAACAATGATGGGAATCTGTAGCGCCCTCAGATCAGCACAGGCTTTTTCGAAGCAGGATAAAGGGTAGCCTCTGCGGATATAGGAAGCGGTCTCTTCATGAATGGTCTGAAGACCAAGCTCGACCCAGAGAAATTTATCACGGTATTCTTCCTTCAGGCGAGAGAGCAGTGCCAGTACCTCCGGTCCCAGGCAGTCCGGTCTCGTGGCGATGGAGATACCGCAGATGTCCGGATGATCCAGGGCAGAACGATAGACCTCTTCCAAATACGGGAGAGGTGCGTAAGTATTGGTATATGCCTGAAAATAAGCGATCAGATCCTGTCCGATGGATTTATTGCCGAAGTTGGAAATGCCTTCCGCAATCTGTTCTTCCATCGATTTGCCGAGGATGTCTACGGCAAAATCGCCGCTGCCGCCGCGACTACAGAAGATACAGCCCCGAGTGTCCAGGGTGCCGTCCCGATTGGGACAGGACATCCGGGCATTCAGGGCTATTTTATAACATTTATGGTGAAACGTATTTTTACAATAGGAATCCAGAGAGTAGTAGGGTTTACCGTGCCAGTCTCTTGCTATGTCTGTCCGTTGCATCAGTGAATATGACTTTTCACAGCGTCAGCCACAACTTCGGCTACCTGAGGATCGAAAGCTTCCGGCATAATATTGTCGTCAGACAGCTTGTCTGCGGGAACCAGGCCTGCAATGGCTTCTGCGGCTGCCAGCTTCATTTCCTCGGTGATCTGGGTAGCGCGACCTTCCAGAGCACCCTTGAAAATACCGGGGAATGCCACCACGTTGTTTACCTGATTGGGGAAATCACTGCGTCCGGTTCCTACGACACGGGCACCGGCTGCTTTTGCTACATCCGGCATGATCTCGGGCACAGGATTGGCCATGGCGAACAGGATGGAATCGCGGTTCATGGAAGCTACCATTTCCGGTGTGACAATGTTGGGAGCGGATACACCGATGAAAATATCAGCACCCTTCAGAGCATCTGCCAGAGATCCGGTCTCGTTGTTTAAATTGGTTACTTCTGTCATTTTTTTCTGCATCCAGTTTAAACCTTCGGTGTCTTTGGATACGATACCTACTTTATCGCACATGATAATATTGGGGAATCCATAGGTCAGAAGCAGCTTCGTAATAGCTACACCGGCGCTGCCGGCACCGTTTACCACGACACGGCAGTCTTCTTTTTTCTTGCCGACTACCTTCAGGGCATTGATCACACCGGCGAGAACAACGATAGCGGTACCGTGCTGATCGTCATGAAATACCGGAATATCCAGAATCTCCTTCAGACGTTCCTCAATCTCAAAGCAGCGGGGAGCGCTGATGTCTTCCAAATTGATGCCGCCGAAGCCGGGTGCCAGATAAGTTACGGCTTTGATGATCTCCTCAGTGTCCTGGGTATCCAGACAGATGGGAACTGCATTGACATTGCCGAATTCCTTGAAGAGGACTGCCTTGCCTTCCATAACGGGCATTGCCGCATAGGGACCGATATTACCGAGACCGAGAACCGCACTTCCGTCGGAGACGACAGCAACGGTGTTGGCTTTCATGGTATATTTGTAAGCGGCTTCTTTGTCCTTTGCAATTACTTTGCAGGGTTCCGCAACACCGGGAGTATAAGCGATCGCAAGATCTTCACGGGTCTTGACGGGAGTCTTGGAGACGGTTTCCAGTTTGCCGTTCCATTTTTCGTGCATCAGTAATGCTTTTTCGTTGGTTGTCATGACAATACCTCTCTTAATTGTATTAATAGTTGATCTGTCATACAGATTTCTGTGTTTGACAGCTATTAGTAATGATATAATAGAATCGATGTCTTAGCAAGGATTTGTAAAAAAATAATTTTGGGACTTCCTATTTGAAAAAAAATATATTATAATAGACGCAGATGTTGTTTTTATATCTTTTTAATTCATCACACATCATAGGTAGATCAAGATGTAAATCCCCTTAGTTAACAGTTTTATGGACGATAATAAGGAATAGAGGAGGAGTTTATGAGAGAAAAATATGAATCATTGCCGTTAGTTCAGTTAAAAGAACTGGCAAAAGTACGCGGTCTGAAGGGTACTTCTACGATGAAAAAGGCAGAACTGGTAGAAGCTATGCTGGCAGAGGATGAGCGGCTGAAAAAAGAGGAAGAGGCTAAAGCAGCAGAGCAGAAGCAGGAGTCTGCGACAGAGACCGTCAGAAGCGAAGAACCGCAAAAGCAGGAGAGATCGGAACGTCCTGTCAGACAGGAGAGGAATTACAGACCGGATCGCAATTATCGTGGGGAGAGTGCGGAGAACGTAGGCGTGCGGAGCGAAGCCTACACCAAAGAACGTACTTTCAATCCCAATAATGTGGCATATGATGAGAGTCAGTATCCCAAGGAACTGGACAGCGGTATCGAAGCCAGCGGTATTCTGGAAGTCATGCCGGATGGCTATGGATTTATCCGTTGCGAGAATTATATGCCCGGTGAGAATGATGTCTATGTGGCACCCAGTCAGATCCGCCGTTTCGGACTGAAGACAGGAGATATTCTGAAGGGTAACAAGCGGATCAAGACCCAGCAGGAGAAGTTCAGTGCGCTTTTGTTTGTTAAGAGCATTAACGGATATACCGTAGAAGAATCCTCCAAGAGAATGGCATTCGAAGATATGACTCCGATCTTCCCCAATGAGCGGATCAAAATGGAGACTCCCGGCTGTAGCATTGCTATGAGAGTTATGGATCTGGTGAGTCCCGTCGGTAAGGGACAGCGTGGTATGATCGTATCCCCGCCCAAGGCAGGTAAGACAACGCTGTTGAAGGAAGTGGCAAAATCTATTCTGCGCGGTAATCCCAAGATGCATATGCTGATCCTGCTGATCGATGAGCGTCCCGAGGAAGTTACCGATATTAAGGAAGCGATCCACGGAGATAATGTGGAAGTGATCTATTCCACTTTTGATGAACTTCCTGAGCATCATAAGAGAGTATCCGAGATGGTGATCGAGCGTGCAAAGCGTCTCGTTGAACATAAAATGGATGTCGTGATCCTGCTTGACAGTATCACCCGTCTGACCCGTGCGTACAACCTGGTGGTTCCTCCCAGTGGACGTACTCTGTCCGGTGGTCTGGATCCTGCAGCACTTCATATGCCCAAGAGATTTTTCGGTGCAGCCCGTAATATGCGTGAGGGCGGAAGCCTGACAATTCTGGCGACCGCACTGGTAGAGACCGGAAGTAAGATGGATGATGTGGTATATGAGGAATTCAAAGGTACCGGTAATATGGAAATGGTTCTGGACAGAAAACTGTCCGAGAAGCGTATCTTCCCGGCGATCGACCTTGCAAAGTCCGGCACCAGAAGAGAAGACCTGCTGTTAACTCCGGAAGAGCTGGAAGCCATCAATATCATGCGTAAGGCACTGAATGGACTGAAGCCGGATGAGGCAACCGACCGGATCCTGGATATGTTTGCCCATACACGAAATAATGTGGAATTTGTGAACATGGTGAAGAAAAATCACTTTATTTAATTATCGCAAAAAATGTTAAAATAAGTCTTGCACCGTATCTCCTCTTATGGTACAATAATACCGCTGTTTGTGGTTCCATAAGCAGTGAGGATGAGAACAAGAACTTATACACGACATTTTTATAGAGAGGTGAAAGAAATGAAAGAAGGAATCCATCCCGCTTACTACCAGGCAACTGTAACCTGCAACTGTGGTAACACATTTGTAACCGGCTCCACCAAGCCCGAGCTTCACGTAGAAGTTTGCTCCAAGTGTCATTCATTCTACACTGGCCAGCAGAAGTCTGCAAGAACCGATGGCCGTATTGATAAGTTCAATAAGAAATACGGTGTTAAATAAGATTGCAAGCGAACGGTTGAGGTATTCTTATCTCAACCGTTTCTTGTCGTACAGAAAGTGCTTTCCTATACGACAAAAAGGATTCTGTTTTATATTGCATTACGAGGACAAAGTTTATGGCTAGAAGGAAAAGTCGTTATTCTGGAATCGGCGGTCAGGCCGTACTGGAAGGCGTTATGATGAAAAATAAAGAAAAATACGCGGTGGCGGTCCGTAAGCCAGACGGCGAGATCGAAGTGGAAGTTGAGACTTATCAGGGGCTGGCTCACGGCAGTAAGATCAAGGAGCTTCCCTTTATCCGCGGTATTTTTAATTTCCTGGATTCTCTGCTCCTGGGAACCAGGGCGTTAAATTATTCTGCTTCCTTTTATGAAGAGGAGGACAGTAAAGAGACAAAGTTCGATAAAGCAATGGATAAAATGAGCGGCGGTAACGGAGAGAAATTATTATCCGGAATCGTGACGGTGATCTCTGTCGTACTGGCAGTGGGACTCTTCATTGTACTTCCTTATTTTATTTCATCTCTGTTTGAGAGCTTTATCCGCAATCGTTCTCTGATGTCGATCATCGAGGGTGTGATCCGTATTGCCCTGTTTTTAATGTATGTATGGGGCATCAGTGCCATGAAGGATATCCGCAGACTGTATCAGTATCATGGTGCGGAACACAAGTGTATTAACTGTATCGAAAAAGGCAGACCCCTTACGGTGCACAACGTGATGCATAGCTCCAGGCTGCACAAGCGTTGCGGAACCAGCTTTATTTTCTTTGTTATGCTGGTAAGCATTGTGCTGTTTTTCTTTATTCAGGTGGACAATGTAGCGGAGAAGGTGATCTTTCGTATTCTGCTGATGCCTGTTGTGGCAGGAATCTCTTACGAGATCATCCGCCTGGCAGGGCGCACGGACAATATCTTTATTAAGATTCTGTCGGCTCCCGGTATGTGGATCCAGCGTATGACTACCAAGGAGCCGGATGAGAGCATGGCAGAGGTAGCTATTGCATCTGTAGAAGCAGTATTCGACTGGAAGAAATATTTACAGGATACCTTCGGCTACGAAGTGGACGAGAGCTGGATGAAAGATGAGGCTTCCGCAGAGCCGGAGGATTAAGATGACCTATCGGGAATGTTACGAACAGGGCTGCCGCACCTTACAGGCAGCGGGAATCGAGGAAGCTGCACTGGATGCGAGACTTTTACTGGAAGCCGTGTGCGGTACGGACCGCAACGATCTGCTGGTGCACGGCGAACAGCCGGTGGCACCGGAAGCGGAAGAAAAGTATCTGAACTGGATCCGTCAGCGCGCGGAGCATATTCCCCTGCAGCAGCTGACTGGTGAACAGGGTTTCATGGGGCTGACTTTTAGCGTCAATGAGCATGTGCTGATCCCGAGGCAGGATACCGAGATCCTGGTGGAGGAGGTCCTTAAGGAACTCCATGACGGGATGCGTGTGTTAGACATGTGTACGGGATCCGGGTGCATTCTGTTAAGCCTGCTGCATTACAGCAATGATTGTGAAGGACTGGGTGTGGATCTGTCAGCTGAGGCACTGGAAGTGGCAGGACGGAATGTCTTGAAGGTGCTTACCCCGGAAAAAGCGGAGCATGCGCATTTTTTACAGAGCGATCTGTTTGAAAAGGTGGAGGGAAAATTCGAGATCATCGTGTCGAATCCGCCTTATATCGCCAGTGCGGAAGTGGAGAAACTGATGCCGGAGGTACGGGATCATGAACCCAGGATGGCACTGGACGGTACAGAGGATGGTTTATATTTTTACCGCCGTATCATCGAAGAAGCAGGAAAACATCTGGTGAGCAGTGGAAT
>ERZ1673700.788-NODE-788-length-36942-cov-14.109253_pt1 | contig 36942 bp, 39 predicted proteins | sample MGYA00580230_ERZ1673700 | MGnify/ENA primary metagenome ERZ1673700 (study PRJEB41218, sample SAMN15661782) | gut metagenome | host: Homo sapiens | place: Canada: London | collected 2015-08-20/2019-03-30 | study: EMG produced TPA metagenomics assembly of...
TCGGCGCAAAGGTCACCCTGCGTGGTGAGCGTATGTACGAGTTCGTTGACCGCCTCTTCAATGTCGCGCTGCCCCGCGTTCGCGACTTCCGCGGCATCAACGGCAACTCCTTCGATGGCCGCGGCAACTACGCCTTCGGCCTGAAGGAGCAGATCATCTTCCCCGAGATCGACTTCGACAAGGTCGATGCGATCCGCGGCATGGACATCTGCTTCGTCACCACCGCTAAGACCGACGAGGAGGCCAAGGAGCTGCTGAAGGCTCTGGGCGCTCCGTTCGCTAACTAAGGGAGGGAACTCACATGGCAAAAACTTCTATGAAGCTCAAGCAGCAGCGTCCCGCCAAGTTCTCGACCCGCGCTTACAACCGCTGCAAGATCTGCGGTCGTCCCCACGCTTACCTGCGCAAGTACGGTGTCTGCCGTATCTGCTTCCGTGAGCTGGCTTACAAGGGCGAGATCCCCGGCGTCAAGAAGGCTTCCTGGTAAGCCCTTGATTGCTTCTGTCTGAACGAATTAACAACACTCTTAAACACAACCTAAGGAGGTTAGTGGCATGCAAATCACCGATCCTATCGCGGACCTGCTGACCCGCATCCGCAATGCTAGCACTGCCAAACACCCTTCCGTGGATATCCCCGCATCTAACCTGAAGAAGGCGATCTGCCAGATTCTGGTTGACGAGGGCTACATCAAGGGTATGAAAGTGACCGAGGACAATAAGCAGGGGACCATCACCCTGACCCTGAAGTACCAGGAGAACGGTACTCCGGTCATCGCCGGCCTGAAGCGCGTTTCTAAGCCGGGCCTGCGTATTTACACCAACTGCGAGGATATGCCCAAGGTCATGAAGGGCCTGGGCACCGCAATCATTTCCACCTCCAAGGGCATCATGACCGATAAGGCTGCTCGTGCTGCGCACGTTGGCGGCGAGGTCCTCGCCTTTGTGTGGTAAGAAAGGGGTAAAAGACAATGTCGAGAATTGGAAGAAAACCCATCGTCATTCCTGCCGGCGTCACTGTCACTGTCGATGAGGCAGCACACACCGTCGCCGTCAAGGGCCCCAAGGGCAGCCTGAATTCCAACTATCATCCCCTCATGACCGTCAAGGTCGAGGGCAATGAGGTTTTGGTTACCCGCCCCAATGACGAGCCCGAAGCACGCGGCCTGCATGGCCTGACCCGCACCAACATCGCCAACATGGTGAACGGTGTCGTCAACGGCTATGAGAAGAAGCTGGAGATCGTCGGTGTTGGTCTGCGCTGCCAGAAGCAGGGCTCCAACCTCGTGATGAATCTGGGCTTCTCTCATCAGGTGAACATCCCCGATACCGAGGATTGCACCATCGTTTGGCAGGATCCCAACCACTTCACTGTTACCGGTATTGACAAGCAGAAGGTCGGCCAGTACGCCGCCGAGATCCGCGCCAAGAAGCCGCCTGAGCCTTACAAGGGCAAGGGCATCCGCTACGAGGGCGAGGTTGTCAAGCACAAAGAAGGCAAGGCCGGCAAGGGCAAGAAATAAGGTAAGGAGTGAAAGACAATGGTTAAGCAGATCGACAAGAACGAAGCTCGTCTTCGTCGTCATCGCCGCGTTCGCAACAAGATCAGCGGCACCGCAGCACGTCCTCGCCTGGATGTTTTCCGCTCCGCCAAGCACATTTACGCTCAGATCATCGATGATGAGCAGGGCGTGACTCTGGTGTCGGCTTCCACTATGGACAAGGACTTCAACGGCAACGGCGGCAACGTCGAGGCCGCTGCTGAGATCGGCAAGAAGGTCGCAGCAAAGGCTCTGGAAAAGGGCATCACCGAGGTCGTGTTCGACCGTGGTGGCTACGTTTATCATGGCCGTGTTAAGGCCCTGGCTGATGGCGCCCGTGAGGGCGGCCTGAAGCTGTAATGAGAGGAGGAAACACATTATGGCTATGAGAAACCGTGAAGACGACGGCATGATCACCAAGGTTGTCTCCATCAACCGCGTTTCCAAGACTGTCAAGGGCGGCCGCATCATGAAGTTTGCCGCTCTGGTTGTCGTGGGCGACGGCAAGGGCACCATCGGTTACGGCATCGGCAAGTCCGGCGAAGTGCCTGAGGCAATCCGCAAGGGCGAAGCTGCTGCAAAGAAGAACATGCACAAGGTTGCCATGAAGGGCACCACCATCCCCCACGAGATCGTTGGCGTGTATGGTGCAGGCCGCGTTCTGATGCGTCCCGCTGCCCCCGGTACCGGCGTTATCGCCGGCGGCCCGGTCCGTGCTGTTCTGGAATGCGCTGGCATCAAGGACATTCGTACCAAGAGCCTGCGTTCCAATAACCCCATCAACGTTACCGCTGCCACTTTTGCTGGTCTGTGCGGCCTGACCGACGCCGAGAGCGTCGCAGCCAAGCGCGGCAAGACTGTTGCGGAAATCCTGGGCTAAGGAGGGCGCTACAATGGAAAAAGTTACGATTCGTCTGGCCAAGAGCCTGATCGGCCGCGGCAAAGAGCAGATCGCCGTTGCGCACTCCCTGGGCCTGAACCGCCCCGGTGAGGTTACCGAGCAGCCCGACAACGCGGCTACCCAGGGCAAGATCGCCAAGATCGCTCACCTGGTCGTCGTGACCAAGGGCTAATGCAAGGAGGTGCAAGCATGAAACTTCACGAACTGAAAGCTTCCGCCGGCGCCCGTAAGGCCGTGACCCGCAAGGGCCGCGGTGCTGGTTCCGGCAACGGCAAGACCGCTGGCTTCGGCCACAAGGGTCAGAAGGCCCGCAGCGGCGTCAAGAAGGCTGGCTTCGAAGGCGGCCAGATGCCTCTGCAGCGTCGTCTGCCGAAGCGCGGTTTCAACAACATTTTCGCAACCAAGTATGTTACCATCAAGGTGTCTGACCTCGAGAAGTTCGAGGCCGGTGCTACCGTTGATACCGAGGCACTGCTGAAGGCCGGCATCATCTCCAAGACGCTGGACGGCGTCAAGGTGCTGGGCAATGGCGAGCTGACCAAGGCTCTGAATGTCAAGGTCGCTGCCTATACAGCCTCCGCCAAGGAAAAAATCGAGAAAGCAGGCGGGAAGGCTGAGGTGATGTAAGGTGCTGGAAACCTTCCGTAACGCATGGAAGATTGAAGATCTGCGCAAGCGTCTTCTGTTCACCCTTCTGATCCTCGTTCTGTTCCGTCTCGGCTGTGCGCTCCCTGTGCCGTACATCAGCGCAGGCGCACTTACCTCGATGTTCGCCGGCGGCAACGGCGATATGCTGGAGTACCTGAACATGATGAGCGGCGGCGCTCTGAGCGAATGCACGTTGTTCGCCCTGGGTGTGCAGCCCGCCATCAATGCCTCCATCATTATGCAGCTGCTGGCGGTAGCCATTCCGTATCTGGAAAACCTCGCCAAGGAAGGTGAGGAGGGCCAGCGCAAGATGCGCCGCATCACCAACTATGTTGGCGCGGGCATCGGTCTGATGCTGTCCATCGGCTACTACTTCATCATCCGCAATATGGGCGCTCTGTCCTACACGGAGGGCTTTGCGGGCATCTTCAGCGCAGTCGTTATCGTGCTGTCCTTCACGGCGGGCTCTCAGCTCTGCACCTGGATGGGCAACCAGATCGACTCCAAGGGTATCGGCAACGGTCTCTCGCTGATGATCTTCGCAGGCATCGTGGCCCGCTGGTCCAGCATCTACACTGCTACGACCAACATCCTGGCCCGCGCCCAGAACGGTGAGCCGTTCTTCTACATCATGCTGCCCCTGCTGGTCGTCCTGGCTCTGGTCGCTGTGCTCTTCGTCGTCATCCTGACGAACGCGGAGCGCCGCATTCCGGTCCAGTATGCCAAGCGCGTTATGGGCCGCAAGATGTACGGCGGTCAGGCCAGCTACATCCCCATCAAGGTCAACATGACCGGCGTTATGCCCATCATCTTTGCCTCGACGCTGTGCAGCCTGCCCGGTCTGATCTTCCGGTTCATCAATCTGGATGCTTCCTCGCATCCGGCGCTGTACGCTTTCTTCAGCGTGTTCAATTACAACAGCGCTCTTTACCTCATCGTTTACGTGCTGCTGATCGTTGCGTTCAACTACTTCTACGTTGCGATCCAGTACAACCCCGTGGACATTGCCAACCAGCTCCGCAAGAACAACGGCACCATCCCCGGCATCCGTCCGGGCAAGCCCACCAGCGATTTCATCACGAAGACCCTGTCCAAGATCACTCTGATCGGCGCGGTCTTCCTGGCCATTGTGGCAGGCTTCCCCATCATCCTCGGCAACATCACCGGCACCTCCATCCAGCTGGGTGGTACTACGCTGCTGATCGTCGTGGGTGTGGCGCTTGAGACCGGCCGTTCTCTGGAAGGCTATATGACCGCCCGTTACCACAAAGGGTTCTTGGAATAAGAGAAAGGGAATGTGCGATGAAACTGATCCTTTTGGGCGCCCCCGGCGCCGGCAAGGGTACCCAGGCAGAGATCCTCTGCGATAAGCTGGGCATCCCGACCATTTCCACCGGCAACATTCTGCGTGCCGCCGTCAAGGACGGCACCCCGATGGGCAAAAAGGCAAAAGGCTTTATGGACGCCGGTGCTCTGGTGCCTGACGACGTGATCGTCGGCATCGTGAAGGAGCGCCTGGCCGAGCCTGACTGCGCGAAGGGCTTTATCCTCGACGGTATGCCGCGCACGATTGCCCAGGGCGAGGCCCTGGAGCAGATGGGCGTGGAGATCGACAAGGTCGTGAACCTGATCGTTCCCGACGAGGCCATCACCCGCCGCATGTCCGGCCGCCGCGTTTGCGCAAAATGCGGTGCCAGCTACCACATCGTCAACAAACCCAGTGCCAAAGAGGGCGTTTGTGACCGCTGCGGCGGTGAGCTTGCCATCCGCAAGGATGATGAGCCTGCCACCGTACTGGATCGCCTGAAGGCTTACCACGAGCAGACCGAGCCGCTGGTCGAGTTCTATCGCCAGCGCGGCAAGCTTGTGGAGGTACCCGACCAGGGTTCCATCGAGGCCACGACTGCGTTCCTTCTCAAGCTTTTGGAGGCTTAATCATCCATGATCCAAATCAAAAACGCTGCCGAGCTGCAGAAAATGCGCAAGGCATGCGCGATCAGCGCTGCTGCCTTGAAGGCTGGCGGCGAAGCGATTGAACCCGGTATCACTACCGCAGAGATCGACAAAATCATCTATGACTTTATCGTGCGCCACGGTGCAAGACCCAATTTCCTGCACCTGTACGGCTTCCCGGCCACGGCGTGCATCAGCGTGAATGACACGGTCATTCACGGCATCCCCAACAAACAGCAGCAGATCCGCCCCGGCGACATCGTCTCGATCGACACCGGCTGCAAGATCGACGGCTTCAACGGCGATAATGCCTGCACCTATGCGTGCGGCAAGATCGACCTCGAGGCCCAGCGGCTGCTGGATGTTACCAAAGAAAGCCTGCATCGCGGCATTGAGATGGCGTGCGGCGGCAATCGGGTAGGGGATATCGGTCACGCTGTACAGTCCTATGTCGAGGAGAACGGCTTCTCCGTCGTGCGTACCTTCGTCGGCCACGGTGTCGGCAAGGAGCTGCACGAGGACCCGGAGGTCCCGAACTTCGGCAATGCCGGACGCGGTCCGCGTCTGGTGCCGGGCATGTGCATTGCCGTTGAGCCGATGGTATGCCAGTACAAGTACGCGGTAAAGACGCTGAAGGACGGCTGGACGGTCAAGACGTGTGACGGCGGCCTGGCGGCTCACTTTGAGCACACCATGGCCATCACCACGGCCGGTGCCGAGGTCCTGACCCACGGCTGGGAGGAACCCGGATGGACTTTGTAAAAGGCCAACTGGTCCGCTCGAAAGCCGGGCGGGATAAGACCCGCACACTGGCTGTTCTGGCTGTGGAGGAACAGATGCTTCTGCTCGCGGACGGGGACCTGCGCAAGCTGGACAACCCCAAGCGCAAAAAGAAGCAGCACGTTGCACCTACGACCACCGTTCTTGAGAACGAGCTTCTGAAAAGCGATCAACAACTCAGGGATGCGATCCGCGCCTATGACGCGGCGCAGAACTGACGGAACCCTTCAAGGAGGCAATCAGCTTGTCTAAAGAAGATGTCATCGAAGTAGAAGGTATCGTTCGGGAGGCCATGCCCAACACTGTGTTCAAGGTTGAACTCCTCAACAAAGAGGGTAAGCCCAACGGCCATGTGGTTATGGCTCACATTTCCGGCAAGCTGCGGACCAACTTCATCCGCATCCTGCCCGGCGACAAGGTCACGATGGAAATGTCTCCCTACGACCTGACCAAAGCCCGGATCACCTGGCGTTCCAAGTAAGAAGCGCCTTGTGTTATAAAGGAGGTTAACATCATGAAGGTAAAACCTTCCGTGAAACCCATTTGCGAGAAGTGCAAGGTCATCAAGCGCAAAGGCCGCGTGATGATCATCTGCGCCAATCCGAAGCATAAGCAGCGTCAGGGCTAAAGGTCCGGGGTTAAGACCCTGGAAACCGTACCCAAAACGCTTGGGGGCCAAGTGCGTAGATTCCCGGCGCAGGCCCCGACTAGGACATGGGATGTTACTAATGGAGGTGCTTTATGGCACGTATTGCTGGTGTTGATCTGCCTCGCGAGAAGCGGATCGAGGTTGGTCTGACTTATGTTTACGGCATTGGCCAGTCCACTGCCGACGAGATTCTCGCCGGTACCGGAATTAACCCTGATACCCGCGTCAAGGATCTGACCGCTGATGAAGAGGCCAAGATCCGTGACTACATCGACAAAAACAACATCATGGTGGAAGGCGACCTGCGCCGTAACGTCGCGCTTGACATCAAGCGTCTGACCGAGATCCAGTGCTACCGTGGTGTGCGCCATCGCAAGGGTCTTCCCTGCCGCGGCCAGCGCACTAAGACCAATGCGCGTACCTGCAAAGGTCCCAAGCGCACTGTCGCTAACAAAAAGAAGTAAGGAGGAACTGAGACATGGCTGCTAACAAAGCTACTGCGGCAAAAACCCGCACTAAGAAAAAAGAGCGCAAGAATATCAGCGCCGGTGCTGCTCACATCCAGAGCACCTTTAACAATACCATCGTGACCATCACCGACACCCAGGGCAACACCGTTTCCTGGTGCAGCACTGGTGCGCTGAACTTCCGTGGCTCCCGTAAGAGCACTCCTTACGCTGCGCAGAGCGCTGCTGAGGTCGCTGCCAAGGCCGCCATCGAGCATGGCATGAAGACCGTTGAGGTCTACGTTAAGGGCCCCGGTTCCGGCCGTGAGAGCGCTATCCGCGCCCTGCAGGCAACCGGTCTGGAGGTCACCATGATCCGTGACGTGACCCCCATCCCCCACAATGGCTGCCGCCCGCCCAAACGCCGCCGCGTTTGATTGAAAGGAGAACATGAGATATGGCTAAGAATACCCAACCTATCGCTAAGCGCTGCCGTGCTCTCGGCATTTCTCCTGCTGTTATGGGTTATGGCAAAAAGACCACCAATCGTAACCCCGGCGGCCAGATGAGAAAGAAGAAGAGCGAGTACGCCACCCAGCTGAACGAGAAGCAGAAGGTCAAGTTCGTCTATGGTATCCTGGAGAACCAGTTCCATACCTACTACGAGAAGGCCTCCCGCATGCCCGGCCAGACTGGTGTCAACCTGCTGGTCCTCGTCGAGCGCCGTCTCGACAACGTCGTCTACCGTCTGGGCTTTGCCAAGACCCGCCGCGACGCCCGCCAGCTGGTTTCCCACAACCACTTCACTGTCAATGGCAAGCGTGTCAACATCCCCTCTTACCAGGTCAAGGCGGGCGATGTGATCGAAGTCATCGAGTCCAGCCGTTCCTCCGTCAAGTTCAGCAAGCTGCTGGGCGAGGAGGCTCCTGTCGTGCTGCTGCCCTCCTGGCTGGAGCGTGACAAGAACGCCCTGAAGGGCACTGTCACCAAGCTGCCCGTTCGTGAGGACATCGATGTGCCCATCGCAGAGCACCTCATCGTCGAGTTGTACTCCAAGTAATCCTCTTAACTGTTTTCTACGATTTTTCCAACCGAACCGGTGCCTTCGGGCACCGGCTTAACAAGGAGGGTTTTTATGATGGAGATCGAACGCCCCAAGATCGAAACGGCTGCCCTTTCCCCGGATGGCCGCTACGGTAAGTTCGTCGTCGAGCCCCTCGAGCGCGGCTTCGGCACGACCTTGGGAAACAGCTTGCGTCGTGTGCTTCTGTCCTCTCTGCCCGGTGTGGCTGTCACCAGCGTCAAGATCGACGGTGTGGTGCATGAGTTCACCACCATCGAGGGCGTGCGTGAGGATGTCACCGAAATCGTCCTGAACCTCAAAGGCATCGCTGCCAAGATCTACGGCGAAGCCCCCAAGACCGTCCGCGTGGAGGCCGTCGGCCCCTGCGAGGTCACTGCCGGCACCATCAAGGGCGGCGACGACCTCGAGATCCTGAACCCCGAGTGGCACATCGCCACCCTGGGCGAGGGCGCTAAGCTGGTCATGGAGCTGACCTTTGACAAGGGCCGCGGCTATGTTCCTGCTGAGAAGAACAAGCAGGCGCTGATTGAGAAGAACGACATCAGCACCCTGCCTGTGGACAGCATCTACACCCCCGTCCTCAAGGTCAACTACACGGTGGATCGTACCCGTGTGGGCCAGATCACCGACTTCGATAAGCTGATTATGGAAGTCTGGACCGACGGCACCTGCAATGCGCAGGAGGCCCTGAGCCTGGCGGCCCGCGTGCTGACCGAGCACCTGAACCTGTTCGTGAACCTCTGCGATGAGACCGGCGAGACCGAGATCATGGTGGACAACGACGACCAGGGCCGTGAGAAGGCACTGGAGATGACGATTGAGGAGCTGGACCTGAGCGTCCGTTCCTTCAACTGCCTCAAGCGTGCCGGCATCAACACGGTTGGTGACCTCATCGGCAAGAGCGAGGACGAGATGATGAAGGTCCGCAACCTGGGCCGCAAGTCTCTCGAAGAGGTCATGGCAAAGCTGGACAGCCTTGGTTTCTCTCTGACCAAGGAAGACGAAAACTAACCCCCCGCGACACGCGGATTCTATTGATAAGGAGTGAATCGAAATGCCCGGTACCCGTAAACTCGGTCGTGCCACCGACAGCCGCAACGCTATGCTGCGCGCTATGGTGACCTACCTGTTTGAGAACGGCAAGATCGAGACCACCGTTACCCGCGCCAAGGAAGTTCGTTCCATGGCCGAGAAGATGGTCACCCTCGGTAAGCAGGACGATCTGCACGCAAAGCGTCAGGTCTTCTCCTACATCACCAAGGAGGACGTTGCCAAGAAGGTCATTGATGAGATCGGCCCCAAGTACGCTGACCGCAATGGCGGCTACACCCGCATCTACAAGACCGGCCCTCGTCGCGGCGACGCCGCCGAGATGGCTATCATCGAGTTGGTTTGATTTTAAGCTGATTTGATAAAAGAACACCGCCTGCCCCGATGGGGGAGGCGGTGTTTTTTTGTTACTGGTTGAAGGGCGACGAAAAAATTACTGCTTTGTGAGATGGCCGATTCCTGCCCAAATCGTAGGTGTATCACTTGCACTGTTTTCCGGGTTGATGGTGAACGAAGCACGGTATTCGCCGGAACTATCTGTACACTCAAAATAGGGTTGGTATTCCATACCGTCATCTGTACAATAGGTAAAGTACAGGTTGTCCTCCATGTTCAGTTTAAACTCCGAAACTTCGCTGACATGCGTTTCAAAAAAGACATATCCCATAGACTGACTGTAGGAGTCATAGGTCGCATAAGCAGAACTGCCGTCTGTATGGTTTACGGTTAAAGTTGTATAGCTTTTTCCTTCAGTGAGTGACCATGTGCCCGATAGCCCACTTTCGTTAAGCTCTATATCAAAGTCCCCAATCTGACAGTCTGACAATGTCCAGCCGCCGAGCGTGTAGTTGAAAATAGCAAGACCTTCGCGTTTTACGCTAAAGCACTGTGTGTCAGCAGAGAAAATGAGATTTGCTGAAGCCGTGTCCGAGAGAGAAGTGCTGTCAATGGTGCAATCTTGAATGTGCATAGTACAGGCTTCTGTGAAACGTGCACTGCCTTGGGCATCCTTTATGAGATTGTCGGATAGCAGGGACACATCTTCGTAGGACAGCGCGTTTTTTGGCTTAATCTCTTCGGATGTTTGGGTAACGCTGACAATACGCCAACTTTTATCAGAAAGTTTGCCTAGAACATCATAGGTGGCGGTATAGGATGTATCGGCGTTGTCGGCGTTTACTGTGACTGTCACGGCCTCGGTCTTTTCCTGCTTATCATAATTCCGGCTGTCAAAAGAGAGTTGCTGTATGGAAAGACCGTAGTCGGAATAAATATTTGTAGAATCTTGTATGGCATTTTCGATTGTGGCATCAGGAATTTTATTTGTTGTACTACATCCGCTTAATGCGGCAACGGTAAGAATAGCACAGGATAGGGGAACATAGATACCCTTTTTCATGGTAATCCTCTTTTCATCATAATCAGTCTTTACTGTAAGTTACGCTTTGACCGTCTTTCGTCAGGGTGATTTTGTTTCCGTTTTTCGTAAAATCATAGACTTCGGAAATAGCGCCGAGGTAGAAGCGGAGACGCCCATCCTCGATTTTGTAGGTGATGCCGAGCGTATCGTTGTAGTCGCAATCCCCATCACTTTCAAAGTTTAATGTTTTGGGAAAGTTGTATGTCGGGGTATCGACGGTGTAATGCCCGTCCAGTGTTTTTTGACCGCCGCACCCAACAAGTGAAAGAATAGAAACAGTTACCAATAGCGCGGAAAGACCTTTTTTAATGCTTTTGCGAATCATGACGACCTCCTGAAATTAAGACTAAAAGTGTGATTTACACTTACATAGCAACTAAAGTATATATTTTTAAATGAATGAAGTCAATAGTATGTTCAAACTATAAAAGAATATTTATAGACTATATCTATAAATAGGGGTGAGATTTTGAACACTATGACGAAAGAACTCGGCCAACGCATCCGAGCCGAGCGTACAGCCAGAAAAATGACGCAGGAGGAACTGGCGGAACGCGCGGACCTGCACCCGACCTACATCGGCCAGGTCGAGCGTGGCGAGAAGAGCCTGACAATAGCCAGCCTGGAAAAAATCGTGGAAGGGCTGGGAATCTCCTTCTCTGACTTATTCGAGAACCTACAGCCACCCACGAAGCCTGCCAGCTACGCGATGAAATGCTATAATATTGTCAGCAGCTACCCGGAGAAGACGCAGAAGCAGCTTTATGACGTGCTCTGTGCTGCGGAAAAGCTGGCGAAGTAAAGCTATATTTGTGAGGTATATACGATGCAATACACCAAAACCCTTACGACCAAAACCGGTAGCGAGCTTTATCTGCGCAATGGTGACGCACCAGACGGGGATGCTGCGCTGGCAGTGTTCAACAAAACGCACGCGGAGACGGAATACCTGCTGACCTACCCCGACGAGAGCAGCATGACTGCCGAGCAGGAAGCGGAGTTTCTGGCCCAGGCAACGAAGAGTGCGCGGGAGATCGAGATTCTGGTGTTTGTGGACGGCCAGCTGGCCGGGACGGCGGGCATCAGCGCGGTGGGCAAGCCGTGCAAGCTGGCGCACCGTGCGGAATTTGGCATCGGCATTTTGCAGGCATACTGGGGGCAGGGAATCGGCTATGCCCTGACAGCGGCGTGCATCGACTGCGCCCGGCAGGCCGGGTATCTGCAGCTGGAACTGGACGTGGTGGCGGACAACGCACGGGCGATTGCGCTGTATAAAAAGCTGGGGTTTGTGGAGTATGGGCGCAACCCACGCGGGTTCCGCAAGCGGAACGGGGATTATCAGGAGTTGGTGTACATGAGGGTGGAGCTGTAAGCCGGGGGAGAACGGGCAAAGCCCCTCCGGCCCTCGCTTCGCTCGGCCACCTCCCCACGCTGTGGGGAGGCTCAGACTGTAGAAAAAGGCGCGTCCTCCCCTTGGCCCCCTCTGGGAGGGGGCTCCGCCCGCAGGCGGTGGGGGAGAGAACTGTACGGCTGCCCGAAATATTTCGGGCTATGATAAGGTCTTTTTTGTTCCTTCTTTGCAAAGAAGGAACCGAAGAAATTCCAAAATTAGATAAAAACACGTTTTTACACAAATTTGACGGCGTACCCTTTGCGTTGCGTGCATATCTATGCTATAATAAGTAAAATGTGTAGTTGTACACATAAATAACATACAGAAAGAGTTGATAGTTCCCCAATGGACGATGGCAGTATATTTATGATCGTCGCACTGATAATCCTGATCGGTTTGTCTGCATTTTTCTCGGCGGCAGAAACAGCGTATAACTCGCTGAATGAGATTCGCCTGCGGAGCAAGGCGGAGGACGGCGACGCCAAAGCAGCGCACACGCTCGCGCTGGTCGAGCGCTACGACAGCCTGCTCAGCACCATTCTGATCGGCAATAACATTGTCAATATCGGTGCGTCCTCTCTTGCCACCGTGCTGTTTACCCGCCTTGTCGGCGGTGTTTACGGCCCTACCGTCTCGACGATTGTCATGACCCTGCTGGTCCTGACCTTTGGCGAGATCACCCCCAAGAGCATGGCCAAGGAAATGCCCGAAACTTTGGCCATGGCCTTTGCCCCCGTGCTCAGTGCGCTGGTCACGATTTTTACACCGCTGAACGCCCTGTTCGGTGCGTGGAAAAAGTTCCTTGCCAAACGGTTTGATACCGGAGAAAAGGACACCATCACCGAGGGTGAGCTGGTGACTATGGTCAGCGAGGCCGAGAAGGACGGCGAGCTGACGAACCGCGAGAGTGAGCTGATCCGCAGCGCCATCGAGTTTGACGACGTCGAGGCCCAGGATGTGCTGACCCCCCGCGTGGATGTTGTGGCCGTGGCCGATGACACCCCGATGGACGAGGTCACCGAGCGCTTTGCCGAGAGCGGCTATTCCCGTCTGCCGGTTTACCACGATACGATTGACAATATCATCGGTGTCGTACATGAGAAGGACTGTTTTGCGGCCCTGCAGAAGCATGACAAAAATGTCAAGCTGGAGGACCTGATCGGCCCGACACTCTACACGACGAGCGTGACCCAGATTTCCGCGCTGCTGCGCACCCTGCGCGAGAGCAAGCACCACATGGCCGTCGTCGTCGACGAGTACGGCGGCACGGCGGGCATCATCACGCTGGAGGATATTCTCGAGGAGCTGGTCGGTGAGATTTGGGACGAACACGACGACGTGGTCGAGGACGTCCGCCAGCAGTCCGACGGCAGCTGGCTGATCTCCGGCAGCGCCAGTGTTGACGACACCGCCGACGAGCTGGGCATCAAGGAGGACGACGACATTGACGCCGTCGCCATCGGCGGTCTGGTCCAGGAGAAGCTGAGTCGTCTGCCCAAGGTGGGCGACAAGTTCATCTGGGGCGACTTTGACGGCACCGTCACCCGCGCCACGAATCGCCGCGTCCAGGAGGTCCGCCTGACCCCCCGCAAGGTCCAGGACGAGAGCGAAAAGTAAATACCCATAAACCGCACTGCGCCCGCCGAGGGAAACCCGGCGGGCGCGTTTTTTGCACCTCCGCCCCATAAAAGGCCCGGCAACCCTCCTGCCAAATGTCCGTTTGCAAATTTTTTGTAAAATCCGCCAGAATTTTTTGCTACTTGCGTGGCTTACAATGTTTAAACCGCGGAAAATGTCGAAAATGCAGAAATTCTTGCCTTGCAGGGCTGATTTTATGCCGCCGCTGTGCTACAATACTAGTAAATGGGGCATTGCGGCACGCCGCGCCCCTGTGGTATTGACAACACAAGATGGAAGTAAGGAGTACCTGTAATGGCTGAACAGAATCTTGGCCCGCGTGATTTCTTTGCCAAAGAGGACGCAATCGCCGATCTCGGTCTGATTGCCTGTCCCGGCGCAGAGGAGCTTTGCAAACTCGTTGACAGTCACCTCGTCCGCTGGGCGCGCGAGGTCGGCAACATGGATGTCGACACCTTCATCATCCCGTCCGACTGCCCGCGTTTCCAGTCCGGCGACGCAAAGGGTCTCGTCAAGGCGTCCACCCGCGGCGACGACCTGTATATCTTCGTCGATCCGGGCAACTACAGCGTTACCTATCAGTTGTTCGGGTATGAGAATCATCTCTCCCCGGACGACCACTTCCAGAACCTGATGCGTCTGATCCAGGCCGTTGCAGGCCGCGCCCACCGCATCAGCGTCATCATGCCCAGCCTGTACGGCGGCCGTCAGCATCGCCGCGTCAGCCGTGAGAGCCTGGACTGCGCCTTTGCGCTGCAGCAGCTGCGCGACGTCGGTGTCAAGAACATCATCACGTTTGACGCCCATGACCCCCGCGTTATGAACGCCGTGCCCACCATGAGCTTTGACAACGTCATGCCCACCTATCAGGTGCTCAAGTGCCTGCTGCATCATGTGCCGGACGTTTCCTTCCACAAGGATAACTTCATGATCGTCTCTCCCGACGAGGGCGCCATGAACCGCAACATGTACTATTCCAGCGTGCTGGGCTGCAACCTGGGCATGTTCTACAAGCGCCGCGACTACAGCCGCATCGTCAACGGCCGCAACCCCATCGTCGCCCATGAGTATTTGGGCGAGAGCGTTGAGGGCAAGGACGTCTTTATCGCCGACGACATCATCGCCTCCGGCGAGTCCATGCTGGACATCGCCTACGAGCTGAAGATGCGCGGTGCCCGCAACATCTTCACCTGCTGCACCTTCCCGCTGTTCACCGCCGGTCTGGAGAAGTTCGACAAGGCCTACAACGACGGCATCATCAAGGCCGTTCTGGGCACGAACCTGACCTACCGCAAGCCGGAACTGCTGGAGCGCGAGTGGTACTACGACGTCGACGTCTCGAAGTATACCGCCTACTTCATCGCGGCCATCAACCACGACAAGAGCGTTTCTTCCATCATTGACCCGATGACCAAGATCCGCACCCTGCTGGACAAGCACGGCATCCCCATGGGCGGCGAGCAGTAATCATGATTTTCCTTCGGTCCGCCTTGGCGGGCCGAATTTTGTTGCAGAAATACGGCATTTTGTATATAATAGAAGTAGAAACTACGCCAGAGGAGAGATATTTATGCTGCCGATCCAACAGCTGCAAGAGCTTATTCAGGGCAAAAAGGTTGCCTTTATCGGTGCGGGCGTCAGCCACAAGCGCTGCATTGAGCAGTTTGTCGAGCTGGGCGCGCAGGTCACGCTCTGCGACCAGAAAAAGAGCCTGGACGACTTCGGTGACTACGCCGACACGCTGCGCCGCCTGAAGGTGAATTTGAGTCTGGGCGAGCATTATACCGACGGCTTCGCCGGGCAGGACATCATCATGCGCACGCCGGGCTATGAGTACTACAAGCCCGAATTGCAGGCTGCGCTGAAAGCCGGTGCAATGGTCACGAGCGAGGTGGAGCTCTTCTTTGAGTTTTGCCCCTGCGAGATCGTGGCCGTGACCGGCTCCGATGGCAAGACCACGACGACGACGCTGATCTCCAAGATGTTCGAGGCTGCGGGCCGCAAGGTCTTTTTGGGCGGCAACATCGGTGCGGCGCTGCTGCCCCAGCTGGCCGATGTGACCCCCGACGCCGTGGCCGTCGTCGAGCTGTCCAGCTTCCAGCTCATCAGCATGCGCCGCAGCCCGAAGGTGGCCGTCGTCACGAACGTGACCCCCAACCACCTCGACCACCACAAGGATATGCAGGAGTACATCGACGCCAAGCGCAACATTCTGCTGTGGCAGACCCCGCCCTGCCGTGCCGTGCTGGGCTTTGAGAACGACATCACCCGCGGCATGGAGAAGGACTGCAAGGGCGAGCAGGTCTGGTTCACCCGCCTGCACGAGACCGACAGGGGCGCGTTCCTGCGCGAGAGCGACGACACGCTCTGCTATGCCGAGAACGGGGTTGTGACGCCGATCCTGCCCCGCAAGGAGATTCAACTGCGCGGCCTCCACAATGTGGAAAACCTGCTGGCCGCCTGCGCCGCCGTCTGGGGCCGCGTGCCCATCGAGGCCATGCGTCAGGTCGGCTCGACCTTCACCGGCGTCGAGCACCGCATTGAGCCGGTCCGCACGCTGGACGGCGTGACCTACTACAATGACTCCATCGCGTCCAGCCCCACGCGCACGATTGCGGGTCTGCGCAGCTTTGACCAGAAGATCATCCTGATCGCGGGCGGCTACGACAAAAAGATCCCCTATGAGCCGCTGGCCCCGGAGGTTCTCGCCCACGTCAAGACGCTGGTGCTGATGGGCGCTACCGGCCCCCGCATCGAGAAGGCCGTCCGCGAGTGCGATGGCTTTGCCGGGAGCGGCCTGACCATCCTGCACGCCGACAGTATGCAGCACGCCGTCGAGCTGGCGCGCGGTGCCGCCAAACCGGGCGATGTCGTCAGTCTCTCGCCCGCCTCCGCGTCGTTTGACTTGTACCCGAATTTTGAGGTCAGGGGACGGGATTATAAGAATATCGTGAACAATTTGAAGTAAGCGGCTGAAGGGCTCTGCCGTCTGCCCGCCACCCGTAACTTGACCTGAAAAAGGACCCCTATGATTCAATCCGCTTCCACCCCCGAGCTTCAAACCGAATTCCTCCGCCGTATCGCCCACAAGCCCTACTTTGAAGCCACCCTCGGCACGCACCTGCACCTGTTCGGCAACCACCCTGCCAGCGGGTGGGCGTTCTACCTGCTGCCCGGCTCCGCGGTGCTGGAGCTGCGCGGCGGGTCGGCGGTGCTCTGCGGTGCGCTGCCCGGCGGGGAAGCGGGGGAGGACGCCCGGGAGGAATTGACGGGCTTTCTCCGCTTTCTGCACGCCGACACCCTGCGAACCGAGCACCCGCTGACCCTGCCCGGCTGGCAGCCCGCCGCGCCGCTGACGCTGTGGGAGCTGCCAAAGGGCCATGCCCTGCCGCTGCCGCCCGCGCCCCCGGCGGAGCTTGTCCCGGACAAAACGCCATCGATGCTGCCGGTCAGCCGCCTTGTCTTTGCCGAGAGCGACGCCGAGGCCGACGAGTTCTACTCCGCGGCCTGCACGGCGCTGGCCCACGGGGTGGGCACCTGCCGCGCGCTGCTGCACAACGGCAGACCCGTCTGCACGGTGGGCTGCTACGAGCAGAGCGATACCGAGAGCTACATGGCCGCGGGTGTGACCGACCCCGCGTGGCAGGGCAGGGGGCTGGCGCGGTATTTGATTGTCGGGCTGGCGAATGAGCTGACCGCCGAACGCGCGGTGCGGTTCGCCTGCTTCCCGGCGCTGTGCGGCTTTTATGCACAGCTTGGTTTTTTACAAATCGGCAAAATTCAACATTATACTACAGATTGGAATACTACATGATCGAACAATTTTACGACCTGCGCCCCGAAGTGCTGGCGCTGGACCGCAAGGCCCTCGACCTCTGCCGTGCGCAGTTTGCCCATGTGGAGGAGATCCGCGACTACAACCAGCTCAAAATGCTGCGTGCCTTCACCGACTGCGGCGTCGAGGCACGGCATTTCTGGGGGTCCAGCGGCTACGGCGTCTGGGACGACAGCCGCAACAAGCTGGAGGAGGTCTTTGCCCGCTGCATGGGGGCCGAGGCCGCACTGGTACGCCCGCAATTCATGAGCGGCACCCACACACTGACCGTCGCGCTGTTCGGTCTGCTGCGCACCGGCGACACCCTGCTGGCCGCCACGGGCCGTCCTTATGACACGCTGGAAGGCGTCATCGGCATCGGAGATGCGGGCAAGGGTTGCGGCACGCTGCGGGAGTTTGGCGTGAACTACGACGAGTGCCCGCTGCTGCCGGACTTCACCCCCGATTATGACCTGATCGCCGAGAAGGCCAGGACCGCCACGGTGGTACACATCCAGCGCAGCCGCGGCTACACCCAGCGCAATGCGTTTGACCTCGCCACGATTCAAAAGGTCGCGGACATCGCCCGCAAAGCCAACCCGAACGCGGTGATTTTCGTGGACAACTGCTACGGCGAGTTCACCCAGACCGCCGAGCCCGTCGCCTTCGGCGCGGACATCATGGCGGGCAGCTTCATCAAGAATCCCGGCGGCGGCATCACCCCTACGGGCGGCTACATTGCGGGCCGTAAGGACCTTGTCGAAAAGTGCAGCCACCGCTTCACTGCGCCTGGCATCGGCGGGGACCTGGGCTGCACGCAGGACAGCCTGCGGGATACCTTCCTCGGCTTCTACTACGCGCCGGGCGTCGTCTGCGAGGCGCTGAAAACCGCCATCTATGCTCAGTGTCTGCTGGAGCTGGCGGGCGTCAATCCCGTGCCGCGCTACACCGCCGACCACAACGACATTGTGACCTGCTTTGACTCGGGCAGTGCCGCCGCGCTGACGGGCTTCTGCGCGGGCATCCAACACAACAGCCCTGTGGACAGCTTTGCCAGCCCCGAGCCTGCCGACGAGCCGGGTTACACCGGCAAGGTCGTCATGGCCTCCGGCAGCTTTACCGAGGGCAGCACGATTGAAATTTCCTGCGACGGCCCGCTGCGCGCGCCCTACACCTGCTATCTGCAGGGCGGCGTGAACTTTACCGCAGGCCGTGCCGCCGTGCTGAACGCCGTGCAGAATGCGTTTTTTGCGGGGTAAACAACAGACTCGGCCCCCTCGCAGAGGGAGCCAAAGTCTGAGGCTTCCCCCCTCGGGGGAAGCTGTCAGCGGCCCCGCCCGCTGACTGATGAGGGCCAGGTTTGCCATTATAGCCCATAAACGGGAAGCCGCAGCAAACTCGCCCCTCATCCGGCCCTGCGGGGCCACCTTCAGTCTTCGCGCTAAGAGCCGCCTGCGGCGGTTGCGCTTCGACACGCGCCTGCGGGCGCAGCCCCAAGGGGGAAGGCTTTGAAGTAAAAAATCTCCCGCGTATCCGAACCGATACGCGGGAGATTTTTTACATTCTACTGTTTTAGTGCTTCACAAAATCACGGACCAGCGCTTGCAGCAGGTCGTCGCGGTCAATGCGGCGGATGATGGCGCGGGCGTTCTTGTAGGTCGTGATGTAGGTCGGATCCTCCGACAGGATGTAGCCGACGAGCTGATTGATGGGGTTGTAGCCCTTCTCCTCCAGCGCACGGTACACCTGCAGCACCGCCTGCTTGATCTCCATATCACGGTCATCACGGATGGAAAAAACGGCGGTAGGTTCAGAGATCGGCATTTCAATTCTCCCCTTCATTATGATATTACTAGCCCTATTATACTCAACATGCGCCAAATTTGCAAGATGAAAACACAGAATTTTTATACAGAAATGCAAATTCCGTTTCTTTGCTTTTTGCCCGCCGCTGTGCTATAATACAGACAAAACTGTCCGTAAAGGAGCTACACTATGAAATTTTCGGAAATGCCCTATGCACGCCCCGACCTGGACGCCGTCAAGCAGCAGTTTGCTGACCTGCTGGCCCGCTTCAAGGCGGCTGCCACCTACGCCGAGGCCCACGCCGTTTTTCTGGAGGAGGAAAAGCTGGGCAAGCATGTGGACACGCTCGCCCAGTTGGCCAGCGTGCGCAATACGATTGACACCCGCGACAAATTCTACGATGAGGAGATGAATTTCTGGAACGAGGCCACCCCCCAGCTGCAGGAGTGCCAGAACGCCTGGAGCCGCGCGATGCTCGACTCGCCGTTCCGCGCTGACTTCACCGCCGAGTACGGCGACCTGATGTTCGTCAACGCCGAAATCGCGGACAAGGCGTTCTCGCCCGACATTCTCGACGAGATGGCACAGGAAAACAAGCTGACCACCGAGTACGGCAAGCTGATCGCGTCGGCGCAGATCCCGTTTGAGGGCGGCGTCTACACGCTGAGCCAGCTGTCCCCGTTCAAGAACGACCCCGACGATGCCCGCCGTCTGGCCGCCTGGAAGGCCGAGGGCGCATGGTACAAAGAGCACGGGGCCGAGTTTGACGGCCTCTACGACCAGCTCGTCCACCTGCGCGACACCATGGGCAAAAAGCTCGGCTATGAGGGCTACACCACGCTGGGCTACTACCGCATGGGCCGCAACTGCTACACGAAGGCCGATGTGGAAAAGTTCCGCGCCGCCGTCGTCAAGTACATCGTGCCGCTGGCCGACAGCATCTACCGCGAGCAGGCCGGGCGGCTGGGCAAGCAGTACCCGATGAACGCAGCCGACAACGCCCTGATGTTCCGCAGCGGCAACCCTCGCCCGGCGGGCGACGCCGACGCTATCCTCAAGCAGGGCAAAAAGTTCTATGAGGAGCTTTCCCCCGAGACCGGCGTGTTCTTCAACAAAATGCTGGACGACCAGCTCATGGACGTGCTGTCCACCCCCGGCAAGGCGGGCGGTGGCTACTGCACGAGCCTGGGTGATTACGAAATGCCGTTTATTTTTGCCAACTTCAACGGCACCCAGCACGACGTCGAGGTCGTGACCCACGAGGCCGGCCACGCCTTTGCCGCCTACATGAACCGTGACCGCATCCCGTACTCCTACGTCTGGCCCAGCATGGAGGCATGCGAAGTCCACTCGATGTCGATGGAGTTCTTCGCCTGGCCGTGGGCCGATGGCTTCTTCGGCGCGGATGCCCGCAAGTTCCGCTACAGCCATCTGGCGGGTGCGCTGACCTTCATCCCCTACGGCACAATGGTGGACCATTTCCAGCACATCGTCTACGAGAACCCCGAGCTGACCCCGGCCCAGCGCCACGAGGAATGGAAAAAGCTGGCTGCCATCTATCAGCCCTGGATGCGTCTGGACGGCGAGATCCCGTTCTACGGCGCGGGTGAGTACTGGCAGCGCCAGATGCACATTTATCAGAGCCCGTTCTACTACATCGACTACTGTCTGGCCCAGACCGTCAGCCTGCAGTTCTGGGCGATGCTGCAAAAGGACCGCGCCGATGCGTGGAGCCACTACATGGCCTACACGAAGCAGGGCGGCAGCCGCACCTTCACCGAACTGCTGAAAAACGCCGGCCTGTCCACGCCATTTGAGGAAAGCTGTCTGCGCGGCGTCAGCGAGGCGGCCAAGGCGTGGCTGGACAGTTACGATCTGACGGGGATCCTCTGATGGCGGACCGCGAGCGCGAGAAGAAAAAGAAGCGCGCCTATCTCGACGACTTTGAGAAGGACCTGAACGGCAATTATCAGTATCGCGGCGCGCATTACCGCTATGCGGGCGAGCACCCTCACACCAGGGTGCTGGCTTTGCTGTGGCTGTTTTGCGGCGGCGGGGCTGCGCTGACCGTCGGCGCGGGCGCACTGCCCGGGGCCACGGCCCACGCACCTGTGTACCTGCTGCTGCCCTACATGGCGGCACTGGTGCTGGCGCTGTATGCGGTGGTGCTGCTGGTGCGGCTGACCCGGGGCGGTGCGCGTGTGCGGGCTTATATCCATGAACAGACCGCACAAAAATTGCCCTCTTTGTGCAGGGCGACAGCGGTACTCTGCGCTGCTGCCTCCGCGGGGCAGGGGGTGGCTGTGTTTGCAGCGTACGCACAGCTGCTTTGGGGAATGCAAGGTGTTTTTATACTTTTTGAACTGCTCTCCTGCGCTGCTTTTGCCGCTGCTGCGTGGTTCCTCAAGCGGATGCCGTGGGAAAAAGAAGAATAATTATACATTATTATAATAGAGCGTGCTCCGCAGAAAAACGCAGGGCACGCTTTTTTGGATGAGCAGGAAAAGTCTTCCCACAGGGGAAAAAAGACTTTGGGGGTTACAAAATTTTCCTCTCAAATTCGGCAAAAGGTACAAAAAGCAACAAAAGTGTGATTTATGGTTGACTTTTTGTCAATTTTAAGGTATCTTATAAGCTAAGCCATTATCGACAAGTGTACACTGTAAAGAGATACAGGGTGCGGAGAGGGGGGTCCCCCTTTCTCGTGTTGCGCTCTTGGGGAGCACAATATTGATTTGTGGGTGAGGGCAAATTTATAGGAGGTTTTACCACATGAAAAACACAAAGCAAGCCATTGCACTGGCATCTGCTGCCGCTCTCAGCGTCGGCATGCTGGCAGGCTGCGGCGGTGCTGCTTCTTCCGCTGCGACTGCGTCCAGTGAGAGCAACAGCACGGCCACTGCCGAGGCATCCACCACTGCCGCTTCCGACGGTACGCTCGTTCTGGCCGAGACCGGCTTTGAGAGCAAGTTCAGCCCCTTCTTTGCTGCTTCTGCCGCTGACCAGGATGTCATCGACCTGACCCAGATCGCCCTGCTGGGCGCTGACCGTAAGGGTGAGATGGTCCTGAACGGCATCGAGGGGGAGACCCGCGAGTACAACGGCACTGACTACACCTACCACGGTCCTGCCGACTGCGTTGTCACCGAGAACGCCGACGGCACCGTTACCTATGACATCAAGCTGCGCGAGGACCTGAAGTTCTCCGACGGTGAGCCTGTCACCATCGACGACGTCATCTTCTCGATGTATGTTTTCCTCGATCCTACGTATGATGGTTCTGTAACCATGTACTCTACCCCCATCGTTGGTCTGGACGAGTACCGCAGCTCCATGACCACGCTGTCCAAGCTGATCGCTGAGGCCGGCGAGGACAACACCGACAACACGAAATTCACTGCCGAGCAGCAGAAGGCTTTCTGGGACGCTGTCAACGACGGCGGTGTGAAGTTTGCCCAGGAGATCATCGACAAGTGCGTTGAGAACGGCGCTGCCGCCGACGCTAACGATGCTGCCGGTGCCGCCGCCGCCTGGAACCTTGGCGAGCTGCCCGCAGGCGCAACCGCGAAGGATATGTTCGAGCTGATCGGCGCGAACTACGACTGGAACTTCTCTGCCATGGAGGCCGAGACTGCCGGTACCGCCCTGTCTGACCTGATCCCCGAGGACGTCTACGCCTACTCCACCACCGGTGTCAACGTCGGTGACGCCGTTGCTTCTGTGGCCGGTATCGTCAAGACTGGTGACTACAGCATGACGCTGACCACCACCGAGCTGTCCACCACCATGATCTACCAGCTGCAGATGCCCATCGCCCCGCTGCACTACTACGGCGATGAGAGCCTGTACGACTACGACAACAACTCCTTCGGCTTTACCAAGGGCGACCTGAGCAGCGTCCGCGCCAAGACCAGCGCTCCCATGGGTGCCGGTATGTTTACCTTCTCCAAGTACAGCGACGGCGTTGTCTATCTGGATGCCAACCCCTCCTACTATGACGGCGCACCCAAGGTCGCCCACGTCAACATGAAGGAGACCCAGGAGGCTGATAAGATCACCGGCGTTCAGGCCGGCACCATCGACATCTCCGATCCTTCCTACTCTCTGGAGGTTGCTGACCAGATCGCCGACATCAACGGCGCCGAGGGTGAGGACGGCCCCGTCATCACCACCCGCCTGAAGGACTACCGCGGCTACGGCTACATCGCCCTGAGCGCCAAGAACGTCAACGTCGGCGGCGACCCCTCCTCCCAGGCTTCCAAGGACCTGCGCAAGGCCATCATGACCGTCATCGCCGCTTACCGCGATGAGGGCATCGACTCCTACTACGGCGACACCGCCACCGTCATCAACTACCCGATCTCCAACACCTCCTGGGCTGCCCCGTCCGTCACCGACGACGGCTACCAGATCGCCTACTCCACCGACGTGGACGGCAACGAGATCTACACCTCCGACATGAAGAGCGAGGACAAGTACGCCGCCGCTCTGCAGGCTGCCCTGGGCTACTTCGAGGCTGCCGGTTACACCGTCGCGAACGGCCAGATCACTGCCGCTCCCGCCGGTGCCAAGATGGAGTATCAGATCAACATCGGTGCTTCCGGCAACGGTGACCACCCCTCCTTCCAGACCCTGACCAACGCTGCCGCCGCTCTCAAGACCATCGGCTTCACCCTGACTGTCAACGATATGGCCAACGCTTCTGACCTGTTCGCTTCCTATCAGTCCGGCGCTGCCGAGGGCTGGGTCGCTGCCTGGCAGTCCACCAATGACCCCGATATGTACCAGCTGTACCACAGCCAGGGCGCTACCAACTACTACGCCATCAACGACACTGACCTGGACGAGCTGATCATGGCTGCCCGCGCGACCACCGACCAGGAGGCCCGCAAGGCCATGTACAAAGAGGCCATGGAGATCATCCTGGATTGGGGCGTCGAGCTGCCCGTATACCAGCGCAGCGAGGCTACGATCTTCTCCACCGAGCGTGTCAACATCGACACCATCGCGAAGGATCAGACCCCGTACTGGACCTACAAGTCTGAGCTGAACAACCTCGAGCTGAACTAAGTTCAACTTACCGTTGTGAAAGCAGGTGACCGCCCGCCAAGGGCGGTTGCTTGCTGTATTGGACGAACCGAGGAAAAGGGGAGCGGGCAGCCTGTGCGGGCGCATATAGAATGCGCCCCTACGAATGCGCTGCCCTGTAGGGGCCGGGCATGCCCGGCCCTCTGCCCGGCGGTAATCGCCATTCTTCCCCTATACCACTAATATGGTCGTCCCACTCCCACGCAAGGCGTCGTCCCTGCGTGGGATGGGGATGCCCACATTACGGCATTTCCCTGCAAAATAAACGCGGTTTAACCGTGCAAGGAAGGAACGAAAACTCTTGCGAAACTACATCATCAAGCGTGTCGCGCAGTCGGTACTGATCCTGTTCTGTGTCATGTTCATTATCTATGCGCTGATCCGCAGCCTGCCCAGCTCCTTTGCAGAGACAATGGCAATGCAGCTGGCTCAGGCCCCCGGCGCCAAGCCCTATGAGGAATGGCTTGCCCAGCTCAACGCTTCCTACGGCCTTGACCTGGACATCGTCCCCGGCTTCTTCACCTGGCTGAGCAAAGCCGTTGTCGGCAACTTCGGCGACAGCTGGAAGTGGAACGTGCCTGCCACCCAGAAATTCACCGAGGTCATCGGCCTGTCTGTCATCATGGGCGGCATCTCCTTTGTGCTGTCCATCGTGATCGCCGTGCCCCTCGGCGTGCTGGCTGCTACCAAGCAGTACAGCCGCGCGGACTATGTCATCACCTCTGTGGCGCTGGTCGGTATTTCGCTGCCCACCTTCTTTTTTGCCACGCTGCTCAAGCTGTTCTTCTCGGTCAAGCTCGGCTGGTTCGACCTGTACGGCCTCGTCGGACGCGATTACGCCCAGCTGGATTCGATGGGCCAGTTCCTGGACAAGGCCAACCATCTGGTCCTGCCCATCGTCACGCTGGTCATTGTCTCCATCGGCGGTTACATGCGCTATACCCGCACGAACATGCTCGAAGTCCTGAACGCCGACTACATTCGCACGGCCCGCGCCAAGGGCCTGTCGGAGCGCACGGTCATCTATAAGCACGCCTTCCGCAACACGCTGATCCCGCTGGTCACGATCATCGGCGGCAGCCTGCCCGGCCTGTTCAGCGGCGCCCTCATCACCGAGACACTGTTCTCCATCCCGGGCATCGGCTACATCTCTTACCAGTCCATGGTCGCGGGCGACATCCCGTTCACGATGTTCTACCTGTCCTTTATGGCGGTGCTGACGCTGGCCAGCAACCTGCTGACTGATATTCTGTACGGCGTGGTCGATCCGCGCGTGCGCATTTCTTAAAGAAAGGAGACTGCACACCCATGAGCGAAAATACGCAGAACCAGAACCCGAAGCAGGAGCAGTACTCCCTGAACGATGACCGCCGCGTCAAGGTTTTGTCCCCGGGCGCGCTCGTCGCCAAGCGGTTCTTCCGCAACCGTCTGGCTGTCGTCGGCCTGTCCATTCTGGTGGCCATGTTCCTGTTCTCCTTCGTCGGCGGCCTTGTCAGCCCCTACGGCCAGGACGAGCAGTTCTTCACCTACACCCAGATGTCCAAGGAGTTTGTCGGCGTTACCCGCAACGATACGATGCGCTTTGTTGTGGCCGATGGGCAGAACTTCGGCTCCATCGCCCAGAGCAAGGCACTGGAGGCCGTCAAGAAGGGCAATACGGAATTCAACTATAAGGATGTTGACTACACCGTCGACATCCTGAGCGACGACTTTTACGTTGTCTATCAGGGCAGGGACATCATGGGCTACGCCAGCCGCGACCTCGTGAACGAGGCCGACGGTGCCCCGAAGTTCAGCTTTGACGTCAAGCTGGCTGCCCTGACCGCCATGACGGCAGGGGAGAAGGAGTTCGCCGCCGACGGCGTGGACTACACCCTCGACGCGGACGGCAACATCCTCGCGGGCGGTGAGGAGCTGGGCTACGTCAGCCGCTTCGTCGTCTCCGCCGCCGATTCCAGCGTCGTCGTCACCCGTGACTTCAAGGACCGCCTCGAGGAGGCCATCGACGACAACGCCGCCAAGTTCAACTACACCGACGCCGAGGGCAACGAGGCCGAGTATGACATCGTCTACGACGCCTCTGCCAAGGTCTGGAGCGTCAAGCAGATGACCGAGACCTACGTTTATGACCGCTACGCCGCCCCCAGCAAAGAGCACTGGCTCGGCACCGACACGAACGGTATGGACATGCTGACCCGCCTGATGTACGGCGGACGTGTCTCGCTGATCATCGGCTTCATCGTTGTTGTCATTGAAGCGTCCCTCGGCATCCTGATGGGCGGCATCTCCGGCTACTTCGGCGGCTGGATCGACAACATTATTATGCGTGTCGTCGATGTTTTCTACTGCATCCCCTCGATGCCCGTCATTATCATCATCGGTGCGGCCATGGACGCGATGCGCGTCGATTCCTGGAAGCGCATGATGTACCTGATGCTGATCCTGGGCTTCCTCGGCTGGCCGAGCATTGCCCGTCTGGTCCGCGGCCAGATCCTGTCCCTGCGCGAGCAGGAGTTCATGCTGGCCACCGAGGCCTGCGGCATCAAGGTCTGGCACCGCATCTTCCGCCACCTGATCCCCAACGTCATCCCGCAGCTGATCGTCACCTGCACAATGGGCCTCGGCTCCACCATCCTGACCGAAGCCACGCTGTCCTTCCTGGGTCTGGGCGTCAAGTACCCGTTTGCCTCCTGGGGCAACATCATCAACGACGTCAACAACGCCTACGTCATGACGAACTACCTGTTCATCTGGATCCCTGCCGGTGTCTGCCTGCTGCTCACCGTTCTGGGCTTCAACTTTGTGGGCGACGGTCTGCGCGATGCGTTTGACCCCAAGATGAAACGTTGATTGGAAGGAGAAACACACGATGGCTAAAAATCAGGACGGATACCTTTCCGCCAAAGAGTCGCGGCGTATCTCCAAGGAAAACCGCCGCATCACGGACCAGTACGAAAAGCGCCGCAAGCGCCGCAACGTGCCCGAGTCCGAGTACACCACCCAGATGAAGGACCCCGCCAACGCGGTGGAGTTCGATAACCTGCACACCTACTTCTTCACCGACACCGGCGTCGTCAAGAGCGTCGACGGCGTCTCGTTTGAAGTGCCCATCGGCAAGACCGTCGGCGTCGTCGGCGAGTCCGGCTGCGGCAAGTCCGTCACCAGCCTGTCGCTGATGCAGCTTTTGCAGCGCCCCCAGGGCCAGATCGTCGAGGGTGCCATCCGGCTGAACCTCGGCAATGACAAGGCCTACGACATTGCCAAGACCCCGGCGGACAAGATGCAGGGCCTGCGCGGCAACTATATCTCGATGATCTTCCAGGAGCCTATGACGAGCCTGAACCCGGTGTTCCGCATCGGTGCCCAGATCGACGAGGTCATCGCCCTGCACGAGGGCGATGGCAAGACGAAGGAGGACATCAAGAAGCGCACGATCGAGATGCTCGAGATGGTCGGCATCGCCAACAGCGAGGGCGTCTACGCGATGTACCCCCATGAGCTGTCCGGCGGTATGCGCCAGCGCGTCATGATCGCCATGGCGCTGGCCTGCAACCCGAAGATCATCATTGCCGACGAGCCGACCACCGCGCTGGACGTGACGATCCAGGCACAGATCCTCGACCTGCTGCGCAGCCTGAAGGACCGCATCAATTCGTCCATCATGCTCATCACGCATGACCTGGGCGTCATTGCCGAGATGGCCGACTATGTCGTCGTCATGTACGCGGGCCGTGTCGTCGAGAAGGGCACTGTCGAGGAGATCTTTGCCCACCCGAGCCACCCCTACACCATCGGCCTGATGGCGTCCAAGCCCGTTGTCGGCAAAAAAGTGGACCGCCTGTACTCCATCCCCGGCAAAGTCCCCAACCCCGTTGATATGCCGAACTACTGCTACTTCAAGGACCGCTGCGAGCTGCAGCTGCCCTGCTGCAGCGGCGAGTACCCCTGCGAGATCAGCCTGTCCCCGACGCACAAGGTCAGCTGCTACCGCTACTATGAAGAAAACAGAAAGGCGGGTGAGTGACGCATGGCAAACAAGGGTAAGCACCTGATTGAAAACGATTACACCCCCGTCACCTATGACCCTCAGTATATCCTGATGGTCAACCACCTCAAGAAATATTTCCCCATCAAGGGCGGCCTGCTGTCCCAGACCGTGGGCCACGTCAAGGCCGTGGACGGCGTGACGTTCAACCTGCGCCGCGGCTGCACGATGGGCCTTGTCGGCGAGTCCGGCTGCGGCAAGTCCACCACGGGCCGCACGATCCTGCGCTTGGGCGGCGAAAAGACCGGCGGCCAGGTGCTGTTCAACGGCAAGGAGGTCTACGACATGACCCCCGCCGAGATGCGTGAGCTGCGCACCAAGATGCAGATCATCTTCCAGGACCCGTTCTCCAGCCTGTCCCCGCGTCTGCCCGTAGGCGAGATCATCGGCGAGGCCGTGCGCGAGCACAACCTTGTGCCGAAGAACGAGTTCAACGACTATATTGACCAGGTCATGGACGACTGCGGCCTGCAGCCCTACCACAAGACCCGCTACCCGCACGAGTTCTCCGGCGGCCAGCGCCAGCGTATCTGCATTGCCCGTGCGCTGGCCCTGAACCCCGAGTTCGTCGTCTGCGATGAGCCGGTCTCCGCGCTGGACGTCTCCATTCAGGCGCAGATCATCAACCTGCTGAAATCCTTGCAGGAAAAGCGCAACCTGACGTATCTTTTCATCTCCCACGATCTGTCCGTCGTCGAGCATATCTCCGACACTGTCGGCGTTATGTACCTGGGCAATCTGGTGGAGTACGGCGAGACCGACGACATTTTTGCCCACCCGCTGCACCCCTACACCAAGGCGCTGTTCTCGGCCATTCCCATCCCGGACCCGACTGTCAAGCGCGAGCGCGTGGTGCTGCAGGGCTCCATCCCGTCCCCGGCCAACCCGCCGTCCGGCTGCAAGTTCCACACCCGCTGCCCCTATGCCACGGAGCGCTGCAAGACCGAAGCGCCGAAGCAGCGTGAGGTCGAGCCGGGCCATTACGTGGTCTGCCATCTGTACGAAAAATGAGGAAGCGCGACAACTTCGAGGACGATGGCCGCACCATCGCCGATATGAGCGGCATCGGCCCTGCGCCGACGCTGCGCCCCCACCGCCGTAAGGCGGACGCCCCGCCCCCGGAGCCGGCGAATGACCGTCCTTGGGAGCAGGCCCCCGACTGGACGCCCAAAGAAAAATTTTGGGCCGTCATGGGTGTGCTGAAGGCCACCCTGGCCATTGCCGGGGTGTATCTGGTGGGTTTAGGTGTGCTGCTGGCCGTGCTGTTCCTGCTGTGGAAATGAATACAAAATAAAAAGGCATGTACGATTGGATAGTTCGTGCATGCCTTTTTCTGCGGGCAGAGATATTCCAAAAAACCATTGCTGCCATGTAGGGGCCGCATATATGCGGCCCGCGGCCTGCCCGTAAGCAGCCGCCCGCCATACGCGGCAGGGCCGGGCGGTACTACACTGCATTGTGTGCGGGTGAGTAGTCATTATGTAGTCAGTGGCGGGAATGCAAACAAAAAAGCCGCGTATTACGCTATAAAAATAGCGATAACACGCGGCTATTTTGGTGCGCCTGCAGGAACTCGAATCCTGGGCCCTCTGATTAAAAGTCAGATGCTCTACCAACTGAGCTACAGGCACGTATACACTGTGGTGCTCACAGCTTTACTATTATAGCAGGCAAAAAGAAAATTGTCAATACGCTTTGCAAAACAAATTAGCCGGAAATCCGGCAAAATCCGCACGTGTTTGCCCGCCGCCCTCTTGCCAAATGCACAGCGGCGCGTTATAATAATACTTTAGTAAAAGATAAAACCGTAAAGGGGACAGGAAATATGGAAACTTTGGGCAGTCTGCGCCGCACAAACTATTGCGGCGAAGTCACGCTTGCCATGGCCGGTCAGGAAATGACCGTCTGCGGCTCCATCGCCCGCGCCCGCGACAAGGGCGGCATCATCTTTGCCGACCTGCGCGATACCACCGGCATTTTGCAGCTGGTGTTCGATGAGGATACGCCGAAGGACGTTTTCGCCAAGGCCGAGAGCCTGAAAAGCGAGTACGTTGTTATCTGCCGCGGCAAGCTGCGTGAGCGCGCCGCCAAGACCGATAAGATCGCAACCGGCGACGTAGAGCTCTACGTCAGCGAGCTGCGCATCCTGAGCGAGGCCCAGACCACGCCGTTTGAGCTGCGCGACGAGATCAACGTCAACGACGACCTGCGCCTGCGCTACCGCTATCTGGACCTGCGCCGTCCGTCCATGCATGAGCCCATCGTGCTGCGCAGCAAGATCATGCAGATCATCCGCAACTATTTCTGCGAGAACCATTTCACCGAGATCGAGACGCCCACCCTCATCAAGTCCACGCCCGAGGGCGCACGCGATTATCTCGTTCCCAGCCGTGTGCAGCCGGGCCACTTCTACGCGCTGCCCCAGAGCCCGCAGCTCTACAAGCAGATTTTGATGCTGTCCGGCTTTGACCGCTACTTCCAGCTGGCCCACTGCTACCGCGACGAGGATCTGCGCGCAGACCGCCAGCCCGAGTTCACCCAGGTGGACGAGGAGATGAGCTTTGTCTCCGAGGACGACATCATGACCCTGAACGAGGGCCTCATCAAGCGCCTGTGGAAGGAAATGCTGAACGTCGACGTCGAGACCCCGTTCTACCGTATGCCGTGGGACGAGGCCATGGGCCGTTTCGGCTCCGACAAGCCCGACACCCGCTTTGGCCTTGAGATTCAGGACGTGACCGAGGTGTTCAGGGGCACCGAGTTCAAGCCCTTCGCCGCTGTGCTGGAGGCCGGCGGCACGATCCGCGCCATCAACGCCAAGGGTCTGGCCGACAAGCTCTCCCGCAAGAACATCGACAAGCTCGGCGAGGTCGCCAAGACCTACGGTGCCAAGGGCCTGGCCTACAGCCGCCTGACCGCCGACGGCACGTCCTCCAGCTTTGAAAAATTCCTGACAGACGCCGAGAAGGCCGCCCTGTACGCCGCGCTGAACGCCGAGACCGGCGACGTGCTGCTGCTGGTCAGCGACACCGACTGGGTCAAGGCCTGCACCGCACTGGGTCAGGTCCGTCTGGACATCGCCCGCAAGCACGGCCTGATCGACCCCGACAAGTTCAACTTCCTGTGGGTCGTGGACTTCCCGCTGTTTGAGTACAGTGAGCAGGAGGGCCGCTGGATGGCCATGCACCACCCGTTCACCCTGCCCAAGGCCGAGGACCTGGACAAGGTCGAGAGCGACCCGGGTGCCTGCCATGCCGTGGCCTACGACATCGTACTGAACGGTGTCGAGATGGGCGGCGGCTCGATGCGTATCAATGATCCCGCATTGCAGGACCGCATGTTCCACGCTCTCGGCTTTACCGAGGAGAAGGCCCGCGAGAGCTTCGGCTTCCTGATGGACGCCTACAAGTTCGGTGCGCCGCCGCACGGCGGTATGGCCTACGGCCTTGACCGCATGGTGATGTTAATGCTGAAGAAGGACTCCATCCGCGACGTTATCGCCTTCCCGAAGGTGCAGAACGCCGGCGAGCCCATGAGCGGTGCCCCCGACGTCGTCGATGAGCAGCAGCTCAAGGATCTGAGCATCGCGCTGACGCTGAAGGACTAAGTCAGAAGTAATAGCGCTGTAGGGGCCGGACATGTCCGGCCCGCAACCTGCCCGCAGGATTCCCTTTTGCGGGTAGGTGCAGGGCGAGGCATGCCTCGCCCCTACCGCACACAAAGATAAAAACCTGCCCAACCGCATATCACGCGGCTGGGCAGGTTTTGTGTTTTCTGTCAATATTTCGGCTTCGGCTCGTCGCCCGGCTTCACCGGGTACTCGGCGGGCGGGGGTGTCTGCGCGGGCTTGGGCAGCTTTTCCTTCTTGGGCCGCTTTTTCCAGACCTTGCGCAGGATGAACACCACGGCCACTGCGATCAGCAGCACCGGCCACAGGTAGACCAGCGCGATGACCAGACCCTGCAGGAACCCGACAAAGGCATCCCAGCCGCCGCCGAAGGCGTCGGCGATCCGCTCACCGAAGGTCACGCCGGTGGGGGTCAGGGTGGCGACCTCCCGCAGGTAGATGTCCACGGTGGAGTAACTGACCTGCTGGTCCATGCTGCGCAGCTGGCAGGTGTAGCTTTCCAGCTGGTACTGCACGTCGGAGAGCTGGCTCTCGATCTCCAATAAATCCGCCGTCGTCTCGGCCTGGTCAGCCAGCGCGTTCAGGCGGTCCCGCTGGGCCTCCAGCGCGGACAGCCGCGCCTGCACGTCTATGTAGCTGCTCGTGATGTTCTCGGCGCTCTCGCTGATGTTGAGCACGCTGCCCGCGTCGCCCACGGCGGCCAGAAACGCGCGGTAGCTGCCCACCGGCACCCGCACGGTGTAGTCGGCGGTACGGTCATGGTCCTTCTCGGTGCCGTACAGGCTTGTGGATTCCAGCCATGCGCCGTTGGCCTCGACGGCGGTCATCAGGGCCTCGCGGGTCGTGTCAAAGTCGGTGGACTCCATCGAAAGACTGGCGTTGTAGATGATCTTCTGTGCGGTCTCGTCGGTGGCGGCCTCGGCGGCGTTCTCCGGCACAAGGCCGCTGTCAACACCGCCTGCGGCGCTGTCGTAATTGTAGCTTTCCTGCGCGGCGGCCTCGGTGGTGTAGTAACCGCCGTCTTTGCTGCTGATGCCGCTCCCACAGCCCGCCAGCAGTGCGGCGGCGCACAGGGCAGCGGTGATACGGACGATGCGTTTTTTCATGGTTGGCTCCTTTCTATAGAGGCGGTGCGCTCTTGGCCCCTTCTGCGAGGGGGCTCCGCCCGCAGGCGGTGGGGGAGAGAACCTTGCGGCTATCCGAAACGCTTCGGGCAATGATGAGGTTCTCTCCCTCCGGCCCTGCGGGCCACCTCCCTCGCAGAGGGAGGTTTTATTTTCAATTTCCCTTTTCACCAATATAACACGGAAAACGCGCCCTGTGTGTTACAAAGCAAATACAAAAAAGTGGGATGTACCGTACTTTCGGCACATCCCACAAATTTTATGGCAATTATTCGGCCTTCTGCCCAAGCAGCTTCACGTCGTCGTTGTCTGCAAAGGCAACGGCGTTGTAGCCCGCGGCCTCCAGCGTGCCGAACTGCTTGCCCAGCTTCTTCGCCTGGGGCAGTACGGTCACGTCGTAGTCGGCGCGTAAGGATTCGGCCTTGGCCAGCACGGCGGCAAAGTCGGCGTCCTTCAGGTAGAGCAGCGCCATCTTCGGCTTCGCGCCGGGGATCTGGTAGCCCTGCTCCAGCAGAATGCCGCAGACGCGCTCGAACCCGATGGAGAAGCCAACGGCGGGCACCTGCTGGCCGATGAACTTGCCGACCATGTTGTCGTAGCGTCCGCCGCCGGCCACGGCCCCGCTGAACTGCGGGCAGGTGACCTCAAACACCATGCCGGTGTAGTAACCCTGTCCGCGCACGAGGCTGGGGGCGTAGGCAATGCCGTAGCGCCCGCCCGCGACCTTCTCGCTGGCGGCGATGACATAGCGCAGGTCGGCGGTCAGCGCCTCGTCGTCGACCCTGGCGGCGACGGTGTCCAGGCTGAAATCGCCCGCGCGCAGGAAGTCGTCCAGCGCCTGCACGGCCTCGGCGGCAAAGCCCTTCTCGGTCAGCTCGGCCTTAACGCCGTCCGCACCGATCTTGTCCATCTTGTCAAAGCTGATGCAGACGGAGTCCAGCTGGTCAGCGGCAAAGCCCATCTTCTCGAGCATCGCGCGCAGGATGCGGCGGTCATTGATGTTGACGGTGAAGCCGGTGAAGCCGATCTTCAGCAGGGCGCGGGCGGTCACGTCGATCAGCTCGACCTCGGCGTTGGGAGAGGAGTCGCCCAGAATGTCGATGTCGCACTGGACGAACTCGCGCAGACGGCCCTTCTGCGGGCGCTCGGCGCGGTAGACGCGGTCCGTCTGGATGACCTTGAACGGGCTGGGCAGCTCGTTGCGGTTGGCCGCGTAGTAGCGGGACAGTGGCAGGGTCAGGTCATAGCGCAGACCCATGTCGGACAGCTGCTTCTCGTCGCCGCTTGCCAGCGCATGCTCGAGCTTGTCGCCGCGCTTGAGGACCTTGAAGATCAGGTTCAGGTTGTCGCCGCCGTCGCTCTTGTCCAGATTCTCCATGTCCTCCAGAATGGGGGTGGAGATGCGCTGGAAACCGGCGGCGCGGTAGGTGGCCAAAATCTGGCCCTGGATATAGTCACGCAGCGCCTGCTCCCGCGGGAGCAGGTCGCGCATACCTTTTAAAGGCTGAGTTTTCATGGTATTCTCCTTATACTGTATAATGGCTTCCCCCTCGGGGGGAAGGCTCTTTGCTTTTATATACTTTATAATGATACCTTTTGCGCTGCATTTTGTCAATCCAAACCGGGCATACTAACCCGAAAAGGGGAGGGGATACGTGTGCCAAAACAAAATCGCGGGCCGTACATTCTGGCGGCAGGGGCGGCGGCGCAGCTGCTCACCGGCATCCCGGCGGCGTGGGGCGTGTTCCAGCAGCCTGTCATGCAGGGGTACGGGTTTTCCCGCGGGCAGGCCATGCTGGCGTTCGCGGTGCTTGTTGCGGCCTACGGTGTCGGCTGCGCAGTGGGCGGGCTTTTGCAGGACGCCCGCGGCCCGCGGTTTGCCGGGCTGTGGGGCACGGCACTGCTGGCGGGCGGGTTCTTTGCGGCGGCGCTCGTGCCGCCCGCGAACGCCGCGCTGTTTCTCGTCGTCTACAGCGTGCCCGCGGGGCTGGGCAGCGCGTTTTTAGCCCCGGCGGTGCTGGCGTGTGCGCAGAAGTGGTATCAGGACAAAAAGGGCTGGGCCACCGGCGTGGCGGGCGTCGCCATGGGGCTGTCCGGCGCGTTTTTTACGGTGTTCGTCAGGGGTGTCGGCGGGGCGTGGGGCATCCGGGTCTGCTTTGCCGCGTTAGGGGCGGTCATGCTCGTTGTCTGCGGCGCGGGGGCGCTGATTTTGCAGGACCCGCCGCCCAAAGCGCAGAGCGGCCCGCCGCAGCCGGGACTTGATTACAAACAGATGCTCCGCACGCCGCAGTATAAGCTGTGCGCGGCGGCGGTGGCGCTGTCGGCCCCGGCAGTGCTGCTGTTCAGCCCGGAAATTTTCAAGATCGCAGCCGAGCGCGGTTTGCCGGAGTCCGCCGCGCCGTACAGCATCGTGCTGGGGTCGGCGGCCAGCGCGGCGGGGCGGATGCTGCTGCCTGCTGTCAGTGACAGGCTGGGCCGCAAGCCGGTGCTGTACGCGGTGTATCTCGGCTTGGCTGCGGGCAGTGCGTGGTTTGCGTTTGCGGGGCAGTGGTGGGTGCTGGCGGCCTACGCGGTGCTCACGTTTTTCTACTCGGGCGGCGCGGCGGTACAGCCGTCCTTCAACACCGACCTGTTCGGCCTGCCCCACGCCGGGGTGAACTACGGTTTTATTGCTTTGGGCATGAGCGGCGGCAGCATTTTGAGCTATATCGGTGCGCAGGCCCTGCCCCTGGCCGCCCGGCACTGGCTGGCCGGGATCTGTGCCGCAGCGGGGCTGATTTGTGTCAGTCTTGTAAAACCTGTGGAGAATGGTTGAAAAAATCGTGGGCACGGGGTAAAATAGGACAGCAGCTGTAGGGGCGAACGATGTTCGCCCGTGGCCGTGTGCGGCAGCGGAAAAGTGCCCGGGCGGATATGGAATCCGCCCCTACGGCGTAGGGGTCGGCGTCCCCGACGACCCGCGGAAGCTTCCGCCGCCGCAAAGCCCCTGCAGAGCATATTATCCAATATCCGGGAGGCCCCATTCATGACCCAATCCCAACAACTGCGCAAGCTGGCCGCGCGCTCGGCCACGGCGTTTCTGCTGGCCGCGCTCTGCGTGTTCCCGCTGTATATCGATAAATTCTCCAACCTCGGCGTTGTCAAATTCACCGGCATCTGCACCCTGAGCTGGGCGTTCGCGCTCTGGCTCGGCGCGCTGGCCTGTGTCGGCGCAAGGCCGGACCCGGGCCGTCTGCCGTGGAAAGCCGACCCCGCACTTTGGGCGCTGGGCGCGGTCACGGCGTCGGGCGTGGTGTCCACCGTGCTCTCCCGCTCGCCGGGGGCCTCGTTCTGGGGGCTTGGCGGCTACTACGGCGGCTGTATGATGGTGCTGTTCACGGCGGCGGGGTATCTGGCTGTCCGCGCGTTTGCGCCGCAGAAAATTCTGAACGGGCTGACGTTCTGCGTCGGCGTCACGACGGCGCTGGTCACGGTGCTGTATGTGCTCAACATCTTTAATATCGACCTCATCGGCACGTATGTGGACACGGCAGTTGTCGAGCGCGCGCAGTTTTTCTCGACGCTGGGACAGAAAAACTTCTGCTCCGGGTTCATGGCGTTTGCACTGCCGCTTGTGTTTTATGCGTTCCTCGTCGCGCGCGGGCCGCGGCACACGGTATTTTACGGTATTCCGGCATTTTTCGGCGGGCTGGCGCTGGCCGTGGTGGATGCCGAGGGGCTGATGCTCGGCGTCGGCGTGGCGGCGCTCGTGCTGATCTGCCAGAAAAATTTTACCACCCGCACGCTGCGGCGGCTGGCGGTCATCGGGGCGTTCTTCTTCTTCCACGCCGGATGGATGCAGTATATGCGCACCCACGTCTACACCCAGGGCGGCAAGCCGATGCTGGCGGCGCTGGGCCATGTGGCGCAGCGCGGGTTTGTGGTCTGCCTTGTGG
>ERZ1673700.790-NODE-790-length-36891-cov-11.446954_pt1 | contig 36891 bp, 29 predicted proteins | sample MGYA00580230_ERZ1673700 | MGnify/ENA primary metagenome ERZ1673700 (study PRJEB41218, sample SAMN15661782) | gut metagenome | host: Homo sapiens | place: Canada: London | collected 2015-08-20/2019-03-30 | study: EMG produced TPA metagenomics assembly of...
GGTTTAAGTTTTGCAGGCTCTACGGGTATAACTTGGTATTTGCCAGCGCTTTAATAGATTTTGTTCTTTTTGAGTAAAAAGGAAGCAAAAAATATTTACGATTGGATTTTAAAAGTTTAATCGTAAGACTGAAAATTGAGCGTTTGTTTATAAAATAAAGTTGGTTAAACCGCGGGCTTTTTTAAGTCTGCGGTTTTTTTATTGAATATTGATTTAAATTTTAATGTCGGTTATAATAAATAAATAATAAATTTTTAAGGAGTAAATATGTTTAACTTCTTTAATAAAAATAAACAATCTACAGAGAATTTAATTATTAGTAATAATGTGTCTAGACTAAGAGAAATTGTAAAAAATTTTAACGATAAGAATACTAATAATACAAATATAAATAATAGCAATAATACGAATAGTAATAATAAATAATCATGGATTTTTCTACTTTTATAACTTCTATAATATTTATTTTGCCTGGTTTTATTGTAATTAGTTCGATAAATTTATTTTCGTATGTAAGAAATGTAAATACTTTTTATAAAATTTTGCAATCTATTATAACGACTATTATTTTATGGCTGTTTGTTTTTTTAATATCTCAATTTGAAAAATTTAATTTTATAGATAATATTTTAGAAATAATAATTTCTTTCGATATAAATATATTTCTTAAAAATAAAATAAAAGTGGCATTATTTTTAATAACAATTTATTTTATTTCGTTTTTAATAGGTTTTATTATCGGTATATTTCTATATCGTTGGGATAAAACAAGAAATTTTATATATAAAATATATGTAAAAATTTTTAACCAGACGCCATATAAACATATTTGGGAAGAATTATTTTACGAACTTAAAATAAATGAAAAAAATGTAGTTTCAATTATAGTAAGAACCGTAAACGGAGATATTTTTATGGGTTTGCCATACTTAATAAGTTATAATCCTAACGACAGAGCGATTTCATTTTTAGAATTATATAAATTGAACGATAAAAACAAATTTGAATTGATTATAAATTATGAAGATTCTAACATAAACAATAAAGTTAAGCATGGAGATTTATTTTATATAAAGGATAGCAGTATAGAATATTTATATATACTTTATTATAATGAAAAAAGAGTAAACGATTTAATAGATAAATTAAGATAATCATTTTAAATAATTTAATACAAGTAAAAATTATTAAACGCTAAAATTTTATAATTATTTTTCTAGTTATAATTTTTCAATTTCTTCAATACTTAAGCCTGTATATTTTGAAATTAGGTTAATATCCGCTCCGTCTTTTTTCATTGCAGTTGCCATTGCTTCTTTTTCCTCAAGTCTACCTTGTAATCTCTCTTCGCTTAAAGTTAGCATTTTAAAATAATTCTCTTCCCATTCCGTGTAGCCTTCCGTCAAATTATCGTCTTTTACAAACTTATTATATTTGTCGTAAATTTCTTTCATTATGGGATTTTTTTCTACCAATACTTTCATTGTATCCTCCAAATCTTTTTTTATATTTAAAAATTTAAACCAATCGGCAAGCGGTTCGTATAATTTTGATTTTTCATTAAATTTTTTGAGTTCTAAAAAATGCATTTCAAAGTGATTTGTCAATATTTCATTTGTATCGAATTCTTTAATAAAATAACAACTATGAGGTTTGCCTTTATTTTCGGTTAAATTAAAATCGACTATGTTTATACTTATTACGGGATTTAAATCGTCATATTTTTTACTCTTTTTCAAATTCGCGGCATAACTTTTTGCCCAATAATAAATTCCTCGATAAATAAACGCTTTATTTCCCGCTCTTTGAATTTCAATAATTACAGTTTCGCCGCTTTTAGTTTTCGCTCTCACATCAACAATACTTTCTTTACCGTTTATTGATTCTTTCAAGTTAAATGTATTAAGAATAATTACTTCTTCAAAAGGTTCTTGTCCCGCGTCAATTCTAACGGAATTAATTAAATCTTTCAAAATATTTTGACTATCTTCTTTTGCCAAAAGAAACCGCATGAAGTAATCATTTAATACAATAAAATCTTTTTTAATCATAAAAATATTATAACAGAATAATTTTATTTGTCAAAATGATTTTAATAATTTTTATATTATGGTTTATTGCGGACGGAGGGCGCTTTATTTTTTCGGTATAAGCTTTTATTATTTAGTAAAATCTTTCTTGCTTTCAAAATCTTTTTTATTATAATCTTTCAAATGCAATATTTTAAAATATTGCGATTATCTTAAGGATAAATATTTAAAAGATATTTGATTTTTTATAAAAAATAAACCTCTCGATTTTATATTGACTTTATATAGTAATTTAAATATAATATAAAAATATAATATTTTTTGGAGAATAAAATGAGAAAATATATTAGCGTTTTATTATTTATTTTAATCTTAGTAATTTCTTGTAAAAGCAATTCTAATTTATCTAACGATGCTATAGTTATAAATATGGGAGCAGAACCTCTTACAATAGACCCAAATTTAAATTCATTAAATGTAGTTTCGGCGATGCTTCTTCATTCTTTTGAAAGTTTAATTAAAATAGATTCAAACGGCAATATAGTAGGCGGAATGGCAGAAAGTTGGGATATATCCGAAGATGGAAAAGTTTACACATTTCATTTAAGAACAAATGCCAAATGGAGCGATGGCAAACCATTAACCGCTCATGATTTTGAATATTCATGGAAAAGAATGGTTAATCCCGAAATTGCGGCTAAATATTCTTCTATGATGGAAATGATAAAAAACGGCAGAGAAATAAACGAAGGAAATATGGATTATAACGAGTTTTCGGTAAAGGCTTTAGACGATTATACTTTTGAAGTAGTTTTAGTCGACCCAGCAGCGTATTTTTTAGAATTTATAACTACAATGAGCATATTTGCTCCCGTTAGAAAAGATATAATAGAATTATACGGAGATGATTGGACATTAAAACCAGAAACTTTTATTTGTAACGGACCTTATAAAATGACGGAAAGATTAATAGACCAATATATAATTTTTGAATTAAATACTAATTATTATGCGACAAATGAAATTATTGCAAATAAATTAAAATTTTTATCTATGAGCGACCCGAATACCGCAATCGCGGGAATAAGAAGCGGAACTATACATTTTTCGGCTCTCGAACCTCCGCCTACGGAAATAGACAAATTAAAAAATGAAAATTATGTAGTTCTTAAAGACGGAGTAGGAACTTATTATTTATCTCTTAATATAACAAATAACGCCTTAAAAGATAAGAGAGTAAGGCATGCTCTGTCTTTAGCTATAGATAGAAATTATATAGTTTCAAATGTAACTATGGGAGGACAAGCGCCAGCAAGAGGATTTGTCCCTAATACTATAAAAGGAATAAACGGCTCTTTTAGAGAAGAGGCTGGAGATTTAATAGATATTTACGATTATCAAAAAAATATTCAAACGGCTAAAGAATTAATGGCTAAAGCTGGTTATCCTAACGGAGAAAATTTTCCCGTTCTTGAATTAAGAGTGTCTCATGGTTTGCATGCAAATATGGGAGAAGCTATTCAAAATATGTGGAAATCAAATTTAAATGTAGACATAACTATAAAAATTGACGAATATCCTATTGTAATACAATATTTGCTTGAAAATAATTACGATATAGGTTCTATAGCATGGAATGCCGATTATAACGACCCTATGACTATGTTAGAAATTATGTTTACGGGCAATTCTTTTAATTACGGAGCTTTTTCAAATCCTAAATACGATAAGTTAGTTTTAAATGCTAGAAAAACATCGGATAATGTATTAAGAATGAATTATATGATAGACGCCGAAAAAATATTAATGGACGAAATGCCTTTAATACCGATTTGTCATAGAGCTTTTACCTTAATGCTAAATCCTAAATTAAAAGGCATAGTTTATAATCCTTTGGGAAAACATGAATTTAATTATTGTTATATAGAATAAAATAATATAATAATAATTCTTAATTTTTAAATTTTTATTAAAAAGGTTTTGTTATGAAAATTTATGATATTGAAATGATAAGAGAATTTTATAAAAATTATTCTTCTAAAATTGAAAGAATAAGAGAGAAAATTAAAAAACCGTTAACTTTATCGGAAAAAATTTTATTCGCTCATTTATATAATGAAAACGATATTAAAGATTTTAAACGCTCTGAAGATTATGCAAATTTTAAACCCGATAGAGTCGCTATGCAAGACGCTACGGCTCAAATGACGCTTTTGCAATTTATGAATGCGGGAAAAGAATCTTCAAGCGTTCCAGCTACGATACATTGCGACCATTTAATCGAAGCTTGCAAGGGAGCCGAAGAAGATTTGAAAAACGCCAAAAATATAAATAAAGAAGTTTACGATTTTTTGGAAAGCGTGGCTAAAAAATACGGATTAGGTTTTTGGGAAGCGGGTTCGGGAATAATACATCAAATAGTTTTAGAAAATTACGCTTTTCCAGGAGGCATGATGATTGGGACGGATTCGCATACTCCAAATGCTGGCGGTTTAGGAATGATGGCAATCGGAGTTGGCGGAGCGGATGCCGTTGATGTTATGACGGGAATGGAGTGGGAATTAAAAATACCTAATTTAATAGGCGTTAAACTTATAGGCGAGTTAAACGGTTGGGCGAGCGCTAAAGATGTTATATTAAAATTGGCGGGAATTTTAACCGTAAAGGGAGCGACTAATTGCATTATAGAATATTTTGGCGAAGGCGCTTTAAATCTTTCTGCCGTAGGAAAAAGTTCAATATGCAATATGGGAGCGGAAGTTGGAGCTACGACTTCAATATTTCCTTTCGATAATAATATAAAAGAATATTTGATTAAAACGGGAAGAGAAGAGGTTGCAAAATTATCAGAAGAGAATTCAAATAATTTAAAAGCGGATGAAGAAGTTTATAAAAATCCTTTAAAGTTTTACGATAAAATAATAGAAATTAATTTATCCGAATTAGAACCTTATATTAACGGACCTTTTACTCCTGACTCGGCTTCAAAAATTAGCGATTTTGCAAAAAAAGTTGAAGAAAATAAATATCCCGAAAAAATGGAAGTCGGACTTATAGGTTCTTGCACAAACTCTTCTTATTATGATTTAAGTAAAGCGGCTTCTATAGCTCGTCAAGTTAAAGAAAAAAAATTAAAAGTCAAATCTAAAATAATAATTAATCCAGGCTCTTTAAACTCCTACAATGCGGCATTAAAAGAAGGAATTATAGACGATTTTAAAAATATAAACGCCATTATAATGACGAACGCTTGCGGACCTTGTATTGGGCAGTGGAAAAGAATAACTGACGATAACAATAAAGTAAATTCAATAGTGACTTCGTTTAATAGAAATTTTGCAAAAAGAGCGGACGGAAATCCGAATACTCACGCTTTTATAGCTTCCCCCGAAATAGTTATCGCCTTAAGTATAGCGGGAGATTTAAAATTTAATCCATTAAAAGATTATTTGATAAACGAAGACGGAGAAAAAGTAAAATTAGATATTCCAACGGGAGAGATTTTTCCTAAAAACGGACTTAATATAGAAAATGCAGAAAATGAAAATAGAGAAAATATTGCAGATTCAAAAGTTGAAATTATAATAAATAAAGATTCTAATCGATTGCAATTATTAAAACCTTTTCCAAAATTTAATGCGGAAGATTTTAAAAATATGCCTTTACTTATAAAAGCGAAAGGAAAATGCACAACCGACCATATTTCTATGGCGGGAATTTGGTTAAAATTCAGAGGACATTTAGAAAATATTTCTGACAATATGTTAATGGGAGCGGTTAATTATTTTAACGATAAAACGAATTCCGTATTTAATCAATTAAGCGGAAATTATGAAGAAGTTTCAAAAGTCGCTAAAGAATATAAATTAAATAATATATCTTCTATTGTAGTTGCCGAAGAAAATTACGGCGAAGGCTCAAGCAGAGAACATGCGGCGATGGAGCCGAGATTTTTAAATGTAAAGGTTATTTTAGTAAAAAGTTTTGCAAGAATTCATGAAACGAATTTAAAAAAACAAGGAATGCTTGCTATAACATTTAAAGATAAAAACGATTATGATAAAATTAAAGAAAAAGATAAAATTTCAATAGAAAATATAGAATCTTTTTCGCCGAATAAATCTTTATTAATTAAGGTAGTAGGAAAAGATAAAAAAGAAATTTATTTTGAGGCTTTGCATACTTATAACGAGACTCAAATAGAATGGTTTAAAAACGGAGGAGCTTTAAATACTCTTCTAAAAAATAATTAATTAAAAATAATAAATAATAAATAATAAATTTAATAAAAATTTTAATAAAATAAAAAAAATAATCAAAGGCTATATTATGAGCAAAGTTGAAATGAAAAACGGAAAATTAATTATTCCAGATAAAATTTCTATTCCTTTTATAGAAGGAGACGGAGTCGGCGCTGAAATAACACCAATATCTCAACAAATTATAAATGAAGCGATTAAAAAAGCTTATAACGAAAAAAAATCTATAGAATGGATTGAAGTTTTCGCGGGAGATAAAGCTTTAAAAGAATTTGGAATTCATTTGCCAGAAGAGACAATAAAAACTTTTTCAAAATATTTAATTGGAATAAAAGGACCGTTAACGACTCCTATAGGAGAAGGCATCCGTTCTTTAAATGTGGCTTTGCGTCAAACTTTAGATTTATATGTTTGTTTGCGCCCGATAAGATGGTTTAAGGGAATTTCATCGCCTATAAAAGAACCGAATAAAGTTAATATGATTGTATTTAGAGAGAATACGGAAGATATATACGCGGGAATAGAATGGAAAAACGGAACTAAAGAGGCTAAAAAATTTTACGAATTCTTAAAAAACGAAATGGGAATAAATAAAGTTAGATTTCCAAAAACTTCTTCTTTTGGAGTAAAGCCCGTTTCTGAAGAAGGTTCAAAAAGATTAATTTCTTCTGCCATAAAATACGCGATTAAATTTAATTTGCCTTCGGTTACAATCGTTCATAAAGGAAATATAATGAAATTTACGGAAGGAGCTTTTAGAAAATACGGATACGAAATTGCAAGAGAAGATTTTTCTGAAAAAACTTTTACTATGGAAGAATTTAACGAAATAAAAAAAGATTTTGGAGAAGATAAAGCGAAAGAAAAATTAAAAGAAGCTAAAGAAAAAAGGAAAGTTATAATAAAGGATAATATAGCGGACGCGTTTTTGCAAAATACTTTATTAAAGCCAGAAGATTATTCTGTTATAGCGACTTTAAATTTGAACGGAGATTATATATCCGACCAGCTTGCGGCTATGGTTGGCGGAATTGGAATAGCGCCAGGCGGAAATATTAATTATGAAACGGGACATTCTATTTTTGAAGCTACGCATGGAACTGCGCCAGATATTGCTAGAAAAAATAAAGCAAATCCATGTTCTTTAATTCTCTCTTCTGTTATGGCTTTAGAATATTTGAATTTAAATGAAGCTGCCGATTTGATTATAAAAGCTTTAGAAAAATCTTTTGAAGAAGGATTTGCAACCGAAGATTTAGCTTTATTTATGGAAAACGGAAAACCTTTAGGAACAAAAGAATTTGGAGATAAAATACTTTCTTTATTGTAAGAAAAATTATAAACTATTTTATTAACGGAGTATAAAATGAAAAAAGAATATTTATTATATAAACTATACGACCATTCAAAAAAAAGAGTTCATATAAATAACGAACTTTTTGAAAAGTATAATGTTAAAAGAGGATTAAGAAATAAAGACGGCACGGGAGTTTTGGTTGGGCTTACAAATATAGGCGATGTCGTAGGATATAAGAAAAACGAAAACGGCGAAGTTTGTCCTATAGACGGAAAATTATTTTATAGAGGATACGATTTAGAAGATATAACGAAAGATATTTTACAAAGCAAAAGATTTGGTTATGAGGAGGTATGTTATTTACTTCTTTCGGGAAAACTTCCCGATATGGAGAGATTAAAATCTTTTAATGAAATTATAAAAGAAAATATGTATTTAGATAAAAAAACTATAATGCATATAATAGATTTAGAAGGGCAAAATATAATGAATATTCTTTCAAGAAGCGTTCTTGAAATGTATATTCATGACCCGAATCCTGAAGATTTATCTTTAGAAAATTTAATGATTCAATCTATACGATTAATAGCGCAAATTCCCGCCGTTATAGCCTACGCTTATAATATGTATCATTATAGCGTATTTCATAAGTATTTAAATATTATTCTTCCAAAAACAAAATATTCTATAGCGGAAAATTTTTTATATATGCTTAAACAAGATTTTACTCATTTAGAAGCTAGAATGTTAGATTTGCTTTTGATACTTCATGCGGAACATGGCGGCGGCACTAATTCAACATTTACCGTGAGAGTGACAAGTTCGGCGCGCACTGATACTTATTCAAGCATTTCTGCAGGCATTGGCTCTCTTAAAGGAGATTTGCATGGCGGAGCTAATATAAAAGTAGCCGATATGTTTAATCATTTAAAAGAAGTTATAACCGATTGGAAAAACAAAGAAGAATTGGACGCTTATTTGATAAAAATCTTAAATAAAGAAGCATACGATAAAAGCGGATTAATTTACGGAATGGGGCATGCGGTTTATACTTTATCGGACCCGAGAGCGGTTATATTAAAAGAGTTGGCAAGAGAGCTTGTGAAAGAAAAAGGCAAAGAAAAAGAATTTGAATTTTTAGAGCTTATAGAACAAAGAGCTATAGAATGCTTTATAAAAGTTAAGGGAGAAAATAAAAGAGTTTGCGCAAATGTAGATTTGTATTCGGGATTTATATACGATATGCTAGGGATACCGAAAGAAATTTATACTTCTTTATTTGCTATGGCGAGAATAGTCGGTTGGTGCGCTCATAGAATCGAGGAGCTTAATTTTGACGCAAGAAGAATAATAAGACCCGCTTATAAGAATGTAACAGAACCTATTGAATTTACGCCAATGGAAGATAGATAATTATTTTTGTTTTTCAAATAAAATTATATCTTTAGTAGTTATAGGTGAAGTGTATCTAGACTCTTGAATAAGCATATTACCCCAATCTATAGTTCCTTTAGGTTTTCCATTTATGTCAAAATTTTTTTCATACCAATTTATAGAATTGGTAATATAAAAACTATCTTGCCCCCTTTCTATTGCTTTGGGAAAACGACCTTCATATTCCAATACATAACCATAATAAAAATATGTTGATTCGTTCGGAGCTATAATACCAAATATATCTTTCAAATCAATTTTAATATAATATATTCCTAATAAATCATTATAATAATTAGTAGCGCCCCAAAAATTAAGAGTATAGATTTTATTATCTCTTGTTTCAACTTTTATATCTCCGTTATCTAAAAAAGTATAAGTATTTACAACTTCTTTCTCTTCTATAGTTTTATTAGTAACTTTACTTTTCCAAATATTATTTGCATCGGTAGTCGTTGAAGTATTTGTCCCTTTATAATCATAACCATTACCTGTTGACTTTTTTAATACAGCGTCCATAGATTTCGTAAGTAAATCTTTATCCATATCAATACCTGTTCCAGTAAAAAATTGAACTTTATCTTTAATTAATCCGTTTTCATACATTAAAGAATTAAATACTCCAAATTTTCCGTCACTTTTCTTATAATAATAGCATGCAATTTGAGGATTCTCGGGAAGCATTCCCCAAAATATGCAATTTGTTTCTATTTTGCCTTTTATATATATGTTTGTTATATTGGCGTCATTGTCGAAATAATATCTTTTATATCCGCTATCGATTGTAAAGTGCCAGCTTGTTAGACCTTTATAATATGCCATTAATTCGCCTTTGGGATATTGTTTTTTCATTTCCATTAATTTTACTAAAAAATCTTTTGCGACTTTAGTGTCTTTTTGAGGTGGTTCATAATTATATTTTGTAAGTCTAGAATTTCCGTTTTTACCGCAATTTTTCCCCCCCCCCCCCCCCCCGTTATATCTCGAGATTTACGGCAACTTGTAATAAGTAATATTATAAAAATTATTGAAATTATTTTATTTTTCATTTTGTTTTTAATTCCTTTTAATTATTAAAAAAATTTATAGAAATTATACTATAATTAAAAAAATAATCAAATTTTGACAAATATATAATATTTGATATAATAAAAAAGTTAAGGACGAATATTAATTATGAATATAGAAGAAGCAAAAAACAGAATAAAAAAATTAACCGAAGAGATTAACTATCATAATAAACTTTATTACACGGACGATAATCCCGAAATTGAAGATTATGAATACGATAAACTTTTTAGAGAGCTTGAAAATTTGGAGAGAGATTTTCCAAATCTTAAAGAAGAAAACAGTCCTACGAATAAAGTCGGCGGAATGATTTTAGAAAAGTTTGAAAAGTTTGAGCATCCGATTGCAATGTATTCTCTTTCAAATGTTATGAATGAAGAAGAATTTTTTGACTTCGATAATAGAATGAAAAAAGAGATTAATTCAAAAGATATAAAATATACGGTAGAAAATAAATTTGACGGTTTGGCTTTAGAGCTTATTTATCAAAATGGGAAATTGATTGTTGCAAGCACAAGAGGAGACGGACAAGTCGGAGAGAATGTTACAAATAATGTTAAAGTAATGAATAATGTTCCAAAAAATATTAAAGAAAAAAATAAACTTATAATTAGAGGCGAGGCTTTAATAACGAAAAAAGATTTTGAGGCTTTAAACAGAGAGAGAGAAGAGCTTGAAGAAGTGCCTTTTGCAAATCCAAGAAACGCGGCATCGGGAGGTTTGAGACAGCTTGACAGTTCGGAAAGCAAGAAACGAAGATTAAAATTTTTCGCCTATCAAATTGCAAATTATAAAGATTTTAATTTAACGAACGAATATAAAGCTATGGAATTTTTATCCGATTTAGGTTTTACAGTTGAAGGAGTTCATCCAAATATTGACGCTAAAGAAGTTTTGAAAATATATAACGAAATTCAATTAAACAGAAATAAAATGGATTATGAGATTGACGGACTCGTGATTAAAGTTGACGATATTAAATCGCAAGAAAAATTAGGATTTTTATCTCGCGCTCCAAGATTTGCCGTAGCTTTCAAATTCAAGCCCGAAGAGAAAGAAACTTTATTAAACAATATAGAGGTTCAAGTCGGAAGAACGGGAGCATTAACGCCTGTGGCAAAATTAAAACCCGTTCAAGTGGGCGGCGTCATAGTTTCAAATGTTACTCTTCATAATCCTAATGAAATAAAATCTAAAGATATAAGAATTGGCGATACGGTTGTAGTTATAAGGTCGGGAGATGTTATACCTAAAATTGTGAGAGTAAATTTAGATAAACGCCCGAAAGAAAGTAAAGAGTTTGTTTTTCCAAATAAATGTCCCGTTTGCGGAGGCGATACGGCGATAACCGAAGGCGATGTAATAGTTAGATGCATCAATGAAGAATGTCCAAGCAAAATTACAAAGTATATAGAATATTTTGTTTCAAAAGCGGCTATGAATATAGACGGAATAGGCAAAGAATGGATAGCGACTTTTACAAAAAGCGGACTTGTTAAAAATCCTGCCGATATTTATAAAATTAAAAAAACAGATTTGTATAAATTTGAAAGAATGGGAGAGAAGCTCGCCGACAATATGTTAAACTCTATAAAAGAAAGCAAGAAAACAACTTTAAAAAGATTTATATATTCTTTGGGAATGCGTCAAGTCGGAGAGACTACAGCCGATTTACTCGCTAAATATTTTACTTCAATAGACAATTTCAAAAAAGCGACTATAGAAGATTTGGAAAATATAGAAGGCATAGGAGAGATTAGCGCAAAAAGTATTTACGATTTTTTGAATAATGATAAATCGAAAAAAATAATAGACGATTTGCTCGCCGTTGGAGTAGAGCCTATATTTGAAAAAATGGCAATTACGGAATCAAAATTAACGGGCAAGAATGTAGTTATAACGGGTTCTATTGAAGGTTTTACAAGAACATCGGCAAAAGAAACTGCCGAAAGATTAGGCGCAACGGTTCAATCTTCCGTGTCGAAAACTACGGATATATTAATAGTCGGAGAAAAAGCGGGAAGCAAATTAAAGAAAGCGGAAGAATTGGGAATAGAAATTATGCCCGCGGATGATTTTATTAAACTTGTTAATGAATGAAAGTTGTTTTTATATATAAAAATACTATTTTACCTAAATGATGTTTATATTAGTTTATCTATATTAAATATGAATATATTTTATAAGCATAACTAGTATTATTTATAAAAAATTAATAGTTTTAGGATATAAATTATTAACCCATCAATTTTACCATAACAGCTTTTTGAACATGCAGTCTATTTTCAGCTTCCTCAAAAATTTCATTAGCATGCTCTTCAAAAACTTTTGTGCTAATCTCTTCCTCTCTATGAGCTGGCAGACAATGCTGGACCATTGCATCGGGCTTTGCAATAGCCATAACTTCATCATTAATTTGATAGCCTTTAAATATTATTCTTCTTTTTTCAGCTTCTTTTTCTTCTCCCATAGAAGCCCAAACATCCGTAAAAAGTATATCAGAATCTTTAGCAGCTTCCATAATATTTTCCGTGATAATAAATTTATCTTTATATTTTTTCGTAAAGTCAATAACTTTTTCATCAGGATTATAATCTTTTGGGCAAGCTATCGAAACATTCATTCCCACTTTTAATCCGCCTACAATTAAAGAATTAGCCATATTATTTCCGCATCCAATAAAACACATTTTAAGTCCTTCAAATTTTCCTTTGAATTCATGAATCGTCATAAGGTCGGCAAGCACCTGACATGGATGACTAAAATCTGTAAGCCCGTTTATTATTGGAATCGAACCGTATTTTGCAAAATCTTCAACTTCTTTTTGCTCAAATGTGCGAATCATAATTCCGTCTAAATAACGAGATAGAACTCTTGCCGTATCTTGCACAGGCTCACCTCTTCCTATTTGCAAATCATTACTTGATAGAAATAATGCCTGCCCGCCAAGTTGATATATGCCTGTTTCAAAGGAAACTCTGGTTCGAGTAGATGACTTTTGAAAAATCATACCTAATGTTTTACCTTTAAGAATATGATGTTCAATTTTATTTTTATTTTCTTTTTTAAGTTTGTCTGCGAGATTCAAAATATCGATTATTTCCTCTTTTGATAAATCAAGCATTTTAAGTAAATGTTTCATAAATTAACTCCAAAAATTTATTAATATTAAATTTTATTTTTTATATATTCAATTTGCGCTTTAACCGATTCGGGAGACGGTCCTCCTTCTACTTTTCTTTGCATTATGCATGTTTCAAGGTTTATCGCTTCAAAAATATCTTCTTTAAATTTATTAGAAAACTCTTTATATTTTTCAATCGGCAGAGTTTCGAGAGTTAAATTATTTTCAATGCATAACCTGACAATCTCGCCCGTTATTTTATAAGCGTCTCTAAAAGGAATTCCCTTTTTAACCAAATAGTCCGCGCAATCCGTAGCGTTTATAAAACCTTTTGCCGCAGCTTCTCTCATATTTTTTTTTATTATTGTCATTGTTTCAAGCATTGGAATAAAAGTATTAATGCAAAGTTTAACCGTATCGATAGCGTCAAAAATCGCTTCTTTATCTTCTTGCATATCCTTATTATAAGCGAGCGGAAGTCCTTTCATTATTGTAAGTAGCGTATTTAAATCTCCATAAACTCTTCCCGTTTTTCCTCTAATTAATTCGGTTATATCGGGATTCTTTTTTTGAGGCATAATTGACGAACCTGTAGAATAAGCATCGTCAAGCTCTATAAATTTAAACTCCCATGAACACCATAAAATTATCTCCTCTGAAAATCTTGAAAGATGCATCATCAATATCGATAAATCGGAAGCAAGCTCTATACAAAAATCTCTGTCCGAAACCGCATCGAGAGAGTTTTGAGTAATTTCATCAAAGCCGAGCAAATTACAAACTCTCTGCCTGTTTACCTGGTAAGTAGTGGACGCCAAAGCTCCGCTTCCCAAAGGCATAATATTTATTCTTTTATATGTATCTTTAAGTCTTCCTAAATCTCTTAAAAACATTTGAGCGTAAGCCATAATATGATGAGCGAATGTTATCGGTTGAGCGCGTTGTAAATGAGTATATCCAGGCATAACGGTTTTAAGATTTTTTTCGGCTAAATCGATTAAAACTCTCATAAGTTTTTTTGTAAGATTTTCAATTTCTTTAATTTCTTTTTTTAAATACATTCTTATATCGAGAGCTACTTGGTCGTTCCTTGAGCGAGCCGTATGAAGTCTTTTTCCCGTATCTCCTAATCTTTCGGTAAGTTCCGATTCTATAAACATATGAATATCTTCGGATGAAGAATCAAATTGAAGTTTTCCGCTTTCTATATCTTTAAGAATTTCTTTAAGCCCTTCTACTATAGCTTTGCTTTCTTTCAAATCAATTATATTGCATTCGCCAAGCATAGTCGCATGAGCTATAGAACCTTCAATATCTTCTTTATACATTCTAGCGTCAAAAGAAATTGAAGAATTAAAATCGTTTACTTTTTCGTCAATCTCTTTTGAGAATCTGCCAGCCCACATTTTTTTATTTTTCATTTTTTATTTTTATTCTTTATCTTCTTTTCCATATTTGCTCTTACTTTAACGGGAAGCCCAAATAGATTAATAAATCCTACGGCATCCGCTTGATTATATACATTATCTTCGCCGAAAGTTACAACCTCTTCATCATGAAGCGAATACGGAGATATTACTCCAGCGTTTATTATATTTCCTTTATAGAGTTTAAGTTTAACCTCGCCCGTAACGGTTTTTTGAGTTTCCGTAAAAAATGCGCTCATTGCCTCTCTTAAAGGAGTAAACCATTGCCCGTTATAAACTATATCTGCAAATTTAATCGCTAAATGTTGCTTTATTCTTAAAGTTTCTTTATCCAAAGTAATAGTTTCAAGGACTTCATGAGCATGATATAAAATCGTTCCGCCAGGAGTTTCATAAACGCCTCTTGATTTCATTCCGACAAGACGATTTTCAACAATATCAACTATACCGATTCCGTTTTTTCCGCCGATTTTATTTAAAGCGCTTACCATTTCTACTCCGTTAAGTTTTTTACCGTCAAGAGTAGTCGGAATTCCTTTTTCAAAACCGATTTTTATATATGTAGGTTTATCTGGAGCTTGAATTGGCGAGACTCCAAGTTCGAGAAAATTTTTCTTTTCGTATTGCGGTTCGTTTGCAGGGCTTTCTAAATCGAGTCCTTCATGAGAAAGATGCCATATATTTTTATCTTTAGAATAATTTGTTTCTCTGTTTATTTTTAAAGGAATTTTATGAGCTTCTGCATATTCTATTTCATCCTCTCTAGATTTTATATTCCAAACTCTCCAAGGCGCTATAACTTCTAAATTTGGAGCGAATGTTTTAAATGCAAGTTCAAATCTAACTTGGTCGTTTCCTTTTCCCGTGCATCCGTGACATAATGCGTCCGCTTTTTCTTTAATCGCTATCTCTGCAATTTTTTTTGCGATTATCGGACGAGCGAAAGAAGTTCCGAGCAAATATTTATTTTCGTAAACGGCTCCAGCTTGAAGAGTCGGATAAATATATTTTTGAATAAACTCTTCTTTTAAGTCTTCCACATAAAGTTTTGAAGCGCCTGTTTTTATAGCTTTTTCTTCAAGTCCGTCAAGTTCCGTTCCTTGTCCGACATCGACAGAAACCGCTATAACCTCGCAATTATCGTAATTTTCTTTAAGCCATGGAATTATAACGGAAGTGTCCAATCCGCCAGAATAAGCCAAAACTACTTTTTTTATTTTTTTTGACATAATTATTTCCTCTGATGATTAATACAAATTTTTTAATTAAAATATTAATTATTATATATCATAAATTTACAATGTCAATAATTTTTAAGCAAATTAAAATATTTTATTACAAATTATAGTTTCGTCTCGTCTAGCGCCAACCGATATTATAGATATTTCTGTTTCCGTTATTTCGCTTAATCTATTCAAATATATTTTTGCATTTTCGGGAAGTTTATTATAATCTCTTATATTTCTTGTGTCAGTTTTCCAACCTTCAAACTCTTCGTAAATCGCTTCAACTTTTGAAAGAATATCCAAATCTGCAGGATAATCTTCTATTATCTCTCCGTTATATTTATAAGCTACGCATAATTTTAATTTATCCAAATCATCCAATATATCTAATCTTGTGATAGCCAAAGAATCGAGTCCGTTAATATACGACGCATATTTTATAACGCAAGCGTCAAGCCAACCGCATCTTCTCGCTCTTCCCGTAACAGTTCCGTATTCGTTTCCTCTATCTCTTATATGATTTCCTATTTCGTCAAAAAGTTCCGAAGGAAAAGGTCCCTCTCCGACTCTTGTGGAATACGCTTTTACAACGCCTATAACATTATCTATATTTCTTGGTCCCACTCCGCTTCCAACGCATGCTCCTCCTGAAGACGGAATAGACGAAGTTACGAAAGGATAAGTGCCATGTTCTAAATCGAGCATAGTCGCTTGAGCGCCTTCAAAAAGAATATTATTTTTTTCTTTTATCGCTTTATTTAATATTGTAGTTGTGTCGGCTATATAAGGCTTTAATCTTTCTCCGTATTCTAAATATTCTTTTAATATTTTTTCAAAATCAAAACCGTTATGATTATAAAGTTTTTTTAAAAGTTTATTTTTTAATTCTAAATTGAATTTTAATTTTTTCGAAAATAATTCTTTGTTAATTAAATCGCAAATTCTTATTCCTATTCGCATAGCTTTATCCATATAGCATGGTCCGATTCCGTTTTTTGTAGTCCCTATTTTATTTTCTCCCAAATCTTCCTCTTGAAGTTCGTCAAGGACTTTATGATAAGGCAAAATTATATGAGCGCGGTTTGATATTTTTAAATTCGATATTTTTATTCCTTTGTTTTTAATCTCGTCAACTTCTTTCAAAAATATTTTAGGCTCTATAACTACTCCGTTTCCAAGAATGCAAATTTTATCTTCGTATAATATGCCCGAAGGAAGAAGTCTTAATTTATATTTATTTTGATTAACGACAACGGTATGCCCAGCGTTGCTCCCGCCTTGAGAACGAACGACATACTGACATTTTTCGGCAAGATAATCTACAATTTTTCCTTTGCCTTCGTCTCCCCATTGAGTTCCAACCACGATAACAGAAGCCATTTATTCCCCCGAATCTATAATTTTTTATATCTTTAAATTTCTATAAATAATAATGTCAAATACGAATAATTATATAAATATTTATTAATAATTTCAATATAGAAGTTAATTCATTTATTACAAAGTAAAAATTCCTCGTTATTTTTCGCTAACAAAAAACCACGCCAAACTAAAGTCCGCCGTTAGCGAAGACAGGTAGAAGCCAAGCAATACACATAAGTCAAACTATTCCCTTAAATAAACCTCGCCCTGACGAATAACTTTTTTATTAATAGAATCGTATAAAGTCGAAGGAAGTTTTTTTTCTATTATTCCGCCGTTTATTATTAAATCTACTTTATCTTTAAAAATTTCAACTAATTTATCTCCGTCATATATAATGCCTTGCCCAGAAAGATTTGCTGAAGGAGCGACAATCGGCGGAGTTTCTTTTAGAATAAGATTTATATAATAATCTTTTGGAATGCGAATAGCTACGGTTGATTTTAAAAAGCTAAATTTATTTTTTGCGCTTTCGGACATTGGCATAATAAAAGTTAACTCTCCAGGAATATTTTTTTTTATAATATTTGGAATTGGAATATCGCAAAAACTTTTTATCGATTTTTCATCTTTAAGCAAAACTAAAAAAGGTTTATCTCTATCTCTTCCTTTGATTTCATATATTCTGTTTATAGCTTCGTGATTAAAAGCGTTAGCAAGCATTCCATAAACCGTATCGGTTGGCGAGATAACGATTCCGCCGCCTTTAATAACTTTTATAACTTCGTTTGCTGCATATTTCACGCTTTCAATATCGTTTTTATTAAGATTGATAATCATTAATTTTTATTGCCTTATTACCGTTGGATGAGTAAATACCGTTGCAAAACCTCTTCTTTTAGCGTTATGCAAAGCCAAAAGAGCGGGCGATATTTCTTTATCTACATTATTTTCAAAATGGTAATTTTTCCTGTAAGCAGAATAAGAGATTCCCGCCGAGATTGTATATTTTATAACCATTCCGTTATAATCGAGTTCGTTTTTATTTACTAGTCCTTTTATCTCTTCTACTTTTTCATCGTATAATTTTATATCCATTCTCTTAAAAGCGACTATAAATTCATTATTGCTTAAACGAGCTATTAAATCTTCTTCTCTGCTTGCATTTTTTAAAACTTTTGTAAATTGAAGAATTATCTCTTCCGCCGCCATAATTCCAAATTCGCTTACTATATTATCGAGTCCGTCTATACAAAAACATGATAATATAATCGTGTCCTCATGCCGAACGCTTTCAAAAACCAATTTTTTAAACTGTTTATAAAATTCTTTTTTATTATTTAATCCCGTTTCCAAATCGTAATTAAGCAAATCGTCATATTTTTTTTGAGTTTCTTTATAAGATTTATAATGTTCTTCCGAAACATCTTTAAGATTATTTAATTCTTCAGTAATATCGTTATTCTGCTTAACTAATTTATTATTTTCAATATATAATTTTCTTAATTTTAATATTCCATTAACCGAAGCTATAAATTCCATTTCGTCAAAAGGCGTAAAAATTAAATCGTCAATTCCCAAACTCATAGCTTCTTCTATAAACTCCATTTTTCTATAAGGCGTGCTTAATAAAATAACGGGAATTTCTTTAGTTTTTTCGTCTTTTTTGAAAGTTTCAAGAAGTTGCAATCCTTGAGAATCTCCAATATCCGCGTCAAGTATTATCAAATCTATCGAGCCTTCATTAGCAGCCACTATTCCTTGAGAGCGAGATTTTGTTGGAATCGGATTATAATGTCTTTCTTTTAAAATATCTACCACTTTTTCGATAAGTTCGTTTCTATATTCTACGACTAAAATATTTTCATTCATAATAAGCGCTTTTTATAATTTTATTAATTTAATTTAAATATCGTAAATAAATGAAATATATTAAATAAAAAATGTAATATTAATTAATGAAAAATTTAAAAATGGTTGTTTAATTTAATAATAAAAATGAAAACTTTATATGAACGAAATTATTACTTAATAGCTGTATCTAATTATCAGTCGGCTTTTTATTTCTATAAAACTTTTATAAAGAACCGTATTAAATAAGTGCTATTCTATCTTTCTTTAGTATAAAAAATTATCATAATTTGAAACCTTTCTAGTGAAATAAATACTAAATAATTCATCTTGTTAAAAATATTTAATCGACTATAATTATATTAATAAAAAAATTATATTTTCTAAATTGGAATTTTAATTATGATAAAAAATATTTATAATGTTTCAAAAACTTTTGGATTTAAAATTTTTACTATTCTTATATTGGGGCTTTTTCTTTTAATTCCCATGACTTTTATCGACTCGGTTGTGAGAGATAGGAAAAATTATCAATCTGAAGCCGTAGCCTCGATAATAGAGCCAATAGGAGGAGAGGCGAATATAGAAGGTTTGATTATGGCGATTCCTTATTTGAAAAAAGTTATATACGAAAACACGAAAGAAATAACTTATAAAAGAGAATATATTTTTTATATGCCAAATAGTTATAATATTTTTGGAAATGTTGAAATAAGTTTGCTTAAAAGAGGAATATTTAAAGTTCCCGTTTTAAATTCGACTTTAAATATAAAAGGAAAGTTTGATAAATATAATTCTGATTTGTATAATTTAAATGAAAAAGACGCCGAAATATTATTTGACGAAGCGATTATTATATTTGGAATTGGAAATAAAAAGAATTTACTCAAATTGCCTAAAATAATTATAAACAAAAATGAAGAGCTTAAATATTACGAGAAAACCGTAAAAATAAATTTGCCTATGTTTAGCAATATATTTTTATTTAATATTTCAAAAGAAAAATTATTTAACGGTTTTGAATTTGAAACGAGCATTGATATTCAAGGCGGAAATTCTTTAATTATAAATCCTATGGCTTCGGATAATTATTTTAATATATCTTCAAAATGGAGCGACCCAAGTTTTACAGGCGGATTTCTTCCTACAAAAAGAGAATTGTCTAAAAACGGATTTAATGCAGAATGGAATATTGCAAGCTTTAATACTTCATATAATAAATATTGGACAAGCGAAGAAGAAGATAAAAATAACGAATATAAATTTGAAGATAATCAAAATGTAATAATATCTTTTTTACTTCTTAACGATAATTATCAAAAAATTTTAAGAAGCGTGAAATATTCTATACTTTTTATATTTATTCCTTTCTTTGTTTTATTTTTATGCGAGGTAATTTCTAAAAAACGAATTCATCCCGTTCAATATATATTGATTGGAATATCTAACGCGATATTTTATTTATTACTGCTTGCAATTTCAGAGCATATAAATTTTAATTTAAGTTATTTAATAAGCGCGATTATGGTAGTTTTATTAACTTCAATGTATATAGGTTATATAATAAAATTGAAAAAATATATTCTCTATATGGCTATTGTAGAAATTTTGATTTATATATTTTTATTTGGAATATTGCAACTTACCGATTACGCTTTTCTTATGGGAACTTTAGGATTATTTATCGTTATAGCGGCGGGAATGTATTTTTCAAGAAATGTAGATTGGTATGGCGAGAATAATAGTTAAATATTTAAAATATTACATATAGACTAATAATTATTATTATAATATAATATCAGAATTATTTTAATTGCTTAATAAAAATAAATATGGAAAAAGAAAATCAAAGTTTAACAAATGCCGAAGAAACTTCTTACGATAATTTGGAAAATACTTCTATAAGACCTAAAGGTTTTTACGATTTTATAGGACAGGATAATATAAAGTCGAAATTAAATGTTTATATAGAAAGCGCAAAAAAAATAGATGTTTCTTTGGACCATATACTTTTTTACGGACCGCCTGGTTTGGGAAAAACTACTCTCGCTCAAATTATAGCGAATGAACTTGGAAGCAATATAAAATCTACATCCGCTCCCGTTATAGAAAGACCTGGAGATTTGGCTTCGATATTAACGACTTTGGGAGAAAAAGATATATTATTTATAGATGAAATTCATAGATTAAAAACGGTTGTAGAAGAAGTTTTATATTCCGCAATGGAAGATTTTTTTGTAGATATAAAAGTTGGAGAAGGAACGAGCGCGAAAAGTTTTAGAGTTAAACTGCCTCATTTTACTCTTATCGGAGCGACTACAAGAAGCGGACTTTTAAGCACGCCTTTATATGATAGATTCGGAATAGTGGAAAGATTGGAATTTTATAACGAGAGCGATTTGGCTAATATAGTTAAAAGGAGTTCAAATTTTTTAAATATAGAAATAACCGATTCGGCTGCGCATTCTATAGCATCGAGAGCGAGAGGAACGCCAAGAATTGCAAATAGACTTTTAAGGAGAATATTTGACTTTGCAATAGTTTCAAATGTTATAAAAATGGATGAAAATTTTGCATGCGATTCTATGGAAAAATTGGGAGTCGATAAAAACGGATTTGAAGCGCTTGATAGACAATACTTAAACGCTATAGTTAAACATTATAACGGAGGACCTGTCGGAATAGACACTATTTCAGTTTCATTATCCGAACAAATAGAAACTATAGAAGATATTATTGAGCCTTATTTGATTCAATGCGGTTTTATAAAGAGAACGCCGAAAGGAAGAGTCGCCACAAAAAAGGCTTTTTCTTATTTAAATGTTTCAAAAATATATGACGATAACTATAAAGAGAATAGTTTATTTGATAGTCGATAAACGAGGAGAGTATTATTCAGACGAGAGATTTATTTGACAAAACTGAAGAATTAAACGCCGAATTAGATAAATATTATATAACGGAAGAAAGCTCAAAAGAAGCTAAAGATATTGCGAGTAAATTTGTAGGTAATTTAGATTCTAAAAATGAAAAAATAGATAAAAAAAATTCTAAAAGCAATAAAAGTTTAAATAAATATTTTTATAAATTGCTTAAAAAGAAAAAAGTAAAAATTTATAAAAATCCTTATGTAAAATCAAGAAGCAAATTTATTGGAAAGATAAATAAATTTTTTAAAGCCTTATATAATTTAACTAGCGGAATAAGAAATTTTTTCAAAATTATAATTAACGCTATTATAAAAAAAGGAAATAACGAAAGAAGCATACTCTTATTTTATAACGATGACGAAAAAGGAATAAGGCTGCCGATTAATAATTTTATTATATTATATTTAGTTTTAATATTTTCGTCTTTGGTTTATACGGGAATAGACGCTTATTATAGACAAAAAAATGCAGGGAATTTTTATATCGCTCTTTCCGATAGAGAAGCCCAAACTTATAAATTAATACAAGATTATAAAACTTCAATAAATAGATATTCTACGGCTTTAATAGATTATAATAATCATTTAAAAAATATTTCTTATAGCATAGATTATAACGATAGCTATTCTATTAAAAAAAAAGAAACCACTAATATAAATAAAATTTTAAACGAAGTCGATATATATCAAAAAAATATTTTATCTTTTTTAAAAATATCTTCTATATTGCATAAAGAAATTCCAACAGGTTGGCCCGTTGCTGGCGGCGGAAGAATTTCAAGCGGATTTGGAGCGAGATTATCGCCTTTTACTAAAGAAAAAAGTTATCATTATGGAGTCGATATCGCGGGACCTTACGGAACTCCGATTTTAGCGGTTGCCGATGGCGTGATTTCTTATGCTGGTTGGAGAAACGGATACGGTTGGTTTCTTATAATAAATCATGCAAACGGCTATCAAACCGCTTATGGACATAATTCAAAACTTTTAGTCAATGTCGGGCATAAAGTTAAAAGAGGCGATAAAATTGCGCTTATTGGAAATACGGGAAGAACTACGGGAATTCATTGTCATTTTGAAGTTAGAATAAACGGCGACCATAAAAATCCAATGCCTTATTTGAGCGCAAGATTTTAATATTCGATTAAATTATAAAATATAAAATGAAAGAACATAATTCAAAAAAAAGATATTTAGGAGAATTCTACACTCCTTTAATATTCGCTAAAAAATCTTTGGAATATATAAATAAAATAATAAGCATAGAAGAATTAAAAAGCGGAAATTATAGAATTTGGGATATGGCATGCGGAAAAGGAAATTTGGAATATTATTTAGATAAATCGGTTTATCAATATTTGTATATGTCGACTATAGACAAAGAAGATATAAATTATTGCAAAGATAAATTTAAAAACGCATGCGTATTTCAATACGATTATTTAAATGACGATATAGAATTGAAAGATAAAATATTTAATTATAAAAAAATTCCAAATAAATTAAAATCAGATTTGCAAAATAAAAAATTGAATTGGCTTATATTTATAAATCCGCCTTATGCTACGAGTCAGGTTGCGGGAACAAATTCTAAAAGCAAAAAAAATGTAAGCTCAAGTTTGATAAGAGATATTATGCATAAAAATAAATTGGGAGAATCTTCGCGAGAATTATCCGCTCAATTTATGTTTAGAATAAATAAAGAATTTGTAAACTCAAAAAATATTTATTTGGCGATTTTTTCAAAGATAAATTATATAAAGGCGAATAATAATCAAAGATTTAGAGATAATGTTTGTAATTATAAATTTGTAAACGGATTTGTTTTTTCTTCTTTAAATTTTGAAAGCACTTCAAAAGCTATTCCGTTTCCCGTAAGTTTTATAATTTGGAAAATTGCAAATAATTATAATATAAAAAACGAAAATATTTTATTGAATATATTAAATAATAATTGCGATAAAATCGGCAAAAAAAATTATGCCGTAGTCGATAGAGAAAAATTATTAAATAAATGGATAAAGAGAGTTAGAAATTCGCGCTCTTTCGTTCCGTTATCTTCCGCCATAAAAGTTAAAGTTTCGGGTAGCGATATTAGAGATAAAATTTGCGATGGTTTTTTAGGCTCTCTTATGAGTTGCGGAAGCGATTTGCAAAAACAAAATTTAACCGCTATATTTTCAGCTCCTCAAGCGTCCGCAGGTTCTCTTTCAATAACGAAAGATAATTTTCAAAAAGCTATGATTATTCATGCGATTAGAAGAATTACAAAGGTTAATTGGCTTAACGGAAGCGACCAATTTATAATTCCGAAATGCGATATTGAAGGATTAAGCGAAAAGTTCAAAATCGACTGTGTTATTTGGAGTTTATTTGCAAGCTCTAATCAAACGGTTTCAATGAATAATGTTTTTTATAAAGATAAATATTATAAAATAGAAAATCATTTTTATCCTTTTGATTATAAAGAAGTTTTTTCAAATAATAATTTTTTTGATTATAACAACGAAAAAAGATTTGCATTTGAATATTTAAAAAATAAAGAAAAAATTATGACGAAAGAATCTTTTGATTTATTAAATAGCGGAAAAGAATTATATAAATTTTTTTACGAAAATATTGAAAAAATAAATTTGAATAAATATAAAATTTCTTTATGGGATTGCGGTTTTTGGCAGATAAGAAAATCTTTGAAAGAGATTAAAATCGGGCTTGATATTTTAGATAAAATAAAATTGAATAGAGAGATTTTGAGAGAAAATATATTTAAAGAAGTTTGGCGTTTTATTTCTTAACATTAGTTTTTATAATAATAAAATCGGATAACCATAATCAAAATAATTTTCATTATTAATGAGTTTTTATTTTACAGAAGATGTTTATTATATTTAAATTCTAATATATAATAAAAATAAAATCTATATGGGAAAGTTTAAAAAAGTTTATGAACAATAAAAAAATATTTATTATATTTATACTGATTTTTATATTTTTTATTTCAAAAAATATTTACTGTCAAGATAACGCTAAAGTTTATGTTATTAAAAAATTAGAATTTCAAGAGATAAATAGATGGTATGCAGCTTATATAAAAAAAGCTATTAAAAAAGCGTCTGACGAAGGAGCAAGTTTAATAATATTAGAATTAGATACGCCAGGCGGATTATTATCTTCCGCTTTATCTATAAAAAATTATATAATAGAAAGCGATGTCCCCGTTGTAGCGTATATAAATAAAAATGCATTATCTGCGGGCGCTTTAATATCTTTAAGCTGCGAAGCGATTTATATGTCTGACGGAAGCATTATAGGAGCTGCTACGCCCGTTTATATGAAAGGCGGAAATATTGAAAAAGCGGGCGAAAAAGAAATAAGCGCGATGCGAGCTGCTATGCGTTCTTCTGCAGAGAGAAGCAAAAAGAATGTTAGAGCCGCGGAAGCTATGGTTGATGAAACTATTATTTTAACTAAATCAAAAGACGGAATAGATTTAGACGATAAAACTTTACTTACTTTAAGTCTTGAGGAAGCCTTAAAAGTAAATATAGCCGATGCAAAAGCAAATTCAATAATCGAAATAATTAAATTAAGAAATCTATCCGAAAATTCTACTATAAAAAATGTCGAAGAAGAAAAATACGATTATATATTAAGATTTTTAATAAATCCCGCGGTTTTAAGCGCGTTAATTTCAATCGGAATAATCGGAATATATATAGAATTAAAAACTCCGGGATTTGGAATTGGCGGAGTAATTTCAATAATCGCGTTTTCAATATTTTTCTTCGCTCAAATTTTCGTTGGCGATAGCGGTTTTTTATCTCCCGCGATATTTTTGCTTGGAATAGTTCTTTTGGCGATTGAAATATTTGTTATTCCAGGTTTTGGCATTACGGGAATACTTGGAATATTAGGAATAGTCGCGGGAATATTTATGTCTTTTGGAATAAACAATATAGCTCAAGCGACTTTTGTAGTTTTTGTTTCTCTTATTGCCGATATTATTCTTATAATTATTTTAGCGAGATTTATTTTAAAATCAAAAGGTTTCAAAAGTAAAATAGCTTTAGACACTGACACGGCGGGATATTATTCAAGCGTTTCTTATGACGATTTGCTTGGATGCGAAGGAATAACCGACACATTTTTAAGACCTTCGGGAAATATTATAATAAACGGAAAAAAATATGACGCAATAACTGAAGGAGAATTTATAAACAAAGGCGTAAAAATTAAAGTTATTCTTGTCGAAGGAAATAAAATAGTTATAAAAGAAGCTAAATAAATTTATTCTTTTTTGTTAAATTTAATATTTTACAAATCGCTATCTTAAATAAATTGTTTAAGAGATTAATTTTTTATTTGACAAATATCAATCATTTTATATACTTTATAAATGAAAAATTCAAATAATCTTAATAACGAAAAACCTTATTATTCTTTTTCCGATTATGCGAAAAATAAATTCAAAATTAAAATCGGTAAAATTTCAATAAATACTGATTTTGGATGCGCTCATAAATTAAACGATGGCGGATGCAGATTTTGTAATTTGGAAAGTTATAAACCGCCTTACATTAAAGAAGATGAAATAGAAAATCAATGGCTGAACGGAATTAAAAATTATAAAAATAGATATAAAAAATATTACGGATATTTTCAACTTGGAACTCCGCTTTCAAAATTAGCTTCAAAAGAATCTTTATTTTACGCCGAAAGATTAATAAAATTTGACGATTGCGTTGGACTTATGTTTGGAGCAAGAAGCGATATGCTTGAAGAAGAAACTTTAAAAAAATTAAACGATTTGGCTAAAGAAAACGATAAAGAAATTTGGCTTGAAATGGGAGCGCAATCTTCAAACGATGAAACTTTAAATTTTATAAACAGAGGACATAATTATAAATCTTTTGTAGAAACGGTTAATAATATAAAAGAAAATTATAAAAATCTTATAATTTGCGCTCATATAATTTTTGGACTTCCGAAAAGAATTGAAAATAATAAAATAATAATTGAAGATAAAAACGATATGATAAAAACTATTAAAGATATTTCAAAATTAAAAATTGACGCCGTAAAATTTCATCAACTTGATATTGTGCGAGGCAGTTATTTTGAAAATATTTATAATGAATTTGATTTTCCAACTTTAGACGAAGATTATTATATTGAATTAATTTCGGAAGCTTTGGGTTTTACTAAAAAAAATATAATTATAGCAAGATTAATGGGAGATAGTTTGAGAGATAGTTTAATCGCTCCAAAATGGCAAAAATCGAAAAACGAAATTATAAATTTGATAATAAAGAAAATGAATGAAAGAAATATAAAACAAGGCGACTTATTAAAAAATTATTGTTATTAATTATTATTCTTTTTATATAAAGAAAGTAAAAATTCTTTATTCTTTTTGTTAGCAAAAAATAATTACGACAAAGTCGGTCATACGCCAAAATTACTTCTTTTTGTCAAAAGAGAAAAAACATTAACAATCGGAATCTTTAGTTTATTAGTTTATTTGATATATTTATCATTTATAAATTTTATTAAATTAAGCAACGGGAATTTTATTCCCTTTACACAGAATATAGAAATTTTGCTTATGTTTTTTGTTTTTATTTTCAATTAAGAAAAAGAAACGAGTTTTAAATTTGAGTCTTTCTTATACAGAGGATTATTCTCAAATCCTTTGTATTTCCTATAATTTTGGCGTCTTTCGTTTGTTGCGGACGGAGGGCGCTTTATTTTTTGCAGATTTATTTTAATTGAATATTTTTTAAAATTATTTTTACGATTATAATAAATGGATTAATCTAAAAGTTTAAATTAATCTAAAGTTTAAAAAGTTGCAAAATATCAGAATGCAACTTTCAATAAGAGAAAAATTATAATTAAATGAATTATATAAAAGTTTAAAAAGCGATATTAAAGTTTATTTATTTCGTCAATGGTTAAGCCTGTATGTTCTGAAATAAATTTATTATCAAGCCCAGATTTTTTTAGACTTTTAGCTATTAAAATTGCTTTATTTTCTTCTCCTTCTTTTATTCCTTCTTCTCTCTCTACATTCATCATATCCTTGTAAAAATATTCATTCCATTCCTTCTTTCTGTAAGCGTTTATCAATGGGTCGCTATCGATAAAACTTTGACATCTCTTCTCAACTTCTTCAAAAATATTATTTTCTTTTATTAAGTTTGACATATTCTCCCCCTTGAAAAATTTTATCCAACTTGATAATTTTTCTTTATCGTTATTTAAATTAAATTTCGGAAGCTCAATATAATGCAACATGCAATGGTCGGTTAATATTTTGTTATGTTTAATTTCTTTTAATAAATAACAAGAATGAAAATCTTTAATATCGTTAAATAAAATAAAGTCCAAAACATTAATGCTAATTACGGGCGACAGTTTTGTATAATTTTCGGACTTATTTAATAATGAGCTATAACTATTTGCCCAATAATAAAGACTTCTGCGGATAAAATATTGATTTCCTTGTAATTGAATTTCAATAATTACAGTTTGATTGTCTTCAGTTATACATTTCACATCAACAATTGATTCTTTTCCGTCTAAATATTTAGTTAAATTGAACGGGTTTAAAATTACAACATTATTGAAAGTTTGAAAATTTAAATCAATCATTACTCCATTAATGAAGTCTAAAACAATATTTTCATTTCCTTCGTCAGAAAAAAGATAACGAATAAAACAATCATTTTTTTTGTTTAAATTATCAATGGTAATAATTTCATTTTTGCTTTTTTCTATGTATTCAAATTCTTCCATAGATATATTATAGCAGAATAATTTTATTTGTCAAAATGATTTTATTATATTTACTAAAAAATCTTATTATAAAAATGACAATAAGGAATTGAGCCTTTTTTAGAATAATAATCCTGATGATAATCTTCGGCTTCGTAAAAATTTTTAAACTCTCTTAAAGTAGTCGCTACATCAAATCCTTTTTCTTTCAAAATATTAATATACTTTTCGGCAATCTCTTTTTCTTCTTCGTTTTGATAAAAAATTGCTGATAAATATTGAGAGCCAATGTCCGGTCCCTGTCCGTTTTTTTGGGTAAAATTATGCGTTTCAAAAAATAATTTTATCAAATCTTCGTAAGTTGTTTTATCGGCATCGTATCCGACTTTAACGGTTTCTAAATGTCCCGTTAATCCCGTACAAACTTCTATGTAAGTAGGGTTCGCTTTATGTCCGCCTGCATATCCGCTTATCGCTGAAAATACTCCTTCGGCTTTTTCAAACCAATATTCCACTCCCCAAAAGCATCCCGATGAAAAATAAGCATATTTAGGATTATTTGGCATATTATCATTATTCATATTATTTTCCTTATTTTCTTTATTAAAATTTATATCGCTATTTTTATTATCGCATGCAAAAGCGAAAGTAGAAAAAATAAAAAGCGTTATAAAATAAATCAATATTTTCATTATAGTTTTAACTTAAAGTCACTCTCTCATTTTCTTTTACGGATTTTAAAACTATACAATTTGCTCCAATTATAACATTAGAACCTATTACGGTTTTTCCTCCGAAAATCGAAGCGTTCGCATAAATAGTAACATTATCGCAAACCGTAGGATGCCTCTTTTCATTTTCTAATCCTCTTCCGTTTTTTAGAGATAAAGCTCCTAAAGTAACTCCTTGATATATTTTTACATGATGCCCAATAATAGTAGTCTCGCCTATAACTATTCCCGTTCCATGGTCTATAAAAAAGTATTCTCCTATATTAGCTCCAGGATGAATATCTATTCCCGTTTTTGAATGCGTATATTCCGATATTATTCTTGCCGTTAAATATTGTTTTTGATTATAAAATATATGAGATATTCTATAACTAAATACCGCTCGAAACCCTGGATAAGTTAAAATAATCTCTTCATAAGATTTACAAGCTGGGTCAGAATCAAAAAAGAATTCTAAATCCTTTTTTAAAATAACGGTTATATCGTCTAATTGTTTTATAAAATCATTTAAATCGGGATTATTAGAAACTATTTTTAGATAAAGTTTTGATATATTTTTTTTAGTATTATTAATATTCCCCGACTCCCGAAAGAAATCGGGGAAAATATAATCTCTAATATATTTTACAATATCTTTTATATCTTTTTTATTAGGCAATTCTCTAAAAGTTTTTAATTTCATAAGAATAAAAAATTAACTCCAAGTATATCTTTCGCCTGTGTCGGGCAAAATTGAAACTATTTTTATTTCTTTATTGACTTCTATTTTCTTGCTTAATTCAACAGCTCCGTAAACGCTCGCTCCCGAAGATATTCCGACAAGTAAGCCTTCCGTTAAGCAAATATCTCTCGCCATGTTTATAGCGTTATCGTCAGAAACATCTATTATCTCGCTTATAACTTTTTGGTCTAAAATCTCAGGAATAAAGTTTGCGCCTATTCCTTGAATTTTATGCGGCGAAGCCTTGCCTTTTGTAAGCAAAGGAGAAGATTCAGGTTCAACTCCTACAACTTTTGTCTGCTTTTTATTATCAACGATATATTTTCCGATTCCCGTTGCAGTTCCGCCCGTTCCGATTCCAGCGACTATATAGTCAACATCGGGAATATCGTTAAATATTTCGGGAGCGGTATAATTATAATGAGCTTTAACATTAGATTGATTTATAAATTGCCCAGGTATAACCGAATCTTTTATTTCATTATTTAATTGATTCGCTCTCTCTACCGCAACGCTCATTCCTCCGTCAACAAGCTCTAATTTAGCGCCATAATCTTTTATAAGTTTTCTTCTCTCTTGCGACATAGAAGACGGCATAACTATGATGACATTGAGCTTTAAATAAGAACCTATAGCCGCCATAGCGATTCCCGTGTTTCCCGAAGTCGGCTCTATTATAGTAGAACCTTCTTTTAATTTACCGCTTTCAAATAAATCAAGCAGCATTTGTTTGACAGGTCTATCTTTAACAGAACCTATCGGATTATTTTTTTCAACCTTTCCGAAAAGCTTAATTTTTTCATTTAAATTAAACTTTTTTTCTATTTTACCCAATCTAACAATCGGAGTATTTCCCACTAATTCGAGGGTATTGTTATATAGCATTGTTTGCCTCCATAAAAATTAATTTTGTTTGAAATATCTTACATTACTACAAATAAAAATGCAATATGTAATTATATCAAATAAAAAAAGTAAAATAGTTTTTTAATTGCAAGATTATATAATTTTCAAATTTTATAATATAACAATATATAATAATAATAATAATACAATTTTATAGACTTTATCAGATGTAATAAATGTAAAAATCTATATATTCAAGTATTGACAAATAAAGCCTTTTAAGTAAAATATAAAGAATATTAAATTTCTATTTATTAAACGGAATAATTTATATGCATGAAATAATATTTTATAATTCATTAACGAGAAAAAAAGAATTATTTAAACCTATAAACGATAAAAAAGTTGGCATGTATTCTTGCGGTCCTACGGTTTATAATTACGCTCATATAGGAAATTTTAGAGCTTATATTTTTAGCGATTTGGTTAGAAGAGTATTAGAAGATTTCGGCTATGAAGTAAAATTAACAATGAATTTAACCGATGTTGACGATAAAACTATTAAAAATTCAAAAGAAAATAATATTTCGTTAAACGAATATACAAAAAAATATAAAGACGCTTTTTTTGAAGATATTAAAACTTTGAAAATAAAACCTGCAAATTTTTATCCTTCCGCTACCGAACATATAAAAGAAATGATAGAGATTATAGAATTATTGAAAGAAAACGGACATACTTACGAGGCGGACAGTTCTACTTATTTTAAGATTAGCACATTTAATAAATACGGAGAGCTTGCGAATTTGGATAAACAGGAATTGCTTGAAGGAGCTTCGGGAAGAGTTTCTACTGACGAATACGATAAAGAAAACGCTAGCGATTTTGTTTTATGGAAAGCTTACACTAAAGAAGACGGCGATGTTTATTGGGATTCGCCGTTTGGAAAAGGAAGACCTGGTTGGCATATAGAATGTTCGGCTATGAGCAGTAAATATTTGGGAAGACATTTCGATATTCACACAGGCGGAGTTGACAATAAATTTCCGCATCATGAAAACGAGATTGCTCAAAATGAAGCGGCTTTTAAAGAAAAATTTGTTAATTATTGGCTTCATTGCGAGCATTTGATAGTTGATGGCGAGAAAATGTCAAAATCGAAAGGAAATTTCTACACTTTAAGAGATTTGCTTGATAAAGGTTTATCTCCCGAAGCGATAAGATATTCGCTTATGAGCGCGCATTATAGAAAACAGTTAAATTTTACAATCGAAGGAATAAATCAATCTCAAAATGCAATCGACAGAGTTAATGATTTAATTTTTAGATTGAAAGATATTGATAATTCAAACGATAATGAAATAAATAAAAATATATTAAAAGAAATTGAAGAAAGTAATGAAAAATTTTCAGAAGCGATATATAACGATTTGAATATTTCAGAGGCTTTAGGAATATTTTTTACTTTAGTTAAAAATATAAACACTTCTTTTTATTTTATAAATAACGAATCTAGGAATAGAATAATTAAATTTATAGAAAGAGTTAATAATATAATAAACTGCTTTAATATGAAAGGCGAAAGCGAAGTTTCAAATATGGACGAAAAAGAAATTAATAAACTTATAGAAGAGAGAAGCGCCGCTAAAAAAGAAAAAAATTATAAAAAAGCTGATGAAATAAGAAATCGGCTTTTATCTATGGGAATAGAAATAATGGATACTCCTCAAGGGGTTAAATGGAAAAGGAAATAAAATATAAGTAATGGATTTGATAAAGAGAACATTTCAACATATAAAAGGAATAAATCCGAAAAAAGAAAAATTATTATGGGAAGAAGGCGTTTTTGATTGGCAGGACGCTATTGACAAAATAGATTATTACGCTATGCCTAAAAGCATAAAAGAATCTTTAAAAGAAGAATTGCCAGAATCGATATATAATTTTAATTCTAAAAATTATAATTATTTTATAAAAAAATTTCCTCCTTCAATTATTTATAGATTATATCCTTTGCTTTCAAATGAAACCGTTTTTTTAGATATAGAAACTACAGGAATAAAACCTTCAAACGCTCATATTACTGTTATCGGTTGTTATGACGGAAAAGAAATGAAAGTTTTTGTTCATGGAATAAACGAAAAGGAATTTTTAGATTATATTAAAGATTATTCTATAATTGTTACTTTTAACGGTTCTTGTTTCGATATTCCTTTTTTGGAAAGATATTTTGAAACAAATATAAACTGCGCTCAAATAGATTTGCGTTTTTTACTTAAAGAGCTTGGTTATAGCGGAGGATTAAAAAAGATAGAGCATGATGTCGGACTTTCTAGAGGAGACGATATGGAAGGAGTAAACGGCTACACGGCGGTTTTGCTTTGGAATTATTATAAAGATACAAAAGATAAAACGGCTATAGATTCTTTAATTCATTATAACCTTTTAGACACAATTAATTTGGAGCATCTTTTATGTCTCGCTTATAATAAATATGCCGATATGTATAAAACTAAACTTTTAGAATATAGAACTTTACCGATTATAGAAAGCTATAAACCGAATAAAAAACTTATAGATTATTTGCATAAAAATCCATACAAATACGCGCCTAAAAGCGAAAGTTAATTAATAAGCTTGTTCTAATATATTTATTATAGATTCTTTACTCATAGCTCTTGGCAATTTATTCATACCGCTATAAGTTAAAGCAAGTTCCGCAACTTTATCGAATTTATTTCTGTCTATATTAAGTTCGTTTAACTTCATTGGTAGATTAATATCTTGTTGTATTCTCTTTATATATTGTCCCGCTTGAATTCCTATTTCTATAGGCGTCATTTCTTTATCAATATTTTCTATAAAATCCGCCAATACATTATATTTTTTAGGAGCTGATGCCATATAATATTCCATAACATAAGGAAGAAGTATAGAGCAAACTATAGATTTATTTACAGAATAAACGCTATTAATCGCTATTGATAAAGCCCTTATAGCTCCGAAATTTCCATTGCAAGAAGCGGCTGCGCATGTAATATTCGATATAGCCATAGAGCCTATATTGTCGACATTTGCACTGTCCGTTATTAATTTATTTATTCCCGATATGCTTGTTTTCATTGCGTATTTTATTAAAGGCTCATTTATAATATTTAAACTATTGCTCATATAAACATCGAAAGATAATGCAAAAACCGATAATGCGCTGCTTATAGAATATTTTACGGGAACAGTTTCATAAAGAGTCGGGTCTATAATGCAATCTTTAACATAAATATTTGAATCTGCGCATTCTTTATAAACTTCGTCATATTTGTCATATAAATACATTCCTAAAGTCATTTCGGATAAAGAACCTAATATTGTAGGAATTGATATTATAGGCAAAGGTTTATGATATACGGGCTGTCCATTCACATAATCGGAAGATTCTCCGCTATTTGTCACGACTACAGAAGCTCCTTTAGCGGCATTTTGCACCTTAAAACCGCCAACCGCGACTATGCAATCCGCTTTGCTGTATCTAACTAAATTTGCAATTATATCGGCTGCATCGCTTGAATTAGTAGAAGTTATTTCAGAATAAACCATAGAGTTAATAAAATTATCATTTAATTTATTTACTATTTGGTCTATCAAACCTATTTGATTAAAAGAATTTCCGTCTGTCGCTATTATAACTCTGCCTCCGTATTTCTTTATAACCTCAGACAAAGAGTCAAGCGAATTAGCGCCGAATATTATTTTAGTCGGTATTTTAAATTCTATTATATCCATTTTCAAAAACAATCTTTATTTATATAATATATTATATTTTCGGAATTTAGATTGTTAATTTTTAATTAATAGTTTATAAATCTTATATTTAATGCATAATTTATAAATAAATAAGTTGAATTCTAAATTAATGTAAAATTAATAGTCAGCATTAATTTAATAATATTTTATTATATTTACATTTTTAAGGTTTAAAATATAATTAATTTTCTATACTTTAATTTAGAATTTAATTAGAAAAATAAAGAAAATATTTAAGGCATGAATTATGAATAAAATAAATAAAATATATATAGGCTATCCGCCTTTTGAAAGCGATAGAGGCGTGGCTCTCTTATCTCAAAATAGACAGTTTCAATGGTTTAAAAGTCCGACTTATATTTATCCTGTAGTTCCCGCAACTGCGGCTACAATGATAAAAAATGCGGGCTATGAAGTCGATTTTATTGACGCTATTGCAAGAAATATGAGCGCTTCTCAATGGTATCAATATCTGGAGGAAAATACTCCCGATTTATTATTTTTTGAAGTTAAAACTCCTGTAATATATAAGGCTTGGAAAATAATAAACTCCTTAAAAGAAAAATATCCTAAAACTATAGTAGTTATCGGCGGCGACCATATTACGGCGATGCCCGAAGAGACAATGCAAAACTCTAAAGTCGATTATTTATTATGCGGAGGCGATTACGATTTTCTTTTGCTTAATTTAATTGAATATCTTAACGGAAAAAGCGAACTTGAAAAAGGAATATATTATAGAGAAAACGGAAATATAAAAAATACGGGAATGTTTGAATTGAGACATGATTTAAAAACTTTGCCTTTTATAGATAGAGATTTAACCGATTGGAAAAGATACGCTTACGATAACGGAAATTTTAAAAGAATTCCTGGAACTTATATAATGGCTGGACGAGACTGTTGGCATCATCGTTGCACTTTCTGTTCTTGGACGGGAATATATACTAACTTTAGAGTTAGGACGGCGGAAAATGTAGTAGAGGAAATAGATTTTTTATACAATAAATATAATATAAAAGAGATAATGGACGATACGGGATGTTTTCCGATAAAGAAATGGCTAAACGATTTTTGCAATTTAATGATAGAAAGAAAATTAAATAAAAAAGTAAATATAGATTGCAATATGCGTTTCGGTTCTGTAAATGAAGAAGAATATAGATTAATGAAAAAAGCGGGATTTAGATTTTTATTATTTGGATTAGAATCTGCAAGTCAAATTACATTAGACAAATTAAAAAAAGGAAATAAAGCCAAAGAAATATTGCCTTCTTGCAAAGCCGCAGCCGAAGCTGGTTTGTCTCCTCATATAACGGTTATGTTGGGCTATCCTTGGGAAACGGAAGAAGATATTGAAAAAACCTACGAACTTACAAAAAAACTTTTGCTTAAAGGATACGCGAAAACTATGCAGGCTACTATAATAATTCCATATCCTGGAACGGAATTATTTAATAATTGCAAAGCGGACAATTTGCTTCTCACGGAAAATTGGGAAGATTACGATATGCGTCAGGCGATAATGAAAACGGAAGTAGGCGAGCATAAAATAAAAGAATGGATACAGAAACTTTATAATTTGAGTTTTACTCCGAGATTTTTGGCTCATAAAATTTTGTCGATAAGAGATTTGGACGATATTAAATATTATTTGCGAGCCTTCAAAAAAGTCTCAAAAGGACATTTGAAAGATTTCGCTTAAATTATCTTATTTTTAATAATATATTCTGGTCTCTTTTTTACTTGATTAAACATATTAGCCAAATATTCGCTTATCACCGATAACGATATTAATTGAACGCCTCCCATAAATAAAATTATTATTATAGTAGACGCCCAACCTCTAACTAATTCTGCATAAGAAAATAAATATAAATAAAATACTCTTAATGAAAAAATTACGGCTATCAAAATTGATATTATTCCAAAGTATAAAGATATTCTCAAAGGCTTTACTGAAAATGATAATATTATTAAAAATTATTATTTAAAAGACAATTATGGC
>ERZ1673700.816-NODE-816-length-36194-cov-8.768062_pt1 | contig 36194 bp, 37 predicted proteins | sample MGYA00580230_ERZ1673700 | MGnify/ENA primary metagenome ERZ1673700 (study PRJEB41218, sample SAMN15661782) | gut metagenome | host: Homo sapiens | place: Canada: London | collected 2015-08-20/2019-03-30 | study: EMG produced TPA metagenomics assembly of...
GTAGCCCTCCAGCACAGCAGCCAATACCGTGGTGCCGCTGCCGGCAAAGGGGTCCAGGATGTGGCCACCCGGCTCCACGATCTTCACCACATCCCGCATGAGCTGAAGGGGCTTCTCGGTCAGGTGGATACGATTTTGTGGATTGCCGTACTTGAACACACCGGGCAGACAGGGCACCGGGCGGCTCAGGGGCATATCCCCGTTGGAGCCCCAAACGATGTACTCCGCCTGCTGACGGAAGCGCCCCTTCTGGGGGCGGCTGTTGCCCTTATCCCAAACAGCGGTGCCCCGCCAGATCCATCCAGCCCACTGGAGGGCGTCGGTGGCAGCGGGGAGCTGCCTCCAGTCGATGAACATACACACCGGTGCTCCGGGCTTACACAGCTTCCGAGCCTCATACAGCCACTCTGCCGCCCAGCGGGTCCAGGAACGCTGGTCCTTGGCATCCCCCTCGAAAGGAGGGGGCGCATTCTCTCCCATGCTGGAATACTTGGATGTAGTGGACTTGTTTTTCTCCGCCTGAGTGCGTCCCCCGGAGGCGTAAGGCGGGTCGGTGATGACGGCATCGAAGGTGCCGGGGGCAAAGCCCTCCAGCACCTTCAGGGCGTCTCCCTGGATGATCTCCCATTTATCGCTCATGGGCATCTCTCGCTTTCTTTTTATTGGATTTCTGGTGGATGGGAGGCGGTGTCAGCTCCGTCTCCACATACTCGCTGATGATATTCAGCGCCTGCTCATAGCTGCCGCTGGCGGTCACCCGCTGGAACATCTCGTCCGCCTGGTCCTTCATCCCGGCCCGCTTCAGCAGGGCAGAGGCCCGGCCCAGGATGGCGAAGATGTTTCCGTCCTGGCCCAGCAGTTCCATTTTGGGGCGTTGGGGCCGTTGCTCCTGGACAAACCCGCCCAGTCGGTTGGGGACATAGTCGCTGAGCCATGTGCCGCCGAACTGTGCATGGGTCTGGAGCCGCCATATAGCCAGCTTTCCCACATCTAACTGAACACCGTCAAAGGGAAACAGCAGGTTTGTCAGGCCATCGTGCTGGAATACCCGCACAGCCTCGGCTTTCCATGCGCTGCCGGCCTGCAGGATACCGCCCTGAGTGAGCAGCTCATTGATACCGTCCACCCACTCCTGGAGATCGCCGCCGCAGCCCTGGAGGATGAGACCCTCCTGATCGTTCATCTGACACAGCTCGTCGATGGTGACTGTCTTGATCTCTGCCATGTGTCCTCCTATCTGCTCTGGCCGCGCCTGGGACGGCCCTTTGTCTTTTGGAGCCCCGGCTGGTCTGCCTTGACCGGAATACGAAGCTCTTCCGCCCTGCGGATCTCCGCCAGCATCCCCGGTGTACGGACAGGGCCGTACACATTGACCTGCTGACAGTGCTCCACCAGCCGCAGGCCCATCTCCCGCGCCGCCTGGTCCTGCACGGGGTCATCCGGGTCCGCGAAGGGCGGGAACATGAGGTGGGGACAGATCGGGATGTCCCCGGCCTGAAACACCTCCCGCGCTTTCTCCTTTGCGAAGGTTATGTTCTGCTCCACGTCACCCCGGAGCGGGGCACAGATGTACACCAGTTTGGGGCCATTTCTGGTCCGCTCCAGAGTCCGGTCCCGAAACACATCCAGATAACGGCCCACAGCCTGCCGGACTGTCTCATAGTCGGCCTCTGTGGGGCGATATGCGTACCACTCGAATTTCCCATAGTTATCCCAGATGTGGGGAGCCACACCTTCCCGGAAATTGGGGTTGCCGGGAATGGGCTTTTTGCCCAGAATATCCCCCAGTTTCAGTACCTGGATGTCCACCGGCCCATTGATGCGGTTCAGAACAGTCAGCTTCAGAGCATCGTACTGGCCGGAAATGTGGGTGGAGATAAACTGTATCCGTACCCGCAGATCCCTGTCCAGTGTCCCGTAACAGCTCTGTCCGGAACAGTAAGGAGTGTCGATGACCTGCTCATCGCCGAACAGATACCACAGCTCCTGTTCAAAGAAGTTGCTCACCGCTCCACCTCTTTTCGCTGTTTCTTTTCCTGCTGCGGCTCCGGTATCTGGGGCGCCAGTTCATCCCTGGCGGGATGGCGGATAACAGAACGATTCTGGCCGCTGATGACCAGGGTGTCCAGAGTGTCGTTATAGATCTCCTCACCGCTGATGATCACTGTGCTCCCGGTCAGCCGCACATCACCAGACACGTTCCCGTAGACTGCACAGTGGCCTGAGAGGATCGGGGGGTGACCGCTCTCCCGGGAACAGCGCACGACAGCGCATCCGGAAGCCCGGGCGTGGCCGTTGAGGACAGCGCCGCGCACATAGGCGCTGTCCTCGACCCGGCTGTGTCCACTCACGACAGCCCCATGGGAAATATAGCCGTCGCCGCACACGATCGCCTCATTTCGAAGAACAGCGCCCCGATCCGCGTAGCCGTTATTGCAGACAACGGCGTCGTCATAGATCCATGCATTGTCCTCCAGTTCAGTGGAGAGGTTGCTCTCGCTCTCTACAAAGCCGCCCAGATCCCCAGCTTTGATGTCCGGCCTAATGTCCCGCAGAGCGCGGATACGGTGGAGGAAGGGGTATTTTTCATGGGCAATGTCCGTGATCTCATACTTCTGGTTGCTCGTTTCTCTCACTCCTTTTCTGTTATGCTGCCTTTCCGGCTGCCTCATTGCAGGCATCCTCCTGACGGAACAGTGCGTCAATATCGGAAAAGCGCCGCTTGCGGTCAAATTTTTCGGATACTTTCCCCGGTATAGCCTGCAATTCCAGCATCCTATTCCACAGATCCGGGTGATGGTCGTAGAGGTGCCGCAGTTCTTTCTGCTTGGCATTGGGGCAGAACCAGCAGCCGCCCCTGTCTGTGAATTCATAGACAGGCGAAAGGAGCCCTGCCGTTTGGCAGAGCTCCTTGGCGTCCTGTTCGGTGAAATCATATTTCTCCAGCAAGGAGATCTTTTGGCCTCCGCCCAGCCGCAGCAGCCGCGCTTGCTCATCTTTAGCGATACCAATGTATTGAACGGTATCCGGGGGAAGTGTTTTCCGGTATCGCTCAATGGGCCGCAGCTTGCAGTCCCGCTGGACATAGCACTTCCCACACACTGGGAAGGAGCGTACCATCCCTTTTTTCGGTCCACGGGTCACACGCCCGGTGAACAGATCCACATAGGTTTTTTCTGAGCGAAGGATGGTGACCTTAATGCCCATCTTCTCCAGGGCGGGGATACCTTTGGTGTAAATAAAATCCCGGTGCTCCGGGACTTCGCCTGAAATCGTCTTGTCGAACATGACTTCGCAGTAGACCGCCTCATCCAGCGGCTCTCCATGCTTCCTGGCCAGTAAGATAGTGGCAAGACTGTCCTTGCCAAAGGAGCAGGAAGCAACATATCTCACCGGCTGGAGACACCTGCTTCCTTGACTCTGCACACGTTCCACAGCAGGTCCGCACGGTCACATTGCTCCCAGGGCGCATCCTGATGGGTGAAGTGCCCATAATTACAAAACTGGGCGAAGATGGGCTTATCCAGCCCCAGTGTGCGGATCATCCCAGCAGGCGTCAGTTCAAACACCTGCCGCACCGCCTGCACCAGTACATCGTCCCCGTACTCACCACTGCCATGGGTATCGATATCCACGGCGACTGGATCAGCTTTGCCGATGGCATAGGCCAAGCTGACTGTACACTTCTCTGCCAGACCTGCCGCTACGATGTTCTTTGCGATGTATCTGGCCATATAGGTCCCGCTGCGGTCCACCTTGCTCCCGTCCTTCCCAGACAGTGCCCCTCCGCCATGAGGCGCAAGACCGCCATAGGTGTCCACCATGAGCTTGCGCCCCGTCAGCCCAGTATCCGCCTCAAAGCCGCCCAGCACAAAGCGCCCGGAGGGGTTGATGAGGATCTCTGTTCCTTCATCTGGGGGCAGTTTCCGCAGGGCAGGCTGGATAACCTCCGTCTGGATCTCCCGGCGTAGTATCTCCATATCCTTATCAGGATCATGCTGGCAGGAGACCACCACACTGGTAATCCGGCTGGGCTGGCCGAACACATACTCCACAGATACCTGTGCTTTGCCGTCCGGCCCCAACCCCTGGATGCGCCCGGTCCTGCGGACGTGGCTCAGCAGACAGGTCAGCCGATTGGCCAGGACAACGGGCAGGGGGAGCAGTTCCTCCGTCTCCGAACAGGCATAACCGTACATGATGCCCTGATCGCCTGCGCCAAGCTGGTCCTTCTGGGAAACAGCCCCGGCGATATCGGGACTCTGGTCACGGGTGATGACTTCCACCTCATAGTCCAGACTGGGGTATCCCGCTTTACAGGTTGTGCTGCAGGCGATGGCGGGGATATCCGGCAACTCCGTGGCGGTGATCTCACCTGCCACGATGAGCTTGCCAGCTGTGGCCATGACTTCGCAGGCCACATGGGCGCTGGGGTCATGGAGCAGGCAGGCATCCAGAACAGCATCTGCAATGGTGTCACACAGCTTGTCCGGATGCCCTTCGGTGACCGACTCAGCGGTCAGGATGTATTTATCTCTCATAGAATGCAAATTTCCTTCCTTTTGGTCTTTTTGGGGATATCTCCGCGTCATACTCATGGCACTGGGGCAGGTCAAAACCCAAAGACAGGATATCCTCGTCGGACATTGCCAGGGCATTATGGAGAATGTCGTATAATTCTGCGCTGTCATACTGCTCGCCCATGCAGCCAATGATAGAGTCCATAAGTTCCTTCTGGTGTTCCAGGGCATCTGCCACATTGGTCAGGGCGTCTGCGTAGCCATGGAGCCATGCGGCGTTATAGCTGCTCTGATCCGGCTCCTGATTGGCGCGAATATGTGCCAGCTTTGCGGAGGCAGAAACAGCGCCTATGCTGGTCAGGTCGTAATTGGTCATAGGCTCCTCCGTGTTCACCGTTCCACACCACGTCTGTATTTGTGTGGATGGGGGGGCTTGTGCTGGGGCGTCGTTTCTTTGGCTGCTGTGAGGACCATGACCCTATCATAATGTTCCTTGTACCGACGGATCTGCTCCTCTGTCAGAGAAACAAAGTCCTCTACACCTAAACCCGCCACAAAAAATGTGCCGCAGATGATATCGTAGGGCAAATCATTTTCATCGAACAGCGGGCGATTGAACGGCAGGCCCAGGTTCTTTCCTTCCTCGTTACAGACCACAGCTGCTTTATCCGGGAAGGGGTAGATGGCCTGGATATACCCGCCTACAAGTGCCTGCATCTCCTCCAGGCCGTTGATCTCTTTGGTGTAGCACTTCTTCATCGGCTCTACCACCAAAACCTTCACGCGCGTTCACCTCCTGACTTTTGTTTTGCTCTCGGTTTTTTACAGTATTGGTAATGATAGTCCGGCGTGGGACGATCCTTCTTAAATTGATCGGTCTGATAGCAGAAGAGGAAAAACTTCTGTTTTTGCGGGAATAGACGTAAATAATAGCGATACCGGCTGGTATCGATACGAAAAGCAAAAAAGGTATCTCGCCCTGACATCTTTGCTTGGGGATGTTCCAGGCAAAAACGCCTCATAGCCTGCGAGTCATCCAACGGCCCGTCCTGGCACAGGTTTTTCAGCAGGTCCTTCAGCTCCGCGTCAAACTCCGGCGTGCACAGGGGCTCATTCCCTCCAAACCAATCCACCGCGATCCCGCCATCCTGAAATCTCCCCCGCAGGCACCCCACGTGCGCCTGATCCTGCAGCTTACTTGTGAACAGAGGGGAGATGTCATCTTTCTCCGTCTCGAAAAACGGGTAGGTTTTACCGCTCACGGTTCTTGTTCCCCTTTCGCTTTGTGAGCGCGTCAGCCTTGCGGTTGATCTCTGCGGTCTCCCGCTCTACTTCCTGGACACAGTGCTGCCACGCCGCTTTCAGTGCCCGCACCGGCAGGCCGTTCTGCCTGTAGCCCTCCAGAATGCCGTTGTAATAGGGTTCCGTAGGCAGCATCGGTTCCCGGAACCGCTCATCCATGATGTAGGCCATCACAGGCAATTCCCGGCCCAGACCGTCGCGCACTGTCACGGTCTGCTTATCGTAAAAGCGGGGATACCCCTCATAAAGGTCCAGGGATCGCTCGCACTCCGGCGTGATGCTCCACAGAAGGCCATGGACTCGTCCTCCCTCCTTGGGAGCGATAGTGGCAAAACCACCTCTGCGAAATAGCAGCTCGTAGTTCTCCAGTACCACCGGCCCCACCACCGTGGCATCTGGACAGCGGTAGTCCATCTGCTCCAGGTTGATGTTGCTCCCATAGGCAAAATACAGCTTATCAGCCATCCTCCAACACCTCCAATGCGCCGACCTTGGCCAGAGCAGCGAACATGACCTGTGCCTGCTTTTCCAGTCCGGCCTCCGGCAGATGGCACTCCTGATCCGTCATGCGGATAAAATTGTTCTGGAGCTGCCAGAGGTAACTCTCCGCATCCGGGAACTCCAAAGGGTCAAAGGAAGCCAGCCGCAGCTGATCCAGGATCTCTGCTCCGGTCCCCTCATATATGGTTTCTTCTATCCGTATCTTCATCAGCGTCACCTCTCCGCTTCTCGTTGTTTCTTCTTTTTCCGATTGACCTCATAACTGTCCTTGTCATATCTCCAGGCACGGTCACCCTCCAGATTTGCCAGAAGATGATCTCTGGTGTGTTTGAACTCGTCTCCGTTGAGCCCCAGGCGCACCAGCCACACCCGGAACGTGAACAGTTCGTTGTCGCTGCGGGTCTTGCGCATGACGGTGCTGCGCTGGGCGATAGCCTGGGCGGAGATCGCCAGACACAGATTGACATAAGCTGCGGCCCGGCCTGCGTGGAGCGTAGAGTTGAAGCAGCGCCACTCCACGGTACCGCGGTAAAAGACAGAGTGGAGGTTCAGGGCGTAATAGCGGGTCCAGTTGTAATGTTCATCGTTGCCAATGTCTCCTTCATACCAGATGCTCTCCAATTGGGTCAGATCTTTTGTTTCTTCTGAGGATAATGTCCTGGCCTGTCGAAGCATGGGTTCCCGCACCTTCTGGCACCATCGGGAAGCACGGGACTCGTTTACCTGTAATGCCTTGAACAGAATGTCCTCTTTGGAATACATGATGCCGATGAGGTTCTTCAGGCTTTGGCGGTTATGGTTGGCAGCATCCACATGGACATGGATGCCGCAGGAACTGTTGACTTTGGCCCCTGCAGCCCTCACCCTACGGATACACTCCTGGAATTTGGGAAGTTCTTCATAGGTGAGTTTTGGTGTGACCATTTCCACACGGTAACTGGTTCCGGCATTTGAGGTATATCCTGTCCGTGTTTTTCGTTCCGCCCGGATACTGGCATCGCTCATCAGTTTCCATACCTTTCCCTCCGGGTCTGTAGCTCCCCAAGTGTCGTAGCCAGTTCCAAGATATTGTGGGCTTGTCCCAAAATAGTCTGCAAGAGCATGAGCGGCCTGCTCACGGGTGATGCCTGTCATCTCCACTTCCACACCGAAGCACTGGTCCTTGATGCCGATCTCGCTCATGCTGCAGCATCCTCCTTCCTAAGCTGCTCATCCACCGCCCTGATACGCCTGCCAATGGCTTCCACTACGTTGACTGTCACGCCGTTGCCCGCCTGTTTATAAGCCTGGGCATCTGAGGTGATAGCCAGGATCTTGTCGATCTGCTCATCCTCGAACCCCTGGAGGCGAAAACATTCACGGGGCATCAGGCGGCGGATGCGCCCGCCGCGCTCCACGATGCCCTGGATGCTGCTGGTCTCCAGTGTGTGGGCAATGTCGTGGCCCACACGCCCGCGCCGGGTGTTGCTCCCAGCATAGCCCAGATCAACTGTGTCTCCTGGGTAAGCTGCTTTCCAGCCTTTTTTGGTGGCCTCCTTGATGTACAGTACTCCAGACCGTTCCCTTGGATGGGTAGAGAGTGTTGTCTGCCCATAGCGGGCGGTGAGACAGCGGGCCTTGTCTGTCCGGTGCGGCGCGCCCGCGCTCAGATCCACGAAGGGGGCCGCCGGCGGGATCAGGTACAGCCCGGTTTTCACACCGAGTCCGCCCCCACCAGCCGTCTGGGTACAGGCTACTCCTTCCGGGTCGTAGACCCGGTGTCCCTGCGACCCTCCAAGGACTTGTATAAGAGCTTTTCCACCATCTCCGAAGACAGGAAGTATTTTTCCGGCGCATCGGGGATCAAGATAGCAGATAAGGAACACCCGTTTCCTTGATTGGGGAACTCCAAAATGTTTTGAGTTAAGCACAGTCCATTCGACATGATACCCCAAGTCATCCAATGCGGAGAGGATGGCCGCAAAGGTCTTCCCATGGTCATGCGATAAAAGGCCGGGAACATTTTCAAGCAGCAGATACCGTGGCCGTTTGGCTTCAGCCAGTCGGGCAATTTCAAAGAACAAAGTGCCTCGGGCGTCGGCAAATCCTTTCCTTCGGCCAGCATTAGAAAATGCCTGGCAGGGGAATCCCCCGCACAGCAGGTCGAATTGGGGCAGGTCGTCTGGGTCAATGGCTCTTGCATCTGGATAATATCGTTCCTCCTCTCGGATGTCGTGGATGGCACGGTAGCTGGCTTCAGCATACTTGTCGATCTCGCAGTGGCCAACGCACTGGAACCCGCCCACACGGGTCAGTCCAGCCCGAAAACCGCCCACCCCGGCAAACATATCAAAATAACGGATCAGGTCATATCATCTCCCTCCTGAAGCGCACGCAGAAAACCGAGGACGCTGTCATCCACGTCCCCGGCCTGCTTCGTTTGTTCGCTTTTACACTGGATATCCCGCAGTTCCTCCCGGATCAGGCCCCGCATGGCAGAGAGAAGGGCGTCCTGCTCCTGTGCTTTGCAAACCATCCGGCATACCGCGTCAGTGCGTTGTCCCGCAGGGATGGCCCGCAGGATACGCCACGCCTCCCGTTGGTAAGGGGAGGACAACGAGAAGGAGAGGTTCAGCCGCCGTTTCTCAGCCATCCCGTTCTCTCCGTTCTCCCCGCGACATCTGGGCCACAAGGCGTTCATATCCCTTGGCGTTCAGACATACATCATCCAGGATAAAAGGCCGGAAAAGGCCCTCAACGGCCCCACCGTGCCGTTTCATCAGGGCTGCGCCGCCGCCCAGGAATACTGTGGGCATGGCCCGCACATCCAGACCGCTCTCCGTGATGGCGGAAAGCAGTCCCCGTACATACTTATCTGCTTGGGCATGGATGACAGCGCGGACTCGCTCATCCATGCTGGCCGAGTCACCACGCAGGACGCTCTCGATCTGAGGTGCGGTCAGGGAAAGGCCAAACAGCCGCCGCACCTGCTCTCCGATCTCATCCACACAGCGGATCATGCCCAACTCCAGGCTGCGGCAGGTGGCGGCGTTGGGGATTCGTCTGTCCAGGCGCATCAGATCCACCGTCCAGCCCCCGATATCCGCCACGATGACAGAGGGTTCGTCCAGCAGTTCCGGTTGGGTCAGAACAGCCGCATAGCCCTGGGGGAACAGAGACACATCCGAAACGGTGATGGTATAACTTTCGCCCTCATACCGAAAGGTCACCGGCCCACCAGCCCGGAGCAGATAGTCACGGAATGCTTTCTTATCCCGCCCAAAACTGGTCAGGGGCAAGCCTGCTGCCAAATGGATATCTGCCATACCGTTTGTTCCCCGAAAGCCCATCTCCATGGCGATGGCCGCAAGGGTCAGAAGGTAATAGTCCTCTGTCTGGGTTTTGTCTTTTTGGAGCGGCTGGCGGCCGCTGCCCACAACATAAAACTTTCCGCCGTACTCCAACACACCTTTTCGGGTGTAGGGTTCGTGCTCATATTCCACCAATCCAGTGGGAAACGTACAGTGTGTAGTTTTCATGGCCGCATAGCCATGGTCCACGCCGATCATAATGGGTTCGCTCATCTGGTGTTACCTCGATTCTTCCTCACTTTTTCTTTTCTGGGCCGTCGCGCGGGCCGGTCGGACCTTTACGCCATTGGTGTGCCATGCGCCTTTGTTGATCTTTGCTATCGAGCATCGCCTCCTCTGCTCATTTTCTTTCCTTCTTCTTTTTTGAGTGTTGGTTTTTCCAAACCCATACGCTCCAGCGCTTTGGCATAGAGCTGCCGTGCAAACGCCTGGTATTCTTCGGTGGAGGTATCCACCTCCCGCAGAATGGCCCGCTCATAGGTGGTCCCAGGCACGACCTCCCAGGAGACGGCCCCGAAATGGGCGGCGGTGAGGTAACGCAGGAGCTCATGGCCATTGGCCTCTTCAAACCGGCCACAGGCGTCCTCGTAGGGAAACTCCTCCCATAAGTTTCGGATGCCGGTGATCTCCCCAGCCGCACGGAACAGGCGGAAGCCCTCCGGGTCCAGCTGGGGGGCGGCCCCCTCATAACGCGCCCGAATGGTATCTGCGGTATCCAATACACTCACGATTCCTTCCTCCTACCCAGCATAAGATTTCCCACCAGACGATCCAGCACACGGATACGGCGGCGCACCTTGCCGGCGGAATCATCCAGGCCATTCATCTGGCTATGGATACGGTGGCGGATAGCCTTGAGGGCCTGCTGGTCGCTGCAGCACTCCACCACGATGTACTCACTGCCGCGGGCCAACACCTCGCGGCGCCCCTCCTCATCCCGGATACTGGCCATGAGCCGCTGCCCCAGCCGTTTCCGGTAGCTGTCCTGGAGTCGCTCCACGTCTGCCTCCACACCGTGCTTTTTCAAAATGGCAGCGATCTCCCCAGAGCCGATCCGCAGATCAGCCCCCAGCTTTTCCAGGATCTCCACTTCCGCCTCCAAGGGCAGGAGCGGCTTGCCAGGAGGCCCTGCCCCATGAATTGGCTTCTGTTTACGCAATGCTCTCGTTCCCTCCTTGATCCTTCAGCATAGTCCCCAGGATATTGGCGATGGCGGTAAACACCTCCGCCAGTTCACGGGCCTCCTGCGCGCTGTCCCTGATCTCATCCTGGTTCATGCGTGTACACTCCGCCCAGATCCGCACGTTTTCCTCTGTGGGTGTCAGCAGGACCGCTTTTTCAAACGCCTTGCAAAACAGCCCCGCGATCTTGTGCCTGCGGGCTGAGTCCTCATCCCCCTGGCGGATCTCCTTTTTTGCCTTTTCCAGTTCCACCGCCAGGGCTGCGGCTTCCTCCCGCCGCTCCTCCGGCAGATCCCGCACCTGACGGGTGATGTTGTAGCCCTGGTTGATGGACAGGTCCCCGCTGTCCATGGCTTCCTTCACGGCGGGAGGAGCGTGTTCCCCAATCTGCATCACCTTGCCCATCGTGCGTTCGCCCAGGCCGACAGTATCCGCCAGCTCTTTGCGGGTATCAATGGGAGAAATCGGGTTCGGCAATGTTGCCAAACCCGATTTTGCATCCTCGCTTTTCTGATCTCCGCCCCCTGCGGACATATTCCTCCTGGCCCTGGCTTCAATGTCCGGTTTCAGCTTCAGGGCGATCTTGCCCAATTCCCACTTATCCAGGTTGCGGCGGCCCTTTTGGGTATCCAGTGCCCACTGCTTGGCCTCCAGCAGATCCACGAAGGAAAACACGGCCATCTCATAGGGAATGCCATGCTGCTGGCATAGCTTCTGGCGGTTGTGACCATCTACGATGACCATATCCTCATTGACGATGACTGGGGCATAGCAGCCATTTGCCAAGAGGTCTGCTTCCAGCACAGCCAGCTGCTCCCCGCTCAAAGGGGGGAGCAGCTCGGCCATCTCCGACAGCACGGTGGGCATACGCTCCTTGCTGTTGTATCGGATGCCGGTGTTGCGCATCAGGCGGCCTCCGCTTCGGCCTGAACACCTTCCTCCACCTTCCGGGGAGAGAGGAACTCCACCTCCGTGGCTTTGATCAGGAAACCGGGCTGGCGGTCAGGGTCATCCGCAAAGGAGATGGTCTCGAAGTCGCCTGCAGCAGCCAGCTTGCAGCCCTTCCAGGCAAACTCTGCACAGCGTTCCGCCAGAGGGCCGCGTACCTTGATGGAGATAAAGTCAGTGAGCCGGTTGCCGTCCCGATCCCGGTAGCGGCGATCCGAAGCAATGCGCAGGATGGCGTAGGGCTTTCCGGTAGTCTCGCTCACCTTCAGCTCCACGTCGTTGGTCAGGTTTCCGATGGCAGTGATCTTCAGCATAGTTCATTTCTCCTTTTCATGTTGGTGATAAATATCGTTAATGAATGTTGCAAAAATATCGTGGACCTGCCCCAGAGAGCAGGTCCACGATGTATAGATCAATAGCCGGTACGGGGCAGAGGAATGGGTTTTCCATACACCTTCGTCACCCACCGGCTGATAGCCTGGACCCAGGTCCCGTTGTACACACCGCCTACATCCGCGATGTTGACGAAGCTGGAACCTGCATTCAGATTGGAAACTGCGGTACAGTTCAGATAGGGCTTCTCCACCTGGGCAAAACCTGCGGGAGCCTGACCGAACACAAACATGATCTCGGTCACACGTTCATTGCCGGCAAGACCAAGAGCAGCCGCAGAGGCGTCCAGCGTATAGCTTTTGCTGGTAGAGAGATTGTCTGCCAAAGTGCGGTGCTCTCCGCCATTCACCCGGTAGGTGATCTTATAAGTACCGGGGAAATTCCAGGTCCCGGTCACTACCGTGCTCAATCTTACCTGAGCGGGCAGGCTGTCCCGGAAATAGAAGCTGTCCAGACGGACGTTTGAGGTATTGGAAATACCGGAGAAGGTGTAACGGACCGGCTGGCCGCTCATTGCTTCCTTGGGGCCTGTCTTGGCGATGGACACACCAGTGGTCAGGCTCTTGTTGGTCACCTCAAAGCGCACGATCTGTCCCTCATGCTCCAGGTAGGCGGTCAGTTCCTGCTCATTCACGCCGTAGTTGGATGGAGCCTTGACCTCCCGGATGGTGTAGCGGGAGAGGGGCAGGGGCTTGGAAACCGCCAGCCCCCGGCTGTCAGATCGGATGGTGTCTACCACGTTCCCAGCCTTGTCCGTGATCTCAAACACGGCCCCCTCCAACAGCGTCCCGGCAGGCAGTCCGGTGGTGGGGTTGTAGTCGGCGGACTTCTTCACGATCTGGATCTGCCCTGTGATGGGGGTGTTCTTCCAGGTCACTTTCGTAGTTTCCCCCGCCTTGACATAGACAGTGCGCTCCTGAGTGTCCGGGATATATCCCTCATTCTCCAATTCACGCAGGTAATAGCGGCCCGAAACAGTCAGATCCTCAAACCAGGCATAGCCCCGGTCATCGGTGGTCTGCTGGTCAATGGGGTTGTGTCCGCTGTCGTAGAGGATGAAGGACACGCCGGGGATGCCCTTGCCGTCGGCGGTGGAAATTTTATGGAGCAGGATGCCGGAGAGGGGCGCGTTGGTCACAGTGAGCGGAGGGCAGCTCCCATCTTTTACAGTGAAATAGTGGGGCGTGTTGTCCAGTTTGAAGCCCTCGGCACTCTCCGTTTCCACCGCATAATAGCTGTCATCCTCCAGCGTAACAAAGACGCTGCCAGTTTTCCCCGTGGTCACGGTGTCCACCAGAGCGTCATCGCTGACCCGCCGGATCTCGAAGGTGGTGTTGGGGATACGCTTGGTTTTGTCAGCAGAACTGACCTTGATGATCTCTACACCTCCCACGGCGTTGTTGTAAAAACGGAGGGTCTGCGTGTCGTTGGGGTTGATGGTGACGGTCTGGCTCTGGCTGTCCGGGTCGATGGTATATCCAGACACGCTCTCCAGTTCCGTTGCGATGACGGTGCCGGTTACCCCGGACAAGGTGATCTTACCTGTGGAGTCAGAATAGTAGATGCCCTTGCTGGACAGGGTGCCGCCCCCGTCATCCACATAGCGGCCATCCGCGTATTTGATCTCAAACTTGACGCCCTCCAGGGGAACGGTCTTGGTCCCGTTCCGGCCCCACTTTTCGATCACCAGATTGCCCAGGGGCTTATTCCGAAATTCCAGAGTGACGGTCTGGCCCGCCTTGACCTGGACGGTCTGGGGGACATCATCCAACAGGTATCCGGGTTTGGCCCTGGTTTCCTTCACCACCAGCGAGGTGCCGGGGGCGACATTTTCCACCAGGAAGGAACCCGCGCTGTCCGTCACAAATTTACCGTTATTGTCGCCTACCACGGCTCCGTCTGAGGTGGTCACGAAGAACTCCACCCCGGAAAGCGGGAGCTTCTTATCATCGTCCGACACCTTCTTGACCAGGACGGCCCCCTTGGGTGCGTTGGAAAAATAGAGGGTCACAATGTCCTGATCCTCGCCGGAGATATAGAAAGACTGGGGGGCGCTGTCAATGACGTGGGCCCCGTCGCTCTCCAGTTCCTCGCAGATATAGTAGCCCTTTTTGAGCCCGGTCGCTGTGAAGGAGCCGTTGGCCGAGGACACATAGTTGCCGATGACTGTGCCGCCGCTGCCGCTGACCTCGCCGCCCAGGTATTTCAGTTGGAACCGGCAGCCGGAAATTCCAGCTCCGGTCACACTGTCCTGCTTGTAGACTACCAGAGCGGACAAAGGTGTATTTTCAAACAGGAATGTATGACCCTTGCCAGCGGGGATAAACGCTTCCTGAGTGTCGCTGTCCTTGATGGAAAATCCAGTGGGCGGGGCCAACTCCTTTACTCGGAACCAGCCGTCCCGCAGACCATTGGCCGGGCCGGTCAGCTCGATGCGGCCATTTTCGTCCGTTGTGAATACGCCCAGGTCGTTGAGTTCGCCGGTTTCTGTATCATTGCTGGCGTACCACACCTGAAAACGAACATTGGGGAGGCGGTCATGGGTGATGCTGTTCTCCTTGATGATCTCAATGACAGGCCGCTTGTGGTCGTAAAAATATGCTTCCCGGTCCCGGTTGGGGTACAGGGTGATATACTGGTCCGGGGCGTCCACCAGATAGGCGTCATTTCCCACAGATCGCTCGGAAATCTTGAAAACCCCTGGCCAGAGGTTAGGGACAGTCACAGACCCGTCCGGCCCGGTGGTCACTTCGGCAACGCTGTGGCCGTCCGCTGCCTCCAACAAAAAGGTGGTGTTGGGAATGGGGATGGAGTGATCGTCGGCGTCAAATTTCCAGATGGTAAGGTTGGGCCGCTTATCATTTTGCAGGCAGATAGTGGCGTCCTTTCCGGGGAACAGCTGCACATGGTACTCGGTGGGGTCCAGCAGGTGATCCGATACTGTGGAGGTTTCAATTAGGGAATAAACGCCCGGCTCCAGGCCCTCCCAGCAGATTTCACCTGTGCCGGAAGAGGTGCGGTCCAGATACCGGGAGCCGTCCTCGATTTTGGCGAGACGATAGGTGACGCCGCCCAGGGGCTTACCATCCGAACTCTCCTTATACAGATGGAGACTGGGCAGCTTGCTATTGGTGAACACGAACTGCGCCTGTTCGCCGCCATCCAGATGGATGATGCGCTGGGCGTCGTCGATCACATAGCCCGGACAATCCAATTCAGTCACGATATAGGCGGTATCGGCGGGGAGCTTGGAGAGGTCGATGGTCCCATCCTCCGAGGTAGTGTATTCCTCCGGCCCCCAGGAACCGTCCACCGCCTCAAAGCGGAACTTCGCGTTGGCGATGGGCTTGGAGAGGTCGGAGCTGTCCACCTTGATTAAATGGATGCCTGGCAAGCGGTCATTGAAGAAAACCAGCTTTTTGATGCCGTCTCCAGCCTTCAGCTCCACCTCCTGGGGCGTGGTATCCAGCACATGGCCGTCCCCGCCGGTGTCCCGTTCCTCGGCCCGGTAAGTGGCGGGCTTGCAGTCCGTGAGGAGGATCTCGCCGAACTCATCCGTCTGAAAGATGCCCAGACTCTCAGCGTCCCGGAAGATCTCGAAGGACACATTGGGCATCGCCTTCATGGTGCCCCGCTCATACTTGATGATCCGCAGGCCGGGCAATTCCTTGTTGATGATGGTCACATCGCTGGTCTTGCCCGCCACCACGGAGACGGTCTGGACGGTATCGGTGTCCGCGATCCAGCCGGAGATGCCTGCCAGTTCCCGTACCTCCCATCCGCCGGGCTGGAGCTGATCGAAAACTGCCACGCCGCCGATCTTGGTCTTGGCGGTCTGGACCTCGCCGCTTTCAATGTGCTTGATCTGCACGGTGACGCCGTTGAGCGCGTCCCCGGTGTCACTCAACTTCTGGACCCGGATGGAACCATAGGGCGCGTTCCAAAAGGTCAGGGTGGCAACCTTGTTGTACTCCACATCGGCGTGCTGGGTACGTTCCTCCGACAGAAGGTGATACTGGGGCGGGATCTCCTCAGTGACGGTGTAATGGCCCTCAAGCGTCAGGGGGATGATGACTGTCCCATCCGGGCTGGTGGAGAAAGAGCCCACCTTGCGGCCCTCCGGGTCATAGACGGAGAATACAGCGCCCTCCAAGGGGATCTTGGTGCCCTCCTCCAGCTTCACGATCTTCAGCGCAGTCTCCTTCGGGTCAGGCTCACCGCCGCCCGTGTAGCTGCTCACTGCTGCCAGTTCCATGTGCCGGGAATTGTCCAGGTCGCAGATATAATTCTGCAAATTGCCGTACTTGTCCTTTTCCTGGCAGACTGCGTACATGGCGGCATACTGGGCAACATCCGCCGTCAGGGAGAGCTGGACGCTGCCGCTCTCGCCCTCGATGCTGTCTGCGGGGTACAGCACTTTGAATTTCCCGCCGTAGCCGTCCCCGGTCCACTTCGTAGTGACGGCGGTAATGTCCTGATCGTTCTCATCCACGATGCGGGTCCCCTGGGGCACCGAACCGGGGTCTGCAAAGGATACGGCTATATCGTAGTCATACACCCATGTTTCGCTCCAGATGGTGAATACCTGCTGTTTGTACTGCTTGCCGTCCACAGTGACAGAGTAGGCAGCAGATTTATCCGGGGTGCCCGTCATCCGGGGTTCCAGCATATAATTGTAGGTGGTGCCCCGCTTGTAGATATCCTTGGCCGCCGCCAGGATGCGGTTGCCGATGTCCAACTCAGAGCCAGTTAAGCCGGGGGCTACCTTCAAATTTGCGATGTTCCAGTTGGGGAGCAGGTAGCACCAAAGCGCCATTTTGGTAGCGTAGTAGGCTTGGTACTTGTTGTCCAGCTTCAATTCCCCCAAACTGCGGTGGGGGTAGCCGTTGGAGATGATGCCTACCACCTTGGGATCGCTGGATCGTTCATTGGCAAGATACTTGATGCTCTCACCCACGCCCACGGTCTGCGGGACGCCCTTGATATTGGGGTTGACGCAATAGGCTGGTACCTCTTTTTTCTGCCCCTTAGCGTCCACATAGTTGAAATAGGTATAGTCCTGAGTCCTGATCCGGCCATTGATGGTCAGGTATGACAGCTCATAGCCGCCGTTATAGATATCCACCTCGCCCAGTGCTTCTTCCTCCGTGTTAGCTGCAAGGGCAGCGGTGGGAAGGATGCCCAGGAGTGTGACAAAGGCCAAGAACAGCGACAATAAACGTTTTTTCATTTTGGCCAAATTCCTCCTTGTACACAAAAATAGCGGCCCCCGGCACAGTTTTGTGCCGGGGGCCGCCTCGTCTGATGTTTATAGGGTTTGCAGGTACGCCAGATAGTCCAGGGAGCCGGTGAGCAGGAGGGCCATGTCTCCACGGGTGATGGTCTCTCCCTCCAGCGTCTCCGCCTGGGCAAGTCCCAGTTCCACCGCCTTGCCGCAGGCGGTAACGTAAGTCCAGCCGTCTCGTTCCAGGTATCGGAGCATGATGGTGCAGGCCATCTGCGGGCTGACCGGGTCGTCGGAGCCAAACCGTCCGTCCCCATATCCGGCCACCACGCCCATAGAGGCGCACACGCCCACCGCCACCTGCGCCCACTCCGGTACATCGGAGAAGTTGGTGGTACACAGCTTGGCGTAGTAGTCTCGTTCCCAGGCCACGTGCTCTGGGTTGAGGACGATGGGGCTGATCAGGCAGGCCAGCTCCGCCCGGGTCAACCCCTTGTCCAGGTGCAGGTCGCCGTGTTCGTCTCCATTCATCAGGCCCTCGGCCTGCAGGCGGGTGGCGGCGATCTCCTGGGGGCTGGGGGACTCCGCTGCCTGAGCGGGACCCGTCAGCAGGGCCGCGGTCATGGCTCCGGCCAGGAGCAGGGATGCCAGGTTTCTCTGTTTCATTCTCGATTCCTCCTGTTCGAATATGGTTGGGGTCTTGCAACACGAACCATATCACAAACCCTGGCGGAAGTCGAAGCCAATCGACACACAGCCCGCAAAAATGGCAGACAGGTTTACTTGGCTACTGCGGTGACGCACCAGCGGTACTCCCGCTGGTCCCGGACACAGGTGTAGAGGGTCAGACGGTCATCGCTGGTGGCGGTGGTGCCGGAGGTATCCGTTTCCAGCACCTTCTGGACGCTGACCACCTCATAGGTGCGGGTCCCCAGCTTGGTGGTCCAGGTGACGGTATCTCCCGGCTCCAGCGTGTGGAGGTCACCAAAGTCATCTCTCACGCCCCGGTTGTGTCCCGCGATGCACACGTTGCCGGCCCAGATGCTGGTATCCAGGAAGTGGCCCGCCCCTTTCGCCAGGACGGAGCTGCCCGTACCCTGGTACACCTTGGTGGACAGGCCGATGGCGGGGATTTTGAGGGTACCCAGGTGGCCGCCGGAGTAGTAGAGGTCGCCGGTCACATCCGTCCAACCCGTGGCAGCTGATCCGGCCCCACTGTTTCCACCGGGACTGCCCCCTACGGTTGGATAGGTCACGCCTCCCGTTTGGGTGACCAGCCCTCCGCCTGTCAGCGCACCGGGAATGAGATTGGGTGTCAGGGGAGTTCCTGTGCCGGGAAGATAGCTGGTGGGGCTCCCGAAGGTGGGCGGGATCAGGGCGGTGTTCTTGCTCCGATCCACATTGGGGTTTTCCCACTCATAGATGGTGTCATCCGAGGTGGGCCTACCGAACAAATAATCGTCCGGGGCGTTCATGGTGTATTCCAGTGCACTGGCCTGCCCTACGCAGAGGGTGCAGAGCATGGCAGCCAGCAGAAGTGCGCACAGTTTCAAGCGGTCATCTCCTCTCCTTGATCTTCTTAAAGGCGACCACCCCGCCCACCGCCAGAGCGAGGATCACGCCGCCTGCCAGCAGGGGCTGTTTCAGCGCGGACAGGTCCACGCCCTGGGACGGGGTCTCTGCTCCGGGAGCCCCCTCCGCCATCGGCACCTCCTCCGGGGCCTCGGTGCTGCCGAAGATGGCGGTGTAGGTCACCATGTCACAGCCGGTCTTGGCCACCTCGCCGGTGTAGTTGGCCGTCACGGTGTAGCCGGTGGCATATCGGCTGGTGCTGGTGCCAGTGTAGCTGGCGGTGGCGGTGTAGCGGGTCACGGTGCCGCCCGCGCCGTCTGAATACTGCGCCTCGCTCCACTGGACATCAGCCAGGGTGAGGGTCTTGCCCTTGTCCTCGATGCTCTTGGGGACGAGGGATACATCTGCATCCGAGAGATTGGGGTAGCTACGGGTGGCGGAGAGGTTGTTGGTCTTGGTGGCGTAGCCGTCCGTCTTGACCTGGACGCTGGTGTGGTCCAGGTGCAGGGTGCCGGCGTAGCCCTCCGCCGTGGTGACCTCCATCTCTGCCTCCAGCGCCTGGAGGACCTGGGCCATGTCGTTGGTCTTGCTGGGCCGGGTGACCGTCTCGGTGTAGGGCTGGGTATCCACGCCCACCTCATTTTTTCGAGTCATGTCCAGCAAAGTGAACCATAGGCCGTCCCGCTCAAAGTCCTCGGTGGGGATGAGGCTGGGGTCATCCGAAAGGGACAGCTGGTAGACCTTGTTGATCCGAGGTTCCTCCAGTTCCCCGTAGGTGTACTCATCCACAGAGATGGGGTAGTAGCTAGCGTCTTGGCGCGGGGACTCCTCCGCAGCCATGGCAGGGATGCTCCCGACCATGATAACGGCCAGCGCGCACAGTGTGGTTACAATGCGTTTCATTGTCTTTCCTCCGTTTTTGTAATGTTTAGCCTGGATCATGGGTCATCTTTCGCCGTTTTTCCGCCTCCTCTCCTCGCTGCTCCGCCGAAGCAGGTACTCGTTCCAGTCCTTGCCCTGGGCGGGAATTTGAATGGACACGGCATAGCCCTCCTGGGTGTACTCGTCCAGGAACTTCTCCGCTGCCTCCTGTCCAGGCCCATCCGCGTCCAGGCACAGGACGATCTGCTTCAGGTGGGGATTTTCCCGCAGGTAGTTGTCCAGCGGCCCCCGGTACAACCCGCACAGGGCAACGGCGTTGCTCCGCATCTGCCGGTGCAGGGTGCAGAAGCTCATCAGGTCGATGGGAGCCTCGAAAACTGCTACATGATCCAGGCCAGGGTCGCAGGGCAGGCGGAAGGCGATGTCCTTATTGCTACCAGTAACATCTCCTTTGAACCCAGGGCCATTCCGGTCATAGGTGCCGCGCTTGCTGGCGAACACCGGCTGGCCCCCTCCATTCCGGCCCACAAACACGCAGTTGTGGTGGTCGGCGTCCTCATACAGTAGGCCAGCTTGGATGAAGCTCTGGATGACCTGGGGGGCGATCCCCCGTTTCCGAAGGTAGGCGAAAACGTGCCGCTGGTCTGGAGCTGCACTGGGCAGGGCAAAGGCGGGCCGTTCCTTTTTTGCTGGGGACGGCTGGTGCGGGACGGGGGAGGCCCTCGCGCGGTGACCGTTGAACTCCAGCAAATAGTTGACCGCCTCCCGGAAGTCTTTTCCACAAAACTCCTGTAAGAAGGCGATCGCATCCCCACCCGTCTGGTTGGAATATCGTCTCCAGGTCCGGCGCTCTTTGATTCGAAGGCTGTCCATCTCTCTGGTGGTGTAGTAGCTGCCCACCCGCCGTACCTGATACCCCAGGTGGGTGAGCAGGTCCGGCAGGTCTGTCCCCTTGGCGATGTCCATCTCCCGCTCAGTAAAGCGGAAGGGAGTTTGTTGTCTGACCATGATTATTCACCTCCTCTCCGGCCAAACGAAAAAGGCCCCCAGGACACCCCGGTTCTCCGGGATGCCCTGGGGACCTCTCTCGTCACGATGACGTTGTGCGTTTATTCTGCCGTTCCTGTGATCCCGTCCTCATCGGACTGGCAGGCGTTCTCGCCGTCCTCCTGGGGCTGCTGGGCGTCCTCGCCGTCCTCCTGGGGCTGCTGGGCGTCCTCGCCGTCCCCCTGGGGCTGCTGGGTGTCCTCGGTATCCTCCTGGGGCTGGCAGGTGTTCTCGGCGGCGGTCAGGGCCTCCTCGATGAGACCCAGGACGAACTCCCGCTGGGTGTACTTCCGGCCCAGCCGCAGGCTCTCCCGGTCCAGGTGCTCCTTGATGCGCTGGAAGAGTTCCTCCGGAATTTGGAATGCCATCGTTCTGCTGCCATTGTTAGCCATATTCATGTTCCCTCCGTTTTCTTTCATCTGGTAGTATCCGGTGAGCAGGTTGGTGATGTACTGTGCGGTGGTCAGGCCCGCCTGATCCTTCTCGGTGCATACCCGGTCGTGGAGGGTCAGGGGGATCTGAGCGCAGAGGTTCTTGGTATCGGCCATCGCGTCGTTCTCCTTTCACATTTGCTGACGCAAGTATAGATGAAAAGCCACCCGAAAGCTATTACCAATACCAATAAGGAATGGCGCACAAATGGAGCATAATCGCCAAAAGGGACAAACCTGCCGCCAAAAGCAAAAGCCGCCCTCCGGCCCCATAGATCTGGGCCGGAGGGCGGCTGCGCGGTTTCTCATGTTTTTTTGAATGTTTGGGGGTTCGAATCACCTGATTTCGTAAAATGGGCCATGTGCATCTCCCAAACCGCCGTTTTCGGAGTGAGCGGACCCTCTTTTTGAAAATCTAACTTTTCTGTTCTGAATTCGCCTATTTTTTCTTTTAGACGCAAAAACACCACACTTTCGTGTGGTGTTTTTGCTGTGCATCTTTTTTATCAACACATTTTGGAGCTGCTGGGCGGATTCGAACCGCCGACCTCATCCTTACCAAGGATGCGCTCTACCTACTGAGCTACAGCAGCATATATGGCGACCAAGAAGGGGCTCGAACCCTCGACCTCCAGCGTGACAGGCTGGCGTTCTAACCAACTGAACTACTTGGCCATGTGCGCTTTCGTCTTGGAACTCAAGCTTGCTTATTATAGCAAGTACCGCGCAGAATGTCAACACCCATTTCCTGTTTTTCCTGCAATTTTTTCAGAGGGCGGCGGGTAATCGCCGCCCTCTGCTCTATTTACAGCTCCCGAGCCTTGAACCACTTCACGGACAGCGCCCAGCTGCCGACGAATATCGCCAGTGTAATGATGATGACCGGCAAAATCGGAAGTACGGTCAGCACCCCTCTTACTGATTCGGATGCCATCAGCACCCCGCAGGTCGCCGACGCGATCATCACCACAGCGATATACACCGCGCGCCCTTTTGTGGCGCCGAATTTGAACATAACCGGAAACATCAGTGCCGGAACGCCCAGCCCCACCGCCAGCAGCAGCGGAATCAGTGTCGACAGCGGCACGGCTGTACCGCCGGCCACAGTAGGCTGCCCGGTAAGCGCGCTGATAAGCAGCACCAGCGTGATGATGAGCGCCGTCAGCACAGCGCTGGTAACATACTTCGCCGCTACAAGCTGCCGCCGACCTATCGGCAGCGTATCGCAGCAGGACTGCCAGCCGCTCTTTTCATCGTCGCCGATCAGCGACGCCGGCAGCGTCCCGGCGAAGAATATGGGATACAGCATCCACACCGCGCCACCGCTGCTGTCCGTGGACTGGTACAGGGCGAGCCCCAGAAAAATCACCAGCATCAGCAGATACGTCTTGCCGAAGTGCCACAGGCAGCGCGCCTCCTTGTAAAACAATCCCTTCATCTCACGCCTCCTTTGCCATGAACACGAACAGATCCTCGATGTTCACCTGTCCCAGCGTCATACCGGCGGGCACGGCGCTGCGCCGCACCAGATACTCCGTGCCATAGGGCGTGGCGTGCCGTCCGCACACCGCCGCCGGAGCGATACCGTCCGTACCGCTCCGCAGGATGCCGTATTCCTTCGTCAGCCGATCCTTCTCTTCGCACAGCAGCAGCCGCCCTTTGTGCAGAAACGCGATGTAGTCGCAGATCTTCTCCAGATCGCTGACGATGTGGCTGGAGATCAGCACGGCGTGCTCCTCGTCCCGGGTGAAGTCCGCGAAGATGGTCAGTATCTCGTCCCGCACCACCGGGTCAAGGCCGCTGGTGGCCTCATCCAGCAGCAGCAGCTTCGGCTGATGGCTCAGCGCCGCCGCCAGCCCCAGCTTCATCTTCATGCCCCGTGAAAAGTCCCTGAAGGGCTTATCCTCCGGCAGCGCCAGCCGCCGCAGATAGTCTCTGTACACCTCCGGCTGCCAGCGGGTGAAGATGCCCGCCATCATGCAGCCGATCTGCCGGGCGGTCATGTACTCCGGCAGCCCTACCTCGTCCAGCACCGCGCCGATGTCCTCCCGCTCCAACGGGGTCAGCGCCCGGTTGTCCTTGCCGTAAACGGCGACGGTGCCCCCGTCCCGGCTGAGAGCGTTCAGGATCAGCCGTATGGTGGTGGACTTGCCTGCACCGTTCTCGCCGATCAGTCCCATGATGCAGCCGGCGGGCAGCGTCAGGTCAAGCCCCTGTAAGGCAAAATCGCCCCGCCGCTTCGTCAGTCCGTGTATTTCCAATGCGTTCATTCCGTTTCCTCCCTCTGGAGACGCCACATCTCGTCCAATTCATTCTCTGTCAGCCGGCAGGCGGACGCCAAGCGGCGGATCTCCTGCATATGGCCCTCTATCTTCTTCAAATTCTCCTCCCGCAGCAGCTCCGTGCTGCGCTCCGCCACGAAACATCCCTTGCCGGGTAGCGTGTAGATGAACCCCTCGCTCTCCAGCTCGTCATAGGCCCGTTTGGTGGTAATGACGCTGATACGTAGATCCTTGGCCAGCGCCCGTATGCTGGGCAGCGCCTCGCCCTCGGTCACCTGTCCGGACAATATGGCGTCCTTGATCTGACTGTATATCTGGTCGTAAATGGGCGCGCCGCTGCGGTTGTCGATGTATAGCTGCATAAGAGGCCTCCTTGTGCAAACTGTATATTAACAGTATATACAGTTAATTCCGATTGTCAATAGGAAATTTCTGTGGTACAATATCCGGCAGAAACGCAGTACGCACAAAGGAGCCCTTCATGTATATCGGAAACGTAGAAATACACTCCAAACTGTACCTGGCACCCATGGCCGGTGTTACGGATCTGGCCTTTCGCCAGATCTGCCGTGAGCTGGGCGCCGGCATGAGCTGCACAGAGCTGGTCAGCGCCAAGGCTCTGTGCTATCAGGACAAGAAAAGCCGGGGCCTTTTGAAGCTGGCCCCCAACGAAAAGCCCGCCGCTGCCCAAATCTTCGGCAGCGATATCCCCTGCATGGCTGAAGCCGCCGTCATCGCCGCCGAGGTGTCCGGCGCAGACATTATCGACATCAATATGGGCTGCCCGGTGGGCAAGGTAGTGGCCAACGGCGACGGCTCCGCCCTGATGAAGGATCCGGAGAAGGCTGCCCGACTGGCCGAGGCGGTGGTCAAGGCCAGCCCCGTACCCGTGACGGTGAAAATGCGCCGGGGCTGGGATAAAGGCAGTATCAACGCCGTTGAGTTGTCCAAAATGCTGGAGCAGGCAGGCGTCAGCGCCATTGCCGTCCACGGCCGCACCCGCACCCAAATGTACAGCGGTCAGGCTGACTGGACCACTATCCGCCAGGTGAAGGAAGCGGTATCCGTGCCGGTCATCGCTAACGGCGACATCTTTTCGGCAGAGGACGCCGTCCGCATTTTACAGTTCACCGGCGCGGACATGGCCATGATCGGCCGGGGCTGTTTCGGCAACCCGTGGCTGTTTCAACAGGCCCAGGCAGCGCTGGAGGGCCGTCCCATTCCTCCCCTGCCGCCGCTGCGTGAGCGGTGGGACACCGCCGTGCGGCAGATCGAGCTGGCCGTTGCGGACAAGGGCGAGCACATCGCCCTGCTGGAGGCCCGCAAGCAGCTGTGCTGGTATCTCAAGGGCGTGAGCCACGCCAATTACTATAAAGAACAGATCGTCCGCCTGACCACACTGGAGGAGCTGTACCGGGTGGCGGCGGGTGTCAGAAGGGATCTGCGATGAACAATGAACAGGACATCCTGCGCCGCGCCCAGCAGGGCGATAGCGAAGCTTTCCGCCTGCTGGTGGAAGCCTATCAGACACAGGTATACCGTCTGGCCCTGCGGATGTGCGGCGAAGCGGCGGCAGACGACGTGACCCAGGAGGCGTTTCTCGCCGCATGGCGGGCACTTCCGGAGTTCCGCGGTACCTGCCGCTTCTCCACATGGCTCTACCGCCTAACCACCAACGCCGCCATCGACTGGCTCCGCCGGGAGAAGCGCCATCGGGGCATGGATGATGTCACCGAGCTGGAGCTGCCGGATGACGGCCCCGGCCCGCAGGACCAGGCAGAGCAGGCAGAAGCACAGCAGGCCGTCCGCCGTGCGCTGGGTCAGCTGTCAGAGGAGCACCGGCAGGTCCTGCTGCTGCGGTATATGCAGGAGCTGGACTATGCCGAGATCGCCGCGGCGCTGGAGATCAGTGAGGGCACCGTGAAGTCCCGCATCAGCCGGGCCAAGATGCGGCTGCGGGAATTGCTGGACGGCAGCGGGAACATTTTTGACGGCGGGGCCGTCTTACAGACAGAGATCAGTGAAAGGAGGGAGCAGCCGTGACACAGCAGCCCTTTGACCCGATGGACAAATTGCTTCGCGAAGCGCTGGCGAGCGACGCCCTGCCGCCCTCCGACCTGACGGACCGCATTATGGCACAGGTGGAGAGAACGCCTCAGGGCGGCAGCGCCGCCTCCAATCCCAAACGCAATTATAAGAAGTGGTTGCTGACCGCCGCCGCATGTCTGGTCATCGTGGGCGCGGCGTTTCCCCTGGCGCTGCAAGGCCGCGCCGGCCGGACCGATCACGCTGCAGATGACGCCGCCCCCGCCGATACGAATGCCGACAACGACATGGTCAGCAGCTACTACGGTGGAAACCGCAGCGATGTGCCAGATGGCGCCGCGCCGTCTGATGGCACCGGCGGAGACACCGAGCAGGCACAAAAGAACAACTCCGCACACGACCAACCCTTTGACCCGATGGACAGCGCTCTGGACCATGCGGCCGCGCTGCTGGAGCAGCAGGGCTGTACGCTGGAGGTCCTGGCCCGTGCGGATGATGCGGTGCAGGTAGCCATTGCCGATGCGGACACCCATCCCTCCGGCAATACGGACCTGCTGAAAAATGCCATGGTGGCCTCCGGTTTCGCGCTGGAGGGCGACTGGTATGTGTTGGAACAGGAGGAAACGACCCCGTGAAGCTACACACCAAGCAACTGACCCTCGCGGCGCTGACCGCCGCCGCCTACGCCGTTCTCAGCTATTTCGGCTCTATTTTCGGCATCACCTACGGTCCTATTCAGTGCCGCTTTTCCGAGGCGCTGTGCGTCTTACCCTTTTTTCTGCCGGAAACGGCATGGGGCCTGGGCGTGGGCTGCCTGATCGCCAACCTGCTCAGTCCCTACGGCGTGCTGGACATCGTGGTCGGCTCCGCCGCCACACTGCTGGCCGCCCTGCTGACCGCCCGGTGCCAAAAGAAGTGGCTGGCCCCTCTGCCGCCGGTAATCGCCAACACCGTGCTGATCGGCCTGGTCCTGGCCTATGAGCAGGCGGGCACCTCCGCCGCCTTCTGGCCCACCTACGCCTTCAATGCCCTGACCGTGGGTCTGGGCGAAGCCGTGGCCTGCTATGGCCTGGGCGGCCTGCTGCTGTGGCGGCTGGACAAGAGCAATGCCTTACAGCGCTATTTGCAGAACCGATGAATGAAAAAGCCCTCCTTAGGCCAGACGGCCTTTTCGGAGGGCTTTTTGCCGCAAACGCGCTTCTTCGGACCTGAAATGCGTTCCGGGCCGGTTGCAATCTGCGGCGTCTTGTGTTACCATAACACTTACTACGATGCCCCTCGGGTGCCATTAAAGGACGTATACGTTGTATGAACGAGAGAGATAGAAAAAAACATACCGCCACCTCCCGGCTGGATACCAGTTCTCTGCCTCGGGGCCCACTGAACTGGGTGTTCTTCCCGGCGGCGCTGCTGTACCACGAGCTGCTGCTGCGGGCCTTCGACAGGCAGAGCACCTTCTTTACCGGGACGCTTGTGCTGGTGGTGCTGTTCGCACTGGGCGCAGGGCTGTTCTGGAGTCTGCTCATCAATCTGTTCCGTCACCGCCAGGCGGCTACCATCGTCTCTATCGCCGCCACCGCCCTGTGGACGGTGCTGGTGTGCGTGGAGTACTGCTGCCGCAGTTACTTCAAGTCCTACTTCGCTCTGTCCTTCATCGGCAACATGGCCAGCGATGTAGTGGGCGGTTTCGGCGACACGGTCCTGCCGGATGTCGTGCTGCCCCGCCTGCCCTTCATCCTGCTGGCCTTTGTTCCGCTGGCACTGTGCATTCTGCTGCGCCGGCGCATCGTCACCGAGCAGCGCATGGGCCGCTGGTCCCTGCTGTTCCTGCTGGTCGTATGCCTGCTGTTCGGCGGCATCGGCAGCGGCCTGGCCCGCTGGGGCACCTATCACGACGCCTACACCTACAACTTCACCACCGATACCGGTGTGACCCACTTCGGGCTCAACGCCAGTGTCCGTCTGGAGATCACCTACGCCATTTTCGGGCACCCCAGCCCCCGGCTGCCGGACACAGACACGAAGACAGATGTGCCGGATGACACCCCTGTTGTCACAACGCCGGTGGTCTACGGCGAAAATACCATGAACATCGATTTTGCCGCCCTGGCAGAGAACGCCTCCAGCAGCGCCGTGGCCCGTATGTCCGACTACTTCGGCTCGCTGACGCCCTCCAAGCAGAACGCGTACACCGGTATGTTCCAGGGCAAGAACCTCATTCTTTTCACCGCCGAGTCCTTCTCCCCCTGGTTCATCAGCGAGGAGCTGACGCCTACCCTCTACCGTCTGACCCACGAGGGCTTCGTGTTCGACAATTTCTATCAGCCCGGCTGGGGCCAATCTACCACCGGCGGCGAGTACGCGGTGATGACCGGTCTGCTCCCCACGTGGGTCAACGGCAATGTCAGCTTCTACGCCACAGCCAACAACAGTATGCCCTTTGCCCTGGGCAATCAGTTCCGGGCTCTGGGCTACACCACCGCCGCCTACCACAACAATATCTACAACTACTACCGCCGGGACAAAACCCATCCCAACCTTGGTTACGACTATCAGGGTCAGGGCAACGGTCTGCAGCTGACCGAGGACGGCAGCTGGCCCTACTCCGATCTGGAGATGATCCAGAACACCATCACGCAGTATATTGACACCTATGTACAGAACGGCACACCCTTCCATACCTACTACATGACCGTCAGCGGCCACGGCGGCTACGGATGGGGCCACGCCATGGCCGCCAAAAACCGTGCCAAGGCTCAGGCCGCCTATCCCAACGCCTCCACCCAGGTCCAAGCCTATGTGGCCGCCAACCTGGAGCTGGAGAACGCACTGACCTACCTGGTAAACGCGCTGGAGCAGGCCGGTATCGCCGACGACACCGTCATCTGCCTGGCCGCCGACCACTACCCCTACCTGCTGTCAGAGACAGACACGGACTATTATAACGAGCTGCGGGGCTTTACAGACTCGGAGCGTGACACCTCCCGCTACCGCAATGCGCTGATCCTCTGGTGCGGCGGCATGGAGGAAGCTGTTACCGTATCTGAGCCGTGCAGCGCCGTGGACATCGTGCCCACGCTGAGCAATCTGTTCGGACTGGAATATGACTCCCGTCTGCTGTCCGGCCGGGACGTGCTGGATCAGGACTACGACCCCGCCGATGCCTACGGCAGTATCCCGCTGGTGATCTTGCCCACTGCTGCCGGCAACAGCTGGGCCACCGCCGCCGGCGTGTATGAGTCCTCTACCCGCACCTTCACCGCCAACCCCGGCGTCACGGTGCCGGAGGGCTATGTCAGCACCATCAACGACCGTGTATCCCTGCAATACTACTACGCGGAGCTGCTGGTGACCTATGACTATTACGCCATTGCCTTGGGAGACCGTGCCCCCAACGCGCCGCAGCTCCCCACCCCCACCCCGGCGGAGGATATGACGCCGGAGGAAACACTGGAGCAGTCGGACTACATAGAGCCGGAGACATAAGCAGCGAGCGCCGTCCTGTCTGACGGCGCTCGTTTTCCTATGTGCTCAGCGGCTGCCCGCGCCGCCCACCGTTGTCTCCGCGCCGGATCTCGCATCTTCCTCGGATACTGGCTTCGCTGCGGCCGCCGCAGATATGGGACGTCCACCGTCCTCACCGCCAACGCCGAACAACTCATACACCATGCGGCGCAGGATATAGCGCCTGTGTTCACGCTCATGCAGTCTCATTTCCGTTGTTATACCCCCATTCCTCCGCCGCCCGGCTGGCGGTGGGCACTCTGCTGTCTGCCATTATAACACCGCATACGGTCGAAGCGCGGCGGAACACGTCTGCTGCCGCTATCTCCGCCACAACAGGCGAAAGCGCCCCATCTGGAGCGCTTTCGTTCTTTCTGTACGGCAAATCCGTCAATGCCGACCCACGCGGTCCCAGTCCGCTTCGTTTTCGTACAGCAGGCGGGTCCCCTCCAGATACTGGGAGTCCATCGGGTTACTGATAGATACCGCCGCCTTATACTTCTCCAGTGCACGGCGGGACTTTTCCGGCGGCTGCACGGTACCGGCGCCGGCAATACACCCGCCGGGGCAGGCCATGCCCTCCAGCAGGTAGCCGTCATACTTGCCCGTCCGGGCGATACGCAGCATCTTCCGGCATTCGTTCAGCCCCTCCGCGGCGGCGGTCTTGACCTCCACCTCCGGGTGCAGGCGGTGGATCACCTCCTCCACCGCCTTGGCCACGCCGCCGCCGGCGGCAAAGCCTACGCCGGGGGCACTGGCCTCGTAGTGGGAGGGCAGATCGGGGATCTGGCTGAAATCGATTCCCTTGGCCTCGAACATTCCCCTCAGCTCCTCGAAGGTGATGACAAAATCCACATCACTGCGGACACTGCGGCGGCTGGCCTCCAACTTTTTGGCGGCGCAGGGACCAATAAAGACGACGCGGCACCCAGGCCGGCGGCGCTTCTGCAGCCGCGCCGTCAGCACCATAGGCGTCATGGTCATGGAGATATATGGTGCAAAGCCGGGAAACTCCTTTTTGGCCATCACAGACCATGCCGGACAACAGGAGGTCGCCATAAACGGCTGCTTCTCCGGCACCATACGCAAAAACTCCTCGGCCTCCTCCACCGCGCACAGATCGGCGCCCACGGCCACCTCCTCCAACGCGGCAAAGCCCAGCTGCTGCATGGCGGCCTTGATCTGCCCCGGCGTTACATTGTCTCCGAACTGGCCCCAGAATGCCGGTGCGATCACCGCCACCACCTCGTCGCCCCGACGGATGGCGTGGATCAGCTGGAACAGCTGGCCCTTATCCACGATCGCGCCGAAGGGGCAATTCACCAGACACATACCGCAGCTGACGCACTTGTCATAGTCGATCTTGGCGTGGCCGTACTCATCCTGACCAATGGCATTCATGCCGCAGGCCTCCTGGCAGGGCCGGGTAAACTTGATGATGGCGTGGTAGGAACAGGCATCCCGGCATTTGCCACACTTGATGCACTTATCCTGGTCGATATGCGCCTGTCCGCGTTCGATAGCAATGGCCCCTTTATGGCAGGCATTCTGGCAATGGCGGGCCAGACAGCCCTGGCAGGCATTCGTGACCTCATAGTGAGTAGGCGTGCAGCCGTTACAGGCGTATTTTATGATGTTCACCAGTGGAGGATCGTAGTACTTCTCCGCGATGGCACTCTCCTCCACCCCGTCGCTGAGCAGGCTGTGCTCCGCCACCGGCCGCAGGGGCAGGCCCATAGCCAGCCGTATGCGCTCGCCTACGATAGCCCGTTCCAGAAAGATGGACTCCCGTTGGTTGCCCACCTCACCGGGAACGATCTTGTAGGGCAGCTTTTCCATGCGGCGGTAGTCTCCGCCCTCATAGGCCAGCCGCGCCACTTCGGCAAACACTTGCTTACGCATATCCGCGATGGAGCATTTAAAGTTTCTCATAGGTACGCTTTTCCTCCGAAACCCCCAGTCTTTTGTTACTATTATAACAAATTCATTATAGAAAACAATGTGCAGTTGCGAGAATTTCTATCGCCGCGCGAATGTTTCCTCATGCAACCTGCACAGCCTTCCTCCACAGCCGTTAAGGCGTTGTTAAGATGCCTTTTATCTCCGGTCCCGCAGGGCCTCTTCCAGCTTGTGCAGCGCCTTTTTCTCAATGCGGGATACATAGCTGCGGCTGATACCGTAATGGAGCGCCACCTGCCGCTGTGTCTGGGGCAAATGGCCGTCCAGGCCGTAGCGCCGCCGCAGAACATCCGCCTCCCGAGGGGTCAGCTCCCGGGCCAGCAGCTGATGCAGCAGACGGCGGTCCTCCTTGCTTTGCAGTTCCTCCAGCATGGTGTCCTCTTCTCCCACCACATCGCCCAAATACAATGCGTCACCCTCCGGCCCCGTGTCCAGCGCCTCATTCAGCGACACTTCGCCCTGCAATTTTTTCTGTCCCCGGAAGTACATTAGTATCTCATTTTCTATACAACGAGCGGCGTAGGTGGCCAGCTTGATTCCCTTGTCAGGGCGGAAGGTATTGATCGCCTTGATAAGCCCGATCGTTCCGATGGAGATCAGGTCCTCTTGGTCAGTGGACTGCGTGTAATACTTCTTGATGATGTGGGCCACCAGGCGCAGATTGTGCTCCACCAGTATATTCCGGGCCTCCAAATCTCCGGCGGCACAGCGCTCCAGGCACTCCCTCTCCCGGGCAGCGGACAGGGGCTTGGGGAATGACCCGGCGCTACCGGTCAGGTGCAGGGACAAAAACAGGCTGTTGCACAGCAGCAACAGTGCAGCAGACAGCATACGCATCGCTCCTTTCACAACACCCTATGCCCTATGGGAATGTCCCTATACAAAAAGAACACGGACGGCAGCGTCGTCCGTGTTACAGTTCCTCCTCCGGAAGGACCTCACCCTCCTCTCCATTGCCGAAGGCAATGGCCGTCCTGCCGTATTTTTGGCGGATAGCGTCCACGGCCTCCTCCAGCTGCTCCTGCCGCTGACCGCAGGCCTGAGCGGTACTGTCCAGCAGATCCAACTGTTGGAAAGTGCTGCACGTCTCGGTGACGTACAGCGCCGTTACGGTCATGGAGCGAAGGCGGGCAGGCGACTTCCACAGCTGCCGGGCCAGGTCCGCAGCCGCACGGTAAATATCCCGGACCAGATGGGTAGGCGCGTCCAGGCGGGTCTGGCGGCTGAATGTTTTGAACGATACGTCTTTCAGCGTCACGCTGACGCCGCCGGCATACAGGCCGTGGCGGCGCAGGCGGGCGGCCACACTGTCGCACAGAGGCATCAAGCCGGCGCAGATCTGTTCCCAGCGCACCAGGTCATCGGGGAAGGTAGTGCCGTTGCCCACGGACTTGACCGGATCGGCGGCGTGGCGGGGCTTGACGGGACTTTTGTCAAGACCGTTGGCGTATTCCCACAGCTGGCGGCCCATCTTTCCCAGCAGCTGCTCGGGCATGGCGGGATCGCAGGCGGCCAGCTGACCGATGGTTTCTATACCGTATTTTTTCAGAGTCTGGGTGGCGGCGCGGCCGGCGTACAACAGGTTGCCCAGCGGCTGCGGCCAAACGATATTTTGCCACCCGTCTATCGGAATGACCGTTGTAGCGTCCGGTTTTTTCATATCGCTGCCCAGCTTGGCAAACACTTTATTGAACGAAACTCCCACAGAAATCGTTAATCCGGTCTCATTTTTGACTGTTTTTCGAATTTTATTGGCCAGTTTTTCCGCGTCGCCGCCGAAGAGGTGGAGGCTGCCGGTGACATCCAGCCAGCTCTCGTCGATCCCAAAGGGCTCGATCAGGTCGGTGAAGCGCTCATAGATGTCGTTGACGCGGACGGACCACATTTTGTACAGGTCGTGATGGGGCGGCAGAAGCACGAGGCCGGGGCACTTCTTTTTGGCCTGCCAGACCGTCTCAGCCGTTTGTATTCCGTACTTTTTGGCGGGTTCGTTCTTGGCCAGAATGATGCCGTGGCGGGTCTTCGGATTGCCGCAGACGGCCACCGGGACCTCCCACAAAGCGGGCTTGTCCAGCAGCTCCACAGAGGCGTAAAAGCTGTTCAGATCACAGTGCAGTATGATGCGCTCTCCCATGCTTTTCACCTCCCGGCACAGCAAATTTCTTTGGCAGTATATGATACAATGTCTGTACCTTTTCTATATTTTCTTTATACTTTTTATGTGCTCCTCACGGACTTTTCATGCACCTTTTATGCGCTGTTGGGTCAGGTTCTCTTTCCCTTCCTTCCAGCCTCCCTTTTCGGGGCCAAAAACGAAGGATCGGACGATCATCTTCATGTGCGCCCCCTGCACAGGGGGCGCACACAGGTGGCTGTTCAATAGCCGATCCGACGGTCCACCAGACGCAGGGGCTTCTCACCCCGACCGTAGCGCTCCAGGTCCTCACAGAAAAGCTGCACGTTTCGATCGCGGGTGTAGCCCAGGCTCATCTGACCGGAGATGTGGGGGGTGATGAGCAGGTTCTTCGCCGTCCAGGCCGGGTCGCCGGCGGGGATAGGCTCCTGCTCAAACACATCCAGAGCCGCGCCGGCAAGACGGTCGTGGTTCAAGGCGTCCAGAAGGGCGGCCTGGTCGATGGCGCTGCCGCGGCCCACGTTGACCACATAGGCGGTCTTCGGCAGCAGGGCGAGGCGCGCCGCGGAGAGAAGCCCCTTCGTCTCACCGGTGGCGGGCAGGGCCAGGGCCAGGATATCCGTATCCGGCAGGAGGGCGTCCAGCTCGTCGTTGGTATGGATCTCGTCAAAGGCGGGGTCGGCGGCCTTTTTGGTGCGGCGGACACCGCGGACAGCGGCGGCACCCATGGCCTTGGCGCGGCGGGCGAACTCGGTGCCGATATCGCCGGTGCCCACGATGGTGATGGTGCTGCCCATAATGGAGCGCATGGGAAGCACCCGGCCCCAGCGGCCGGCGGCCTGGTCGGCGCAGTAGGCCGGGGCGTGGCGCAGGAGCATCAGCGTGACCATGACCATGTGCTCGGCGATGGTGACACCGTAGGCGCCGGAGGAGTTGGACAGCATGACCTCGGGAGAGGGATACAGGCTGTCGTCCAGATAAGCGTCCACGCCGGCAAAGCTGCCGCAGAACCACTTGAGGTTCACGAAGTCCTTTAATTCACCGGGCTTGGGCATACCGTAGATGACCTCATAGTCACCCCGCTTGTCCGCGGGGACGGCGGCGGGGGCCGCGTAGTAGTCCACGGTGAAGCCGGCGCGGGCCGCTGTCTCGTCGATGAGCCGGCGGTGCTTGGGCTCGGTGAAGCTGTCGTAGATGGCGATCTTTCTCATGTTGTATATACCTCCAGGAGTTTTTCCGCGCAGCGCATTCCGTCGGCGGCAGCGGAGAGGATGCCGCCGGCATAGCCGGCCCCCTCGCCGCAGGGGAATATGCCGCGTATATTGGCTTCATAGTGCGCGTCACGCACCAGGCGCACCGGGGAGGACGAGCGCGTCTCCACGCCGGTGAGCAGGGCGTCCGGGTCATCGTAGCCCCGGAGCTGACGGCCCAGGACCGGCAGGGCCAGGGCCAGCGTCTCGCTGATAAAATCCGGCAGGCAGCGGCGCAGGTCGGTATAGACCACGCCGGGGCGGTAGCTGGGGCGCACGGTCCCCGGTCCGGCGGAGGGACGGCCCGCCAGAAAGTCCGCCACCCGCTGGCAGGGGGCGGCAAAGCCGCCGGTGAGGGCGTAGGCCGCCGTCTCCAGCTGCCGCTGGAGGGCAATTCCTGCAAGGGGATGGTCCGAGGGGAAATCTGCCGGCGTGACATTCACCAGCAGCGCGCCGTTGATGTTCTCCCCATCACGGGCATAGACGCTCATGCCGTTGGTTACGGTGCGCCCCGGCTCGGAGGCGGCGGCCACCACCTGGCCGCCGGGGCAGACGCAGAAGCTGAAGGCGCTGCGGCCGGTGGGCAGGTGGCAGGACAGCTTGTAGGTGCTGGGGGGCAGGGCCGGGTGGCCCGCCAGAGAACGGTACTGGGCGGCATCGATGGCCGACTGGCGGTGTTCGATACGGACGCCCATGGCGAAGGGCTTGGGCTCCATGGCAAGCCCCGCCTGATACAGCCTTTCAAAGGTGTCACGGGCGCTGTGACCCAGAGCCAGGACCACATGGCGGGCGGGCAGGTCATAGGTCTGCCCGTCCCGGCGGACGGTGACGGCGCTGACCGCGCCGTCCTGTATCCGTATATGCTCCAGCCGGGCGTTGAAGCAGATGTCTGCCCCGGCCGCCTCCAGCTCCTGCCGCAGGGCCTGCAGGGCGATGTGGAGCTTGTCGGTGCCCACGTGGGGCTTGGCGTCGGTCAAAATGGTATCCGGTGCGCCGCAGCGGACCAGCGTCTCCAGAATGAAGCGGTGGCGCAGGTCCTTCGTGCCGGTGTTCAGCTTGCCGTCGGAAAAGGCGCCGGCGCCGCCCTCGCCGAACTGGACATTGCTGTCCGGGTCCAGCGGGCCGCCGGACCAGAAACGCTCAACGTCCGCCTGACGGTGTTCTACCGGCCGGCCGCGCTCCAATAGAATAGGGCGTGCGCCGCAGCGGGCCAGCACCAGGGCGGCGAACAGGCCCGCCGGTCCCGCGCCCACCACGATGGGGCGGACCGCCGGGGCCGTCACCGGCGGCGGCAGGAAGTACACTTCCTGTTTATAAACAGATACGCGCTTATCGCGGCAGCGGCGCAGGACCTGGGCCTCGTTTTTTACAGAGACGGACACCGTGTAGACAAGGGTCAGGTCCTCGCGGGCGTCAATGGCCTTCCGCAGAACGGTGCAGGCGGTGATATCCGCCGGAGCCACGCGGAGCAGCTTGGCGCACCGGGCGCGCAGGAGCGTCTCCTGCTGGCCGGGGTGCAGGCGCAGTTGGTCGATACGGAGCATGGGTGCGTCTCCTTTTTATAGGATCTGGTGGGGGTTCGCCGCCGCGGCGGCGAGTTGGCTTTCCCCTGGCGGGGAGGCGGCCTCCGGCGGCCACATTTCTTTCTGCGAAGAAAGAAATGTGGGA
>ERZ1673700.847-NODE-847-length-35225-cov-12.241484_pt1 | contig 35225 bp, 34 predicted proteins | sample MGYA00580230_ERZ1673700 | MGnify/ENA primary metagenome ERZ1673700 (study PRJEB41218, sample SAMN15661782) | gut metagenome | host: Homo sapiens | place: Canada: London | collected 2015-08-20/2019-03-30 | study: EMG produced TPA metagenomics assembly of...
AATTTCTATTGCAAATATTAAGTCGAACCTTCGGCTTTTTATTCATAAAAAAAATTCTTATTAAAAGGAGGGTCAATTATGACTCAAAAAAACAAAATATTTTCAATTACATTATTATTATTAATTTTAGGTTCGGTAGCTTGTAGAAAAAGCGGAGGCGGAGGACCAACGCAAACCGACCCTATAAAAAGTCTAACGGGTAATTTGCTAATCGTATCCACTGATGGAAAAACAAATTTAAACTCGCTTCCTTTAAGTTTTGTTGGAGCAAGCGCTACAGTAACGGAAGTTACAGAAGAACAACAAAAATTAAATTTAGACCCAACTAATTTTATCATTGCAGACGGCACTTTAAAGTTGACAAATATTGATTTGTCCAAAACAACAGAAGCCGCAGTATCGAATAAGGTTACTTTAACTTTTAGTTTATCTGGAGAAAATCTTTCAAGATATACTGACACTGCAGAGATTTTTGTTGGTAAATACTCAAATATCTACACTAATACATTTGACACATTTACTAATTTAAATGAAATACAAGGGGACGATTTTACAACATCGACAACTCATAGATATATTACTTTTAAATTTAATGACGAAGCAAAAACTTTCTTTAAAGATAACACTTTCAATATAACTAATAATAATACTACTGGAGGCGATGATGCTAATGAATTAAATGTTAAAGAGATGGAAAGTTTATTAAAAGATAGGCTACAAAAGAATACAATTTTTACGACTTATTTTAATGATGTAAAAGTTAGCTTTGTATCAACAAACGAAACAAGTGAGTTTATTGCCACATTCAAAGTTGATTTAACTCCGAAGTCTGCTCTTTTTGAGACGCCTTATACGAGTTATAACTTTATTTTTAACGCCCAAAAAGGAAAATGGGTGCAGTAGATAATAAATTCCTCAATTAAATAAATTTTGTTAAACTCCTCATTGTAAGTAGTTTTTGCTTGCAGTGAGGGTTTGATAAAGTAGTTTATAAAAGTTGAGGGTTTAAGTTGCGATTTTTAGGTTGCGGTTAGAAAATTCTTTTTTTATATTATTGAAGAGGCTTGTCTAAAATGGGCGAGCTTCTTTTTTTGTTGTTTGTTAGTTTGAGATTTTAGAGCTTGTTTATTTCTTATATTCTCAAGCCTGTAATTTCTCTTATAAGGTTAATGTCCATGTTTTTAGTTTTCATTGATTTTTCCATTGAGATTGCTTTATTTTTTACCTTCTTTTATACTTTCAAGTTTACCTTTTTCTATTCATATTCTTATTTATTTTTATCGTTCTATTACTAATTCATTTTTATGTAAGTATTAATTCCATTTCTTTTTTTATATTTCTTCAAAAACATTATTTCCTTATAATATTTAATTTGGCATATTCTTACACTTTAAAAATTTTATCAAACTAATGAAAATATTACAATAGAATATTTTATTTTGTAAAAATTATTGTAATACTTGAAATAATATTTTTTAATTTGGTATTAATAGAATAGACAACATATTTTTGATTAATTATTCATTAAATATATTAATTTTATCTATAAAAATACCGTAAATGAATATAGTGTATTTAAGATAATTAACTAACAATAATATATTTTAAACTTGCTATTTAACATAATTCAGTATAAAATATAAATAACTAAAAAGGGGTTTTTATGTCATTTGTTCATTTACATGTTCATACGCAATATTCAATACTTGACGGAGCGTCTCGTATAAAATCGTTATATTCAAAAAGAGATAAAAAGAAAATGCTTATTCCAGGTTTAATAGACAGGGCTAAAGAATTGAATATGCCAGCAATAGCAATAACCGACCATGGGAATATGTTTGGCGTTATGGAATTCTTTTCAGAGGCGAAAGATAAAGGCATAATTCCAATTATAGGCTGCGAATTATATGTAGCTCCAAAAACTAGATTCGATAAAAAAGTTGAAGGTTCTGAAGAAAAGAGCGCTATGCATTTAATTGCTCTTGCTAAAGATAAAGAAGGATACGATAATTTATGCAAATTGGTAACGCATGGATATACCGAAGGATTTTATTATAGACCGAGAGTAGACCATCAATTAATTGAAAAATATCATAAAGGTTTAATATGTTTAAGCGCCTGTATGGGAGGTGAAATTCCTATAGCAATAAGAAAGGGAGATAATAAACAAGCTTCTCAATTAGCCGAATATTATAAATCTATATTTGGAGAAGATTTTTATTTAGAACTTCAAGACCATGGAATTCCCGAAGAAAAACATATTAACAGCGAATTATATAAATTGGCAAAAAATCATAATATAGAAATGGTTATTACAAACGATGTCCATTATGTATTAAAAGAGGATGCAAAGGCTCATGAAATACTTCTTGCTATACAGACAAACGGAAAATTAAGCGATGCAAGAAGATATAAATTCCCAAGCAATGATTTTCATTTAAAAAGCGAAGAAGAGATGATGAAATCTTTCGCTAAACTTCCTAAAGCTTTTGAGAATACGGTTAAAATCGCAGAGCAGTGCAAAGATTTAAATATAATGACTAAAAATTATTATATGCCGTCTTATGATATTCCAAAAGGCGAGACGGAAACTACGGTTTTAAAAAAGTTATGCCTTGAAGGACTTAATAAATATTATAATAACGAAATTCCAAAAGAAGCTTTAGAAAGACTTGAGATGGAATTAGCCGTAATATCAAAAATGGGTTTTGAAGGCTATTTTCTTATAGTTCAAGACTTTATAAATTATGCAAGAAATAACGATATAGCAGTAGGACCTGGAAGAGGAAGCGCCGCTGGTTCTATAGTAGCTTTTTCTATCGGAATTACGAAAGTTAATCCTTTAGATTATGATTTGCTTTTTGAAAGATTTTTAAATCCTGAAAGAAAGAGTATGCCCGATATAGATGTAGACTTTCAAGACGATAAAAGAGATTTAGTAATAGAATATGTTAAAGAAAAATACGGAAACGATAATGTCGCTCAAATAGCCACTTTTGGAACTTTAGGCGGGCGTTCTGTTATAAGAGATGTTTGCAGAGTAATGGGATTTGAATTAAGTTTATCCGACAAACTTGCAAAAAATATACCAAATAATATTAGGCTTGCCGATGTATATGACGACCCCGAATGCGCAGATTTTAGAAGAGAGATAGATTCTAATAGAGAATTAAAAAATATGTATGATATAGCCGTTAGATTGGACGGTTTAATTAGAAATGTCGGACTTCATGCGGCAGGAGTTATTATTTCGAGTAAAGCAATTATGGATTGCGTTCCGATTTATCAGGATTCTAAAACTAAAACGAGAGCTTGCCAATATGAAATGAATTATGTTGAAAATGCGGGACTCATTAAAATGGACTTTTTGGGAATTAAAAATTTAAGACTCATAAAAGACGCCGTAGCGGATATAAAAAATAGATACGGAATAGAAATAGATATTGATAAAATTCCTTTTGACGACCAGGAGGTTTATAAAATATTTAGAAAAGCCGACACGGCGGGAATATTTCAGTTTGAAAGTTCGGGTATGAGGCATATGCTTTTAAATATTAAACCTACGGAATTTGCAGATTTGGTTTCAAGCGTGGCTTTATTTCGTCCTGGTCCTTTAAATTCGGGAATGGATAAAGATTATGCCGACAGAAAAAATAAAAGAAAAAATATAGTTTATAAACATCCCGATTTGAAACCTATACTTCAAGAAAGTCAGGGAGTTCTTATATATCAAGAGCAGATTATGGCTATAAGCAGAGTTATAGGCGGATTTACGGCTGCGGAAGCGGATGATTTAAGAAAGGCTATGGGTAAAAAAATAGTAGAAAAAATGAATTCTATGGAAACGAAATTTATAGAAGGCGGACTTAAAAAAGGATACGATAAAGAATTATTAAAATATTTATTCGATACTATGAAAGGTTTTGCAGAATACGGTTTTAATAAATCGCACTCTGTATGTTACGCTTTAGTCGCGTATCAAGAAGCTTATATTAAAGCGCATTATCCTATGGAATATTATGTAGCGCTACTTAACACTACAATAGAAGATGTTGAAAAAATCTCTTCATATTTAAATGAAATTAAACAAAAAAACATAGGAATAATCACAGCTTCAATATCCGAAAGCAAAGCTTTATTTTCTCAAAAAGACGGAAAGATAGTTTACGGTTTGCATGCGGTTAAAGGAGTCGGTTATCAAGCGGCTTTAGCTATAGAAGAAGAGAGAGAGAAAAACGGAGAATATAAATCATTAGAGGATTTTGCTAAAAGAGTAGATGTTCGTTTGGTTAATAGAAGAGTCTATGAAACATTAATTAAATGTGGAGCTTTTTCAGAGTTTGGACATACGGAAAATTCTCTATTATCATCTTTAGATTCTATAATGGGATACGCTTCAAATTATCAAAGAGATACTTTAGCGGGACAAACTATGCTTTTTGATTCCGTTTCTTCAGAAGATACGGGAATCGCTTCTCTTACTATTGAAAATATGCTTGAATATTCAAATAGCATACTTATGGAAAATGAAAAAGAGGTTTTAGGATTTTCTTTAAGATATCATCCTTTTACAAGATATATAAATAGAATAGATTATAAATATTTTAATAATCTTTTGGAATTAGACAAATTAAAAGATAGATACGAATTTTCAATTCCCGCCGTTATAATAAAAGTTGGAGAATATATGACTAAAAAAAATACGCCTATGCTTACTTTAAATGTAATAGATTTATTTACAGAATCTGTTTTCTATATTACCGATAAAAATCAAATAGACAAATATAGAGATATTTTAAATGAAGAGATGGCAATATTAATTAAAGGCAGAAGAGAAAAAAGCAGATTCAACGATAGAATATATAATAATATAATAGAAATAAAAGAACTTGATTCTTATTTAGAAAATAAAAATCTAAAAGAAGTTAAAAGAACCGTAAAAACAAACGATTTTGAAAATATAGCTAAAACAAAATCAATTAAAGTTGAAAATAAAGATTCTGAAAATCATTTTAAGAATAAAGAGATAAAAACAAAAGAAGCGAATAATAATTTTATCAAAAATTCCAATTCTGATAAAAAACAATTATCTCTTTATATGAATAAAAATATTTTTGACGATATGGATTTATTATGTCTTCAAAATGCAATTTCAAGCAATCCTGGAGATTATACGATTTTCTTAAAATTAAAATCCGAAAGCGGAATGGAAATATTTAAAATAGGCGAAAATTATAAAGTCGAGCCAAATGCAAGATTTTTTAACGAAGCTAAAAGTTCTTTAAGGTCTTTAATAGAAATAGAATACGCTTAATTTTTAAATATTGAATAAGCGTAGCCGATTATAGCGGAAGTTGCAGACACATTTAAAGAATCAAAATCGCTTAAAGAATTTATAACAATACTTCCGTCAGAATTTTTCTTTATTGTTTCTCTAACGCCTTTATGTTCGTTTCCTAATATAATTGCGGTTGGCAAATCGAATTTAAAGTTTTCTAAATGTATATCTCCTTTTTCGCTTGCATAATATATCCAAAAACCTTTATCTTTCATTTTATCCAAAATTCTATTTAAATTTGTTTCTATGCAAATAGGCAAATGATAAGCCGCACCTTGAGATACTTCATAAACTTTTTCATTTATTTTAGCCGAATTGTCTTTAGGAATTATTATTCCATCCAAATTGAAAAAATAAGCGTTTCTTATTATAGCGCCTAAATTATGAACATCGGTTATAGAATCTAATATAAATATCAACGGATTATTTTTTTTATTCAAAGCGTTGTCTAAAAAATAATCTATTCCGATTTCTGCATTTTCTTCAATATCTGCTGCGATAGAATAAACTTTTCCGATTATAGATTCCATTTCCTTTTTATCTACGGTTTTTATTTTAATTTTTTTTCTTTCCGCTATTTTTATTATTTCTTTTTCTCTTTTAGATAAAGGAGATTTTATATACAAAATTTTTACCAAATCTTTTGTAATCGCTTCCGTTATTGCATTTTTTGAAGTTATAAACATATTTTCTCTTTTTATTAAAAATAAGATTATGATAAATTATAACAAGAATTAATTTTTTTGATATAGTTTTTCTATTTCTTCTTCATATTTTTGCATAATATTAAATCTTTTCATTTTTAATGATTGAGTTAAAAGTCCGTTTTCAATACTAAACTCTTTATCGGTTATAATTATTTTTGAAATTATTTCATAAGGTCTAAATCCGTTTTTAGAATTAATCAATCTTTTTAAATCCGATTTTATTAATTTATTTACTTCAGTAGAATTGCATAAATCATTAGAATTATCATAATTAATTTTATGTTTTTCAAAATATTCTTTTATGTTTTCCGAATTAATTACTATTATAGCTCCCGTTGAAGATTTATCTTGTCCTATAAGCATAATTTGAGATATATATTTTGATTCCATAGCTTTATTTTCTATAGGTTGCGGCTCTACATTCTCTCCCGTTAAAAGAACAATAGTCTCTTTTGCTCTTCCCGTTAAAACAATTTCGCCTTCTTTAGTATAAGTTCCTAAATCTCCCGAATCAAAAAAATCGTCTTTCTTTACCGTTTCGGTTAATTCTTTATCTTTATAATATTCTTTAAATACATTAGGACCTTTTATATAGCAAACTCCCATAACTCCGTCTTTACAAACTTTGCCTTTTTTATCTCTTATCTCTATTGTTACTTCAGGTATCGGAGTTCCGCAAGTTCCTCTATAATTTTTATAAGGCGACCTTAAAGTGACAACGGGCGCAGTTTCGGTTATTCCCCAACCTACGACTAAATTAATTCCCGCGGCTTCTACAAAATCCTCAATATACATTGGCAAAGCTCCGCCTCCAGATATAGTTAACCTTAATCTTCCTCCCGTTAATTCTATAATTTTTTTATAAATTATTTTTTGAGCCAATTTATGAAAAATATAATCGAATATTCCTATTTGATAATATTTTATTTTCTCTTCTTTTGTTTCATCTCCTATTATATAAATTAAATTATTTTGATATCTCAAATTTCTTATATATCTTATAGAGCCTTTTATTAAAGTTTTAGCGAATACTCTTGAGACAAAACCTTTTCTGTCAATATTTTTCATTACTGTATTATATATATTAATCCAAATCGCAGGAACGGAAATAAATATATCGGGCTTTTCTTCCGTAAAATCTATTTTTAAATCTCTTTTATTTGTTATCGCAGTAAAACATCCCGTTATCGCTGTTACATAAGATATTGTTCTTTCGTATATATGCCAAATCGGAAGTATGCTTAAAAGTTTATCTCCGCTTTTTAATCTTATTATATCGGGCAAAACTCTAACATTATGCAATATATTTCCATGCGTCAAAACCACTCCTTTTGGCTTTCCTGTAGTTCCCGAAGTATATATAATCGTTGCAATATTTTCGTTATTTAATTTTTTAGACTTATTTATTGCAAAATCTTCTTTTCCATTTAAACCTTCTTTTCCTAATTCTAAAAATTTATCGAAAGAATATATATTTTTATCGGGATTATGCATTGAATTGTCTAAAAAAACTATTAAAGATAAATCATTATGATGTTTTTTTATTTTCTCAAAAACATATTTATTTTCAACCAATACCGCTTTTGATTCGCTATGTTCTATAATATAATTTAATTCTTCCGAAGTGGAATCGTCTCCTCTCGGAACATCGACAGAACCTAAAGATAAAAGCGCCATATCGCATATAAACCATTCGATTCTATTTTCAGAAAATATTGCCACATTTTTTGAAGCAAATCCTTTAATTTCAAAAGCTTTCGCAATAGCGTTTATTTTATCATACAATTCTTTATATGTAATTGTAATTTTATCTCCGTTATTATCTCTATATCTATAAGCTGGACTTTGAGGCATTTTTATTGCCGTTTCAAAATAAGCGCTTGGTATTGAAGTATATTCTAACATAAATACATATCCTTAAATAATAAATAGTCATAATTAATATAGTTAATTATAACTATAAATTGTAAATATTACAAGCTGTTTTTTATGTATTCTAATAAATTTTCCGTATATTTAGATTGCGTAAAGTTATTAAGTATTTTTTTTGAGGATTCTATTAATTCTTTTTTTATATTATTATTTTTATAAACTTTAAGCATTGCATTTGTAAGAGAATCAATATCTTTCATATTGCAAGAAATCGCATAATTTTTAGCGACTTCATAGACGCCCGAAAGATTAGATATTATTGAAATGCAAGAAGAATAAAGCGCCTCTATTACGGTTAAACCAAAAGGTTCGTTTATAGCTGGCATAATTAGAGCGTAACTTTTATTTAATAAGTCTTTTTTTTCTTCTTCGGAAACATAACCTTTGAATATTATATTTTTTTCTATTCCAATTTTTTTTGAGAGATTTTTTAGTTTTTTTTCATGTCTGCCTTTGCCTGCGATTATAAATTTTAAATCTTTATCGTTTATTTTTTCAATTAATTTTTTGAAAGATATTATTGCATTTTCCAAATTTTTAGGTTTTTCTATTCTTCCAATATAAATAAAATGTTCGGACAAATTTATAGGCATTATATTATTTTGAGTAATACAAGGATAGATAACTTTTGCATCCCTATTATAAACTCTTTTAATTGTATTTTTTGTTCTTTCGCTATTTGCGATTATATAATCTATTTTTTCAACGCCTAGTTTATCCAACCGCATCGTCCATCTTGCGATAATATCCCAAGTCTTTTGAAGTTTCTTATAACTTTTATCATCGCTTCCATAAAGTCGAACGCTCGGCTCATGACAATACCAAAAACTTTTAGGCAATTTATTATTATTTTTTTTAGCTTCATTATAGGCAAGTCCATAAAAAATAGTCGCGGGAAAATTATGAATAAGAATTGCATCGTAATTTATTAAATTATTCGCCAAATATTTTGCAGTTTTATTAAAAATAAGCGGATTTAAATATATATCCGTTTTGAATTGTTTTATAAAATCAGGGGCGTTATCTTTTAATTTGTAAGTATAAATATCTGTTTCAATATTAAGATTATGTAAACTTTGAGCGGTTGAAAGAATAACATTTTCAGCTCCTCCGTTATAACCGAAAGTTGGATGCAATATGGCAATTTTTTTTATATTCATAAATTTTATGATAATATATTTTATAAAACTTACAAGTATTATTATTTATATTTTAAAATTTTTATAAAAGATATTAATCTTTTAAGATTTGTAAACCTTGTGGTATTTAATATTATATAAATTATTTTTGAGTTTCTTTTATATAATTTTTTATTATACATACGATTTAATTTTTAATGGATGAAGTTTTTTAAATATTTTATTATATTTTCAAATGGGATTAATTTAATTCTTAAAAGCTACAGCCACTAAATGCCACTTATCCACAGTTTTTATATCTATATCAACAAACCTATTCCTACTTAAATAAAAATAGATAATCTCTTTATTATAACCAGATTTATGAACATCCCAATATCTCGTTTTTATATCTTTATTATCAATATCGCATTCTCTTTGCCAACCATATAATCCAGCAACTCCATGCGAAAAATTCGACCATTTATTATTAAAATTTTCTTCGTCAAATATTGCATTTTTAAACTGCTCTATATGAAAATCTAAATCGGGACAAATTATATGCAATTTTCCGCCTATTTTTAATGCTTTATACCAATCTTTTAAGGTTTCATTAAATTCCGTATAAGTCAAATGTTCAACCATATGCCTTGAATATATTTCATTAACATTTTTGCAATATTTAGATAATTCCCAAGCCTTGCAAATAATTTTAGCGGTTTTTGTCTTTCTGACATCGCAACCAACATAACCATCTTTATAATCATCTCCACAACCCATATAAATTTTATCAATAACTTTTTTAGTCTTAAAAAACATAATTACTCCTTAACAACTTTCAGAATATAAACCATAAACTGCTCGTTATAATATTTTATAATCTTCATTTTATCCTCGCTTAAAGTTCCCGTAACCAAACAGTTTTTGTCTATAGAATATGTATCTTCTCCGTGTTGCCTAATTACTTTTAAATTATATTTTTTAAAAATACCATTAACCATTTTATTCGTATAATGTCTAAAATGAAATTTATTATTATTCTTTAAATATAAACTAATGTCTTAAATACCATCAGGCTTACAAATCTTACAAGCCTCATATCCATTTTTTATAGCTTCGTTCAAATCTACAGCTTCCTTATCTCCTCGCAAAGTTCGGCAATTTTCAAGATGATATTTTTTACCCGTTTTTGCTATATAAACAATTTTTTCAGTTTCGTTAATTTTATTTTCGTTTACAGTTTCATTAGAATTTTTAATTTCTAAATTTTCATTTGATTTATTTTTTTTGCTTTCGTTAGTCGCTTTAATTTCGTTCGTTTTGGTTTCATTTATTTTAGTTTCAGTTTTAACATCGTTCTTTTTATTTTCTTTGGGAACAATTTTAGTTTTCATTTCATTAGTTTTTATAATGTTTGTTTCTGCTTCTTCGTAAACAAAATTATCTGCGTCATCTTCAATAAATTCTATTTCAGATTTAGATTTTTCACTTTTGCTCGAAGTTTCATTTGAACATTGAATAATTAAAACTGATAGAATAATTAATAAAATAATAAATTTTTTCATAGAAAACCCCTATATTTAAGATTAATAATACAATTATATTATATTTTGATATTTACATCAAGTATTAAATTAAAGAATTCATACTTTATTTAAAGTATTTTGAGTATAAAAATATTGATTATTTTACGACTATATATTTTAGCTAAAAAATATAATTTATACATACTTATAAAAAGTTAGAATTTTAATTCTGTAATTTGATATCAAGCTAGAGAAAATATTAATCTATTTCTTAATCTTCCACTTCAAATAAGCCGATATAAACTCGTCAATATTTCCATCCATTACCGAATTCATATTTCCGCTTTCATAACCCGTCCTCAAATCTTTAACTAATTGATAAGGTTGAAAAACATAACTTCTTATTTGATTTCCCCAAGCTATATCCGTTTTCTCTCCCGCTATCTTTTGCTTTTCTTTATCCAATTTTTCTTTTTCAAGCTGATAAAGTTTTGCCTTAAGCATTTTTATAGCCATATCTTTATTATTATGCTGACTTCTTTCCGCCTGACATTGAACGACAATATTTGTGGGAATATGAGTTATTCTTATAGCCGAAGAGGTTTTATTTACATGCTGTCCTCCCGCTCCCGAAGCTCTATAAGTGTCTATTCTCAAATCCGCTTGATTTATATCGACTTCAATATCTTCATCTATATCGGGCATAACGCTAACGGCTACAAATGAAGTATGTCTTTTAGCGTTGGCGTCAAAAGGCGATATTCTAACAAGTCTATGAACTCCTATTTCAGAACGCAAATATCCGTAAGCATATAAACCTTGAATATAAAAACTTATCTGTTTTATTCCAGCCTCATCTCCTGGAAGTTCGTCCGTAGTTTCGACAGTCCATCCATGCCTTTCGCAAAATCTCACATACATTCTTGAAAGCATTGAAGCCCAATCGCAGCTTTCAGTTCCGCCAGCTCCAGCGTTTAAAGTTAAATATGCATTTTTACTATCAAATTCGCCCGAAAATAAATTTTTAGTTTCAAGCTCTTCAAAAACTTTTTGCAATTCTAAACATTCGCTTTCTAATTCCGCTTCCATTTCATTATCGTTTGAGCTTATTGCAAGTTCGGTAAGTTCGTATATATTGCTTGAATTTTTTATCAGATTATCAACGGGTTCTATTTTATCAAGCAAAAGCATTCTCTCTTTCATCAATTTTTGAGCGGAAATATTATCGTTCCAAAAATCGTCTTTTGCGGAAATTTCGTCAATCTCTTTTACTCTTTTATAAATCGATTCTGGGTCAAAGATACCCCCTTAAAATTTTAGCCTGCTCTTTAATATTTGATACTATATTTTTTATCTCTGATAATGTCATATTAATTCCCCAATACTAATAAAATTATTCTTCAATAGGAAGAATTCTCGCTCCATTTGAAGGCTTTACTATATAAACATCGGCATCTCTTCTCGTTTTTTCCTTATATTTTGAATAAAGATTTTCTATAACATTTTCAACTTCGGTTTTCTTAAGGAACATTAAAGCACCTCCGCCAAATCCCGTGCCAATCATACAAACTCCCATAACTCCGTCCATATTTATAGCCTCTTCGACTAAAATATCCAATTCTGCAGTTGAGACTTCATATAATTTACTTAAACCGTCATGCGTTTTTAGTATTAAATTTCCCAAATCTTTAACAGAGCCTTTTTTAATAGCTTTGACAGCTTGATTGACTCTATCTTGTTCGGCAGAAACATATAAAGCCCTTCGCATCTCTTTATTTTGAAGATTGGATTTTATAAACTCCGCGTCTTTAGGTTTTAAATCGCATAATGATTTTAAGTTTGGTTTTTTCTCTTTAAGTTTTTTAAAAGCATTATCGCATTCTCTTCTTCTCGCGTTATATTCGCTATCGCTTGAATTTCTTTTTTTATTGCTATTTATAACCGCCATACAATATTCACCCAAATTAAAATCTAAATATTCGTATTCTAAAGAGTTCATATTAAAGAAAAATACTTGATTCTCTTTTCCCATAAAAATTGTAGCATGGTCGGTTAAAGAAGTTTTTTGAGATGCAAACTTTTTTTCGCCTTCGTAAGATAATTTAGCTTTTTCTATAGGCTCTATATTAGATAATCCGTTTAAATCTAAAATCGCATAAGTTAAGCACGCGCATAAAGAACTTGAAGAAGCCAAAGAAGTATTAAAAGGCAAATCGGTATAAACATAAATATCAATGCCTGCTACTTTGTAATCTTTTTCAATTAAGCTTGAATATACTCCCTTAAAATATACAAGCCATTCATCTTCTTTAGTTTTTTCCAAATCGTCTAAAGAAAATGATTTTCTAGCCTTAAACGAATGAGCGTAAATATTTACTTTAGAATCAGGACGCTTTCTTGCGACAATATAAGTTCCTCTGTCTATAGCCGCGGTTATAGTATTTCCTCCTGAGTAATCTATAAGCTCTCCGATTACGGTAACTTTTCCAGGCGCAAAATATAATTTAGCTTCGCCTTTGTGTCCGAAGATTTCTCTAAATCTCTCTACTATTTTTAAATGTAATTTAGGTATCATAATTTATCCCATAAAAAATTAATTGAAATATATATTATATAGATAAAAAAATCAATATTAAGTTTTTCATAACAAAACTGTAAAAATGTTGTCATTTATAGTATAAGAAAACCAAATAATTATTAATAAGATTATAAAAATGAACTTAATTTAAATTTAGATTAATTCTAAATAGTTAATAAAAAATATTGATAGTAGTAAAGCAATAACAATTTTTTTTAATTTTTTCAGAATAAACGCTTGAAATATTTTTAAAAATATTTTATAATTATAAAAATTAATTAATAAATATTTAAATTATTTTGTTGATAAAAATTTTAAATGTTTTATAATATTGTTAAATTAAATTAATCAATATTGAAAAAAATTTAAAATAAACTATTGACTAATTTTTAAACTTATTGTATAATTTAATTAAATATTAATTTTATTGATAGAGTTATGATATTAAAATATTTATCTTATAGTTTGGGTTACCGTCAACCGTCAACCGTCAACCGTCAACCGTCAACCGTCAACCGTCAACCGTCAACCTTTATTTTAAACTTTTTAAACAATTTAATTATTTAAATTTCTACATTACTGAAATTAACGAAATATTTAAAAGTTTATTACTAAATTTTAAACTTATTTATATATCAAAAAAATTATTAAAAAATTACGGGAGTTTTTAATGAAAAAAATATTAGTAGTATGCCGAACGGGAATGGGAACGAGTATGCTCTTAAAAATAAAAGTAGAGCAAATAATATCTTCGTTAAACCTTGACGCGGAAGTATATCATGATGTGACTTCGGCTATAAGCGGATATAATGATATCGATATACTTATCACTATGAAAGATTTAGCGGATGAATTTAAAGGAAAGTTTCCAATTGTCATAGGCGTAGCGTCAATAAATAAAGAAGAAATAAAGTCTAAAATTTTAGAGTCTTTAAAATAATATTTTAATTTTGGAGGATAAAATGAATTCTATTTTACACTTTTTAGTTTATGATTTACTCGGAACAAGTTCTATATTAGTAGGCTTTATAGCTATGTTTGGCTTAATTTTGCAGAAAAAAAGCTGGGATAAAGTCGCTATAGGAACTATAAAAACTATCGTAGGTTTTGTTATTTTTAGCGCTGGCTCTTCGCTTGCCACATCGTCTTTAAATTCTTTTCAAACATTATTTACAAAGGCTTTTAATCTAGAGGGGGTTTTGCCTTTAGCCGAAGCTGTGACGGCATTAGCTCAAAATAAATTTGGCTCAATAGTAGCGTTAATAATGGTTGCAGGATTTATAGCCAATTTAATAGTAGCTAGATTTACTCCGCTAAAATACATATTTTTAACAGGGCAACATAACTTGTATTTAGCCGCTCTTTTAACCGTTATATTTAAAGCGAACGGAGTGTCTGACGGATTAACTATATTTTTAGGAGCGGTTATATTGGGAGTTTCTGCAGCTTTATTTCCCGCTATAGCTCAAAAAGGAATGCGAAAAATTACTGGAGAAGACGAGCTTGCTATGGGACATTATGTTACAATAGCTTATGCCATTTCAAGTTTTATAGGTTCAAAAGTGGGAAATCCAGAAGACAGCACAGAAAAATTAAAATTGCCAAGCTGGTTAATGATATTCAAAGATTATATAGTTTCGGTAACATTATCCGTAGCGGTATTTTATTATATATCTGCATTCATAGCTGGAAAAGAAAATGTTGAAGCTTTATCTGGAGGAGTAAGTTGGATTTTATTTCCTTTCTTGCAATCTTTATCATTTGCCGCTTCATTATTTATAATAATAACGGGAGTAAGAATGGTATTAGGCGAGATAGTTTCGGCATTTGTCGGAATATCTGAAAAATTAATTCCTAATGCAAAACCAGCTTTAGATTGTCCCGTAGTATTTCAATACGCTCCAACGGCTACGGTATTGGGATTTTTATCGGCATATATAGGCGGATTAATTTGTATTCCTATATTTGTTCTTTTGAAAACTCCCGTAATTATACCTGTTGCAGTTCCTTATTTCTTTATAGGAGCTACCGCAGGCGTATTTGGGAACGCTTCGGGAGGTTGGAAAGGAGCTATAGTCGGCGGTTTTATAACAGGAATATTAATAGCGGTTGGACCAGCTTTAATATATCCTATAATGAGTTCTATAGGCTTAACGGGAACTTCTTTTCCTGAAACCGATTTTGTAAGTGTGGGATTGATATTAAATTTTATATTAGGATTTTTTAATTAATTTGTAAATTTTATCAAAGTAAAAGTTTAAGTAAGATAAAAAGCATTTTCTATAAATAGGAGATGCTTTTTTATTATATTAATTGATTTGAATATGTAAAATATTTTCCTTTGTGAAAAAGATATCAAATACCATATTATTTTTTCTATTGAGAAAAAGCAAAACAATAACTTATTTTTTGACAAAAAGAAGCAAGGCTAAGCCCACCCTTGTCGAGTCGCTCCTATGGTAGTGAGATTTTAGTCTATCAGTGACATCAAAAAAGTAAGAATAAAATTTTTGCATACTTTTTCAAAAATTTAATTTAGATTACTTTTGCAAAGCCTAACAATGACAATATATCAATAATTATTCTTATTCCTATTAATATACTTCTTTATAAATCTGCTTATTATCATGATAAAACCCATTATTCCAGATATTACAAAACCAATAACTCCAATTATCGAAACGCCATGAATTAATGGAGGAATTTTTGCGCTTAAAATAAACGCGCTTGAAATTATCAATGAAGCCAAAACTATTGAATAGCTTAATCTATCCGCTAAACCGTCCAAAGTACTTGATAATATATCGAGTTTTTTATGCTCAAGTTGAACTTTAACGCTTCCTTTTTTTACCATTTCAATAAATTCGGATAAATCGGAAGGAATATTTTTCAATACTTTAGAATAATCTATAATTAAATTTTTCGACTGCTTAAATATATTGTCGGGTTTTAATCTGTCTTTAACATATCTTAAAGCGAAAGGTTTAATATGTTCTATTATTTTTAAACTTTTATCCAAATTTCTTGCCACACCTTCAAGCACGATTAAAGATTTTATTAAAAGCATAATATTGCTTGGCAAACTCAATTTAAACTCTCTTATAATATATATAAGTTCGTTAAATATATCCTCCATATTTATATTATCTAAAGGCATATCTATATATTTGCTTATAAAAACAAAAATCGCCGTATTGAACTCTTCTATATTCGTTATTTCGTTATGATTGCATAATTCGAGTATCGATTTTGATAAAGTTAAATAATCGGCGGAACTTATGCTAACAATAATATCCGAAAAAGCGTCTTTTGAATTCGGAGGAATAAATCCTATCATTCCAAAATCTATAAAACATAAAACATTATTTTCTAAAGCCATTAAATTTCCAGGATGCGGGTCCGCATGAAAAAATCCAAGCATAAATATTTGCTCTAAAACCGCGTCTACTCCTATTGAAACGAGTTTTTTTCTATCGTATTTTGTATCGTCTGGCGATATATCCGAAATTTTTATTCCGTCTATATATTCCATAGTTAATATATTTTTTGCGCTGTAATCTTCGTATATTTTAGCGATTTTTACATTTTTATTTTTTTCAAAATATTTTGCAAATTTAATCGTATTGTTTTTTTCAAAATTAAAATCTAATTCCTGTAGAAGTTGTCCTTTAAAAGCCTTTATAAGTTTTTGAGGTTGCATAAAAGCGTATTCTTCGTTATGTTTTTCCAAAATATTTGAAAGCCATACTATAATTTCTATGTCGGTTAATATTTTATCTTCTATATCGGGACGCTTTACTTTTATCGCTACCTTCTCTCCGCTTTTTAAAACGGCTTCATGAACTTGAGATATTGAAGCGCTTGCTTTAGGCGTTCTTTCAAAAGATTTAAAAGCTTCGTCTATAGTTTTTCCTAATTCTTTTTCAATTATATTAATCGCTTCGTTTTCGTCAAAAGGTTTAACATGATTTTGTAGCTTGCTTAATTCGTCCGTTATATCTTTAGGAAGTATATCGTTTCTGTTTGATAAAATCTGTCCAAGTTTTATAAAAGTCGTTCCCAATTCTTCAAGAGCCATTCTTAATCTCTGCCCTCTGCTATATTTTCTTAAATCCAATCCCTTATATTTTATGTTGACTTTTGAAATCGGTTTATTTACTATTTTAAGTATTGGAGTTACGGCAATTATATCTCTGAAACCGTAAGCTATTATTATCGATATTATTTCTCTAGTTCTATTTATTGATTTTATATTAGCCACTTGAAAGTTTTCCTAATTATTTTATATATTGATAAAAGTTAATATATTATTGGGCATTATTTTTATTTATAGAAGATTTTAATTCCTCTAATTCTTTTTTTATAGATTCGTATTCTTCTTTTTTAACATATCCCATTTTATCTATTGTCGTTTGCATTCTTTCGTCTAAATATTTACCAACTTCTTCTCTCGTTTCATTTGCTTTTGATACCATATCTTTTACAAATTTTTCGCCTTCTTCCGCGTCCATATTAGCGTCTTTTATAAACTCTCTTGCAATCTCTTCAACTTTTTCTTTGCCTTTAAGCATTACGCCTATTCCTGCATAAAATCCTTTTTTTATATCGTCCGACATTCCCATATTATTCTCCTTGATTAATTTTTTATTTTTAATATTATTATCTTTAATAAAAAAGTCAATATTAATTTTAAATATATAAATTATATTAAATTGTTTATATAAAATAGTTTTAAGGAATATTTATAATTTTAGGGTCGCTTTCTTTTTTCTCGACAAACCAATCTTCTTTGCTTTCTGGGTCCATTTCAGCGATTTTATCAAGCCCCATACAAAGATAAGTTCCTTTTGCTGTTGCCGCGATTTTGTCGTCATTTAAAAGTATATAACCTTCGCCTTCGTAAACTCGTCCGTTGTCGGAGGTGATTTTTCCAATTATTCTTATCTCTTCGTTTATCGGAACGGGCTTTTTATATTTTGTTGTTAATGAAATAGTAACTCCCCATTTTTCTTCTCCCGTGTAAGGCATCATCGCTCTGCCAATAGTTTCGTCTAAAATAGCCGACAAAATTCCGCCATGAACTCTCGCGGGATAACCTTGATGAACATCTTTAAATTTTACAAGCGCACATAAAGATTTGTCTTCCAATTCGTAAAATTCGGCTTTCAAACTTAAATCGTTTTTAAATCCGCAAACCAAACACATTCTTGAACTATTTTGTTTATTTAATACTTTTAATTCCATAAATCAGCCTCAAAAAATTATTACTAAATAATATATTTTTTTATTATAAAAAACAATATTTATAGAAATAACTTGATTTTATTTGAAAACTATTTATAATTCAGAGGCTATTTAATTAAATTTAAATGAATGAAAATGAAAAATTTTATAAACAAACTAAAACCTTATAGAAATTATATTTTATCTCTTGCATTACTTATCGGCTTGGCTAATTATTTTTTCTTCGATTATTTTCCGCGCCAAAGGCAAAACAGAGAAAATATTGTTGCGGAATTTGTAAATAGAATAAATCAAAGTCTTCCAAGCAGGATTGACGAAATTACCACAATGACTAAAGTTTCTTATTTTCCGCCCGATGAAATAGTTTTCAATTATATTTTAGAAGGAGATATATATTTTATTTTAGAAAATAAAGATATATATTTTACGGCGGTTAAAGAAAATACATTGAATGATATTAAAAATAATTCAACACTTTTGAAAATCTACAAATCTACGGGAAAAAATTTCAAATTTAGATATTTTTCCGCCGAAAATTCTAACGAAACTTTTCTAAACGAATTTATTATTTATGGTAAAGAGTTTTAATTATTTTTTAATAAAGCATAGGATAAAAATGAACTCCGTTTTCAATTTTTATAGAATCGGTTATTTGAATGAAACCTAATTTTTTATAAAACTCCAAAGCGTAATCGCTTGCATTGACGCTGTATTTTTCAAGCTCTAAAATATTTTTAACCTCTTCAAAAAGTTTCTTTCCAATTCCGAATTTAAAATATTTATCGTCAACAAAGAAAAGCGAAATATGTTCAAAATTTTTTAATTCTATAGCTCCGACTATTTTGTTATTTTTATCTCTTGCAACTAACATTAAAGCGCCTTCTATATAAAATCTTAATCGCATATTTTCTTTAGACATAAAAGTTAATATATTATTTATTCCTTCTTCGCTGTCGATTTTAGAATTATATTTTAAATAAATTCTTTTTACCAAATCGGATATTTCTTCTATATCGTTTATTTTTGCCCTTTCTATTTTAAACATTATTCAAAAACTTTAATTAATCTTTGAAAAGGCAAATGATTTCCATCCTTCAACAATTCGCCTTTTTTATAATATCGCAAATAAGGTATCAATTCGTTCTTCCAAGTATTTTCTTTGAAGTTCATAAAAGATTCGTATAAAGGACTTTCGTTATATAAACAAATAAAAATTGTAATATCAACGGGAGATTTTTCTTCGTTTGCTTTTAATTCTCTTTCTAAACCTTTCCAATCTCCGCACCAATCTTGCGTAAAAATCGCTAAAACATTTTCAGAAGCGTTTTTTATATTGTCGCTTACTTCTTTAGTGTCGATTATATTTTGCATTTCTTTATCGTCTATTTTCTTAAAAGTTAACATTATTCCTCCAATAATATTTAAGTTTATAATTTAAATCATATAATAAAAAATATTTTTTATCAATTGAAAAATCTCCGATAATATCGATAATATATCGAGGCTTAAAATGTTTAAAATAATTTTAATATTAGCTATAATGAATAATTTACTATTTTCAGGCAATTTTATAAACGAACAAAAAAGGTATGGCAGAGTTCGGGAGGCGATAAAAGAGAAATATAATTTAATCGAAAATAATTTGAAAAATAATAATATAAAAATCGAAGAATTAAATATATTAATGATAGCTTATAAAGAAGAAGCGATTTTGGAATTATACGCTAAAAATAAATCGGATAAAATCTATAAAAAAATTTGCGAATATAATATAGCTGAAAAATCGGGAGCGCTGGGACCGAAACGAAAAGAAGGAGATTTGCAAGTTCCCGAAGGTTTTTACAATATAGAAATTTTTAATCCCGCAAGTTCTTATTATTTGTCTTTGGGAATAAATTATCCAAACGCGTCGGATAAAATAAAAGGCTACAAATCGAAACTCGGAGGCGACATATTTATTCATGGCTCGACTGTTACAATAGGATGCATTCCGATAACGGACGATAAAATCAAAGAAGTTTATCTTTATTCTGTTTACGCTACGGATTGCGGACAGAAGAAAATACCCGTTTATATATTTCCGTTTAAAATGACGAATTCAAATTTTGATTATTATAAAAAATATTATAGCGAAGAATTAATTAATTTTTGGAAAGATTTAAAAACGGGCTACGATTTGTTTCAAATAAATAAAGAGGAATTGAAAATAAAAGTCGATAAATTTGGTAATTATATTTTTTAATAATTATTTAATTGTTTGCAATTATGCTTTCCAATTCTTCTATTATTTCGGTAATATTGTAGTTATATTCTCTAAACCAACCGCTATTGATTAAAGTTTACCAAATATTAAATTTCAAATCTTCGATATATTCAGTTTCAATATTCAATAATTTTGTATTTGAAAAATCCACTATAAATTTATAGTATTCTAAATAAAAATGTATGTTAAAATATAAAAATTTATTAATATATTGTTGATAGAAAATTTGATATGGTTTATTAAAGTTTGTGGATTTGTAAATCAAATTCTTTGTTATTTTTTGATAATAAGATAGGCTAAAAGCTCACTCTCGTAGTGATATCTACGGCGAGAATTAATCGGGTAGATGTCCCAAGGCTTTTATTTTGTTAAAAAGTAAAAATATATATTCTTTATTTGGTAACAAAAAATAATTTAAGTAAAAAGTTGATTTTTTTAGTTGACAAAAAATTAAATTAAATTTAATATTTATTCAAATAAAAAGATAAAAAATAGGAGGACATACATGTCTAAAGAAGTATCAGGATTATTTTCTTTTATATTGGGTGTAACAGCTGGAGTTGCGCTTGGCATTTTGTTCGCACCAAAATCGGGCGAAGAAACGAGAGAGGATATTAAAGAAACTATTGATAATTTAAAATATAAAGTGGACGATTTATATCATAAAGGCGTTTTAAAAACTACCGAGCTATACGAAAAAGGCAAAGAAAAAACAAGCGACTTTCTTGATAAGAGAAGAAAAAAATCCGCTGTGGAAGATTAATTTTAAATAAAATGGAAGATATTGTATTTCAAATAAATGTTATAGCTATATCTTTGGCGTTTATCGCTATAGCTATATTAATTTTATCATTGGCTATATTTTTTATTTTGCTTGCAAGCTATTTTAGATTTACAAATAAATTCGATAAAATACTTGACAATATAGAATCTATTAGCGATAAGGTTAATAATATAGCTTCTTTTGTAGATTCGGAAACGGAAAGAACAAAAAGAACTTTAAACGATATGCATGACGCTTTCGATAATATATCAAATAGCATATATAATTTTACTTCCGCCGCGAGAGGTTGGACGGAAAATTTAAGCATAGCGAATATAATAAAGTCTATAATTAATTTGTTTAGAGGCAGGCAGGAATCCGATGACGATTTTTAAGATTAATAAATTTTTTATTTTTATAGTTTTAATTTTTTCATTATCTTTAAGTTTATACTCTCAAGATAATAATTGGGTTATAAGAATAAGAGACTCTCAAGGAGAATTAAAAAAACTTTTCACTGTTAATGATTTTATGCAAGAAGTTTCAAATATTGCAAATTTAAGGGGACTTCCTGCAGAAAATTTAAATGCGCTTCTTACGAACGATTTACAATTATGGCAGTTTGTTTCGACTCTTATAGAGCAGGAATTAATCTATATTAAAGCGGTTGAAGAAGGTTTGGATAAGGACGAAGAGCTAACCTCCACAATTTCAAAAGAAAGAGATAATCAAATCGCTCAATTGTATATGCAAAAAAAAGTGCGAGACGATTTTTCTGTAGTTTCTGAAGAAGAGAAAAGAAATTTCTTTAATAATAATAGAGAAAGACTTCAAGCCGCGAAAGGAAATAATGTAAGATACGAGCAAGTGGCTATGGATATAGAATATACGATTTTGCAAGAGCGTATGCGAAACGAATATGAGAAAATGATAAACGAAGCTAAAACAAATTATAAATTGGAATATTCGCCAACTAAAGACCCTTGCATTATTATTGACGATAAAAAAATTCCTTTGTCAAATTTTAATGAAATGTTTAATCAAACTTTAAAACAAGCGGGAGCGAATATACCGCCAGCTTTGAGAGTTCAAGCAAGAGATAATATGTTTACCGCTTTTGTCGCTAGAGAGATAATGATATACGAAGCTAATAAAGTTGGTTTTTATAATGAACCTGAAGCAAAGGCGGTTGAAAATTATATTACAAGAAGCGCAGTAGTTTCTCATTATATAGATAAAACTATAAGAGCTACGATTGAAAAACCAACTAAAGAAGAGATAAATCAAGTTTACAAACAATATGGAAAATTATATAGAATAGATTCTCTACCTTATGCGGAAGCTCAAAAAGCGCTTGAAACATTGGTTATAGAAGCAAAGACACAGCAAAAATATCAATTAATAATAACCGATTTAAGATATAGATATAATATAGAAAAAAATCTTTCTTTAGTTGAGAATATTAATCAATAATTATGAAAAAATTTTTTATATATTTATTTTGCATATTAGGATTATTTTCTAATTATTTATTTGCCATAAGAAACGATTATTATTTTGATGTTTCGCCTTTAATACAAAAAGAAAAAATGTTTTCAATAGGGCTTGGCGGAATATTTGAAGAATATAATTCTTGGTATCAAAACGGTTTGTTAAATATTTTAGACCCTTATAATGCTAATATAAGCAGAAGAGATATTTATTTTACTATAGCTCCTTTTTTTAATATTCGTCCGATTAGATTTATAGAGCTTGGATTTGCGGCAAGTTTTGCATATCGAAGACAGGATTCTAGAAATGATTTAACGAGCATTACGAATAAAACCGATAGTTTTGGATTTAAAGATATTGATGCAAATATAAAAATAACTATGCTTGATTGGTATTTATCGCTTGGAACAAAAATTGGAGCGAGTTTTAGTTTTCAAAAAGATTCTTTTTTATATACGCAAAGACGAATTAAAGACAATTTTAATTTTTATGCAAATATTATGATTGCGGGAGTTCCTAAAGTTATTCCCGTTAATATTTTATTCTGTTATATTTTTGACACAAGAGATAATTTACTTACCGATATATTAAATTACGGCGAGATAGTCGGCGCTTTAGAAATTATAACCTCTCCTTTTATAACCATATACACGGGCGTAAGTTATATGTTTCCTTATAAAAAAGGTTTAGAGTTTGATTATACTTATGTAGAGCCTTTCGTTAAAGTTAAAGCCACAATATCTGATTTTCTTTATATGACTGCATCATACGAAAAAGTAGTTTGGGGAAGCGGAAATATTCCAAACACTGCGACTTTTAATTTTTCAATAGAATATATGTTTTATTCTCCAAAATGGAGTTGGTGGTATTTAGGAAAATTTTAGAAATTCTAATTCTTTTTGGCATTAAAAAATAAGTGTAATTTTGTATGCTTTTATAAAAAGCAATTCTTTAGATTTTTTTATTCTAAAACTCAAGCCCGTAATATTACTCATAAATTGCATAAAAAAAGCGACAGCTAAAATTATAACCATCGCTTTATAATTATTGATTAGTCTAATTAATCGTTAACGAAATAAAAACTTATTTGTCCGCCTATATCGAAAGAGCCTAAATTATTTTTGCTAAATCTTTCGTCTTTAATTTGAGGACCAAAATCGTATCCAGCATATAAACCGATTCCTAAAGCGGTTTCATCGCTAAAGAAAAATAAATAATCGAAAGTCCCTTTTATATAAGGAACGAAAGGATTTTTAAATTTATTCTTTATGGCGTTAAAATTATATGCCGTTTCAGAATCGAAAAATTGACTTTTCTCCTCGTTATAATTTTGAGTTTTTTCGCTTCCCGATACTAATAGTTTTATTCCTCCACCTATTCCTATAAAGAATCGGGCGATATTGAATTTTGGCAATAAACCTATATTTATCGTATCAAAAGAATATTTTGTTGAAACCTCTTTATATTGAGAGCCTCCAAGTTTATTCTCTTTATAGGAATAAACATCTCTATGATAGCCTAAATCTAAAGCTACTGAAAAACCCATATAATCGTCAAAACCTTTATACATACCTGGAGTTATAGAAAAACCGAATTCAAAAGCGGATTTGCCAGATAAAGTTCCGTTATTTTTATCGGCGTTTGCATTATGGATTTGGCTTTTTTGAGAAATCGAAGCTCCCAAAGGCAGAACAAAACCTATTCCAGGCTCAAAGTCTGAAGAAAATAAATTTGATAAACTAATCAAAAAGATTAAAAAAGATATGCTTAATATTTTTTTCATAAATTAAATCCTCCTTAAATAAAAAATATAATTAATATCTTATGAGAATATTTTACAATATTGTAAATAAAATGTCAAGTATAAGTAAATAATTTTTACTAAAAAATTAAGGCAATTTATCAAGCTATTTTTTTGCAATATTTACGATTATAGATTTTTACAACGGAAAGACGCCAAATTCTTCTTATTTTATGTTATTAAAAAAGAACAAAATATTTTGACATAATTAAATAAATGTTATATAATGTTAAAAAATTATTCTAAAAAGGAGAAATATATGAAAGGTTATGCTATGTTAAAAATAGGAGAATCAGGTTGGATTGAAAAAGAAAAACCTGCCTGCGGACCTAAAGACGCTATTGTAAAACCTTTAGCCGTTGCAATATGCACTTCGGATGTTCACACATTATGGGAAGGAGCTATAGGCGAAAGACATAATATGATATTAGGACATGAAGCTTGCGGAGAAGTTGTTGAAGTTGGAAGTTTGGTGACGGACTTCAAAAAAGGAGATAAAGTATTGATTCCAGCTATTACTCCAGATTGGGATTCCGTTGAAGCTCAAGCGGGATATTCTATGCACTCTGGCGGTATGCTTGCAGGATGGAAATTCTCAAACTTCAAAGACGGAGTATTTGGAGAATTTTTCCATGTTAATGACGCAAACGGAAACTTGGCTTTGCTTCCTAAAAATATTGACCCTGTTGACGCTTGTATGCTTTCCGATATGGTTCCTACGGGATTTCATGGAGCTGAGCTTGCGGATGTTCAATACGGAGATACGGTTTTAGTTATCGGCATAGGACCTGTAGGTTTAATGGGAGTTGCGGGCGCAAGTTTAAGAGGAGCTTCAAGAATACTCGCTGTTGGAACAAGAAAAAATTGTATAGAAGCCGCTAAAAAATACGGAGCGGAAGAGTTTATAAGCTATAAAAACGGACCAATCGATAAACAAGTTTTGGATATGACAAACGGAAAAGGAGTTGATAAGGTTATCATCGCTGGAGGAGAAGTCGATACTTTTGCCGAAGCCGTTAGAGCTTTAAAACCAGGCGGAAAAATCGGAAATGTAAACTATTTGGGAAAAGGCGATTATGTTCAAATTCCGAGAGTTGAATGGGGCGTTGGTATGGGACATAAAGCCATATTGGGCGGACTTATGCCAGGCGGAAGATTGAGAATGGAAAAATTAGGCTCTTTGGTTTCTTCAGGAAAATTAAATGTTCATCATTTGGTTTCTCATGTATTTGACGGTTGGGATAATTTGGAAAAAGCTTTATTTATGATGAGAGATAAACCTGCGGATTTAATCAAACCTGTCGTTAGAATAGAAAAATAAATATTCAATATAATAATTAAACTCATAGTTTTGGGACGGGCATAAAAAATGCCTGTCCTTTTATTTTTTATCGTTAGAAAAAAAGAATGATGATTTTAGAGTATTTTCTTTATATAAAAAATATAATAATATTAATTTATTAGTAATTATCTTGCAAAAGTTTATTTTTTTGATAAAATTTAAAAATTATAATTTCTATATTATTTCGGATTTTTATTTTATGAATTATTTAATAACAGGTCCTATGTTTGCAGGAAAATCAAAATATTTAATAAAGTCTTTAGATTATTTGCTTATGGAAAAAAGCGATATTAAAATTTTATTTATTTATCCCGCCATGTCTTTCAGAGGATATTTTTGTAGAGATAAAACAGTTATTTTAGATAAAAGAATCGATATTATAACCGAAGAAGATTTAAATAAAAAAGATATTTATAATTATATTTCAAATTATGATATTGTAGGAATTGACGAATTTTGTTTTTTGAAAGAAACTAATAATTTTATAAGTTTAATAAAAAATTTTAATAATATAGATTTTTATATAGCTTCGCTTGATATGGATTATAAAAGAAATTATTGGGAAAGCGTTACTAATTTAATCGAAGAAGATTTAATCGATATTCATATAAAAGTTTTCGGAAAATGCGATTGCGGAAGAAAAGGAATTTACTCAAAAAGAATAGCAAAAGATATTGACAGAATAGTTATAGGAGATGATATTTATAAATGCGTTTGTAGATATTGTTATGCAGGCGAGGACGAAGTTAAATTAAATCTATAATTTATTTTTTATTCCACGAAATTAATCAACTCGCCGATATTTTCTATATAACAAACTATTTTATCTCCCGACTTCATATATTTTGGCGGATTAAAAGACATACCGACTCCTCCTGGCGTTCCCGTAGCTATTATATCGCCCGCTTCTAAAGTCATTCCTTTTGAAATATCGGATACTAAATTATATATATCATGAATCATATATTTTGTATTTGAAGATTGTCTTACTTCTTCGTTTAATATGCTTTTCACTTCCAAATTAAAAATATCTTTTATATCGTCTTTATAAACTATGCATGGTCCCATTGCGCTATAATAATCTAAACTTTTTCCTTTATACCATTGAGAATGTTCTTTTTGTATAGTTCTTGAAGAAATATCGTTAAAAATGCTGTAGCCAAATATATAATCTTTCGCTTTTTTTACCGAAATATCTTTTCCTTTTTTGCCTATTATAATTGCAAGTTCGACTTCATAATCTAAATATTTATCCAAATCGAATCTCGCTTTAATCTTATCGCCAAGTCCTATTATTTCAATCGCTCTTTTAGAAAAATAAACGGGCTTTTTAGAATTATTTTTATCCATAAGTTTATTGCTTTCGATTTCTTTTAAGTGGTCGCTATAATTTACTCCAACGCATATTATATCATGAATAGGTTTTCTTATAGGCGATAATATTTGAATATTTTCTATAGAATAAGCGGGATATTTATTAAAATTTTCGCTTGCATTTTTTAGAGTTTTTAATAAATCTTTATTTATATTTTTTATTAATTTAATCATAGGATTTTCGCCGTATTCAAAATCATGTATAATTTCTTTTACGGCAATTACTTTTTTATCGTCTTTGCTTACAATTCCTATAGCTTCCGTATTGTTCCATTCTGTGAAAGAAACGAATTTCATTTTATAAACCTCAAAATAATTAATAGTTTAATATTATAATATATTTGTATAGGTTTTCAAGGTTGCAATTTTATTTTTATATTATATAATATTGCTTAATTAATAAATAAATCGCTGGCGTAGCTCAATTGGTAGAGCAGCTGATTTGTAATCAGCCGGTTGCGGGTTCGAGTCCCATCGCCAGCTCATAATTTTTTACTTTATTAAATTTGGGTTGTCTATATGAGTTCTATAAAATTAAAAAATATTATAAATAAAAAGAAATTCTTTGTAATAGCAGAAGCGGGATGCAATCATGAAGGCGATTTTGAAGTAGCGTTAAAAATGGTTAGAGAAGCCGCTAAATCGGGAGCGGATGCTATTAAATTTCAAAGTTTTACTCTTAATAATTTATTTGCCGTAAAGGAATATGTCAAAGAATTAAAACTTCCCGAAAACGCTCTTGATGGAATAAACGATATAGTATTTAAAAAAGAATGGTATAAACCTTTAATAGAAGAAGCGAAAAAAAATAATATAGTTTTTATAAGCACGCCTTTTTCAATAGAATCGGTTTTAGAAATGGAAGAGAATAATATTGAAATTTATAAAATAGCCTCTTGCGATATTGATAATATTCCATTATTAAATGCAATAGCTAAAACAAAAAAACCCATTATAATGTCTACGGGACTTGCTTTAAATAAAGATATAAATAACGCTTTAAAAATATTGAAAAATAACGAAGTCGCTCTTTTGCATTGTTCGGTTGAATATCCGACTCCGATTAAAAATGCAAGATTAAATAGAATATCTATAATGAATAAATTATTTAAAAAAAATATAATAGGCTATTCGGACCATACTATAGGAATTGAAGCGCCAATAATAGCGTTTACTTTAGGGGCAAAAATAATAGAAAAACATTTTACAATAACTCCCGAAAAAAAATCAGGAGACCATATAATAAGTTTGGATACAAAATCAATGAGCGATTTAATCAATTCTCTTAATAATACTGTCGCTTTGCTCGGAGGCGAAAAGGCTTTATCGAAAGAAAGAATATTAAGCAAGCAAGAAAAAAAAGAACTTATATACGCAAAAAGAGGATTATATTTAAATCATAGCATGCTTAAAAATGAAATTCTAAAAGAAAAAGATTTAATAGCTTTGAGACCTTGCATTGGAATATCTGCTAAAGATTATTATAAAGTTGTAGGAAAAAAATTAAAAATAGATAAAAAATCTTTTACCACTTTAAGTTTTGAAGAATTGACAAAATAATTTTTTATTTCATATAGATAATTACTCTTTAATTAAAATCATAATATAATTTATATCTATCAATCAAATATTTATCGCCGTAAAATATTAAAGCTATATAATATTTTTGTCCGCTCTTAAAATCTGTGTATAATTTATTTTTATATTCTTTAATATAATTATAATCTTTATCAAATAAAATCATATCGATATCTTTTTTATATTCTAAAATAATATTTATCGAAGAGTTTATATCCGTTTCGTTTTTCATTAAATAAAAATCTATATCGATTATATTTTCGTTTTTTAAATAAGGTTTAATATTTTCGTCAATATTATTATTTATATCGCCGTTATAATTTTTTATAAAATAACCATAAATAATTTGATTAGGATAATCTATTATATTAGCTTTATTAAAATTATCGTTATTCTCTCTTTCATTTTTAAAATTATATTCGTTTTTAAAATTAAAACTTATATCGTATTTTATTTTTTTATTTTCTTCTAATTTATCCGAAGTCAATTTAAATAAAAATCCGTTTTCATTTAAAATCAAATCTTTCATTTCAATAATTCCATGATAATTTAAAATATCTTTAGTTTCTATTTTGAATAAAATTTTTTTAGCGTCATTGTCTAATATTTCAAAAATTATATTATCAAAATAATTCTCCGCTTTTATAGAAAAATCCATTATAAATCCGTTAGTCGGACTTATTTTATAATAATCAATATCTTCAAAATCTAAATTCGCTTTAATTAAAATATTTGAATCTATAAATTGAGCGTATTCGTGGCTGTCGTTTGGTTCTATTTCATCTCTCTCCGTTATATCTCTATTAGCTTTACTGCAGGCGAATAAAAATAACGCGATTAAAAAACATATTATTATTTTATTTATTTTTAATGTCATTTTTTTATTATTCCTGCGAAACGATTTTTAAATAATGCAAAAATTCTTTATCTTCGCAAATAGTTTTGCCATTATCGTCCGATAATTTTGCAACGGGCTTACCGTTAACGCTTTGAAGTTTCATTACTATATTGAGCGGTTTTGCAATCGGCTTAAAATCGTTCATAATAAAAGTGCCTATTCCAAAAGTTACATTTGTTTTATCTTTAAACTCTTTATATATTTTATAAGCTCTTTCAAAATCTAAACTATCGCTGAATAATAAAGTTTTTGTCATAGGATTAATTCTTAACTTTTCGTAATGATTTAAAACCTTATAACCCCATTTTATAGGGTCGCCAGAATCATGCCTTATTCCATCGTAGAGTTTTGCAAAATATAAATCGAAATCTCTTAAAAATTTATCCGTTCCCAAAGTGTCGGATAACGCTATTCCTAAATCTCCTCTGTATTCATTAACCCAAGATTGAAGCATAAATTTTTGACTTTCTGCAAGTCTCACTTTATCCAAAGCCTGTCCGACTTGATAATATTCATGAGCGTTAGTGCCAACCGCGAGTATATCGTATTTTTTTGCAAAATAAACATTGCTTGTGCCTACAAAACATGATTTTGGAATTTTCTTTTTTAGAATGTCAATAACTTTATCCTGCCAATTAAAAGAAAATCTTCTTCTTGTTCCAAACTCCGAAAATTTAAAACCTTTATTTTCTTCATGCATAGGTATTAATTCGTTTTCAATTTTTTCTTTTAGATTTTTCTCCCCCTGTTTATAAACCGTTTCTTTTTTATTATTTTTTATAACCGAATAATAATAATATATTTCGCTTATCATAGATAATATTGGTATTTCCCATAATATAGTTTGATACCAAGGTCCTTCAATTTCAACTGTGAGTTTATTATTATTGAATAAAGCTTTTATATGTTCTTCTAAAGGTTTATATAATTTTAAAAATTCTATATAATCTCTTTTTATAAATCTTAACGAAGACAAATAATCTAATTCTTCTTTATTAAAATGTATCGAGCAGAAATTTTTTATTTGATTTAATAATTCTTCATGCATTTCATAAGTCCAATTTAAAATATTTCTACTTTTAAAAACATAACGAACCCAAACATTTGAAAATTGTCTTAAAGCGCATTGTTGCATAGTGAATTTATATAAATCTGTGTCGAGTAAACTAATTATTATAGGTTTCATAATAAGTCCTTTAATTTTTATCGTTTCTGCCAATAATTTTAGAAATTTTATAAAGTCTGTATATTCCCGAAATAAAACCGAAAAATATTCCGACTATAATAAACAAAGGCGAGCTATTTAATTTTTTATCAATATAATGTCCTACAAATGCAAGTCCTAATATCATACTTGCAAATTCGATTCCAAGAGAAGCGTATTTTATTCCGTTTTTTAAGTTTTTATTTTCCATAATAAATTTCAATCAATTTTTAATTTAAAGAAGTAAAGATTAAAGGATTAACATTTTCCGAAGCCAATTTTAATTCGTATTCAAATACTCCCGTTTTTGCATTTCCTATAATCTCTCCTTTTTTTAAATCCTTATCTTCCGACACAAAAGAGGTTGCAAGCCCTCTATAAGTCGTTATTATTCCAAATTTATGATAAATCACAATCGTAAAACCTTTATTATTATCGTAATATATGTTATTAACCGTTCCAGTGGCAGCGCTTCTTATCACAGTTCCAGCTATAGTTTCAAATCCTATGCCTTTAGATATTAAAGAATCTTTTTGATAAGGTATCGATATTACCGCATATCTAGAATCTATAGGCAAAATTGACGGAACGGATTCTAAAGCGCTATTTTTTGAATTTACATTAACTTTCAATTCTTCCAAATAACTTTTTAATTTTTCAAATTCTTCAGCTCTTGCGTTTATAATAGCGGTTTTTTCTTCAAAATCGTAATTAGTCAAATCGGCGTTATGGCTTTTAATATCGTTAGCTTTCAAATTATTAACTAAATTAAGCATATCCGCTCTATAATAATCGTTCGTAACAAGAGAATTAAATAAAATTTCTAAAGAATCTATCTCTTCAAGTTTATCGTTATAGCTTCCCGATAATATTTCTATTTTATTCGCTATTATAGTATTTTTAGTTAAAAAAGAAAAAGTTACAAGCAAAGCTCCAGATATAATAATTACAAGAATAATAATCGCGTAAACGGGCAGAGAGAGAGTAATCGTTTTCTTTTTTGAATGCGGAATAAACATAAAATAAAGTCTATGTTTAAGAAATTTTGCAAATCTATCAAATCTTTTAGAAGACTCTGATTTTTCTTTCGTTATATATTTATAATTTCTTTTTTTCTTTTTATTCTTATACATATTTTTTATAAATAATTTTAATTTCAAAATTTATAATATGATTTTAACTATAATATTAAATTTTATCAATATTAATTAATATATATGTCTTTCAAAGCTTCGTATATTTTTTGAGATATTTCTTTTAAGGCTTTATTTCCTCCAAGTTTCCAATCATGAATAAAACCCGCTTCAACCATAACGGAAGGAACATCTTTTTTAAAAGTTTTTTTATTATATTCAAATTCAAACTCGTCTCCCAAAACTATTAAACCTCTTATTGATATTCCTTCTTTTAATAAATTATCTCTGTCATAAAAATTCCATACGGATTGTGGAATATATCTGTCTAAAGCTATAGTCGGAGAGATTTTATAATTTTCTTGCATTCTTTGAGATATTCTATTCGCTATTTGCATTGAAACATTAAACTCTCCGTTATAAGGACTTACTATAACATGAAAGCCTTCGGTTTTTGCTCTTCTATTTGTATAAGGCATATAATCAAAATGCAAACTCAATAATAAATCGTAATTATTATCAATCGCATAATTTCTAATAGCGTATAATTCTATAGTTTGATATCTCGTTAAATTTTCTAATTTGCTATCTTTTCTAATTTTTGTTTCATATATTCCCAAAAGTTTTTGATAATTATTAGTCATATATTCTTTTATCGCACTTGAATAATAATCTCCGTCTCTGCTTAAAAAATATTCAAATCGATTATCTTCATCAAGTATTCCCGTTAATTGTTTTGCCAATCTTAAAGTCATATAATATTCGTATCCAAGCCAACCTACGCTTCCTTTAGTGGCTGCGTTATGTCCAGGGTCTATCAATATTTTAATTTTATTATTTTTAGGCTTAATATTTTTTCTGATAGAATTATCGTTTTTTTTAGCTTCGCTTTCTTTTTTTATATTATTATCTGCCGTGACTATTACCGATACAAAACCTACTATTATTAAGATAATAATAACTACTGAAAAAATTATAAAATGATTTCTATTTTTCATTATTATTTTTATATTCGGATTTTTTAGATAATATTTTATTCAAATTAATATATAAACTAAAATTAAAATCATAAAGTTTAAATAAAATAGTTTTATATTCTTGCAATTAAATTATTTTTATTATAAATTATCTAATCAATTATTAATCATAATTTATTATTTTGATTAATAAATAAAATATATTGGAGTATTTATTAATTTTATAGAAGGATTGTATTATGTCTTTAAAGATAAGAGAAGCTTTAACTTTTGACGATGTTTTATTAGTGCCAAAAGAATCGGATATTTTGCCGAAAGATGTAAATTTAGAAAGAAAATTAACAAAAAAAATAACATTAAAAATTCCTTTAATAAGCTCGCCAATGGATACGATAACCGAACATAAAATGGCAATAGCTATGGCATTATGCGGAGGGCTTGGTGTCGTTCACAAAAATATGCCTTTGGAGATGCAAGCTAAAGAAGTTGAATCGGTAAAAAATTTTAACGAAATAGAAAATAAAAATTTATCAAGCGTAGATAAAAACGGAAAATTATTAGTTGCTGCGGCAATAGGAATTTCAGAAGATAGATATAAAAGAATAGAAAAAATTATTGAAGCTGGAGTCGATATAATAGTTATTGACACGGCGCATGGACATTCTCAAAATGTTTTGAAAGCTATAAAAGAAATAAAAAAATTATATTCCGACATAGATGTAATTGCTGGAAATATTGCGACTTCTGAAGGCGCTAAAGCTTTAATTGACGCTGGAGTTGACGCTATAAAAATAGGAATCGGAGCGGGTTCAATATGCACGACAAGAATAATAGCTGGAATCGGAGTTCCGCAACTTACGGCAATATTAGACGCTTCTCAAATCGCTAAAAAAAATAATGTCGGTTCTATCGCTGACGGCGGAATAAAATATTCGGGAGATATAGTTAAAGCTTTCGCAGTCGGTGCGGATGCGATTATGGCGGGAGGATTATTTTCTTCAACTTATGAAGCACCTGGAGATGTAATAATTATAGACGGAAAAAAATATAAACCATATAGAGGAATGGGTTCGGTTGGAGCTATGATTCAAGGAAGCAAAGATAGATATTTTCAAAGCGAAGTTATTAATAAATCGAAATTCGTTCCCGAAGGAATTGAAGGCGTGACGGAATATAAAGGACATGTAGCCGATGTAATTTATCAAATTATTGGAGGAGTTCGAGCAGGAATGGGTTATGTCGGCGCTAAAAATATAGACGAACTTCAAGAAAAAGCAGAGTTTGTAAAAATAACAAATCAAGGTTTAGCGGAAAGTCATGTGCATGATGTAAAGATAACTTCAAAAGCGCCTAATTATTAATTGCAAGCATTTACAAATTTCTCTTACTTTCCTTTTTATGCAAAAAATAAGAGAAAGGCAAAAACATTAACAGTTTAAATTTAAAATCATATAGATTTAGTTTTATGCCATTTTTTAAACTTTTCTTAATTCTGCAACGGGAGTTATATTCCATCGCTGAGGCGACTGCCCGCGGAAGTGAAGCTGGTTTTATCATAATTTTAAAATATTAACTTTATTTATATTTTTTTGTTTCATAAAAATATTGTCATTGATAACTTTCGTTCCCAGAGAGACACAGAGTTGAAAGCATGGCAATTAATCTATAACAGATTACTTCAATTCATTTGAAATTTAAGAATTTTTTTCAAATAAATACTTGACATACTTTTTAATCTATGTTAAAAATTTATATAAATTAAAAAATATTTAAATTAATTGTATTGACTTTATCTTAAAAGATTGTATAATAATTAATAAATATTTAAATTATTTTGTTGACAAAAATTTTTAAATATTATAAAATATTGTTAAATTAAATTAATCAATATTGAAAAAAATTTAAATAAACTATTGACTAATTTTTTAAATGTTGTATAATTTAATTGTAAAAATATT
>ERZ1673700.854-NODE-854-length-35052-cov-10.565963_pt1 | contig 35052 bp, 33 predicted proteins | sample MGYA00580230_ERZ1673700 | MGnify/ENA primary metagenome ERZ1673700 (study PRJEB41218, sample SAMN15661782) | gut metagenome | host: Homo sapiens | place: Canada: London | collected 2015-08-20/2019-03-30 | study: EMG produced TPA metagenomics assembly of...
TAAATTACACATATTTAATAATGATATGGCAGAAGTTTTTTATAATGGAATTTGCCGTATTATTGATAAATACGAAGGAAAAGCTAATAAAATATGGAACGATAATCCAAGCAGCGCTACAGTCGTTTATAGATTTTTAGAATTTGACGGATGCGGTATAAAAATAGCGACTATGGCTGCTAATATTTTAGCTAGGCAATTCAAAATACCTATGAAAGATTATTATAGTATAGATATATCGCCAGATGTGCATATTAGACGAGTTTTATATAGACTTGGTTTTATTGAAAAGAATGCAAAAGTTGAAAGAGTTATTTATAAGGCGAGAGAGTTAAATCCAGAATATCCAGGATTAATAGATTATCTATGTTGGGAAATAGGAAAAAATTATTGCAAACCTAAATTTAAAGATTGTGAATGCAAAAAATGTGATATGAATGAAGCTGGTTCTAAAAATGAGTAATATTATAAATAATGATTTAAGGAAAATAATTATTATGAATAAAACTAAAATCGTTCAAGTAGGAAATATTTTAATAGGCGGCGGAAATCCTATAAGCGTTCAATCTATGACGAATACAGATACGAGAGATATAAAATCAACAGTTAGACAATTAAAATCTCTTGAAGATGCGGGAGTCGATATTGTCAGACTTGCCGTTTTGGATATGGACGCTGCAAAATCTATAAAAGAAATAAAATCTCAAACTAAAATTCCATTGATAGCCGATATTCATTTTGATTATAGACTCGCTTTGGAAAGTATAAAAAATGGAATTGACGCTTTAAGATTAAATCCTGGAAATATTAAAGATAAAGAAAAAGTTAAAGAAGTTATTAAAGAAGCGAAAGCAAGAGATTTGACAATAAGAGTCGGAGTTAATGGAGGAAGTTTAGACAGAGCGATTTATAAAGAAGTAAGCCCAGAAAATATGGTTGAAAGCGCGGGCGAGCATATAAAATTAATGGAAGATTTAAATTTTACAAATATAAAAGTTTCTTTAAAATCTTCGGATATAAAAACTACTATAGACGCGAATATTTTATTTAGAAAAAAATACGATTATCCGATTCATTTGGGAGTGACTGAAGCGGGAACTTTAAGAAGCTCATTAATAAAAAGCACAAGCGCGTTATCTTATCTTATAATGAACGGAATCGGCGATACGATAAGATATTCTATAACGGGCGACCCTGTTGAAGAAGTTATGGCGGGAAAAATGCTTTTAAAATTTTTAGGTTTAAGAAAAGAGCCTTCGGTAGAAATAATTTCATGTCCCACTTGTGGAAGATGTCAAGTTGAAGTTGAAGAAGTCGCAAGCTATATTGAAAAGCATGTTCAAAATATTAAAAAAAATATTACTATAGCGATTATGGGCTGCGTGGTAAACGGACCTGGCGAGGCGAGGCATGCGGATTTTGGAGTCGCTGGAACGGGAGATGGAAATTTTATTTATTTTGAAAAAGAAAACGAGCCAATTAAAATATCAAAAGAAAATATAATAAATTTCATAACAAAAAAAATTGAAGAGTTTTAATCACTTTAAAATATCTTTCGCTTGATAAAAAATATTTAAAATATATAACAGAGCTGCAAGTCCCGTCTCTATTTCTTTTTTTGTTCGCTTACCAAAGCCGTCAAAATCTTTGTTTATTTTTTTAAAAGATTTATCGACTTTTTCTAAATTATTTACTGCATCATCAGATTTTACATTTAATTGAAGTTCTATTTTATTATTACTCATAGATTTAGAATAATCTAATTTATTAAATTAGTCTAATACTTTTGTATTATTTTTTTAATAAAGAAATTAAAAGAGCTAAAATAAGAAATGGTAATGTAGGCATAAATACTACTAAAAATGATATAATACCTGATGTTATATTATTAGATGCTAATAGCATAAGTATAAATAAGAAAAATATAAAAAGAATAATTGCAACTCTTATTTTACTATTATCAGTATTAGAATTTTTAAATTTTGTTTTATCAATTACCCAACTTTGTTTTTGACGCTTATGTCTACCCTTACAGGAAGCTTTAGCTTGAGTATGTTGCATAGGATTATAACGATGATGAATATTATTGTATGATTGCCAGCTTTTCTTTTCCATAATTATATTATAATACATTTTCGGCGTTTTTTCAATATTTAAGAATTGTTGGAATGGGAAACAGGAATTTTAATCTAATATTTTAATTTAAAAACCTTGATAAATTATATTTCCGCTTTCGGTTATTCTTATAAATTTTCTGTCGGAAAATCTTATTTTATAAAATCCCGATTTTTTCTCTATATCGACTATTTTTGAATTAGCCAAAAAAGAGTTTATTGAATTTATCACGGCTTCGGGCAATACTTTTTCTGGGACATAATTATAATAGCCGTCTATTTTTATCCAATTTCCATCCACAGTAAAAGATATTTTAGCATTGTTTACAAGTTTTACCGTATATATGCCTTTATCCATTTTTATTTCTTCCGCTGGAATTTGAGGATAAACCCACTCGATAAATTCTTGAGCGTTTTTAGGCAAAGAAGTCGGAGGAATTTTTGGCTTTGCGTATATTACGGTAGCAAAAACAAATAATAATATAAATATAATTTTATTTTTCATTTTAATTATCCTTATTTTTATTTTAAATCTATTTTAAGTTTAGACGAATAATATTGAAAAAAGTTCCCCTGTAAATTTAATCTTTTATGTAATATCTATATCCCGAATCTTTAATCGCGTCTTCGAGTAATTTATAATCCAATTCTTCTTTCATTAAAATAATAGCTTCCTCTCTATCGAAATCTACTTTCGAGTAAACATTATTTATTTTGTTAAGATGATTTTCTATATTTTTCGCGCAATGAGAACAAGTCATTCCGCCAATATTTAAAACTTTTTTGTAAGGATAATGGCTTTTATTTTTGTCTTTAACTTTCACTTTTTCGGCATTTAAAATTCCTTCGCCCGAGCAACAGCTTCCAGATTTCATTCTTTTTATATAGTTTATAACCGAAATTACGGCGATAATTCCTATTGAAATTAATATTATAATTTTATCCATAATCTAATTTATCCTTAAATAAATATTATTAAAAGTGTTAGAATATAATAACATTTTTTAATTTTCTGTCAATATTATATTTTAATAAATTATTGTTTTATAATAAATTATTTTGTATAATAATTAGATTAAAACTTAAGGATGGTTTAAAAATGAAAAAAATTATTATAATAGGCGGAGTCGCCGCTGGAATGAGCGCAGCGGCAAAGGCAAGAAGATTGGATAAAGAAGCGAAAATAACCGTATATGAGAAAACGGAATTCGTATCTTGGGGAGCTTGCGGAATGCCTTATTATGTCGGCGGATTTTTTGACGATTCAAATGTTATGATAGCAAGGACTGCTGAAGCGACAATAAAATCGGGAATAGATTTGAAAGTAAAAAACGAAGTTATAAAAATAGATTCTAAAAATAAAAAAGTTTTAGTTAGAGATTTAGAAACGAATAAAAAATTTGAAGATAAATACGACAAACTTTTAATAACCACTGGAGCGAAAGCGATTATTCCAAATATAGAAAATATCAATATAGGAAATGTATCAACTTTAAAAGATTTTAAAGACGCTCTAAACATGAAAGAAAAAATGAAAGATACTAATATAAAAAATGTCGCTATATTGGGAGCTGGTTTTATAGCCATTGAAATTGCGCATGCATTAAAACATTTGGGTAAAACCATTTCTATAATTCAACGTTCTGACAGAATATTTGGAAATAAATTCGATAAAGAATTTTCCGATTTAACGATAGAACATATAAAAGAAAAAGTTGATTTGCATTTAAATGAAAAAGTTTTATCTCTCGAAGCGGATGATAAAAATAATGTAAAATCTTTGATAACCGATAAAGGCAAATATAATGTAGATTATGTCGTTATTGCAATAGGCGTAATTCCAAATAGCGATTTGGCTAAAGAAACGGGAATAAAATTATCGGACAACGGAGCTATAATCGTAGACAGAGAAGGAAAAACAAATATCGATTCAATTTACGCCGCTGGAGATTGCGCCACTATTTACGATAAAGTTTTGGACGAACAAAATTATATTCCGCTTGCTACGGGAGCGAATAAATTGGGAAGAATGGTTGCGAATAATTTAACGGGCGGAGAAGAAAAATTTTTAGGAAGTTTGGGAAGCGCATGCATACTCGCTTTTGAAATGGAGTTGGCAAGAACGGGAATAACCGAAGAAGAAGCCAAAAAAAGAAATATAGATTATAAAACCGTAACGATTAAAGATTTGGACCATGCTCATTATTATCCTAATTATGAAGACTTGCATATAAAATTAGTATATTCTGCAGAAAATAGAAAAATTTTGGGCGGACAAATAGCGGGAAAAAGAGGAGCGGTTTTAAGAGCGGATGTTATCGCTACGGCAATATATTCTGGGCTTACTGTTGACGAACTTGGAATGCTCGATTTATGTTATGCGCCACCTTTTGCAAGAACTTGGGATGCATTAAATGTTGTTGGAAATGCGGCAAAATAATAAAAATTAAAACTTAATTATAAGCCTTAATATGCCGTATTTTAAATAGTATTTTATTATTTATTATTTATGGAGCTAAAAAATGAAAAAAATTCAAAAATCTATTTTTATAATATTTTTTATTATATCTTTTAATTTATATTCTCAAAATACTCAAAATACAAACTCTATTCTATCGGATATTATGAGCGGAAAAAATTATAATGCTGAAAGAGATAAATTAACCTCAAAAATAAATATTTTCACTTCTTGGAAAGAAACTTATAAATATATGCGAGACGGAAAATTTAGGTTTTATAAAAAATTCGGGAGAAGTCTAACTTTAGAATTTAGATATAGAAGCCCGCATAAAATTTATGTCAATAATCAAACTCCTATAATATTTAATTTTGAAGACGGAAGCGAAACTCAATTATACAATATACAAAAAGTTATTTATAGTCCTTATTTAATGGGAAGCGTAGAATATTATAATATAGAAGTAAAATATAAATTCAACGATGACGGAGAATTTCAAAATTTTGCCAATAGTCCTATAACAAATATAAGATTTAATTTTTTTGATTATATGAACGAACAAAATTTTGAAAATATGATTATGTCGCCTTCAATAACTACAAATTGGCAAAATAAATTTTCGCTTTTCAAAGAAGGAATTGATAAAGTAAATCAACTTAAATAATTAAAATCATTTTAATTCAATTTCTTTTGTTTCTTTAGTTTTCCAATCTACAACAAATTTTTTCCAATTATTAATATCAAAAATATTGTATTTAACATAATAATATTGGCTAAAATTATAACGATTTGAAAATTGTTCATATATTTTCCAAGAATTTAAACCTATCATATATGCTCCGTTTGTTTTATAATCGTTCGTTATTAATTTATTATTAAAGGATTTCCCTATATTGCCTAAATCGTGTCTGTATTTATTTTTGAGTTTGCGCCTTTATTTGTAAAACAAAAAATATTCATAAAAATTTTTCCTTAAAATTAAAAATATTATAATTGTTTAATATTATAAATAATTAAAAAAATTTTATCAATATAATTTAAAATTAATATCTTAACTCTGAAATTATAACGCCCGTTAAAGTTAATGCGATGCCTACAATTGCAATAATCGTTATATGTTCTTTCAATACTATTATAGAAACAAATATTGTAATTACGGGAGTTAAATAAACATATATATTTGTTTTAATAGCTCCTATCAAATCTGTAGCTTTATTCCATATTATAAAACATATTCCAGAAGCAAATGTCGCCAAGAATATCATATTAAATAAAGTTATAGGATTTGCAAACGCTTTAAAATTAGGGTGAAAATCTAAAAATAGAAAAGACGGAATCATAAATATTATTCCATAAAATATTACTTTTCTTGTGGATAAAATAATATCGTATTTCATATCCGTTATATTTTTTATTATAACCGAATAAAGTCCCCAGCCTATGCTTGAGACTATAGCTAAAATATCTCCTAAAGGATTTAATTTAAGTTCGGCTTGTCCGTTAAAACTTAATATAGTAATTCCAATAATAGAAACTATAAAACCTATAAAAAAACTAATATAAGGCTTTTCAATTCTCAATATAAACGAAAATATTCCCGTGAATAACGGAGCTGCGGCGATTATAACGCTTACATTTGAAGCGAGCGAATAACTCATAGCTAAATTTAAAAATAAATTATAAATAGTTATTCCCGTTAATCCCGCGAGAGCAAAATATATTTCTTCTTTTTTATTATTTAATTTTAGTCTTTTAGGTTTAATTATGAGCAATAGAATATATCCCATACAAAATTGCAAAACCAACAATTCAAGCGGATTAAAACTTTCAAGCAGTATTTTTGTCGAAACATATAAAGAAGACCAGAATAAAACGCTTAAAAATGCAAAAGTATGTCCTAAAATTTTATCTCTTTTCATTATATTTTCTCCTAATTACTTTTCATTAAATAATTTAGATTATGATGAAATCTTGTTAAATAATTTCTTCCCAAATCTATTGAATCGTAAATCCATCCCCATAAAGCCCATACATAATTAGACATTAATTGTCCTTCGATTATTTCTCTATAAGTTATGTCTTTATATAATTCTATAAATTTATTAATTTGTTCGTCATTTAATTCCAATTCCGCCGTAAAGTTTCCGATTTCCCAAAGTATTGAAGAAAATCCAGAATATTCAAAATCTACAAATTTTATTTCTTTGCCGTTATACATTATATTAGGAAGTTGCAAATCTCTATGGCATAAAACTTGTTTACCTTCGTCCATTTTTCTTGCTATATTAAGCAAAAATTTATGTTCTATTTTTGTAACCAAAGTTATATTTGCAAGTTTCTCGTATTTTTTAATTTCTTCTATCATAGATATAATATTAAAATTTTTATAATTATCGTGCGACATAGAATGAAGTTTTTTCATTTGTTTAATTATTAAAGGAAAAATTGTCTCGTAATTTTTTAAGTCGTCAAAATCTAAAGACCTATAACCTTCTAAATAATCGGTTAATTTTATATCGCTATCGTAAAAATCGCTTTTAGGAACTATATCTTTATCGTATAAAATATTTAAAATTTCTTTTTCCGAAGTTCTGTCTATTATATTTTCAGTTCCTTTGCCAGGAATTCTTATAACCTTATATTCATTTAAAAATTTAATCTTATAATTAATATTTGTTATTCCAGCGAGTCTTTCTATTTTTCCATCGTCACTGCATTGTTGTGCTATCTCTTCGGGAGTTAATAAATTATGATATAAAGCGTCTTTAAACGAATCTATTTCCGTATAAATATCGTCATAATTAAAAGAGTAGAAATTTATTTTATCAATAGCTCTTAATATACAATATTCCCAATATTCTTCATTGCTGCAATTTATTAATTCTTTTTTCAAAATCTTTAAATCTTCTTCGTTATCAAATATCGCTATTCCGTCTCCGTATCCGTTTATAGCGTTTGTATCTATATCTATTAATTTAAAATTGCTGTCTATTATATATCCCCAAGAAATTACTCCTTCGGTAATTTGTTGAGATAATAATTGAGAAATATTCGGTTTTATATATTCAATAAAAGATTTGTTTATAAATAAATCTCCGTTCAATATTATAGTTCCTTTTTCTATTTCGTCTATTACAAATTTTAGAGAGGAGCTGCTATTTTTATTTTTATAATCTTTATATACGACTTTTTTAAATCCTAATTTTTCTTTATATTCGTCTAACAATTCATTTTTATAACCCGTAACTACGGTAATATCGTTTATTCCTCCACGATTTAAAAATTTTATCATATTTTCTAAAATGGTTTTTCCTTTAATTTCAAGCAAAGGTTTTGGTTTTAATAAAGTCATAGGAGAGAGTCTCGTTCCCATTCCCGCAGCTAAAATTATAGCTTTCATTTTAATATCCTCACTAATTATTAATCGTTATAAGCATATCATTTAGAAATTGAGCCGCTCTTTTTGAAGCCTGCCCTTCATACATATACGCTTCTTCTTTAGCTTTTAAAATATTATTTTTTAATGTTTCATTATTAATAGAATCTTCTATTATTTGTGAAATATTAGAAAAATTATTTTCGTCTAATTTAAAACTTATTTTAGGGATGGTTTCAAAAGTCCAAACTTCCTCGTCTATTTCTATAGCGTCCGTTCCTCTTTTATCGAAAGTAAAACTTGGGATTATTACGGGTTTTTCAAAAAGAAAAGCGTAATCGAATATTACTCCCGAAAAATCCGAAATCATTATATCGGCTTTAGAAAGAGAATAAATATTAACTCTATTAAAATCCCACTCTACATTATTTTTATCTTTATATCTGTTTTGAAATTTATCAATAATATCTTTATCCGATATTAAAGATTGAGGATGAGGTCTTATAATAATATTATAATCGGAGTTAACTATATTGTCTAATAACTTTTCGCCAAACCTTCTAAATAAACAATTCATTCCCCAAGAAGGAGCTATAAGAATAGTCTTTTTATTATTATTTTCTTTTGTTATCGTTTCTTTCATTTTTGAAAGTTCGTCCAAATAAGGATTTCCTACAACATATAAATCCTTAATTATAGTATTTCTTTTATTTTCCAATTCTCTAATATCTCTTATTTGATGTTCGCCATTTAAAAATACCGCATCGAAAAAATCTAAAGAATATAAACAATATGTTGAAGTTTCCGCTGACGAATGCGTTATATGAACATATTTCTTAACTCCTTTAGAGCGCTTTAATTGAAATACATCTAAATTCGGAGTCGTCATTAAACAAATATCCGCTTCTATAAAATTTAATTTCGCATAAGCTTTATTTCCCGTCCCTGTAAATTCGCTTTTAAGAAAATCGCTTTTTATTTCAAAAATTTTATCGTCTTCGCTTGAGCTATAATAAATTGTAGGAATTTCTAAATTTATTAATTCTTCTATGATTGGCTTAAACACATTATAATATCTTTTATCTTCGCCGTAAATTATTATTTTAGATTTAGAGATATTTTCTTTTTTATTTATTTTATCAGCAAAAGAAAAAGTTTTTAATTTTATTAAAAGCGCTTTAGACAAAAAGAATAAAGTTCCGATTATTCCAAATAATGCCGAAAAAAGCAAACTTCCCGTGCCAGGGTCAATATAGCAAAAAAGACTGCTTTGAATTATTATAAATAAAACTACAATGGATAAAATCATTTCTACTCCTTAAAATTATTTTAAAAATTTATTAAAAAATTTAATCACTTTAACTCAATTTTCTTTGTTTCTTTAGTTTTCCAATTAATCTCAAATTTTTTCCAATTATTAATATCAAAAATATTATCTTTAACATGATAATATACATTGAAATTATAGCGATTTGAAAATTGCCCTTCCGATTTCCAAGTATTTACATTTATTAAATAAACTCCGTTGTTTTTGTAATCGTTAGTTATTAAATTATTGTTAAAAGGATTTTTTATATTCGGTATATGTTTAGTCGCCAAATAAGGCATATCGGCGATTGTCATAAAATTAGTCTCTATTTTAATTTCGCCTCTCGCGTTAAAATCTTTATACATTAATAAAGCGTTATAAGAATTAATAAAATTTATATTTTTATTTGTCGAAGTGGTATTAACTCCAATCGCATGGTCTGAAACTATTATTATTTTTGTATTGTCGTAAATATCGTTTTCTTTTAAGTAATTTATAAAATTTGTCATGCAATTAATAGACGCGATATTTACATAGAAATGTCTAATTGAAATATCGTCTTTATAAATAATCATATCGTTATCGTCTGCTTCGTTTAATTCCAAATGAGGTAGAAAATCCGAAGAAAAGAAAGCGGGTTCATGAGTTATTATATTGTATAGGCTATTATAATAATTTCCGTTTTGTTTTATATTAATAAAAGAAGGAGTAGATAATAACATAGAATAATATCTCATGCTTGAGTTAATTCTTGGAAAAGCCGAAGAAGATAAAAACCAGCCTTTATCTCTATAAAAATCGTATCGTAAATTAATAGGCAGCATTCTAAATATGGAAAACCTTACTATTTTATTTTTTTGTTCAAATTTAGTTAACTCTTCTATATCAAAATCGCTGTCCAAATTTAGATAATTATTCAAGCTATAATTAAGTATCGAAGAATTATCATAAACCAATATATTGGAATAATCTTTAAATATTTTCTTATCTAAAGTATCCGACAAATTTGCATAAGTAGGTTCGAGCATAGCGGATTTATAATAGTATTTCTCCAAAGCTAAAGGAATTGTAAGCAAAGCTTGATTATGTTTTTCTTTTAAGTTATAACTTCCGTCAATACTAATTTCGTAAGGCAAATAATCGTATCCGCCGCATAACGAGCCGATAGTTATAGTCGAAGGAGAAAGCGAAGTAGTATTTGGATAAATTACAAATCCGTCAAAATCTTTTTTATAATTTGTAAATCTTTCAAAAGCGTCAAGCCAATATGAATTAATCGCTCTATCCAAAACAAATACGAATATATTTTCTCCCGTTTTTGACATATTAAATATTTTTATATCGGAAGTCTTATCATTATTTATTTGAATGTCGCTTAATTTATTATGCTCTTTAATTATTTTTGAAATATCAAATATTGAAATGCTTATTAAAACCAATAAAACTATAGAATAAATATTAATTAAAAATATCGCTTTATTCTTTTTAAGAATTAAAATAATTATTGAAATTAAAATAACGGTCAAGATAATCGTTAATAATATTTCTTTTAATGACGCTTTTAATAAATCGGCATTGTCAAATACAAAATCGGCGTTAATATTTATATAATTTCCTTTCATAATAAATGTATTAATCAAAACAAAAGAAGCTATAAATATTAATAATAAAGTTAAATAATTTTTTATTTTTTCTGAAAATAAAATATAAATAAATAACGGATAAAATAAAAATAATCCTAAACTCATAGATAAATCATTTATTATTAAATCAAACGGACTTTTAAATTCGGCGGGCGAATTTCCAATTAAAGAACTTGGAATAAATAATCCAGAAAGTAAACTAATTATTAAGCATGAAATTATTATTAATTTGCATCTGTTATTTTTAAAATATATATTTATTTCATTATTATTAAAAATTAATTTATAAATATTTCCTAAATTGATTATAAAAGAGATTGCAAATAAAAACGCGTATATATTTAATAAATAGTTTCTTGGTTTAAGTTTATAGTAGATAATTATATCTCTGTCTATATTTTCAATTTTTTCTTTTATACTAAAATTAACAACAATAGTGCTAATTCCAAAAAATTCCACATCTTCCAAAATATCGTCAAATTTATCTTCGTTTCCGATTAATTGAAAAATATCACTATTTCTAAAAAGTTTATTATAATATTTTACCGTTCCTATATATTTATAACTGTCCATTTCATTTAAAAATTCAAAATCGGATAAATAAGCTTTTCGCTCAAAATTTGCCAGAGATAAAAGCGCTATAAAAACAATCGTTAATATTACAAAAAATACATTATAACATTTTAATATCTTATTCTTATTTACTACAAAAACTTTATATAATTTATATTCTATAAAAATATTTTTTATCAATGAAAATAAACAATTTAATATCCAATAAAATACTAAACCAGAAGGCGAATTATAAAGCAAAACTAAAAATATTAACGAAACAATATATAATGGTAAACTTTCCTTAAATCTTAATTTTTTACTATAAACCAAACCAGCTAATAAACTAAATAATGTCATAATAAATGGCAAAATATTAACGCTAATATTTCCAATATTTAATATTCCGTCAGGCTTTGAAAAATCTTTTATAAATAAAAAACTGCCAAGTTGTAAACCAGATAAATTATGAATAAAGTTATACGCGGCTAAAAAGAATGGGATTTAAATTAATAAACCTAAAGTTCCTCTGAAAGCATAAATTGTTTTATAACCGTTAATTCTTTGACAAGCTCTAATTAATAAATATCTTTGGTCGCCTTTATAAACCGCTTTTATATTATCAATCATTGGTTTCATTTTTTCTTGAATAGCTCTTTCTTTTGCTTGCCAACTTTCCGCTATATTGTATAAAGGTAAAGAGATAAAATTTATAATTAAACTTAAAAAGAATAAACTTGTCGCATAACCTGACTTAAATACATTATTAAATAAATAAAATACAATTTCTATTATAAACTCTATCGAATAAATTGTTATATTATATAATATGTCGAAAAGAATCATGATTTAACTCCCAAACCATGCTCTTTCAGATTTCTAAATATATAATTGAATTTTGTAATAAAAAATTTAAAATGACAAAACTTGCTATAATTATAGCAATGAGATGAGATGAGATGAGATGAGAATTTATTCACCGTTATCATTTTTGTTACCTCAATAATTATTTATTTAATTTATTTTAACATTTATTAAATAAAAAGTCAAGTTTAAATTACGATTTTAATTTATAAATATTATTAATAACATTTATATAATAAGTTTACTATTTACTTAAAAATAAATAAAAGTATAATATATTTTATGAATATTAAAAATAATAAATTAACTAATAATAAAAATTTAGTGTCTAAAATATGCGCCTTTATTTGTATAATTTGCGCAAGTTCGGCAATAGCGGCTATGGTTATGCTTTTGATAAATTCAAAAACTGCAAGAGAGATAACTTCTTTTTCTTTATATTCAAGTTTCTTAATAATTTTTTATATAATTAATTCTATATACCATTTTTTTCCGTTTCATTATAAAGCTAAAAAAGTTTTTTTTATTTTATCGCATGCATTTTTCATAATGATGATTTGGGGAGTTTATATTCCGCCATGTTTAATCTCGCTCGAAGCTGGATGGGGATGGAGCTTTTTCGGAATAATCACTGGACTTTGCATATTAGGAATAACTTTAAGAAGCGTTTTCGGTTATAGATGGCGCGATTGGACTGAAACAATTTATTATTTTCTGCTTAACTGGGTTTGGCTTATTGCAATATCAAAAATTTCTTCGGCTGTCGGAGATTATGGAGCGATACTTTATTTAACGGGATTTTTGCTTTTAAATATTTCGATGGTATTTTATAGACTCGCTATGTATGAAACGAATAAAAGATACACTTTATTTTTGCCTATGTTTTATTCTTTGCTTATAATTTCAAATATTTGTCATGCAATTTTTATGTTCAAGTATGTAGCAAATATTTTTTAAAAATTTAAATTTTAGGAGATAAAATGATTAAAGAAAAATTGACTCAATATATAGAAGATACGATTAAAGAAAATTGGGATATTAACGCTTTTGCCGATTACGGAAAAGATAGAATAATAAAATATTCCGATGTGGCAAAAAATATTTTAATTATGCATAATATATTTAAAAGAAGTTCAATTTATAAAGGAGATAAAATCGCTCTTTGCGGCGGAAATTCTATTAATTGGGCTTTAACTTATTTGTCTATAATAAGCTATGGAGCCGTTGTAATTCCGATATTGGTTGATTTTTCGCCGAACGATATCTCTTCGATTATAAAAGATTCGGGAACAAAATATTTATTTATTGATAAAAATATAGCCGACAAAATTGATAGCGAAACAATAGACTCTTTGGATATGGTTTTTTCTTTGGACGATTTTTCAATAATTAGCGTAGACAATAATATTTATAAAGAGATTAGAAGAGGAGATAATTTATTTAATATAGAATTAGAAAATTTTAGCAAAGAAACTTTTTATTTAAATATATTCGAGAATGAAACTTTAGCTACGATAATTTATACTTCGGGAACTACGGGATTTAGCAAAGGAGTAATGCTTAATCATAACGCATTAGCCGCAAATATAAGATTCGCTATAGCAAATATGCCGATAAAACCTAACGATAATATACTTTCTTTTTTGCCGCTCGCTCATGTTTTCGGATGTTTATTTGATTTTTTATTTCCGTTTTCAAAAGGCGCTTGCATATATATGTTAAACGCTATTCCGAGTCCGAATGTTTTATTAAAAGCTTTTGACGAAATTAAACCGAATTTAATTCTTATGGTGCCTTTGATAATAGAAAAAATTTATTTGAAAAAATTACTTCCCGTTATAAGCAAACCTTTAATAAAAAATTTATTGAAATTGCCTTTAATATCTTCAATACTCAAAAAAAGCATAAAAGAAAAATTAACAAAATCTTTTGGCGGAAAATTCCATGAACTTATAATAGGCGGAAGCGCATTAAACGAAGAGGTTGAAAAATTTCTTATAGATATAGGATTTAAATTCACGGTTGGATACGGAATGACGGAATGCGCGCCTTTGATAAGTTATGCTCCTTGGAATAAACATGTCGCTCGAAGTTGCGGTTGCATAATAGACACTCTAAAAGTAAAAATAGACGCCGAAAACGAAGGAGAAGTTGGAGAGATAATGGTTAAAGGCGAAAATGTTATGCTTGGATATTATAAAAATCCTAAAGCTACGGCGGAAGCTTTATCAAAAGACGGATGGCTTAAAACGGGAGATTTGGGAGTTTTGGGAGAGAATAATAGAATATTTATTAGAGGAAGAAGTAAAAATATGATATTAGGCTCAAGCGGACAGAATATTTATCCCGAAGAAATTGAAAGCAAATTAAACGCAATGCCTTATATATTGGAATCTTTAATTTTAAGCAGAGAAAATAAACTTCATGCTTTATTATATTTGGACGGAGAAAGAATTAAAGAAGAAAACTTAAACAAAGAAGAAATTAAAGCAAAACTTGAAAATAACAGAATTGAAATAAATAAATTATTGCCTGAATATGCAAGAATTTCTAGTTTTAATATTCAGTCGGAAGAGTTTATAAAAAATCCTACGAAAAAGATAAAACGGTTTTTGTATAAATAAACTATAATATTTGATTTTACGCTTTATAATAATTTATAAAAATCTATCACTATAACCTAAAATTATAGTAGATATTTTAATAAAATAATTTCTAAAATTATAAATATATAAAAAATAGCAATAACTAAATTTGATTTATTTTATATAATAATTATAATAAAATTAAATGAAATATAAAACTATAAAAGAAAATTTAATTTACATAATACTTATTATATTTTCAATATTTATTGGCATTATTTTAATAGTTAAATTATCAAATATCATTTAATAAGTTCTTTCTATAAAGAATTTGATTATAAAGGAATGCAATTAATTTACGGCAATAAACAATATTTAATTTTTAAAGAATATAAAATTAATTAATTATTATTTCAAAACTTCGCTCAAAATTCTAATCGCTTTCTCCAAATCTTTTTTAGAAATATTAATAGGCGGAAGCAATCTTATTTTATTTTTTGCCGTTAGCGGAATTATTCCTTTTGAAATACATTTTTCGACAATCTCTCTTGCATTTAATCCTTCTTTAAGCTCAATTCCAAGCATTAACCCAATTCCGTCAACGCTTTTTACATTATCTAATTTTTTTAGATTATCTTTTATATATTTTCCTTTTTTAGTAATTTCTTTAAGAAAATTTTTATCTAAAGTTTTAAGAATTTCCAAAGCTCCCGAGCAAATTACGGGATTAGCGCCAAAAGTCGAAGCATGGTCGCCCGCCGTAAAAGTATCGGAACATTTTTTATTCATGAGCATAGCTCCGATTGGAAGTCCGCCTCCCAAACCTTTTGCCAAAGTTATTATATCCGCTTTTAAACTATAATGCTCCGAGCATAAAAATTTTCCCGTTCTACCGACTCCCGTTTGAACTTCGTCTATTATAATTAAAATATCGTTTTTATCGCAATATTCTCTAACGGCTTTAACATATTCTTTATTTAAAGGAATTACTCCGCCTTCTCCTTGAATAAGCTCCATTATTATCGCGCAGGAATTATTTTTTAATTTTGAAATCGCATCTTCCAAATTATTTGCTTCAGCGAATAAAAATCCTTCCAAAAAAGGAAAAAAGAAATTATGAAATACATCCTGTCCTGTCGCCGAAATTGTAGCCATAGTTCGTCCATGAAAAGAATTTTTTAAAGAAACAATATTATATCTTTTAGCATTTTTTCCATATTTTATAAAAGAATATTTTCTTGCGCATTTTATAGCCGCTTCGTTTGCTTCAGCTCCAGAGTTTGCAAAAAATACTTTATCGAATTTCGTTATAGAACATAATTTTTCTGCAAGTTTAATATATGGTTTATTATAATATAAATTTGAAGTATGTTGCAATTTATTTAATTGATTATTTATAGTCTTTATCCAATTTTTATTATTATAACCTAAACTATTTACTCCGATTCCGCTTCCCAAATCGATATATTCTTTTCTGTCAATATCTTTTAATTTAGAACCGTTTCCCGATTCAAGTAATAAATCAAATCTTGCATAAGTATTCGCCACATATTTTTTACTTTTTTTTATATATTCTTTTTTAATATTATTTTTTTTATCGCTTTTATTTTTCATTTTAATTGTCCTCTTTAAAATTAAAATTTATTCTTTATAAAACATAGTCCCAATTCCTTCGTCAGTAAACATTTCTATCAAAATAGAATGAGGAACTCTGCCGTCAATAATAAAAACCCTATTCACTCCATTTTGAACGGCGTTTATGCAATGCTGAACTTTTGGAATCATTCCGCCCGAAATATCGCCGTTATCAATTAATTTGTCTATGCTATTAACCTCGATTTTGCTTATTAAAGTAGATTCGTCCTCTTTATCTTTCAAAAGTCCCGCGGTATCCGTCATAAATATAAGAGTTTCCGCATTAACTTTTTCCGCTATTTTTGCAGCAGCCGTGTCGGCGTTTATATTATAAATATTTCCTAAACTATCGCATCCGACTGTCGCAATTATCGGTATATATTTATTATTTATAATAGTTTCAATTAAATTTGTGTCAATATCGTCTATCTCTCCGACAAATCCCAAGTCTTCTTTTTTATGTTTACTTACTTTAAACATATAATCGTCTATTCCGCAAATTCCGATTGATTTTCCTCCGCAATTTTGAAGAAGCGAAACCAAATCTTTATTTACTTTTCCCGCAAGAACCATTTTTACTATTTCGGCGGTTTCTTTATCGGTATATCTTAAACCGTTTATAAATTTCGATTCCTTTCCTATTTTTTTTAACATTTCGGTTATATCTTTTCCTCCGCCATGAACTACTATAACTTTAATTCCCAAAGTGGAAAGCAAAGCGACATTATGCATAACGCTTTTTTTAAGTTCGGGATTTTCCATAACGCTTCCGCCATATTTTACTACAACAGTTTTATCTTTATACTTTTGAATATAAGGCAATGCATGATTTAAAATAAAAGCCTTGTCTTTATTTTTTATTTCAATATTTTCTATGCTATCAATATTATTCATTTTTATTTAATCCTCATAATAATTTTTAACTTCTATAAGAGCCGTTTATTTTTACATAATCGTAAGTTAAATCGCATCCCCAAGCCAAAGCTTTTTTATTTCCAGAATTCATATTTATTGTTATTTTAATCTCATCTTTTTTAAGTATTTTCAAAGCTTTATTTTCGTCAAATTTTAAACCGTATCCATTTTTAAATACATCCATATCTCCAAATTTTGAAGAAACATTTATCGATACTTTATTAATATCAAATTTGCAATTCGTATAACCTATCGCACAAGCTATTCTTCCCCAATTCATATCGCAACCAAAAATAGCTGATTTCAATAAATTTGAAGATATTACCGATTTTGAAATTTTTCTTGCAATTTCAATATCTTTAGCGTTTATAACTTCGCATTCAATCAATTTTGTAGCGCCTTCTCCGTCTTTCGCTATCGATTTAGATAAATAAGTATTAACCATATTTAAAGCCTTGCAAAATATTTTATAATTATCGTTTTCTTTATCTATGATTTTATTTTTAGCTTCTCCGTTCGATAAAATTACAATCATATCGTTTGTTGAAGTGTCTCCATCAACGCTAATCATATTATAAGTATTTTTTACATCTTCTCTCAAAGCTTTTTGAAGTAATTTTTGACTTATATTCGCGTCTGTCGTTATAAATGCGAGCAAAGTAGCCATATTCGGATTTATCATTCCGCTTCCTTTTGCAATTCCTCCAATTTTAATTTCTTTTCCGTCTATTTCAAAAGAAAAAGATATTTCTTTAATAAAAGTGTCGGTTGTCATTATCGCATTTGCCGTATTTTTTGATGCTTCTTTAGAATTTTTAGCGTTATCAATTAAAGGTTTAATGTTTTTTAAAATAGGTTCTATAGGCAGAGGAACTCCGATTACTCCCGTTGAAGCGACAGCGACATCTTTTTTATCTATATTCAAATATTTAGCCACGCTTTCGCACATTGCTTTTGCTTTTTCAATTCCGTCTTTATTGCAAGTATTTGCATTTCCCGAATTGCATATAATCGCTTTTGCTTTTCCGTTTTTTAAATTCTCTTTGCTTACTATAATATTAGCTCCGCAAACTTTATTTTGAGTATAAACCGCAGCCGCAGCGCATAAACTCTCGCTATAAATAATTGCCAAATCTTTAGAAGTTTTTTTCTTTTTAATCCCAGAGTAAATTCCGTTGGCAAAAAATCCTTTAGCTGCGCATACCCCTCCTTTAATTTCTTTTATATTATTCGTATTATTATTTTTTTTCTTATTGTCGTTCTTTTCGTTTTTCATTTTTTATCCTTTTTTGTTTTTAAAAATTTTATTTAATTAATATTATAAATCAAAAATTAGAAAGCGGGCGGAATCATATTTAATCCCGCATCCTCTTCAAAACCCAAAGCTATATTCATGTTTTGTATAGCCTGTCCCGCGGCTCCTTTAACCATATTGTCTATTGCCGAAACTATTATTAATTTATTCGTTCTTTCGTCAATATGAATAGAAATATCGCAATAATTAGAATATTTTACATTTTTTAAATTTGCAATATTTCCAATATTTAAAACTCTTATAAATTTTGAATCCTTATAAAAATCTTTATATAAATTATAAATATTTTCCAAAGAATTTTTATTTTTCAATTTTGTATATATCGTTGATAAAATTCCTCTGTTAATCGGAAGTAAATGAGGAACAAAAGTTATTTTAATATCTTCGCCGTATATATTCGATAAAGTCTGCTCAATTTCGGGAGTATGTCTATGTTCCGCGATTTTATAAGGTGCGAAAGATTCATTGCATTCCGTAAAATGAGTATTTAAAGTTAATTCTCGTCCCGCTCCCGTTGCGCCCGATTTTGAATCGATTATTATATCTTCTTTTTCAATTATTTTATTTATTAAAGCGGGCGATAAAGCCAAAGCTATTGAAGTTGGATAACATCCTGGATTTCCAATTATTTTAGCTTTTTTCAAAGATTTTTTATTATAGAATTTATCGAACTTAATTATTTCGGGAATAGAATAAATCGCTTCTTTATGAATCTCTTTATATTTATAATCTTTTTTATACCATTTTTTATAATCATCTTCGTTTGAAAGTCTGAAATCCGCTCCCAAATCTATAAACAATATATTTTTTTCAAAACATTTTTTTGCAATCTCTTCGCTTAAACCCGAAGGCAAAGACGCAAATATAACATCCGAATCTTCAAAAATATTATTTTCGTCAATTAATACTTTATCGCAATATTTATTTAAGTTATTGTATATTTTATCTATAGTTTCGCCGACAAAACTTTTTGAAGAAATATTTTTTAATTCTACTTTTGGATGAGAGAGTAAAAGTCTTACCAATTCCGCTCCCGCATATCCCGTAGCTCCTATTATAGACACTTTTATCATTTTAAAACTCCAATTATAACAAAATTTTTTAGTCTTTATTTTAATAGATTATTTTTTTTTGAAAAATTTAAATGCAGACGATTAACGCCTGAAAGAATCTGCAGATAAGAATATATAATGCAATATTTTTTTATAATTCGTATTCATAATAATTGCCTTAAATTAATTTGAATTTATAATAATATATTTTTTAAAAATGTCAATAATACTAATATTTTGAAAGATAATAATTTTTATTTTTACTATTGAAATAATCTTAAAAAATGTTATTATATACGAACAGAATAAAATATGTAAAAAAGGAGTAAAGAAATGAAAAGAATAATATTAAGTTGTATCGTTATATTTGTGTCATTTGCAACTATTGTATTTGCTCGTGATACTGAAATAAAAATTCCAAATAGTTTGTATAAAGTAAGTGATTATGATAGAAACATAGAAATATATCATACGGAGCGAGGAGTAGCAACTTTAACCAGTGTATGGGGCTATATCATACAAACGAATATTTATTATAGAAATAACTTAAAAACATGCTATCTTGTATTTGATTTATATCCTAACGCAAATTCAAATGCAGATTTTTATTCTATTGTATTTTATGATAAAAGTGAAAGTAATAAAGTTGTTTTGAATTTAAATATATCTGACAAAAGAGAAAAATTATTTAAAGATGGTGATGCTACTATTCATTTGAGAAATTTACAAGAGATAGTTAGAAGACAACATAAATTGTCCGATTCTGAGATAGATTCTTTAATAAAATTAATCGAAAATAGCAAATTTGAAATATATGTAAAGTTTATACAAGGGAATGGTTATTATCCACTAACTAAATCTGATTTTAATAAAAAACAAGCTAAATCCTTATATACTTTATTAAAATTTTATAAAGAGATTAAGAATAAATAGTATATTTATTATTTGTAGGTTTATAGAAATTATAATTTTAGTATATTACGATTAAAAAAATTTAAATCTAAACTTACAAAATATCAAAATCAATTTTTTAAATAAATATTGGATATACATAATTTATAAAAATTATATTCAAAATAAAAATTATGCTTGTTAAAATTTTTTCAAGGAAATATTTAAAATGAATAATAAAATAAAAACTAAAATCAATAGAAATACTTTTATGATAAATGGCAAGTCTGAAGAGGACAATAAAAAAAGAGAGATTATAAAAAATATTTTAATAAACGAAGAAAATAAAAATAAATCCGATTTGCATAATTATTTTTTGAATAATAAGGAAGAAGCGATTTATAAACATCTACCCTATTTCGATATTTACGAAAGACATTTTTCAAGATACAGAGGAAAAGATATTAATCTACTTGAGATTGGCGTTGGATATGGCGGTTCTCTTAAAATGTGGAAAAATTATTTTAGGAAATTAAACCCAAACGCGAAAGTGAATATTTATGGAATAGATAAAAAAGAAAGATGCAAAAAATTTGAAGAAGACGGAATAAAAATTTTTATAGGCTCGCAATCCGACAGGGAATTTTTAATAAAATTAAAAAACGAAATTCCAAAATTAGACATATTAATTGACGATGGCGGACATATTCCCGAAGAGCAGATAATAACATTTGAAGAGATGTTTGAACATATAAATAATGGCGGTTTGTATTTTTGTGAAGATATTTACACTTCTTATTGGAACGATTATAAAAATAAATCTTCTTTTATAGAATATGCTAAAAAATTAATTGATTATTTAAATGCATATTGGAGTTTAGAAGGAGACAATTTGAATGCAAATTATTTTACCGATTTCGTATATTCTATGCATTTTTACGATGGAATAGTCGCTATAGAAAAGAAATTAAGAGATAAAAGATATATTGATATTTGTCAGCAGGCTTCTATTGGGAAATTATATAGACTATAAAATTAAATTTATATAATATAATGCTTGACATTTTATAATAATATGTTATAATAATTCTAAATTTTCAAATGAAATGGGTAGGTGGCCGAGCAGTCAATGGCAGCAGACTGTAAATCTGTCGACGGAAGTCTACGGGGGTGCGAATCCCTCCCTGCCCAAATCTTTTTATAGTTTTAAGAAAAAATAAAAATAAAGGAGATATTTTGGCTATAGAATTTTATGACGGATATATATCTATAGTTATAGAATCCAATCTCGTTTTGCCCGAAGAAATAAAAAAATTCATAGAAGATTGCGAAGAAGCTTGTTCAATAAGAATGCCCGCGATCGTTTTGGATATGCGAAATGTTAAAGAAATAAACAGCGCTGGAATATCAAAAATTCTCAAATTATACAAAGATTTACAATCTATAAAAATAAAATTATTCATGGTTAATGTAGACGAATCTATCAATCAAATTTTTAAGGATTTAATGCTATTTGCTCTTATTAAAACTTTTGATAATACATAAAGAATTTTTATTATAATTTTAAACTCTATAAAATAGTTTATTGTATTAATATACTTTCTATATAAATTGTAGAAATAATATAATCAATTTTTTATTATCGTATAATTTCCGCATTTTTAAAATTATATATGCTAAATATATCGTAAATAACATTAGTAAGTTTAGGGCTTTGCATCACTGTTCCCGTATAATAGAATATAGGTATAATAGCCATATCGTTCATTGCGATATCTTCCGCTTTATGCAAATATATACTTCTTTCGCTATCGCTTTTAGAAATTAAAGCTAATCTCAAAGTTTCGTCAAAATTTGAATTGCTATATCTTCCCTCGTTAAGGACATAACCGCTTTTAACTAAAGATAAAAATGCTACAGGATTATTATATCCTCCAACCCATCCTTGTCTTGCCATATCAAAATTGCCGTCTCTTCTGGTTTGCAATAAAACCGCCCATTCTTCTTGCTTAATAACCATATCGATATTTAAATGTTTTTTTAGCATATTTTGAATACTCTCTGCAACCGTAATATGAAATCCTGGATTAGTTATAAATTCAAATACGGGAAAATTCTCTCCGTTTGGATAGCCCGCATCTGCAAGTAATTTTTTAGCTTCTTCAACATTTTTCTGATAATCCTCTTTTTTAGTTGAAAAATATTCTCTTTTCTTAATTCTAAAATCGTTATTAGAGTCTACATCCTTTATATCGTAAGGCACTATAGCCGCCGCTGGAATTTCGCCCGCTTTCATTATTGTATTTACTATATAATCTCTATCTATCGCCAAAGATATTGCTTTTCTAACTCTTGCGTCGTTAAAAGGCTTCTTTCTATGGTCGACTTCGTAAAAATATAGAGAGATATTAGGGACAACTTTTGCTATGCCTTCTTTAATCAATCTTTCTCTATCATTGGGAGGCGTTGTTTTATAAAAATAAATATCTTCGTTAAGAATACCTGCCATAGCCGTATTAACATCGTCTATAAGCTCAAAATTAATAATGTCGGGCTTTACTGATTCATAATTCCAATAATTTGTATTTTTCTGCATTGTAATTCTTAAATCATGTTCCCATTTTACAAGCTTAAAAGCGCCGTTTCCTATCATTGTTTCAGCGGATAAAGTCCAGCCGTCTTCATTTTTGCTAACAATATCCTCTCTTAAAGGAGTATATGAAGTATGGGTAATTAATTCTGGAAAATATGGAGCGGGATATTCCAATTCTACATATAAAGTATTATCGTCCAAAGCCTTTACGGATAATTTATCTTTATCCATGTTTCCAAGTATAATATCATGAGCGTTTTTTATAACATCTAAATATATAGAATATGAAGAACCTGATTTTGGGTCCACTATTCTTTTCCATGCATATACAAAATCATTAGCCCTAACGGGAACTCCATCCGTCCATTTTGCATTGCTTCTTATATTAAAAATATATATTGTATTATTATTAGAAGAAATCCAACTTTCAGCCGTCACTGGTATTATATTGCCGTTTTCGTCTTTAATTGTTAGGTTTTCAAACAAATGCGTAGTATATATCATAGCATCTATTGCCGAGTTTATAGTCGGGTCTATACTTTGAGGCTCTGGTCCGACAGAAACCGTAATTTCATTTAAATTATTTTTTATATCAGAATTTTCTTTATTGCAAGAAATTAATAGAATAAAGATAATCGAAAATAATATTATAATCTTTTTCATAATAGTATCCTTATTAGTAAAATAGAAATTTTAATTAGTTATTTATGGTAAAATATAATAAATAATTCAAAAAGTCAAGTAAAATTTTATAATTTTCTTATAAACTTATATCTATATTTATTGAATTACGATTTATAAAGTTTAATTACGCAAAGAATATAAATAAATTTAGTTATATATTAAAATCCAGCATAAGCGATGGATTTAAATTTATACTGCTAAATTAAAAAAATCAAAATAAATAATGGTATAAACCAATAGATATTGCCATAAAAAATACTAATAAAATTGTTTTTGCTTCTTTACAGACAAAAGAAATAGTCTTTTGTGTTATTTTTATCGGTAGAAAAAATAACTTGAATTTATATGCTTTTACAAAAAAATAGAAAAAAATATTTGAAATTCTTTAATAAAAATAAAATCTATTAAATATTATAATACTTTTTTCTCTTTGCATCTATCTGTCTTCGAATCTCTTTTAAATTCTTAACGAATATAGTATCTTTTTTTATATCTATTTTTCCCGCTTTCAATTTCAAAACTTTTTGAACTTCAATCGGTTTTATCGCACACCAATTTGCAATATCATTTATAGTCGCTTTCAATTCTTGAGGACTATTATAATCTTCTCTATTTATATTTTGAAGTTCGGCAAGAAGCAATAAACAATCGTATATTCTTAACTCTGTTTCGTTTAATTGCAGTATCAAAAGTCTTCTTTTTGAATCGAATATTCTTTTTGCAAACATTTTTGAGAGTTTAAGAGCCATTTCCGTATTATTTGCAAGAACTGTTTGAAAATTTTCTTTTTGTAATTCTAGTAAAACCGTAGGCTCGTTAGCTATTGCCGAAGCGCTTCTTGTAGTGCCTTCCAAAATTGCCATCTCTCCAAAAAAATCTCCAGGGTAAACTATATTAAGAAGTTTTTCAACATCTTTAATTACTTTCATTATTTTAACAGAACCGCTTTGAACCATATAAAATTTATCGCCTTTTTCAAATTCCAAAAATATAATATCGTCAGTATCGTATTTCTTTGTATGCGAAGATATATTATTATCCATTTTTATTCCTTATTTTTTATTAAAGTTTTGATATATTTTCTTCCGCTTCTTTTGAAATATTATCATTAGGTGGCATTAACGCCGCTTTTTGATAATACGCTTTCGCTTTTTCTTTATCTCCCGTTTTTTCGCATGCTTTACCTAAAAAAAGTATAGCCTCTTTTACATTTTGAGATTTCGGATATTTTTTTATTGCCGAAAGCAAAATTGAAGAAGCGTTATCGTATTTATCTATATTATAATAACATTTTCCCATATAAAATATAGAATTTTCCGTTATAGTTTCATTTTCGTTTTTCAGCAAAGCGTTAAATAATTTTATAGAATTAATATAATCGCCGTTATCGTATAATTCTAAAGCCTTATTATAATCTTCGTTGTTAATATCGTTATTATAAGAATTATTTTCATTAATAATATCGAGAGGAGGAGCTATATCGCTGTCGTCCGTTATATTTAATTTTTCTTTACAGGCTTTTATTTTATTTTCAACCGTATGATAGAAAGCCGAATTTTCATCCGCATATTGAAAATATCTTTTATAAGCGTATAAAGCGTTTTTATATTTTTGATTTTTAAAATAAAATTCTCCGATATTGTATAATCCCTCTAATTGATTAGTCTCTTCTTCATCTTCCGCTTTTTCTACAAGCTTATTTACTTTTTTATTTAATCTTCTAAGCTGATTTGAAAATACTCTTAACATTTTTATTATTATAGATTTATTTTTAGCCACTAAATTTTCAAATTCTTCGTAAGTAATAATTATAACGACACAATCGCTTAAACATTGAACTGTGTCTTCTTGAGGATAATCTCCAAGCAGACTTTTTACTCCGAAAAATTCTCCAACATTTATAGACTCTCTTGCTTCATATCCCGTTTCTTCCGATAAAAATATACTTTGAGCTCGCCCTTCTTTTAATATATAAACTCTATCGGATTTATCGCCAGCAAAATATACCACAGAACCAGCTTGATATACTCTTGTTTGCATCTATTAATTTCCTTAAATATTGTTTAAACTGTTTTTTAATTGTATCATTTATAATACTTTTTTCAAGTTTTTTATATATTTTTATCTCTCAATTTATTAATCATATCTATAGTTTCAATATCGATTTTTGTATTTCTATTTTTCAAATCGTTTATTATAATAGCAATATCAGAATCGTTCATATTTTGCCCGAATTTTGCTTTAGCCGTCATATTTTTTATTTTTATAATTCCGACAAAAGTGCGAATTTCAGAACCTTTAAATTGTCCTTTATCCATCGACATATTAATATCTTCGGGTTCATACTTTTTTACAAGCTCGTATAAAACTTTTCTCTTTTTGGATAAATCTTCAACGACTTCAAATTTTCCTTCTATAAAAACGGAAAAGAAAAATTGTGTTGGTATCATAGTATTATTAAGAAAACTTGAAGGAATATAAGAATAAACTTTTGAAGCCGTAAGAGAAACTTCGGGATTATTTTTATACTTCATACTTTATCCCCATTATAGCTTATAGAATAATTAAAATTAAGATTGATATTTTTTATATAATATTATATTATTAAAGTTAAATAAATTATAAAAGAAAAATATATGAAAAAATTCATTGTAATATTTTTATTTGTATCGGCGCTTGCCTATTCTTTTCCTTACAAAATGTATACGGGAATGACGGGAGCTTTAAGACTTGGCGGAACTCTTTATTTGGATAATTCAAAAATAAAAAAAGGAAGCAAAGAATATACTTTATCAAGTCCGATAATGCTTAATTTTGGAGTGTTAAGAAATTTCGATATATTTGCAAGAGTTCTTCCTATAACATATTTGCCTAAAGTCGGAGTCGGAATAGAAGGACAACCTCAATTTTCGATTATGCCGAGATATCAATTTTTTAACGGTTTTATAGGAGCGGTTGAATTTTTATTTCCAGGCTCTTCAAAACAAAAATTTGGAATTAATCCGCAATTGCATTATTTAATAGGTTTGGGCGATTTCTTTACAATGTTTGCCAATTTAGAATTGCCAATGTATTTTAAGGATACGAGAGGAGTCGTTGAATCGATAAGATTAAAATTTGCAGTCGGAGTATATCCAGGCTCTTTATTCGGTTTTTCTTTAGCGGGAATATATTTGGAATATCATTTTGCTTACGATTTTTATAATAAGGCTGTTTTATATTTAAATCATTTAGGACCTGGAATTTATTTGGTTTTAAATAACGAAGCGAGTTTATCTTTGAATTTTAGTATTTATTGCGAACAATTTGCAAGCGGTTTCTATTGCGGAATTGGAGCTTATATTTCATATACTTTTGATTTTAATAGGTTTATAAAAAATTAAATAATGAAAAATATAAATATAACCGAAGAATACTTTTTACAACATAATAAAATAAAATTTTCAGATACGATGCATAAAGATAAAAATAAAAAAATTATTCTAAAAAATAAAAAATCAAATATAAATAAAAAAATCGATGCAATAAATAAAATTGATAATACAAATAATAATGAAATTAAAAACGAAGAATTAAAAGAAATATATTTAGAAGTAAAGCAATGTATGAAATGCGAACAATTATGTAAAACGAGATTAAATGTCGTATTTGGACGAGGCGATGAAAATCCCGATATAGTTTTTGTTGGCGAAGCTCCAGGCGCTGACGAGGATAGATTGGGCTTTCCATTCGTTGGAAGAGCGGGAAAACTTTTAGACAAATGGATTGAAGAGTTTAAAATAAATAAATATAATTTTTATATAATGAACGCCTTAAAATGTCGTCCGCCAGAAAATAGAGACCCTTTGCCTGAAGAAAAAATTAATTGCAGAAACTTTTTTACGCGTCAGCTTGAAATACTTAATCCTAAAATAATATGCGCGCTTGGACGACATGGTTTTGGAAATTTAATCGAGTTTGATTTGAAAATGCCTTTTGGAAAAGCAAGAAGTAAAATTCATTATTATAAAAATAAAGATAAAGAAGTTCCCGTAATTGCTACTTATCATCCCGCTTATATTTTAAGAAATCAAAAAGAAGAAGTTAAAGTAATAGAAGATTTTAAATTTATGTTAAAAGAATTAAATAATATTATCGGAGAATAATTGAGAATATATTTTTTTATTATAGTTTATATAATTTTCTGTTTTAAAAATTTTATTTTTGCAAATTCATTGGAAGAATTAGACGATTTAAGCGATTATAAGGAAATCGATAAAATTCAAAATTCAAATATTCCCGAAAAACCAAATATATTTGATAAAATAAATAATAGAGAAAGCGTAAGAAATATGATATTAAATATTTCTTTATATTTAGAAAATGGCGGCGATATAAATGTAGCGGATAATGAAGGAAATACTTTATTAATGAAATCGGTTTATTTAGGATATTACGATTTAGCGGATTATATTTTATTAAATAACGCCGATATTTCATTGACTAATAATAACGGAGAGAACGCTTTAATTTTGTCCGCCGATTATCCTTATATAATAAATTTGATTTTGAATAATAATATTGATAATTTAGATAGCGCAGATAATAAAGGAAAAACCGCATTATTTCATGCATGCGAGTTTGGAAATTTAAATTCGGTTAGAATATTAATAAAAAGCGGAAGCGATATAAACAAAAGAGATATTTTTGGAAAAACTATTTTAATGTATGCCGTTGAAAGCGAGAATTTGGAACTTATAAAATATTTAATTGAAGATATTGAAGTCGATATAAACGAAAAAGACGATTGGGGACAGAATGCAATATTTTTTGCAACAAAAATAAATATAGCGAGATATTTAATTTATAAAGATATTGATTATTCAGAGCCTAATTCAATAGGATTAAAAGCCTATGAAGTTTTAAGATATAACGGTTATAATAATTTGTCGACATATTTAAAGAAATTAGAAAAGAAGTAGTTTTAAAATATTTTAAGAATTCCTGTGAAGCGAGATTTATTTTTAATAATTTTAATCGATTAAACTATTGACAAAAATTTTAAATGTTATAAAATATTGTTAAATTAAATTAATCAATATTGAAAAAAAATTAAAATAAACTATTGACTAATTTTTTTAAATATTGTATAATTTAAAATATAAATTGAATAAAAAAAGTGAAGGAAAATTTATACAAGATTTAAAAACACTGTAAGTATGTTGAACAGAATCATAAGTTTAAACTTTTCAAAAACAAATCAATTGAAAAAATTATTAAAATTTTATCCGTTTCATTCGGATACATCAACTTTGATAACTTATCGGAAGAGAAGAAACCCGATTTTGTTATAAATAAAAAATTTTTCATAAAAGGAGACAACAAAATGAAAAAAATTAAAAAATTTCTTCTAACAATGGCAATGACGATGGCGCTCGGAACATCGGCATTTGCGGCAAGCGGTTTCGAGTTTTTGTTTCAGTTGGCTGGAGGACCTGGAGTTGTAATTCCAAATAAGGAAGCTAAAGATTTGGGCATTAAGGGAAGTTTAAGCTCCGATGCAGATATTAGCGCTCAAATCGGTTATATGTTCCAAGTTAAAGACGGTTTTGGAATAAGCGTTTTGGGCGAATTAGGTTATAGCTGGGATATTTATAGTATGAGATACGGCTCTACAAAAGTAGCTAGCGGTAGCAGTGTCGGCACTTATAACACTCAAAAAAGGCCTGATATTATTCAATACTATCATAGCTTCAAATTAGGACTATTGCCTAAATTTAATATTGATTTGGGAGGAAGACATGGGCTTGCTATAGGAATAGGCGGAGGAGTTAAAATCCCTATTTCTGGATGGTTCTCAATGACTTCTACCGCGGCAGTCCAAAATTCACAAACAAGAGAAGGACTTGTAACAGATAATAGTATGGAGCTTAAAAGAAAAGATATAACCGATATGTTCTCTCCTGCGGTTATCGGCTACATGAAAGTGACTTTTGATTATTATTTATTCTTTACGGATAATATAGCAATGAACTCTGGTTTATATTTGGGCGGAGATTTTGCTCCTAAACAAAAAGAAACCAAAATTGGAGGCAATTCGTTTGACATTGGACTTCAATTAGGATTTAGATTTGGTCCGAAAGCGTAAGGAAAAATCTTTTTATTTAATAATATAATTCTAATTCACACATTCAAGAAACCGAATACTGGCAACTGCCCGCTTTAGCGTAAATCTTCGGTTTTTATATTTTAAAATGTAATTCGTTTTTATTTTGTTTAGTCATTGCGAGACAAAGTCGAATCAATCCACACAGATAACAAGGGGTTTCCCAACGGGACGCCTTCGGCGAACCCCTTGTGTTAACAATTCAAAGAAAAGCACGCAAGGGGTTGCAACCCCTTGTTATCAGAAAAAGCGCTATTCCAAATTTGGATTACTTCGCTTCCTTTCAGTCGCTCGTAATGACAATGCATTTTTCCTGTCATTGCGAGATTTGTTTTACAAATCGAAGCAATCCACAAAAAGAGATTTTATTTTTATTTTTATTTTTTATTCTTCGCTTAAAAATTTTTCTTAAAAATTCATTTTATGATAATATAAAAATATACTCGGTTGTATAAAATTGGAATTAAAAATGAATAAAGAAAATTGCCTTATTATTATGATCAACTGTAAACAAAACCTTTGCCGTTGGAAATGTTATTGTCGGAGCTAAAAAATATTATTAAAAATATATTTAAAAATTTTTCAATAATCCGAAAATATTTAATAGCATAATCGGAGTAAATATGAATATTAAAATTGTTTTACTGTTTATTATAATAAATATTTTTCTTTTCGCTCAATATACTGCAAATAACGATATATTGATTAATACGGGAGCGGGAAGAGTGGACTATACTACATATACAATTTATGCGGACGCTACAGCCGATATGATTACAGATAAAGCATTGCAACCCGAAGCTTTTTTAATATTGCAACAACAAGCGGAAGAAGAGACAATAAAAACTTTATACGATACTTTAGCGAGAGTTTCGATAAATAGTGATTTTACGATATATAATTTGATTGAAAACGATAAAGATTTGACGGAAAAAATAATGGATTCTCTAAACAACGCGAGACTTTTGGGAGTTTCTTATCCGACAAGAACGAGCGTTAAAGTTCTTATGGCTTTGGATATAATAACAAATAATTTAATTTCCGATTTTATTAAAAGCGTCAATTCTTATAAAACCGAGCCTATAGTGACTTATTTTGACGCGGGAAAAGATTACGACAGTTTGGTTATAGACGCGAGGAATATAGGCTTTAATCCTTCTTTATTTCCAACGGTTTACGATGAGGACGGAAACGCGATATACGACATAGCTTATATAAATAAAAATGTCGCTTCTACAAACGGCTATATAACATATTCCACAAATTCTTATTTAACAAACGAAAATATTAAAAATGTTATAGGAACAAATCCTTACAATGTCGTGGCTTGGAGGACGCGAGGAAGACTTTCGGGCGATTTGGTTATAGGAAACGAAGACGCGAGCATAATAATGAGCGGAGCAAAATTGAAAAACGCTTTAAAAAATTGTAAGGTAGTTTTTATAATAGATTAATATTTCATAATTATAATAATTCATTTATATAACCTCTATTTAGAATTAGATAATTTTTTAAGTCGTTTATAAAATACATTATTAAATTTATTAAATAAAATATTTTTTAATTTCCATCTCAAATTTTTAAACGGAATTAACCAAGTTATTTTATAGATTATATCGCTATACATACCTCTTTTATCTCGGCTAAAATTTATCGGTTCTCTTCCGTCTTCAAAATTTGTAATTACTTTTGCATTATACAATTTGCTTAAAATAGAAAATATGCTTTGGTCATGTCTATGCTCTACAAAACCGTCAAGATTTTTTATTACCGAAGGAGTATCGTCAGCCAAATTAAAATTATCGTAAAAAACTTTAAGCCATTCGTTTACAAATCGAATAGTTTTATCCGTCTTTTTAATTATTAAAGAAGTCGCGCATCTCGTATTTGTATCCGTTATTTCTTTATTATTTAAAACATTAAAATAATTAAATAAATCGGATTTTGTATAAAATTTATCGGGAATTCCCAATTCAAAAGCAACAATATCGTATTTTTCGGCGTATTCTATATAATTTTTCATTTTATCAATATATTCTTTTTTGAGATGGCAGCCCGTGTCGGCGTAAACTAATATGTCTCCGTCCTTTATTTTTTCTAAAGATTTTAAAATTATATAAGGTTTCCAACACCAATAACCGAAACCTCTAACATTACAATTTAATTTATCATTAAAATGATTTTTAAAATCTTTTCCTAAATTTAATTCTTCGTATAAAAATATGTCTTCAAATATATTCATTTCAATCGCTTGATTATAAAATCTTTTTAATGCAGGAAGCAAATATAAATTGGCAAAACTACAAATATATATTTTTGAATTCATAGTAGTCCGCCTAAAAATGCAATAGCAAAATGCCCTGAAAAGAATGCAGGGAAATGAAAAATTTTAAAGTTATCGCTTGGCTTGGCTTGGCTTGGCTTGCGAATTCTCAAGTTTACTTTATTAATAATATAATTAAATATTCTCATTTGCAAATTATTATACATTAAAATAAATAATTGTCAAGTATAATTATTATTTAATAAAATAAAAATATAGTTGATAATTTTGTTTTTTAATATATCATTAATTAAAATTCGATTTAATAATTAAGGAAAATATTATGCGTTTATCCGAACTCTTTATGCCGACTTTAAAAGAAGCGCCAAACGATGCGATTATGGCGTCAAATAAATTAATGATTAGAGCGGGCTTGGCGAGAAAAATATCAAACGGTTTATATTCTTATTTGCCTTTAGGAGTTAGAGTATTAAATAAAATTTCAAATATTATAAGAGAGGAAATGAACGCCATAGGTTCAAACGAATGCATAATGCCTTTGCTTGTTTCAAAAACTTTGCTCACTCCTTCGGGAAGATGGGAAAGATTCAAAAAAGAATTATTTAGATTAAAAGATAGAAACGATATTGATATGGCAATGGGACCAACTCATGAAGAAGCTTTTACTCTAACCGCTAAAAATGAAATTCAATCGTATAAAGATTTGCCTTTAATATTATATCAAATAGAAACTAAATTTAGAGACGAAATTAGACCGCGTTATGGAGTGATTCGTTCAAAAGAATTTATTATGAAAGACGCTTACTCTTTTAATATGACAAAAGAATCTTTAGATAAAAGTTATAACGATATGAGTAAAGCTTATACAAAAATTTTTAAGAGAATGGGATTAAATACCGTGAGCGTAAAAGCCGACAGCGGAGCTATGGGCGGAGAAGGAAGCGAAGAGTTTATGGTTTTAAGCGAAGTTGGAGAAGAGACAATAATTTTTTGTTCAAAATGCGATTATCGCGCGAATGTAGAAAAAGCTGAAGTTAAAGCGGAAGATATTGCGAAACAATATACCGATAAAAATTTGGAAGAAGTTTATACTCCAAATATAAAAACGATTAACGATTTGGAAAATTTTTTTAATACTACTGCAGATAATTTTATTAAAACGATTTTATACAAAACGGAAGAAAACGAAGTAATAGCCGTTATTATAAGAGGCGATTTGGAAATTAACGAAACAAAATTATCAAACGCTTTTGGCGGACTTGAAATAGAATTAGCAAACGAAGAAACAGTTAAAGAAATTACGGGAGCTAAAATAGGATTTGCATCGCCTATAGGATTAAAAAAGAAAATTAAAATATACGCCGATTATTCAATTAAATCTATTTCGGATGCGATAGTCGGAGGAAATAAAGACGATATTCATATAAAAAATGTAAATATTGAAAGAGATATTAAAGCGGATATTTGGGGAGATTTTAGAGAGGCAAAAGAAGGAGATAAATGTCCTCAATGTGGAGAAAAATTATATCAAAAAAAAGGTTTGGAATTAGGACATATTTTTAAATTGGGCGATAAATATACTAAAGCTTTTGATTTTAAAGTATTAGACGAAAATAATAAAGAAGTTTTTCCAATAATGGGTTGCTATGGAATTGGATTAAATAGAACTTTGGCTTCTATTATAGAACAAAATTATGACGATAAAGGAATAATTTTTCCGATAACAGTCGCTCCTTACGAAGTTGTAATAATTGCCGTTGATAAAGAAGGAGAAGAATCTTTTAATAAAGCTATTGAAATTTATAATTCGCTTAATTCTATTGGAATTGAAACTTTATTTGACGATAGAAATTTAAGGCTCGGCGTAAAATTAAACGATTGCGATTTAACAGGAATTCCAATGCGAATAATTATAGGGAAAAAATCATTAGAAAAAGGAATTGTTGAGTTTAAATTAAGAAATTCCACACAAAGCGAAGAGATTAAAATTGACGATATTGTGGAATATGTTAAAAATAAAAAAGAAGAATTATTTAACGAAATAAATAAATAAATAAAAAAGACACCGCATTAAATACGATGCCTTTTGTCTTATCAATTTTACTTTATATAACTTTACTTCGTGAAAGCTCCTATTGAATTCTCCACTCCCAATTGCCGATCTTTGCTAGAGCTAGAATAAGTATTTTTTCTGATATAGACGGTGCAACTTGAAGAGCTACTAAAATAAAATCTTGCCAATTGTATTTTATTGCCATTTGAAAAAGAAGTAGCAGCCATATAACTGCTATCATATATAGATGAGCCAGTTCCATAACTTTCGCTTTCCATATCATGTAAAAGTAAGCCATTATGGGTATAGCCTTGATATGTAAAATTAACTTTACCAGAACTATCGATTGTGAAACTGTTTCCTACGCTTGTCCAAGTTCTTACCAAATCTGAATGTTTAAATTTGCCAGCATTTGGGTCGGTTTCGTCATTTTTACAGCTTATGGATAAAGCCATAACTAAAGCTCCTACAACTATGTAGGTAAAAAGTTTTTTGAAATTATACATGATAATTTCCTCCTTAAAAAATGAATTTTTATTTATAACTAAACAAGGATTTTTTATTTTCCTTGATAAGTTATCGAA
>ERZ1673700.860-NODE-860-length-34926-cov-12.270540_pt1 | contig 34926 bp, 38 predicted proteins | sample MGYA00580230_ERZ1673700 | MGnify/ENA primary metagenome ERZ1673700 (study PRJEB41218, sample SAMN15661782) | gut metagenome | host: Homo sapiens | place: Canada: London | collected 2015-08-20/2019-03-30 | study: EMG produced TPA metagenomics assembly of...
ACTGAAAGCTGGTCTTGCAGATGCGTTTACCGTATTCCTGAATACGATCAGCTGCTTTGGTAACGTAATGAGTTATATCCGTCTGTTCGCAGTAGGTATGGCAGGACTTGCCATTTCTCAGAGCTTTAACGGAATCGCAGCAGGATTCCACGGACCGCTTATTATTCTCGCTGTTGTAGTTGTACTCATCGGACACGGACTGAATATTATCATGTGTTTCCTGTCAGTCGTAGTACACGGTGTCAGACTGAACGTTCTGGAGTTCTCAGGACAGGCAGGACTGGAGTGGACAGGAATTGCATACGAACCATTTAAAGTAAACGATAAAATTATTAAATAGTATTTAATTAAAGGAGAAAAATTATGGGACTTTTGCCTTGGATAAGCGAAAAAGCTATGGATGTATTAGATTGGGTTGAAGATAGAGTTAATAATGTATTTGACTTTATCGAGGATAGGATGGACGATGTTGAAAATTTTTTTAGCGGAGGTAAAAAGAAGCTTGGAAAAACTTCTAAAAAAAGCGCTCAAAAAATTTCAAAAAGTAAATCATATAATAAAGAAACCGCCGAAATTGGAGAGACTAAAGCGGTAGCTAAAATGCTAGAGGAAGTTAGAGACGATTATAAAGCCACTTTACATGATACGGAAGAGAAAACTATTGAGATTTCGGAAGATATTATTAAAAAAGTTATGGATATGATAGATATCGACCTTAATCAAAAAAGCGAATATAATCCCTCTTTAAATCCGTTTTTGCAAAGAGAAGCGCTTGAAAGAGAAATTAATAAAAAAATTGAAACTCCAGATATAAATGTATGGGAAATTGAAAGCAAATTCAGAAAAGCCATAATGAGTTTTAAAAGAACCTTTTCAAGCGAAATATTAGACCATATAGCTATATCCGATAGGAGATGCTCGGATATATTAAAATTGAAAAACAAAAGAGAAAAGGAAAAAGAGATAAAAAGCTATTTGGACGAATTAGTCGATAACGCTTTAAATAATTTCTGTTTTAATATAGACGAAATTTCAAAAACTTCTTTAGATTCTATTAAAGAAAATGTTAATAAAATAATGAAGAATAATGAAGAGAGTATAAAAAATATTAAAAAAGAAATTGAGGAAAACATGAAATTAAGCGAAAGCGAAATTGAAGCAAAAAGAAAAGAATACGACAGAAAAGAAGAGATTATTAATAATCTTTTAGAAACTATAAAATTATAATATTTAAGGAGAGTAAAATATGTTTCCAATACTAGGACCTATATTAGGAAAAATAGGAGGTATATTAATCAAATCAATACCAACTGTAGTAGGAATTGTTAAAAGTATTTTTTCAGAAGACGAACGAACTAACGAAGAAATAATAAATATGCAGTCCTATAATCCCGAAGATAATTCAATAACTCAAATGCAGAATTTAAATTCTATTCTAAACGATATTAAAGATAATAAGAAAAGTCAAATTAAAAAACTTGAAGAAACTTTTATATCTAATTTGGAAAATTATTTTAATTCTATTGAAAGTTTTATTAAAGAAAATAATCAATTAGAAGAATTTAATTCATATTCTTTAAAAGCAAATTTCGACAAATTGATAAAAGATTTTAAAAATTCTTTTTATGACGATATAAATAATAAAATATCTTTATCAGATTATAAATGTCTTTCGATTTTGGAGATAAAAGCGTCCGAAAAAAGAAAAGTTGAAATGAATTCTTATATTGACGAAATAATTAAAAATTCTTTTGATAAATATTTTGACGATTTAGATTTTATTACAAACAATACAATAGAATTCATACATAGAAGTATTGACAGAATAAAAAGAGAGCAATTAATTCGAGTCGATATTATTAAAAAAGAGATTGAAGCAAATATGCAATTAAGCGAAAGCGAGATTGAGGAAAAAAGAAAAGATTACGACAAAAAAGAAGAAGTTATAAACTCTCTTTTGGATATTCTTAAAATAAAATAAGGAGTTAAAAATATGATTACAGCAGGAATAATAGGAACGGGACTAGTATTAGGTTTTTTAACAAATCCTATTTTTACAATAATATCAATAGTAATTGCTATAATTAGATTAATCAAAATAGCTTTAGATTAATTAAAAATATTTTTATTGTAATTTACAAAATATTATTTTTTATTGGGAGATTAAATTTATAAATGGAAAATCTTTTAAAAAAAGTTGAAGAACTTCTAAAAAATATGAATGATTTTCAAAAAAAGCTTTCTTATATCGACTCCGTGAGAGACGATGCGGATAAAATTCACAAAATGCAAGAAGCGATTGATAAGTCGGATAATTTTTGGAAAGTTTTTAACGAATTCAATGAGAATTTTAATAATTATAAAGAATTATATTCTGATGCAAATAAAAGAATTGAGAATATAAATAAAATATTAAACGAAGAAACGGAAAAAATAAATAATTTTACACGCGCCGAAATAAATAATATTAATAACGAAACTAAAAATATTAAAAACGAAATAAATTTAAATAACGGCAATATCAATAAAGAATTTGAAAATTTAAACTCAAAAATTGAAAAACTTTATAACGATATTAACGAAGAAAAAAATAAATTAAATAATAATATAATAGAGCTTTCTAAAAAAATTAAAAATATTGATTTTGAACTTACGGCGAAAATAAATAAACTTGAAAATTCCAATAAAAAATTATTTTTTCTCTGCATATCTTTGCCTATTGCGAGCTTTTTATTAATAATATTATTAAATTATTTAAAAATTATATAAGGAGTATTTATGTTGCCAAATAAACCGCCATATTTTTATAAATGTAATCCTTGCGGTAAAACTTTTAGCTCTTCTATAAAAGTAAATCCGTTATTGGAATTCTTTAATATAAAAAAATTGGGAAATATTCGACTAAAATGTCCGAGTTGCGGAAGCCGAGATATTAAATCTTCGGCTATAAATAAAATAATAAATAAAAATAATTTGTAAGAAAAAAGGAGATAAAATGATTAATTTAATATTTATTAATATATCCGCTATTCCGCCATAAATTTTAAAATTAATAGTAATTAAAATTAAATAAATATATTAAAAAACAAAAAATTTAAAATTAAAAAATAAAAGGAGATAAAATTATGTTTGGAAGTTTTTTAAATGAAATAGCGTCTAAATTACCAGAAATAAATAGGAAAGATAAAGAAATTTATTTAAAAGATAAAATAGACGAAAAAGTTTTTGGAGATATTTTAATAAAAGTAGGATTAATTTCTATTGAAATTAAAAATTCGGAAAAATCTGAAATATATTATAAATTTTCATTGTATGCTAGTAATCCTAATAAACCTGGAATGAAAGATTTTGTTCTTGGAAGCCATGTAAAGTTAGACGCTGAAAAGTCAAGTATCTGTATTTATGGTTATAACGAAAATATTATTTCAGGCATGAAAAAAATACTTTTTAAAGAAAAAATACTTGACGAAGTATATGACAAGTCTGAAGAGTATAAAAATAATATTGAAAAATATGCGGCAAATACGGACGATATTATCGAAAAAATTGAAGAGAAAGAAAAAAGCGAACCGTATAATTTATTTATTATCAAACATTTTATAAAATATGTTATTGATAAATATAAAGAAGAAAATATTTCGTCGAAGCCATATTTTGAAGAATATATAAAAATTGCCGAAGTTTCGGGTTATTTCAAATTAAAAGAAAACGGTTATACGGTAAAATTAACATATTCTTATGAAAATGAGCCGAGCCAAATTTATATTGCCGATATTATAGAGCCTGAATCGAGAGAGATTACAAATAAATTTAGTAAAGAGATTCAAGAAAAATTAAAAGATAATCCTTATATTGATTATGATTTTATAGTTAATCAAAATGAAGATTTGGAAGAATAAAATAAAAATAAAAAATAAAATTTTAAATTAAAAAAAAGGAGAAAAAAAATGATTAATTTAAACAACTTAATAAAATCTGGAATAAATATTATACAGATTGTAAGCTATGAAAACGAAAGAATAGAAGGCGATGTTCATAAAAGCGCTTCGGAGTTAAACAGGAATTGGTTTAAGTGGAATATTTCCTCTGGACTTAAAAAGTTTAACGGTAAAAATTTCGACATTATCGACAATACGGAAGATAACCGAGCCATTTTAGATTGGTATGAAAGCAATGAAGCAAAAGATTCTATTTTAATTTTGGAAGAATTTAATTTGCAATTAAGAGATAATTCTTTTTTAATAAGCAAAATAAAAGATATTGCATTAAACGATTCTTTTAAAAAAGATAGAACTTTAATAATGCTTCAAACTAAAAAAGAAATTCCTTCAGAGCTTGAGAAAGAAGTTTATATAGAAGAGCTTGATTTACCGAGCAGAAAAGATTTAACTATTATATTTAATAAAGTATGCAAAAATTACGGCGTTAAGTCGGAAGGAAATATTGAAAAAATAATTGAATCGGCTTTAGGATTAACGATAATGGAAGCGGAAAGGGCGTTTTCAAAAGCGATAGTTCAAACGGGACAATTAACCGAAAAAGAAATTCAAATAATAATACAAGAGAAAGAAAATATAATAAAAAATAGCGGACATTTAGAATATTATCATCATAATGAAACTTTAGACGATGTCGGCGGATTAGATATTTTGAAAGATTGGCTTAAAAGAAGAGGACGAGCGTTTGAAGAGAAAGCTAAAGAATACGGACTTGAAACTCCAAGAGGAATACTTTTACTTGGAATACCTGGAACGGGCAAAAGTTTATGCGCGAAAGCGGTTGGTTCGGCTTGGCAATTTCCTATAATAAAATTAGATATGGGTAAAATTTTCGGCGGAATTGTCGGAGAATCTGAAAGCAATATAAGAAAAGCTTTAAAAATAGCGGAAGCGGTTTCGCCTTCTGTTCTTTGGATTGACGAAATTGAAAAAGGACTTTCGGGCTTGGCGTCTTCTGGCTCTACTGACGGCGGAACTACTTCAAGAGTATTAGGAACTTTTTTAACTTGGATGCAAGAGAAGAAAAAACCCGTATTTGTTGTCGCTACTGCAAATAATATATCTGGACTTCCTCCCGAGCTTTTGAGAAAGGGAAGAGTTGATGAAATATTTTTTGTCGATTTGCCATTAAAAGAAGAAAGAGAAGAGATAATAAAAATACATTTGAAGAGAGTAAAAAGAGATTATAATAAATTCGATATTTCAAAAATAGCTGACGCCTGCGAAGATTTTTCGGGAGCTGAAATTGAAGAGGCTATAAAAGAAGCTTTATTTAAGGCTTTTGACGAAAATGAAGAAATTACAACGGCGCATATAATAGAGGCAATGAAAAAAACTTATCCTATTTCAAAAACTATGAAAGAGAATATAAGCGATATGAGAAGATGGGCAAAAGCTCGCGCCGTTTTGGCTTCTTCAAAATCGTGGAAAGAGGATGAAAAATCAAAAGATAAACCAATTCCTCAATTAAAACAAGAAGTTAATAATCCGTTTATTACGGACAATGATAAAAAAGAAAATTAAAAATAAAAAATTAAAATTTTAAGGAGATAAAAATGTCTACAACTATAATAAGAAAAAAAACTACAAAAAAGCCTGCAGCTAAAAAAACGACTGTAAAGAAAACTTCTACAAAAAAGACAACAACTAAAAAAACTAATAAAAAAGTAAGAGACAAAGAATTAATAACCATTACGGGAGAAATTGATAGTAAAACCGATATATTTAATTTATCAAATGCTTCGATTGAATTTCTTACGGAAAATAAAAATATAGCTAAAGAAATATCAAAAATCATTAATAATATTTTAAATGATAAAAAAGAAGAAGTTAAAGAATTAAATATTGAAAAATTAAATCCAATTATAAGAAAGTGCGAAGATAAAATAATCGAAATAAAAGATATTATTAAAGATTTTGATTATTCGGATAAAAAAACTTATGAAGAGTTAACTTCAAAAGTAGAAAACGATTTAAAAGAATTAGAAAATATAAAAAATGTAAATAAGATTAATGAAATAATAGACGAAATTAATAAAATTTATAGAAACGCTTATAATAAAAAAAATAATGTTTCTTCGCTTTCGTATATTATGGAAACTGACGAAAATATTGATTTGATAAATAAAATTGATATTGAAAATTTAGAATAATTTATTTTTAAGATAAAAAAGGAGAGAAAATGAAAGAGCAAAGAATAAATATTACAATTAACGAAGACGGAAGTTTAGATTTGAAAACTGACGGAATCAAAGGCGAGGCTTGTTTGTCGGAAGTCGAGGAACTTTTAGACGAGCTTGCCGATATAAAAGAAGTTAAGAAAACTGACGAGTATTATCAAAAAGTTAATGTTAGTCAAAAAAATATTAATATTCAAAAATAGCCATAGGCACGCCTGTGGCGAGGAGAAAAAATGAGTTGTTTAGTAAAAACCACAACGCCTTTTATAAGCCAAGAAATACTTTTAGAGGCTTTGGAAAAATGCGGATATAATTACGAAATTAAAAATGATAAAATTTATATTCCATCATTGCATAAATATAGAAACACATATTTTAAATTTGTAAACGGAAAATATATTTTAAATTACGATAGCTATAATACTGAAATATCTTATTTTCTTACAAAACTTGAAAAATCTTATAATAATGTTTATGAGATAAAACTTAAAGAACAAGCGGAAAGACTCGAAAGAGAGAGACTTGCATATATAGAATCTCAAAAAAAAGCGATAATGGAAAAAGCTAAAGCTAAAGGTTATAGAGTTATGGAAACGAAAAAAGATAATAAAATTCAACTTACTTTAGTTAGAGAAGTTAGATAAAAAATTAAGATAAAAATAAATGCGTTTAGCTCATATTAATAATAATTCGAGTATTTACGGTTTCGGAAATTCATTTGCAATTTGGATGCAAGGTTGCAGTTTGAAATGTAAAGGCTGCTGGAATAAATCGATGCATGATTTTGAAGGCGGCTTTTATATAAAAACTGAAGATTTAATAATTCAAATAAAAGAGTCGATTGAAAAGAATAATATAAAATGCGTTACGATACTTGGAGGCGAACCTTTAGAACAACTTGACGAATTATTGGAATTAATGAAACTTATAAAAAAACTTGATATTGGAATAATACTTTACACAGGATACGAAAAAGAAGAGATTAATTCAAGCGATAAAATAAAAATTTTAGATTATGCCGATTTGTTAATCTCGGGAAGATATATTGAAGAGAGACGAAATCTAAATAATCATTTGTTCGGTTCTGATAATCAAGTTATGGATTTTCTAACCGATAGATATAAAAACGAAAATATTATTAACGGCGCTTATGTCGAAATTGATATTGACGAAAGCGGTAAAATTAATATGTATGGCTATCCCGATGATTTTTTTGATATTATAAAGTAGTTTATTTTTATTAAATTTATTTTGATTTTTTAATATTGCTTAATTATTAATAACGCTGTATAATTCGATAAAATTTAATAAAATTTACTGATAAATATTAAAAATGAAAACTATAAAAACTATTATTATATTATTAATTTTAATTTTTAATTCGTTTAATCTATTTGCAAAAAGCGGATTAGAAATTGGAATATTTGTTCCAATAGGAATTAGTATATCTTTGCATGCTTTCGATTCATCGGAATACGGAAATAATAATTCTGGGTTTAATCAATATAAAGAAAATAACGCAAAGAAAACTAAAGCGGGTTTTGAAATAGGAATTTTATCTCAATTAGGATATAAATTCCAAATAAATAAAGATTTTAGCGTGAGTCTTTTAGGAGAATTAGGATATTTTAGAGATTCTATTAATTATAGTTTGAAAGACACTGAAACAAATTCGTATATATTCGTAATGAAAAATAGCATTTATAATACTTTCGATAGTTTGTTGATTGGAGCTATTCCGAAATTAAATTATAAGAATTTTTCTTTTTCTTTAGGTTTCGGAGTAAAAGTTCCGTTATATGCAGAAATAAATTATTCTTCAAAAAATAAGTCTATCGGATATATTACTGAAAATATAACTATGATTAAAGCGAATAAAATGAAAACTTATTTTAAATATCAAGCTATTCCGTTTATAAAATTTGTATTCGATTATTCTTTTTATAGTTCGGCAAAATTTGATATGGTTTTATCCGCTTATTTTAATTATGATTTTCCGATATATTATCAAAATAAAAATTTGAATAATAGCGTTAATCCGATTGAAAAATTATCGAGTATAGATTTAGGAATTAAATTGGGCGTGAAAATAAGACCAATATAAAATTTAAGATTTTATAAATTAAAGAAGGTTAATAAATATAGAATGAAAATATTTTTTAAGGTATTAATAATTACGGCTCTTTTAAGTAATTTAGCGTTTGCCAAAGGCGGTTTTGAATACGGTTTTCAAATTCCGATTGGTATGAGCATAGGAATTGATAGATTTATATTAAATAAAGACAGTTCGACCGTTGGGCAAAGTAATTATAATTCAAAATTAAAACAAAATTCAAAAAAATCTTATATAGGTTTAGATTCTGGAATATTAATTCATTTAGGATACAATTTTAAATTTAAAAAGAATATGAGTTTAAGTTTATTATTTGAAACGGGATATTTTCATGACACTTTTGCATCTTATTCTAAAAATAAAGGAAGCGCTTCCATAAAAGATTTTAATTGTTATATTTTTGAAAGCATGGTATTTGGAATATACCCTAAATTTAATTGGAATAAATTTTCTTTCGGTATTGCGGGAGGAATTAAAGTTCCGTTATATGCAAGAGTTAAAGATTCTGTCTCAGATTATCAAAATTCTAAAATAACTCAAAATATAGAAATTATAAAAGCTAATCAATTAAAAAATGTTTTTAAAGTTCCGATTATTCCGTATTTAAAATTTTCCGTAGATTATTTAATTTATTCGGATAAAAAATTAAATTTATTTTTAGGCGGATATGTAGGATACGATTTTGGAATATATTTAAAAACTCCAAAGTTTAACGATAGCGATTTAAGAAAAGTTATTAAACAAAATATATCAAGTTTCGATTTGGGATTTCAAATAGGAATTAAAATAATTTAGTATTAAGGATAAAATCATGAAAAATAAATTACATTTTATATTTTTATTATTATTTATATTAGGCTGTAAGAATACTATAAAGCCTTCTGATTATACAAAAGAGGCGATAGATAAAAAATATCCTTATTGGCAGGTAGGAATAGATAGATTTTATATAGCACCAGAAATAAGCAGTTATACGGTTATTACTGTAGAAGAAAAAAGATGGGCTTTGCGTTCATTAGCTTTAATGAGAGCTATAATAAATACGCCCGAATTTGAAACAGAATTTTTGAAAAAGACTTATATATCTTCGGTTAATGAAAGTAGAGGCGGATACCCGATTACTAATGGACAAGTATACGACACAAACAGACTTTTAGCGGTTGTAAGAAATCGTAAATATAATGTTCAATATTGCAAATATAATCGCACGAGTCAGGTTGCCGTAGGTGGAATAGGACCATCTCGATACGCTTTGGAAGGATATATAAATAATTTGGGAGATGCGACTTTTGTAGGAATTCCAAATATGAATTGGAAAAACGAATTCGCATACGGAATTTTTATCGGTTTTGTGGGAGTAATATTTCATGAGCATTTGCATAATACGGGATTAAATCATTTAAACGGACATGATACTCCTACTGCAATTCAAACAGTTGCGGAAGGCATAGGGAAAAGAATTCTTGGCGGAGATTTAAAAGATAAATATCAAAAGCAAGTTGAAGAGCTAACGGCTTATTATTACACGGAATATAAAGAATGGCTTACAACTTCGACTATTCATAACCCTTAAATGTTATCTATCCCGATGATTTTTTTGATATTATAAAGTAGTTTATATAATTAAAATTCTGGCGGAAATTTTTTCACTCTATTTATAAATAAAAATTCTATCAAACTTCTTGTGCGAGTTAATAAAAAGTAAGACCATAATTCTATTGAACTTTGTCCTGCTGTGCGATTTTTTATTTCGGCTTCAGGAATTTTTATAATTTTTGTAATATTTGAGTTTAAATTAATTCTAATTTCCGCTTGATAATGTCCGTCAATTAAATAAAATTTCGGAAGCATATCATGGACTACACAATTTCTAATATTTTGAAGAGTTTTCGCTAAATTGTATTCGTTATTTAGGAAGCATTTTATAATAACCGACAATTGAAATTAAAGTTCCGATGTTGCATTGAGCCAAATCTTCAATATTCGTAATTTTATCGTAATAAGGTTTTCCGTTTTTTAATTTCTTTATCGATATAAATCCGTCTTCGTTTATTTTCTCTTCCAAAAGAATCATAAGAGATTGTTCAAACATACTGCCTGCAAGAGTGCAACTCGCTTCAAAATAACCAAGATAATAATTTTGATGAACTTGATAAAGAAGTTTTATCATATGTTCCATTCTATCGCTATTTATAAGTCCGACATGCATTCTTTTATATTGCAAAGCCTTTCTTCTAATTTCCGCTTTTTCCAAAAATTCATCGTTATATCTTTCTTTTAAAGTAAGTTTAGGTTTTTTTATATTATCCATTTTTAGCCTCGCCAATTATTATATTGTCTTCATATTTAATCGCTTTAACTTTAATAATATCTTTTTTTTCAATAATTTTTTCGCTTTTAAATTTTACTTTCAAATATTCTCCGCTCGTTCCTATATAATAATTATTTTCTAAATTTTTTTCCGCAATTACTTTTAATTCTCTATTTATAGCGTTTTTGTAAAAATTGTCCTTCATTTTATTATTTAATTCGTTTAATAATTTCGCTCTTTTTAATTTTGTTCTGTAGCCAACTTGATTTGACATTTTTGACGAAGGAGTATTTTCTCTATTAGAATATCGAAATATATGCATCTTTATAAATTTTGATTTTTCGCATAAATTATAAGTGTCTTTAAAATCGTTACTGTCTTCATTTGGAAAACCAACCATAATATCGGCGCTTACCGACATATTTGAATTTGCTTTATATAATCTTTCTATTATATTCAAATAATTTCCTCTCGTATATCTTCTATTCATTAATTTCAAAATTTTATCGCTTCCCGATTGCAACGGAATATGCGCGTGCGGACAGAGAACATCGGAATTTTTAAATAAACTTATAAGTTCGTTATCAAAATAAATCGGTTCTACGGAAGAAAGTCTTATTCTTATTCCAAGCTTTGAAGAAATCTCGATTATATTTTTTACTATTTTGTTAAATTTTATTTCGTTATTGTAGTTGTAAGAACCTAAATTTAATCCCGTTAAAACAATTTCTTTATAACCGTATTCGTGAGCGATTTTTAGGGCATCGTAAATTTTTTTAGGCTCAACGCTTTTATGTTTTCCTCTAACTCTAGCCACTATACAATAGGAACAAAAAACCTCGCAACCGTCTTGAATTTTTAAATACGCTCTGCTCTGCTCCTGCGGAAAGAATATCGGATTTTTAAATTCGCTCTCGTAATTTTTAGTCAAAGTATTAAATATTATTTGAGAAGCTTCTTCTTTTTTATCGTTTGGTATTATAGTTATATTTTCTTTATCAAATAAATTTTCTTCGTTTTTAGAATTTTCTTTTTTTGAAACATAGCAACCTATTAAGAAAATTTTTTTTTGAGATATATTTTCAAGTTTGTCTAAATAATTTATAAGTTTTTTATCGCTGTCGTTTGTAACCGTGCAAGTATTTATAGCTATAGCGTCCGCATTTTTTAATTCGGTAATATTCGCTCCCATATTTTTTAATTCAAATGAAATTTTTTCGCTTTCATATTGATTGAGCTTGCATCCAAAAGTATGTATATGTATATTCATTTTTTATTTTTCTTTTAACTTTAAAATTTATTTTTTATAATTAAAATATTATAAATTATTTTTAAGAATTATTATATATTAAAATTAACGCAAATTTTTTGTATAATCGTTATCGTTATTTTTTCGTATTTTATTTTTATAAAATTTCTTTATCGGCTTAAAAAATATATCGGTAATCCATCCATTATCTGTTGGGAATACTCTTCTTCTCGAAATAAAAAGAATGCATTTGCCAACCCATAAAACTTTATCGCTTTCATTACAAACATTGTTAGAATATTGAGCGTCATCTCCATCTCCTATTTTAACTTTCCAACCTCCAGACTTTCTTGCTATTTCTATTTTTGTCGCTATTCCCGTAGTATGCGCTCGGTTAGGAACTCTCCAAACGCTTATCAATCTTTTTTGTTTTTTCATCATATTAAACCATCTTAAAATCCAGGGAATAAATTGAACGGGAAATCTTTTCATCATAAATTTAGGACAATGTTTTATAAAATAAACATAGCTTTTAGAATATTTTTCGGGAAGAATATCGTAAAAAGCTTCAAGAATGGCATAAGTTTTGCATAAAGTCGTATCGGCTTTATTATTTATAATCGGTTTAACCATATTTTCTATAAAATTTTCTGATATTGCAGTATCGGCATCAAAAAATATTATAACTTTTCCTGTAGCTTCTTTAAGTCCCGTATTTCTCATATATTGAACATCTGATTTTTTATCGTTATGTAAGAGTCGAATTACCCCCCCCCCGTATGAACTTTTCATATTGATTTATAATATTCAAAGTTCCGTCTGTAGAAGAATCGTCTATAATAATTATTTCCATTTTCAAATCGGTTTTTTGATTATTAATTGAACCAAGTAGAATTGGCAAATATTTTTCTTCGTTGTAAGTCGTTATAACTAAACTAACATCGTAATTCATAAATTTTTATCCGCTTTAATTTTTTATAGATTTCTTCGCATACATTTAGTATGCTCGAAATTACTATTTTATTTACCGTCATTACAGAGTAAACCCTGAAGTAATCGATAATATTTTTTATATAATATCATATTTTTTTATTTTTAGCACTTGATTAATTTTATAATTATGTTAATATAATTATGTTTATTAAAATTGATAATATACGATAATAATTATAAGTATTTTTATTTTTTATTTTTTAAATAATTAAAAATAAAAAGGGGTAAGCAATGGATTCTAAATATAGAATAGAATTAGCTGATAATTCAAAAATGAACTCAAATATAAATTCTTTTAATGTTTCTTTAGGCACTGTTATAAAAGTTATAGGAGTTGGAAACGGAGGATGCAATGCCGTTAATAGAATGATAGAAGAAAAACTTAACGGCGTAGATTTTGTGGCTATGAATACCGACAAACAGGCGCTTTCAAGGTCCAATGCCGAAACCAAAATAGTTTTAGGAGAAAGAGTGACGCAAGGATTGGGAGCGGGAACGGACCCAGAAAAAGGAGCTGAAGCCGCTAAAGAGGATGTCGCAAAAATTGAAGAGATAATTAACGGAGCTAATTTAGTTTTTATTGCAAGCAGTTTTGGAGGAGGCACGGGAACGGGAGCGAGTCCTGTAGTCGCAGAAATTGCAAAAAAATGCGGAGCTTTAACGATAGGCGTTGTCACTAAACCTTTTAAATACGAAGGCAAATTAAAAATGAATAGAGCCGAATCGGGAATAGAAAAAATGTTTTCCGTTGTAGATTCTCTTATAATAATACCAAATGAAAATCTTTACGATATGGTTGACGCTGAAAATTACGGATACACGGAAGCGTTTTCAATTATAGACGATATATTAAGACAAGGCGTGCAAGGAATTTCCGATATAATTACTCAAACAGGTTTTGGAGTAAATGTAGATTTTGCCGACGTTCGCACTATGATAGCTTTATCTAACGGAAGAGCGCATTTAGGAATAGGAATAGGAAAAGGCGAAAATAGAATAGAAAAAGCAATATCAAACGCTTTTGAAAATCCTTTATTGGATGTTTCAAGTATAAAAAATTCTAGAGGCGTTTTGGCAAATATAGTAGCTCCAAAAGATTTTGGACTTAAAGAATACGGAGAAGCCGCTGAAAAAATAAATAGCTACGCTCATGAAGAAGCAAATATAAAAATAGGAACTTGTATAGACGAAAGTTTAAATGACGAGATAAGAGTGACGATTGTGGCTACAGGTTTTGACGATAATTGTAATAAAAATAACGAAGCGGAAAATAAAGATTTTGAATCCGATAAAAACGATATTAAAGATAATAATATAAAAAATGATTTAAATATAAATAATATTATAGAAAATAACGAAAATAATAATTCAAACGAAACTATAATCGATAATTCTAAAGAAATTGATTTAAAAGATAAAGAAGAAAATATTAATAAAGTTTCTTTTGAAAGCGTAAATTTTGCAAATAAATTTAAAAATCAATCGCTTGATAATTATAATATTAATAATGCGGAAAATAATAATGAAGAAGAAGATTTTGATAAAGAAGAAGAATCAATTGAAAAATCGGAATATGCGCCGTTTAATAAAAATATAGTTAATAATCAAATAAGCAAAAGCGCTAATTCTATAATCGACAGAAACGAAGAATTTTATTCTAGAACTATAGCTACCGAAGTTGCCGAAGCCGATATTGATATTAAAGAGAATGAAGTTAAAAAAGAAAAACCTATATTCGATATTATGTCGGATGAAGGAATGAAAATCCATAACGATTTGGGGGCTAAAAGTTATATATTCGGAGCGGATACAAATTCGTCTGCAGATTATGACGAAGATACTCCCGCATATTTGAGAAGACAGATAATAGCAAGAAATATAAGAAAATAAGGATTTAATTTTGAGATTAATATTAGTTTTTTTAATTTCTATTTGCATAAGTTTTGCATCTTTAGGACAAACTTCTAATAATAATTTTCAAAACGCTTTGAATTTTTATAATAACAGAAATTACGAAAATTCTATAGCAATTTTGGAAGCTATGAATATTAAGCCAAGCGATATAGAAGCTTATATTCTTTTAATAGATAATTATATTAAATTAAAAAATTATTCTATGGCGGAAACTTTGATTAAAGACGCTGAAAATTATCATTCAAAAGATTTTAGAATTCTTGAAAGAAAACTTAATGTTGAGCTTTTAAATAATAGAAACTCCGAAGCAAGAAACACGATTAAATCGATAAAAGCGTTAGACAGTAAAAATTATTTTGCAAATTATGGCGAAGGAGTATTAAACGAAAGAATCGGCTATTATAAAACCGCAATGACTCTATACGAAAGAGCTATTATTATAGATAAAAGTAGAGCGGAAGCGACCGTTTCATTGGCATATTTACAACTTGCAAACGGAAATAGCAATTACGCTTTTGATTTGTTAAATAATAATATAAATAATAATCCAAGAATGGCGGAATCCTACTATCATTTGGCTAATTATTATTATTTGAATAAAAATTATAATAACGCTTTAAGCGAGATTAGTAACGCATTTTATTATTATACGAATTATAACGAAGCTAAAATACTTCAAGCGAGCATATTTTTATCTATGAAGAGATATAACGAATCTATAGGAATTTTGGAATATATTCCCGATTCTGAATTTAAAAATAATAGCAAATATTATTATATTGGCAATGTTTATGAAGAAGCTAAAAATTATCCGAACGCTAAAAATTCTTATATAAATTATTTAAGAGTTAAACCCGAAGACGAACTTGGAAGACTTGCTTATGAAAGAGTTTTACTTAATACGAATCCTAAACCCGATTATGAAAGAAATAGAGCAGCTTTATATTATGGAAATATCGCATCTTATTATACAAGGCTTGCCGATAATGTGAGAGCGCAGGCATATTTGAAACATATGCTAAAATTAAATCCTGCAAATACTTACGCGAGATTGATGCTTTCGGATGTTTATAGAAGAATGGGATTAGAAGAGAGAGCTTTAGAAGAATTGGAAATTGCTAAAAATGTTAATCCAAATGACAAATCAATCGTTTATAAATATGATAGCTATAAAAGAAAATTAGATAAAAATATTCCGTCAAAAAGTTGGGGAATAGAAAATCAATATAATTTGGAAAAATCGGGCTATACTATCGCTATAACTGATACAATAAACGCTCAAAAAGATAGTCCAATGTTTTTTAATACGGCATTATATCAAACTTTATCTTATGTTTTGCCTCAATATGGAAAATTTAAAGTTTTGGATATTCATACAAATTATTACTCTGAAAGAGATTTATATTTAGAATTAAACTCAAGAAAAGTAGATTATTATTTAAGAGGCTCTACTTTTGAAAATAATATAGATAATTTTACCGTTATGCTTGATTTAGTCGATGTAAAAAATGAAAGAGTTGTTACTAACTTTACTATTACAACTAAAGGCAAAGATAGAATAATGAACGCTGCAGTTATGACGGGAAAAGTTATAGATAATGCTATTCCTTTTTATTGCAAAGTTATTAAGATTCATAACGATAATATTTATATAAATGCGGGAAAATTGCAAGGATTAACAAATAATATGAATTTGATTATTTATAATACTTCTTCGGCTTCTGTAGATTTGTCGAATAGAAACGCCGATATGTCAATAGGAATGGTAAAAATTATAACTGCGGATGAAAATGTTTCTTTAACAAAACTTATTGACGGAAGAGTTTTAAGCAAAGTTAATATTAATCAAATAGTTATTCCTTATATTACAAATACCGCAGCTAATTCTATTCAGGCTCAAAATTAATTATGAAAAATGTTATAGGAATATACGGGCTTATATGTTCGGGGAAAAGTTCTTTTTCAAAATTGCTTGCAAAAGAATTGAACGCGTTATGTATTGACGCCGATATTATAGGACATGAAGCCTTAAACGATAAAATCAAAAAAGAAGAATTAATAAAAGAGTTTTCAAGCGATATACTTGACAATAACGGAAATATAGACAGAAAAAAACTAGGTAAAATAGTTTTTGGAAATTCAAAGAAATTAAGAAAATTAGAAAGTATAAATTATCCTTATATAGAAGATAAAATTTATAAATTAATAAATTCAACGGATAAGGATGTCATTATTGAAGCGGCGTTAATTATGAGAAGCGAAATATATAAAATGTGCGATAGTTTAATATATGTTAATTCAAAAACTTCAGATATTATAAAGAGAATGAGAAAGAGTAGAAATATATCCGAAAAAGAGGCAAGAAAAATTCTAAAAATGCAAATCGATGTAAAAAATAAGAAGTTCAATGCCGATATTATAATAAACAATATGAGAGATTATAATCATTTAATTATAGTCTCAAAAAAATTAGGAAGGCATTATGGAACTAAATCAAAATCAAAACAACACGATAGAAGAAGAAAAAGAATATTCTACTAATTCTATTTACGGAAAGAAAAAAACTTTATATATAGTTAATTTTACTCCTTTAAGATTATCTATATTTTCGGCTTGCAGTATTTTGCTAATATTATTTATTTTTATTTTGGGTTTTCATTTAGGCTCTTCAAAACCTAATAATGCAAATAGTATGGCAAATAATGACAATGTTATTGATAATTCTTCACAAATACTTATGCGAACTGAAGAATTGGCAGGCAATAGAAATTTTGAAAATTCAAATAACGATATTTTAACTTTGTCGGAAAATACTCAAAACGATAGTTATAACGATTATAATAATTCTAGCATAATAAGAGAAAGTTTGTCTTCGGAAGATAGATATAACGAATATACTCAAAGTTTGGCTTCAGAGTTGGACGCTATAATAAAAGAAAAAGATAATTTATCTCCAAACGCTACTTATAATCCTCCTCAACAATTTGCAAGTATAAAGCCTACTACACAAGCTCCCGTTAGTTCAAGTTCTACAATTACGAAAAAACCTTATACTCCGACTTCTTCTGCGGATTCGGTTTATTTTATACAAGTTGCCGTAGGTTATGACAGAGATAATACTTATTCTGCAAGAGATAATTTGAAATCAAAATTCCCTAAAGCGTTTATAAAAGAAGAGGCTTCTTCGGACGGAAAAACTATGTATAAATTAAAAGTTGGAAGATACGATACGAGAGAAGACGCCCAAAAAGCGCTTGCAGAAATTAAGAAAATTTCCGCTTATAAGGATAGTTATATCTATTCTGATAAAAAAGTAAGTTAATAAAAAAATAGTTGACTTTTTAAAATAATTTATTATATTTAAGGGTGAGAGGTAGATAATAAACCTAATAATAAAAACAAAAATCTAAATAATTATTATGGTTTTTTATTGATAAAATATTTCATTGTAAGAGGAGGAATAGAACAATGAGAAAATATTTTAACATTTTATTAGTTTTAGTTGCGGTTTTAGCCGTATCGATGGTAGCATGTAAAAAGGCGCCTACAGCAGTAGCCGATTTTTCAACTGAAGAAGTAAGCCCACCACCAGCTCCATCAGATGAAGTAAAAAACGAAACAGTAAAACCAGAGGACACTATAGATACTTTTAATGGTAGAGTTTATAATTCAGGTGGACAGAAATTTAATGTTAGTGGTGAAATTCGCTACTATACAGCGTCTATAAAAGACGGCAAGGTAATCATTGAAACATATAATGATTCAACTTTTAATGACAAAAATAATAGCGAAAAAGATATGATATTTAATGTAAGCGGTAGCGGAACATCATATAACTTAACTCCTGAAAGCAAAAATTATAATATAGTAATCGGTGGAGATGTGGTTAGCGTAGGAGATGCAAAAGCTACTTTTAAAGATGGCGGTTATTTGACAATTGTATTTAAATGGGGCGGTTCTTATGCTGAAACTACATTTACAGTTAAAAGTAAATAAGATAATAGTTAATTAAAAAAGATTAAATTATACATGAGGAGAATATTTTTTCCTCATGTTTTTTATTTTAAAGTTTTATGATAATATTTATTTCATAGTTGACAATTTTGCAATTTAAAAATATTATTACTCAATCAATATTAGGAGATTTTTTAAATATGGCGAAAACCATTAAATGTAAATCTTGCAAATCGATAAACGATAAATATGCCAAAAAATGCTCTTTCTGTGGAGCGGTTTTATATCCCGAAATATCTCGCAAAAACGCCGAATTAATAACTATAATTTTAGATATAATTTTTTCTTTTATTTATTTATTTGCAATATTTCTTTTTATAAAAAATGCAAATAATAATCAAACTCCGAAATATATTAATCTTTTACCCGCTGCAAATAGTATTCCTTATTTTTTAATAATATTATTATTTGTATGTTTTGCCACGACAAAAATACTTTATATATTAAATATATTCGTAATGAAAAATAATCTTTTTTTAACAATAAGAAGAATAAGCATGTTTATAGAAGCGATTACAATGTTTCCAATTCAAACTATACTCGCTTTATATTTTTACGAACCCGCTACAAAAGAAAATAAAAAAGAAAAAAATTAATCCAAATTATTTATATATTCTTTTAATTTAATAGCGTCATTATAATCGTTATCGATTGATAAAGCTTTGTCGATATTTTCTAAAGCTAATTTTTTATCTCCCAAATCGCCGTATATTGAAGCTATATTATAATATATTAATTTGTTATTGTCGTCTATTTCTTTTGCTTTTTCTAAATATCTAATCGCCATATTATTGCTATTTTTCTTTCTGTAGCATGAAGCTATATTGCATAAAACATAAACATTATTTTTTTCGTAAATAAAATTTAAATCATGAAATAAAGAAAGCGCTTTATCGTAATCTCCTTTCTTATAATAAATGCATCCGAGCAGATTAGCGATTGTGTTTATTTGTCTTGCATTATAAATATAATTCGTGTAATTTAAAGATATATCGTATTCTCCCCATTGATAAGACTTAAAAGCTATATAAATATATCTTGAATAATCTTTTCTTACCGTTTTAATATTGTCGTTAATTTCAATAGCCTTATTAAAATATTCCGTTCTATTCGTTTCGTCCATTATTCCCATATATTCGTAAACAAAAGGATTATCGTTTTTAATATTTATAAATCTATTAAAATATTCTAAAGAGTCTTCGTATAAATTATTTTTCATGCATAAAAAACCTACGATATATAAAGCCTCTAAATTTTCAGGTTCATTTTCCAATATAGTTTTATAATAATTTTTTGCTTCTTCAAAATTTTTATCTTTAATGCATTTCTCTGCAAGTTTTGATAAAGATTTTATATCGTTATTATTTTCGTTCATTTTAAACTCTCTTAATTTTTTACTCTAATTTATTTTATAAAATTTTTTCATAATATTATTTCTATAGTCGGAAAAATTATCCTTTTCTATAGAAAGTCTTAAATCATGCATAAATCTTTGCATAAATCTAATATTATGAATCGTCATTAAAATTGAAAAAAGAATTTCATGCGTTTTATCCAAATGATTTAAATATGCTTTTGAAAAATTTTTACAAGTATAACAATCGCATTCTTTCTCCAAAACGGCATCGTCCATTCTGTATTTTGAATTTCTTATTCTTATAATTCCGTCCATAGTAAAAGCCTCTCCGTTTCTTGCGTTTCGAGTAGGCATTACGCAATCGAACATATCTACTCCTTCCATAACCGAATTTAAAATATCTCTTGGTTCGCTCACACCCATTAAATATCTTGGTTTTTCTTTATTCGTATAAGGCATAACTTTTGATAAAACTTCATGCATTTTTTCGGGAGTTTCGCCAACAGAAAGCCCGCCGATTGCATAAAAAGGAAAATTCATTTCGGTTAAAGTTTCCGCGCTTATTTTTCTTAAATCGTCAAACATTCCGCCTTGAATTATTCCGCCTAAATATTGCCATTCGCTATTTTGAGAATTATCATGATATTCTTTGCATTCTTTTGCCCATTTATGAGTTCGCTCCATAGCTTCTTTAACATATTTATAACTCTCGTCATGTTTTGAGCATTCGTCAAGGCACATTATAAAATCAGCTCCGATTATATGTTCCGCTTCAATTACAGATTTTGGAGTAAAAAAATATTTAGTTCCGTCTATATGAGAATTAAATTCCACTCCGTTATCGTTTATCTTTCTTAATTTTGCCAAAGAAAAAACTTGAAATCCGCCCGAGTCGGTAAGCATAGCTCCTTTCCAAGCCATAAATTTTTTAACTCCGCCGAATTTTTTTATAACTTCTAAACTAGGTTTAAGAATCAAATGATAAGTATTCGCAAGTATTATTTTACTTTCGCTCTCTTCTATCATAGCGGGAGTTAATGCCTTTACTGTTGCTTTAGTTCCAACGGGCATAAAAACGGGAGTGTCTATTTCAATTCCGTTAATTTCTATTTTTCCAAGTCTTGCCAAAGTAGAAGAAGACGATTTTAAAACCTTAAAAGAAAAAGACATATTAAACCTTTTATTAAACATTTATTTAAAATTTAATTAAAATCTAAAATACATTTTATATAAAAATTAATAAATATCAAATCGTTATTTTAGATTATTTTTTAGGCTATTAAAAATATCTTCTAAAGTCGTTTTTTCTAATTCTTTTTCCATAGATTTTTGAATATTGTCTAATTTCGGAAGTAATATTTTCGTTATATTATTTCCAACGGGGCATTTTGAATTTGGTTTTTTATGAAATGAAAATAATTTTCCGTCCAAACTTTCGACAGCTTCAAATATATCTAATAAAGTTATATCTTTCGCTTTTTTATTTATAGATATTCCGCCTTTTCCTCTTTTTACGATTATAATTTTAGCTTTTTTTAATTGAATTAAAATATTTCTTATTATAACGGGATTTACTTGAATGCTTCCCGCCAAAAAATTCGATGTTATTTTTTCGTCTTTGAATAATAAAATACATAAAAGAGTATGAACGGCTATAGTAAATCTTGAGCTTATTTTCATTAAACTTCCAAAATCAAAATATTAATAAATTATACAATAATTTTTAATAAATTTAAATAAAAAATTTAATTGTAATAGTTGACATTACATTCTAAATATGTTATAATTTATTGTAATAATAGATATTACAATATCTATTAAATATAAAATTAAAAAATGCCAATTATAAAAAATGGCGAAGGAGTAAAAAATGAAGATAGCTATAATAGGAGCTACAGGCAAAGCTGGAAAATTAATTATGGAAGAGGCTTTAAAAAGAGGCTTGGATGTTACGGCGATAGTAAGAAACAAATCAAAACTTTCTAATTCGAGCGTTAAATTAATCGAAAAAGATTTATTCGATTTGAAAAAAGATGATTTAAAAGATTTCGACACTGTCGTAAGCGCGTTTGGAGCATGGGAAGAAAAAGAACTTTCTAAACATGGCGAGGTTATGAATCATTTATGCGACATATTAGCGGATACAAATATTAGATTAATGGTTGTCGGAGGAGCTGCAAGTTTATTTGTAAATAAAGAGCATAGTATGATTTTAATAGACAGTCCAGATTTTCCAAAAGATTGGATAAACTTGGCTAAAAATTCCAATAAAGCATTTGAGATATTGAAAGCCACGAAAAATGTTTTATGGACATATATTTCGCCTTCCGCCGATTTTCAAGCCGATGGAAAGAAAACGGGAGAATATAGAATAGGCGATAAAGATGAATTATGCTTTAATTCTAAAGGCGAAAGTATGATAAGTTATGCGGATTATGCAATCGGTTTTGTGGACGAAATAGAAAATAAAAAATTCTTAAATAAAAGAATAACTTTAGTCTCAAAATAATTAAAAGAAAAATTGAAGGGCGTATATTAATTAAAAATATATGCCCTTTATTTTTGCAATTTTTCGCTTAAAGCGTGTGGTAGATAACATTATTTAATAATTTAAACTAAATTAAGCGGCGCTATCTTTTCCATGACAATATTTATATTTTTTACCGCTTCCGCAAGGACAAGGGTCGTTTCTTCCAATCTTATTTGTCATTTTAACTTGAGCATGAGCCATTTTAGATTTTCCTTGCATATTATCATCCATAGCGCTTATATTTCCTTTTTCTTCAACTCCGCCATCGAAAGCGCTTTCTCTTTCTACGGCGTTGAAAGAATTAGGAACTATTCTAACTCTCATTATTAAATTGATAAGCTCGTTATATATAGTATTCATTGTGGAAACGAACATTTTATAACCTTCCAATTTATATTCGGTAAGCGGATTTTTTTCAGCGTATCCTCTAAGTCCTATTCCTTCTCTTAAACCGTCCATAGAAAATAAATGGTCTTTCCATCTATTGTCTATTACCGAAAGAAATATATTTTTTTCCACTTCTCTAAATACTTTTTCATCAACCAAAGTCGCTTTTTTTCTGTAGGTTTCGATAAGTAAATTTGTTATATTTTTTATAGCGTTATCAATTCCGCCTTCAATAGCTTTATTAACCGCTTCTTCGTCAATTCCTATAGAATAACTATTAAACCATTTTATTATTTCAATAGGATTAATATTTTTACCCGAAATTGAACTTATATTTTTTATAGTTGAATCCGACACATCCGAAATTATCTCTTCCACTCTTTGAGATATATTTTCCGAATAAAGTATATAATCTCTCTCTGAGTAAATTGCCATTCTCTGTTGATTCATAACATCGTCATATTCAAGCAAATGTTTTCTTATATCGAAATTTCTGCCTTCAACTTTTCTTTGAGCGTTTTCTATAGATTTATTAAGCCATTTATGTCCAAGCTCTTCCTCTTCTCCCATTCCCATTGCAAGCATCATACTTGAAACTCTCTCGCCTCCGAAAAGTCGCATTAAATCGTCTTCAAGAGATAAATAGAATACGCTTAAACCAGGGTCTCCTTGCCTTCCGCTTCTTCCTCTAAGCTGATTGTCAATTCGTCTCGCTTCATGCCTTTCGCTTCCTATAACATGAAGTCCGCCGACAGATATAACTTTTTCTTTATCGATTTTAGATTTTTCATTTATTTGAATTATTCTATCAATTTTTTCAAGCATTTCTAAAGCGTTATTTTTTTCGGCAATTTCTTTTGCTTCTTCGTTTTTCCCAGATATTACAAGCCTAACAAAAGCCTCTTTATACAAGTCTATTGATTTTATTTTTTTTAATAATTCTTCTTTTTTATAAGGGTCTCTCTCTTTAAAAGCTCTATCTCTCATAAGAGTGAGAATTTGCTCTATTTCGCTAACTCCTTTAGCTACGGGATTTCCTCCCAAAACGATATCCGTTCCTCTTCCCGCCATATTCGTTGCCAAAGTGACGGCGCCAGGCTCTCCCGCTTGCGCGATTATTGACGCTTCTCTTGAGTGATTTTTAGCATTTAAGACTTCATGGCTTATTTTATATCTTTTAAATATTTTAGATAATTCTTCATTCATTTCAACCGAAACAGTTCCGACAAGAACGGGTTTGCCTTCGTCTTGCAAAGTTTTTATATATTTTGCTAAAGACTCGAATTTAGCTTTTTTAGTTCTATATATTTTATCCGACAAATCTTCTCTTGTTACGGGTTTATTAGTCGGAATTACTGCGACATCCAATTTATATATTTTGTAAAATTCTTCCGCTTCCGTTTCGGCAGTTCCCGTCATTCCTGAAAGTTTAGGATACATTCTAAAATAATTTTGAAAAGTTATAGTGGCGTAAGTTTGAGATTCGTTTTGTATTGCGACTTTTTCTTTCGCTTCTATCGCTTGATGAAGTCCATCGCTATATCGTCTGCCTTCCAAAACTCGTCCCGTAAACTCATCAACAATTAAAACTTGTCCGTCCGTTACCATATAATCAACATCTATTTTAAAAACTTTATGCGCCTTTAAAGCCTGATTGACATGATGAACTATTGTGCTGCTTTGCGCTCCGTATAGATTTTCAACATTAAGAAGTTTTTCCACTTTATGAACGCCATCTTCGGTAAGATAAACATTTTTGTCTTTTTCGTCCAATACATAATCTCCCGTTCCAGCAACCTCTCTCATTCTCTCGTCTGTTTCAGCCTGCTTTAACATAGGAATAATTCTGTCTATTTCGTAATACATTTTAATATTTTTTTCTGCGGGTCCAGATATTATAAGAGGAGTTCTCGCTTCGTCTATCAATATGCTGTCAACCTCGTCAACTATCGCGTAATAAAATTTTCTTTGAACTTTATCTTCTTTTCTTATTACCATATTATCTCTTAAATAATCGAAACCGAATTCGTTATTAGTTCCGTAAACGACATCGCGGGAATAAACCTCTCTTCTTTCGGGAGAATGCGGTTTTGTATCGTCTAATATTCCAACCGATATTCCAAGCATAGAATAAATTGGCATCATCCATTCCGCGTCTCTTTTTGCAAGATAATTATTTACCGTTACTACATGAACTCCGAGTCCCGTTAAAGCGTTTAAATATACCGATAAAGTGGCTACTAAAGTTTTTCCTTCTCCCGTTTTCATTTCGGCGATTCTGCCTTGATGTAAAACCGCGCCGCCCATAACTTGAACATCAAAATGTCTCATTCCCGTTGTTCTTACGCTTGCCTCTCTAACTACGGCAAAAGCTTCGGGTAAAATTTCGTCTAATATATTTTGCAATTTCTTTTTATTTTCTTCGTTAGTTAAATCAAAATCTTCAGTTTTGCATCCAATATATTTTTCGACTCGCTCTCTAAATTCTTTTGTTTTATTCGTAAGCTCTTCATTGCTTAATTTTTTTATACTCTCTTCAAACGATAAAGTTTTTTCGGCTATAGGCTTTAATATTTTTTCGTCATTTTGAGATTTAGAACCGAATATTAATTTAAATATAATGTCCATCGCTCCCATTATTGAATAATCTCCTTAAATATATAAATTAGTTCATAATTTCTATAAACATTTTATTAAAACTATATAATAACATAAAAATTAAATATAATAAAGTAGGAAGTTATTATTTTTTAGTATTGAAATAATCAAAAATAAAAATATAATACGACTTAATAAATAACGGAGTATAAAAATGAAATATTTTATTGCGATATTTTTTTGTATTTTTATTTTAAAAAGTCCGATTTTTTCGGCAAAGTCAGAAAGCGAACATCCGCCTCTTTCAGAAGACACTAAAAAAGCGATAGCGATTTATAAACGAAATCCAAACGAAGCAAATAAACAAAATCTATTAAACGCGCTAAATAAAAGTTATGATGCCGTTATTGAGCAAAAAAAGAAAAATCTAAACGAGCATATAAAAGATAAAGATAAAACTATAAAAATGTGGCTTAAAACTGTGAAATCGGGTAAAAATCCGCCTTTTATGAATTTAGAAACTGATAACAATAAAGGCAATGAAAGAAAAGCGGTGGCAAATGCAATCGCCAATTATAATAAAAATCGAAATGCTCAAAATGAAAACGCTTTAAATAACGCTTTAAGTTCGTATTACGAAGCTTTTTTAGACGAACAAAGGAAGCATATTAAAGAAACTGAAGATTTACGAGAAGAACGAATAAATGCAAGTTTAGAGAGATTTACAAGCGATAGATTTGAACTTTCCCCTAAATCCTCTCAAAATAGCTCTAAAAATTTAAATAAAGACGAGATTTTAGCCGAAGTAATCGCAAATTATATAAATATGGGAGCGGAAATTTTGCCTGTGAATCCAGAGGCGAGAGTTAGAGAACGAAAATTTAACGACTCTATAAACGAGGCTCAAAAAAATTACTTTCAAAATCCAAACTCTGAAAATAAATCTAAATTACGCAATGAGATTGCAAAAGCTTTTGAAACCGCTCTTGAAGTTAGAATTCAAAGCGTTTTGAACTCTCAAAATAAGGGACTTAAAGGCGGAGAAAAATTATTAGAAAAAATGCAAGATAGAGATTTTTTGCAAACTCAATTTAGCGAGATTACCGAACAACTCAATCTTTACGGGAGAATAGATAGAATTGTATCTTTTGGAAGCAATACGGCGAGCGATTGGAATCCGAGAGAAAAACAAGATTCTTTAAAACTTGCATCCGATTTTAAAAATGGCGATAAAAATGTAGTAAGAAGCGAGTTTAACGCTCTTTATCAAAAAATGCTAAAAGTCCAAAAGGAACTTTTAGACTCCACTAAAAAAAGATTAGATTCTTTAATTGACGATACGCTTAACGAACTAATAAGATAAGATAGAAAAATGATAAAGAAAATTAAAAATAACGCTTGACATTTTTTTTAATCATTGTTAAAATTGTTGTTATTGTTATTAAATAATAAATCTTTATTTCATAAAATTAATTATAAGTTAAGGGGTTATTATGGCTGAAGATAAAAAACTTGATTCTCTTCTTGAACGCGTATATCAAGATGGCGTTGAGAAGTCTAATAAGAAAGCGGAAGAAATTATTTCAAACGCTAAAAGCGAAGCCGACAAAATATTAAAAGACGCCGAAGCTAAATCGGAAGAAATTATTAAAGAAGCCGAAAGAAAAGCTGAAGAATTGAAAAAAAATACTATAACAGATGTTCGTATGGCTGGCGAGCAATCAATAAGCGTATTAAAGCAAAAAATTAAAGAATTGGTTAGCGCTTCTGTATTGGAAGACGGTTTAAAAGGCGCTTTTGCCGACACTAATTTTTTGAAAGATTTGATTCTTGAAGTTGTAAAAAAATGGGATGTTTCTTCGGGAGATGTTGCCGTTTATTTTCCAGAATCTAAAAAAGGCGATATAGATTCCGCATTTGAAAAATCTATAAAAAGCGCTATTAAAAATGCCACGATTAATTTTGATAAAAAGCTTTCTAACGGATTTAGAATCGTGCCAGATGGCGGAAATTATCAAATGCAATTTACGGATGAAGATTTCGTTGAATTTTTCAGCGATTTCATAAAAGCAAAAACGGAAGAAGTAGTTTTTAGCAAGTAAGAGGATTAAAAAGCATGGGTTCATATTATTATCTTATATCTGGCTTGCCTGAAGTTAAACTTTCGGATTCAAAGGCTAAATATGATATTAATGAAATTACTCAAAATATATTGTCTAATTTGAACGATAAAGATATAAAATTATTTAATTATTTTATCTATCAAAATGACAATAAAAATTTGGTAAACGCTATAGCTAATTCTAAAGGATTATTTAGTCCTTATTTTGTTCATTTAGAGCCTTCGATATTTTCTAAAGAAGAAATTCAAAAATATGTTAATCTTTCAAATTTGCCTAATTATATGGTTAAATTTTTAGAAGATAATAAAAATACCGAATGGGAAAATATAAGGCATATAGAAAATAGTCTTTTAAGTTTATATTATGAAGAAATGATACAAACAGGAAACGCTTTTATAAGAGAATATGCTTTATTCATGCGAAATTTGAAAAATATATTGGCGGCATTAAACGGAAAGGCTTTAGGATTTAGCGGAGATGAAATTTCAAAAGAATTAATAGGAGATTATCCTTTAATATCAGCGTTGACTAAATCAAGCGCTGCAGATTTTGGATTGGGTAGAGAAATTCCGTATATAAATAATATAATAGATACTTTTAATTCTTCCGATAAAGCCGACCCTTATAATTTAGAAAATGTAGAATGTTCTTTAGTTAATGGATTTTTAGATAGATTAACCTCCATAAAATCGTTTACTACGGATAATCTTTTTGCTTATTATATAAATTTAACCTATGCCGTTAGTATTAACGGAAGGAATGAAGAAGAAGGTAAGAAACATTTACAGACGCTTGTAAATTCTTTAAAAAGTGAAGCGTCTGCTATGTAGTTTGTATATTTAATTAGGAGATTGAAATGACTAAAGGTAAAGTAACTGCTATAATATCAAACCTAATTTCGATAGAGGTTGACGGACCTGTTTCTCAAAATGAAATATGCTATGTGTCATGCGGCGAGGCAAGACTTATGGCGGAAGTTATTAAAATCGCTGGAACAAGCGCAAGCGCTCAGGTTTTCGAGTCGACAAGAGGCGTAAAATTAGGAAATTCCGTAGAGTTTACGGGTTCAATGCTTGAAATTGAATTAGGACCTGGACTTTTAGGTAAAAACTTTGACGGATTACAAAACGACCTTGATAAATTGCAAGGCGTATTTTTAGAAAGAGGAAAGTATAATAATCTCGCCGAAAACAAAGAAGCAAGATACGATTTTGCTCCTATAGCTAAAGTTGGAGACGAAGTTCAAGCTGGAGATTGGATAGGAGCTATTAAGGAAGGATGGATTGACCATAAAATAATGGTTCCTTTTAAGTTTGAAGGAAAGGGAACTGTAGAAAGTGTGGTTTCCGCTGGTTCTTACGGTTTATCCGATGTTCTTGCCATTGTTAAATCTCATAATGGAGATAAAACGGAAGTGACTATGGTTCAAACTTGGCCCGTAAAACTTGCAATTAAATCTTTTAGAGAAAAACCAAGACCTTTCAAATTGTTGGAAACGGGAGTTAGAACGATAGACACATTTAATCCTATTACGGAAGGAGGAACGGGCTTTATTCCAGGACCTTTCGGGGCGGGAAAAACGGTTCTTCAGCACGCTTTGGCTACAAACGCTAACGCCGATTTGATTATAATGACGGCTTGCGGAGAGAGAGCTAATGAAGTTGTTGAAATATTTACTGAATTTCCTGAGCTTATAGATCCAAGAACGGGAAGAAGTTTGATGGAAAGAACGACAATTATTTGTAATACTTCAAATATGCCCGTTGCGGCTCGCGAGGCTTCAGTTTATGTGGGAATGACGGTTGCAGAATATTATCGCTCAATGGGGCTTAAAGTTCTTCTTCTTGCCGATTCAACTTCTCGTTGGGCACAGGCTTTAAGAGAAATGTCAAATAGACTTGAAGAATTGCCAGGACAAGACGCATTTCCTATTGACTTGCCCGCTATTATTTCAAGTTTCTATGCAAGAGCGGGATTCGTTTATTTGAATAATGGCGAAACGGGTTCGATTACATTTATAGGAACGGTATCTCCTGCGGGCGGAAACTTAAAAGAGCCTGTAACGGAATCTACCAGAAAAGCTGCAAGATGTTTCTATGCCTTGTCTCAAAAGAGAGCGGATAGTAAGAGATATCCAGCGGTTGACCCTTTAGATTCTTATTCTAAATATATAGAATATCCAGAATTCGTGGAATTTGCAGACAGCAATATAGAAAAAGGTTGGTCTGATAAAGTTATTAAAGCGAAAGATATAGCAAGAAAAGGACAGGAAGCGAGCGACCAAATAAGCATTCTTGGGGACGATGCAGTTCCTTTGGAATATCATCAAAGATTATGGAAAGCCGAACTTATTGACTTTGTTATTTTACAACAAGACGCTTTTGATAAAGTCGATAAAAACTGCCCTATAGATAGACAAAAAGAATTATTAAATCAAGTAATGAAAGTGATTGAAGCCGATTATAGATTTGACGATTATAGCGAAGTAGGAACTTATTTTAGAAGACTTATTAACGCTTTTAAACAAATGAATTATTCGGTTTATCAATCAGACGAACATAAAAAATATACGGCTGAAATGGAATCAATATTTGCCGAAAGGAGTATAGCTCATGCCTAAAGCGTTCCAAAAAGTTTATACAAAATTAGTTCAAATTACAAAAGCAACCGTAGCTTTAAGAGCCGAAAATGTTGGAAACGATGAAATGGCTTTAGTAGACGGACGCCCAGCTCAGGTTGTAAAAATGATAGGAGATATAGTGACTCTTCAAGTCTTTCAAGGAACCGAAGGAATTCCTACAAATGCGGAAGTTGTCTTTTTAGGAAGACCTCCAAGACTTAAAGTTAGCGAACTTCTTGCAGGAAGATTCTTCAACGCTTACGGAGAGCCAATAGACGGAGGAGCGGAAATTGAAGGTAAAGAAGTCGATATAGGCGGACCTTCGGTTAATCCTGTTAGAAGAAAACAGCCTTCGGAACTTATAGCCACAGGTATTGCGGGAATAGACTTAAATAATACTTTAGTTACGGGACAAAAAATTCCATTTTTTGCCGACCCAGACCAACCTTATAACGCCGTTTTGGCTCAAGTTGCAATTAGAGCGGAAGCGGATAAAATTATTTTGGGCGGTATGGGACTTTCAAATGACGATTATTTATCATTTAAAAATACATTTACCGAAGCGGGCGCTTTGGATAAAATTATATGTTTTGTAAACACAACGGACGACCCTGCGGTTGAGAGACTTTTAATACCCGATATGGCTTGCACGGCTGCAGAATATTTTGCGGTAGAACATAAAGAAAAAGTTTTAGTTTTGCTTACCGACATGACTCTTTATGCGGACGCTTTGGCTATAGTTTCAAATAAGATGGACCAAATTCCTTCTAAAGACTCTATGCCTGGCTCTTTATATTCCGACCTTGCTAAAATATACGAAAAAGCGGCACAATTCCCAGACGGCGGTTCAATAACGATTATTGCCGTTACTACTTTGAATGAGGGAGATATTACTCATGCAGTTCCCGATAACACGGGATATATTACGGAAGGGCAATTATATTTAAGAAGAGATTCCGATATTGGTAAAACGATTATCGACCCATTTAGAAGTCTTTCGCGTTTAAAACAGTTGGTTATAGGAAAGAAAACGAGAGAAGACCATCCAACCGTTATGAATACTTTAGTTCGTCTTTATTCGGATGCGGCTAATGCAAAAATGAAAAAAGAAAACGGTTTTGATTTAACGGAATATGACGAAAGATGCTTAAAATTCTCAAACGAATATTCTGAAAGATTGCTTGCCATAGATATTAATATTAAAATAGACGAGATGCTTGAAACAGGTTGGGAGCTTATGGCTAAATATTTCAGTAAAGCGGAAGTTGGAGTTAAAGACTCTTTGGTTGAAAAATATGGAAAATGGGCAAGTTAATTTTGTATATTGTAAAAGGTAAATAAAATGGCATTAAAATTTCAATATAATAAAACGGCTTTGCAAAATCTTAGAAGGCAACTTTCAATAAGAGAAAAAGCTTTGCCTACTTTAAAAAGTAAAGAAGCCGCTCTTCGTCTTGAGGTTAGAAAAATAACGGCTGAAATTGATTTGCTTAAAGAAGAATACGAGATGATAGTTAAAGAAAATCAAAATTATAACGGTTTTTGGACGGAATTTCCTAAAATTGTAAAGATTAGAAATATCATATCCGAGCAGAAAAATATTGCTGGAGTTAGAGTGGCTATCTTAAATAAAATTGATTTTGCATTAGAACAGATTAGTCTTTTTAATATGCCTTCTTGGATAAGATTAGCGATTAGCATGTTTGAAAGATTAATGACTATTCAAATAAGAATTGAAATGACAGAAGCAAGATTAAACGCTTTGGCTTATGCAAGAAAGAAAACTACTCAAAAAGTCAATCTTTATGAGAAAGTTCAAATTCCCGAATACAGAATGGCTATAATAAAAATTAAAAGATATATGGAAGACGAGGATAATTTAAGCAAATCTTCGCAAAAGATAGTAAAAGAAAGAAACAGAGCAAAGGAGGCGTCTTTATGATTAGAAAGATGAAAAAACTCTCTCTCTTTGTTTTTCATGAAGATAAGGAAAAAACTTTAAAAGATTTGGCTTCATTAGGATTGGTTCATATAGAAATTGCAAATGGAGTTTCAAGCGATAATATAGAAAATATTGCATCTAAAAAAAACGAAGCGATTAGAGCTAAATCTATAATTAATTTGGCTTTATCGGAAGCTAAAAAACTAAAAAAAGACACTTCAAATTTGAAAGCTGAAAATACTTCAAAAAAAGCTTTAGAAGTTATAGAAAATATTTTATCAATATCTCAAGCCACCGATAAATTAAAAACCGAAAGAGAAATTTTAAAAAAAGAACTTTCAATAATATCTCCTTTCGGCAATTTTAGTTTCGATAAAATTAAAGAATTGCAAGAGAAAACGGAATACAATATATTATTTTATTCTTCTACGATTAGAGAATTTAACGATTATGATTTTTCTTCTTTAAAAGATATATTCGCTTATCCTATTAAAGAAGAAGGCGGAAAAGTTTATTTTGTAGTTTTTAAGAAAAAGAATACGGAAGAAAATTTAACTTTTGATATTGTTAATATGCCTTCAAAATCTTATGACGATATAATTAAAGAGATTTCAAAAATAGAAAGCGAAATTGAAAATAACTATAATGAGATAATAAAGAGTCAAGTTTATATAAACGCTATAGACAAAGAAATTGATAATTTGAATATATATAATCATTTTGAAGAAGCTAAAGAAAGTTTTATAGCAAGCGAATCTACCGAAGGAAAAATACTTTATGTTGAAGCTTATATTCCTAAAGATAAAGAAGTTGAAACAAAATTATTTTTAGACGAGAAAAAAATCGCTTATATACTTGAAGAGCCTTCAAAATCTGATAATGTTCCCGTTGAGCTTAAGAATAATAAATATTCGAGCGCTTACGAACTTATCACAAAATTATTCCAATTGCCAAATTATTTTGAGATAGATTTGACTCCTATGATAGCGGTTTTTTATCCTCTATTCTTTTCTTTCTGTTTCGGAGATTCGGGATACGGATTGGTTTTAACTATAATGTCTGTTATAGGACTTTTTACCGTATTGAAAGGAAAAATGAGAGGAGTTGGAATACTTGCTTTAACTTTGGGAATTTGCACAATCATAATGGGCATTATTAACGGCGGAAGCGTATTTGGGGTGACAATCGCTTCAAAAACGGATATACCTTTATTTGCCACTTTAAATAAATATTTGCTAATTACAGACACAAAAGAGAATTGGTTTTTAACTCCGTTTAATACCGCTCTTTTGGTTGGAGTTTTGCATATATTCTTCGCTTTGATTGTCGGAGTTATAGATAGAATTAAAACAAGCGATATTGGAGATATATTAGCTGCTATAGGAAAACTTTTATTAATTCCTGGGCTTGTTTTATGGTTTTTAGGCGATATGCAAAATATGGAAGTTATAAAACAGTTTGATAAAATATATTATGTTCTCATGCTTGTCGGCGTAATTCTTCTTTCAATATTGTCGAATATAGGAAAAAAACCCGATATATTGAATTCTATACTCGGTATTTATTTTGCGGCTACGGGCATAATGGGCGATACTTTATCATATATTCGTTTATTCGCTTTGGGTGCTTCGGGTTCAATACTCGCTTTGGTTATAAATCAAATTGGGACAAGCTTTAAGGCAATACCTGGAGTTGGCGTAGTTATTATGGTTGCATTTTTAGTTTTAGGACATGTCGCCATATTTGCTTTGAATATACTCGGAGCTATGGTGCATCCTTTGAGGCTTACATTTGTTGAGTTTTACAATAATGTAGGTTTTGAAGGAGGCGGAAAAGAATATAAACCTTTAAAAAAGGTTGCTTAAAATAGTTTGAAAAAATATTTAAATAGAAAATTATAATTAATCTAAAAAGGAGATTTTATTATGGGTTTTACAATGAACACAGCGCTTTTATTGGGATATATAGGAGCGGGATTAATGGTAGGTTTGTCTGGAGTAGGAAGCGCGGTAGGAACTTCTATTTCAGCTATGACAACTGTAGGAGCGTTAAAGAAAAATAAAGACGCTTTCGGTAGTTGTCTCGTATTGAGCGCTCTTCCAGGAACGCAAGGGCTTTACGGTTTTGCGGCATTCTTCATTATGCAGCCTTACTTAACCGCCGATATTACAATATTTCAAGGCGCCGCCATATTGGGAGCGGGCATTGCGGTAGGTTTGGCTTGTTTGGTTTCCGCAATATATCAAGGTAAAGTTTGCGCTAACGGAGTTGAAGCTATAGGCAACGGTTATGATGTATTTGGTAATACTATAATAGTAGCCGTATTCCCAGAACTTTACGCTATCGTTTCTTTCGCTACAGCGTTCTTAATCAGCGGAGTTTTAGGTTCTTAAAAGAAAGATAAAACGAACTTATAAACGCTAACTAATCCGTAGGAGTTTTTAATCTCTTACGGATTTTTTATAATTTTTTTGCTTAAAAAAATTTTAATTTAACGCTTGACTTATTTTAAATATATTATATAATTTAATTAATATTTATTAGAATTATTAATTGAAAGAGAGGATTAAATGGGTATAACGCGATTATCATGTCAT
>ERZ1673700.892-NODE-892-length-33983-cov-27.925755_pt1 | contig 33983 bp, 40 predicted proteins | sample MGYA00580230_ERZ1673700 | MGnify/ENA primary metagenome ERZ1673700 (study PRJEB41218, sample SAMN15661782) | gut metagenome | host: Homo sapiens | place: Canada: London | collected 2015-08-20/2019-03-30 | study: EMG produced TPA metagenomics assembly of...
AGTTGGGGCCTTTTTTCATATAGGCACACAAGGTCAAAGGCGGCACCATGATCCTTCTGGTCGACAAGATCGAAAAAAGCTTCGGCGCACGCGTCCTCTTTAGCGGCGCGTCCTTCCAGATCAACCCCGGCGAGCGTTTCGCCCTCGTGGGTCCCAACGGCGCCGGTAAAACCACCATGCTCAAGATCATCATGGGCATCGACAGCCCCGACGCCGGCCAGGTCCAGTACGCCAAGGACTGCCAGGTGGGCTACCTAGAGCAGGAAACCAACCTGGAGCATAAGGACACCACCATCCTCGCCGAGGTCATGGCGGCCGCTAAGGAAATCCGCCGCATGGGCGAGCGCGCCAACGAGCTTCAGGCACAAATCACCGAGCTCTCCGAGCAGGGCAAGGACGTCGACGCACTCCTGAACGAATACGGCCAGGTCCAGGACCGCTTTGAGCACCTAGGCGGCTACGAGCTCGAAAGCAACGCCCGCAAAATCCTGTCCGGTCTGGGCTTTAAGGTCACCGACTTTGAGCGTCCCTGCTCCGAGTTTTCCGGCGGCTGGCAGATGCGCATCGCGCTCGCCAAGCTTTTCCTGCGCCACCCCGACCTGCTGCTCCTGGACGAGCCCACCAACCACCTGGATCTCGAGAGTGTCCAGTGGCTGCGCGGCTTTATCGCCAGCTACGACGGCGCCGTCCTCATCGTCAGCCACGACCGCGCCTTCATGGACGCCTGCGTCGACCACGTCGCCGCGCTCGAGAACCGCCGCGTGACCACCTACACCGGCAACTACAGCAGCTACCTCAAGCAGCGCGAGGACAACCTTGAGCAGATGCGCGCCAAGCGTGCCGCCCAGGAGCGCGACATCGCCCACATGCAGGTCTTCGTCGATAAGTTCCGCTACAAGCCCACCAAGGCCGCCCAGGCCCAGGAGCGTATCCGCAAGATCGAGCAGATCAAGAAGGAGCTCGTCATCCTGCCCGAGGGCCACAAGCATATCGACTTTAAGTTCCCCGACCCGCCGCGCTCCGGCGACATGGTCGTAGGCCTCGAGGGCGTATCCAAGTCCTACGGCGACAAGCACATCTACAGCGACATCGACCTCAAGCTCTACCGCGGCGAGCACGTGGCGCTCGTCGGCCCCAACGGAGCCGGCAAGTCCACGCTCATGAAGATCCTCGCCGGCCTGGAGCCACCCACCACCGGCACCCGCGACCTGGGCACCAACGTGGGCGTGGCCTATTACGCCCAGCACGCGCTCGAGGGCATGACCGAGTCCAACACCGTCCTGCAAGAGATCGACACCGTCACGCCCAAGTGGACCGTGCCGCAGCAGCGCAGCCTGCTGGGTGCCTTCCTCTTTAGCGACAACGACTCCATCGAGAAGCAGGTCCGCGTCCTTTCCGGTGGTGAGAAAGCACGTCTGGCCCTGGCAAAGATGCTCGTGGCGCCCGAGGCGCTCCTGTGCCTGGACGAGCCCACCAACCACCTGGACATCGACTCTGTGGACATGCTCGAGAACGCCCTGCAAAACTTCCCCGGTACCATCGTGCTGATCAGCCACGACGAGCACCTGGTACGCGCTGTGGCCAACCGCATCATTGACATCCGCGACGGCAAGGTCACGGTCTACGACGGCGACTACGACTACTACCTCTACAAGCGCGAGGACCTCGCAGCCCGCGCCGCCGCCGAGGCGGCAGGGGAGAGCGCACCGGCCGCGGCCAAGTCCGCTAAGGTCACCGCGGCCCAGTCCGATGCGCCCGCCGCACCCAAGCCTGCCGAGGGCAAAAAGACCAAGGAGCAAAAGCGCGCCGAGGCCCAGGCCCGCGCCGCGCTCAACAAAAAACTCAAGGGCGTGCGTAACCAGCTCAAGAAGATCGAGGCGGAGCTCGACAAAAAGCGCGCCCGCTATGACGAGCTTATGGAATTGATGGCAAGCGAAGAGCTTTATGCCGATCAAGACAAGTTCAACGCCGCGCTGGGGGAATATAACGGCCTTAAGCAAGAGCTGCCCAAGCTCGAGGACGAATGGCTGGAGCTTTCCACCCAGATCGAAGAGGAGACCGCGCGTGAACTCTCGTAAGGCCGCTGCCGTGGCGATGAGCATCATCGCCATCGCCTGTCGCATCTGCGGCATTTTTATGAGCGCGATGACCGTGCTGCTGTGCTTTAGCGGCCTCACCGCCAAGCTGCAGATCGTTGGCTTTGTCGTTGAGCTTTCGCGTGCACTGCCGAGCGCCATCGCCGGCTACGGCGTCATCACGTCGCCTTTTGGCGGTGTGTTCCGCCTGGATTATGCTATCGTCGCTGTGATCCTGTTTGTAATTGACTACCTGCTCACACGCGCCTCGCGCCGCGTCCGCTAGGGGAGCGTTATGTCCAGCAGCTACATCATGAACCTGCTCGCCAGTGCCGTTGTCGTCATCGTTGGCATCGTGATCCACGAGAGCGCGCACGCCGCCGCAGCCTGGGCGCTCGGCGACAAAACGGCTCGCTCGCGCGGCCGCGTCTCGCTCAACCCGCTCAACCATATCGACCCGTTTGGCACCATCATCCTGCCGCTGCTCATGCTCGCAGCCGGTGGCCCGGTGTTCGCCTTCGCCAAACCCGTACCCGTCTACCTCAACAACCTCAAGCACCCCAAGCGCGACGAGGTCCTGGTGAGCGTAGCCGGCCCCGCATCGAACATCGCACTCGCGTGTCTTGCTGCCGCCCTCATGCGCCTGACCTATGGCAACCTCTACACCAGCATGTCCTTTGCCGTGGCATCGCAGATCATGAACTTCGGCGCCACGTTCATCGTAGTCAACCTGTCACTCGCGTTCTTCAACCTCATCCCGATCCCGCCGCTCGACGGCTCGTCGATCATCGTGCCCTTCCTCAAGGGCAAGGCGCTCGCCAACTACTACCGCCTGCAGCAATACGCCATGCCCATCCTCATCCTGGTGCTGTACCTGCTGCCCATGTGGACCGGCATCGACGTAATCGGTCGCTATTTCGACGTTACCGTGTATCCGCTCGCTGAGCAGCTGCTTAACTTCGCAATCGCCGCCATCTAAGGTAAACTAACAGGTCGACCGTGCAAAACGGTCGTAACATGCACCCAAACCGCGCCGCGAAGGCGCCGTCAAAGGAGGTCGAAGATGTCGTATCGCGTGTCGACGCAGGTCTACAGCGGACCGTTCGACCTGCTGCTGCAGCTGGTAACCCGCCAAAAAGTAGATATCGGCGCCATCTCGATCAGTGAGGTGGCCGAGCAGTACCTTGCCGAGGCCGAGCGCATCGAGGCACTGGACCTGGACGTGGCGAGCGACTTTTTGCTGGTCGCGGCAACCCTTTTGGACATCAAGGCCGCCTCTCTGGTGCCGCAGGAGGCCCCACGCAAAGTCGATGACGACGATGACGAGTTCGACGAAGGCCTCGAGGAACTCAGCGCGCTCGACGGCGACGCCCTGCGCGAGGTCCTGATCCAGCGCCTGATTGCCTACAAGCAGTTTAAGGGCGCGGCTGCGGCCCTCGGTGCCCGCATGCAGGCCGAAAGCCGCATGCACCCGCGTGTGGCCGGTCCCGACCCGGAGTTTCTGGGGCTCATGCCCGACTACCTGGCAGGCATCACCCTGCGCGGTCTCGCCGTCATCTGCGCCGACCTGGACGGCAAGCGACAGACCTTCCTGCTGGAGGCCGAGCACGTGGCGCCGCATCGCGTGCCGCTCGACCTGACCGTAGCCTCAGTCGACCGCTTTACCATGGCACACCAAACCTGCACCTTCCGCGAGCTACTGGACGGCGATGCCACGACCGAGCAGCTCGTCGTCACCTTCCTGGCCATGCTTGAGCTTGCCAAGCGCGGCTCGCTCACGCTGAGCCAGGACGAGATCTTCGGAACCATCTGCATCAACCGAGTCGAGGGAGCCGAGGCATACGTGCCCGGCGAGGGCCCCGAGCTCACTGAATAGGAGCCGCAACCATGTCAACCCTTTCCACGCTGGAGGCAAATAGCCTCAAAGGTGCCCTCGAGGCGCTGCTGCTGGTGTCGAGCGACCCGGTAAGTGCGCCCGCGCTGGCCGGCGCACTGGATATCGCCCCCGGCGAGTGCGTGTCGCTGCTCGCCGAGCTCAAGGTTGAGTACGAGGAGGCCAACCGCGGCTTTCAGCTGCGCGAGGTCGCCGGCGGCTGGCGCCTGTTCACGCATCCTGCCTACCACGACGTAGTCGAGGCCTATGTGTTGAGCTGGGACACGCAAAAGCTGTCGCAGGCGGCGCTCGAAACCCTGGCCGTGATCGCATACCACCAGCCCGTAACGCGCGAGGTGGTCAAGGGCATCCGCGGCGTCAACTCAGACGGCGTCATCGCGTCGCTCGTGGACAAGGGTCTGGTGCGCGAGCTCGGCCGTGACCCCGAGCGCGGTCAGGCCATCATTTACGGCACGACCAACGCCTTCTTGGAAAAGTTCGGCCTGCGCTCCACCCGCGACCTACCCGATCTGGAGCAGTTTGCCCCCGACGAGCAGTCGCGCCAGTTTATCCGCGAGCGCCTGAGCGGCCGCAGTATTCAGTCCACGCTCGAGGAGCAAGCCGAGGACCTGGACGAAGAGCGCGAGCTGCTCGATACCGATATTGATGATGTTGAGGCGGTCGGTGGCGAGGAATTCCTGGCCACCGACGACACTGCGGAGGACACGCATGATGAGGACTAACGAAGTAGGGGAGACGTGCACCGCAAGTGCCACGGGCGCCACGACGCCCGCAGGCGACGCCCAGCCCGTCTACCCGCACACCATGCGCCTGCAGCGCTTTTTGGCGCGCGCGGGCGTAGCGAGCCGCCGCGGCTCGGAGGACCTGATGACCGCCGGCCGCGTGACCGTCAACGGGCTGGTCGCGACCGAGCTGGGCACCAAGGTCGATGTCGACCGCGACCATATCGAGGTCGACGGCATACCCGTCAAGCTCAACCAGGGCGCCGTGTACCTGATGCTCTACAAGCCGACCGGCTACCTCACCACCATGAGCGACCCGCAGGAGCGCCCTTGCGTTGCCGACCTGGTCCCCCGCGACCGCTTTCCGGGACTGTTCCCGGTGGGCCGCCTGGACCGCGACACCACGGGCCTTTTGCTCTTTACCACCGACGGCGACCTGTCACAGGACCTGCTGCACCCGAGTAAGCACGTCTACAAGACCTATCAGGCGCTCGTGGACGGCCACTTGACCGATCGCGACTTGGAACCGCTCCGCCGTGGCATCGAGCTCGACGACGGTCTGTGCCAGCCGGCTATCTGCCGCATCATCAACGCGCGCGAGGCAGAGGCCGTGGCTCCGCAAGGTATCAAGCACGGCACCACCGCCGTGGAGGTCATCATCCGCGAGGGCCGCAAGAACCAGGTTAAGCGCATGCTGAGCAAGATTCACCATCCGGTAATCCGTCTGCATCGCTGCAACTTTGCCGGCCTGGAGCTCGAGGGCGTGGCCAAGGGCTCGTGGCGCGAGCTCACCGACCGCGAGGTGCAGATCCTAAAAAGCGGCGGCATCCCGCCCAAGCAGGCCAGCTCCAAGCGCGTCGCCGCGCCGGCGACCAACACCGCCAGCCGCACGCGTCACCACGGCAGCCACGGCTCCGCGCCCAAGCGCAACACCTACCGCGAGCGCTACACGGGCTAGGCAATCCGCCGCGCCCCAACGCCCGCGAACCATACCAGCACGTCAATCATCGAAAGGAAGCATTGCATGATCGTCGCCATCGACGGCCCCGCCGGTTCCGGCAAGTCCACCATCACCAAGGAGATCGCCCGCCAGCTGGGCTTTAACAAGCTCGACACGGGCGCCATGTATCGCGCCGTCACCTTCGCCGCGCTCGACCGCGGCATCGACCTGGACGACGAGGCAGCCATCGATGCCCTCGCCGAGCAGATCGAAATCCGCTTTACCAACGGTACCGGCGAGGACACGCGCCTGACCATCGACGGCGCGGACGCATCGGCCGCCATTCGTACCCCGCAGGTTGACGCTAACGTGTCCAAGGTCTCGGCCTACCCGGGCGTGCGCGCCGCCATGCTCATCCATCAGCGCCGTGCCGCAGAGGACCGCGATATCGTGGCCGAGGGTCGCGACATCGGAACCGTCGTGTTCCCTAACGCGCAGGTCAAGGTCTTCCTGACCGCCGACCCGCGTGAGCGCGCCCGCCGCCGCGTGCTGCAGCGTCACCAAAACGACGCCCAGCCGCTCACGTCCGAGCAGCTCGAGGCCGAGGTCGACGAGACGCTCAACGCCCTTAAGCAGCGCGACAAGCTCGACAGCAGCCGCGAGGTCGCCCCGCTCGTACCCGCCGAGGACGCCGTGCACGTCGACTCCACCGCCCACACCATCGACGAGGTCGTCCGCATTATCGAGGACCTCATCAACCAAAGGAGGTAGCCCATGCGCCTGTTTAAGCAGACGCCCGAGGACTATTACAACGCCCCCTACGCCGAGTTCCCGGCGCTCATCCGCGGCACTGTCGTCGTGGTTATGGCCATCCTTTGGGCCTTCTCCAAGCTCATGTGGCGCTGGAAGGTCGAGGATGCCGACCTGCTGTTTGAGCGCCAAGAAGGCCGCGGCAGCGTGGTCATCTGCAACCACACCTCGATGGCCGAGCTCTTGGCCGTGGAGACGGCGCTGTTCTTTGGGGGGCGCCGCATTCGTCCCATCTTTAAGTCCGAGTTCGCCAAGAGCAAGATTGTGCGCTGGGCCTTCAGCCGCGTTGGCGGCATCCCCGTGGAGCGTGGTACTGCCGATATGAAGTGCCTGCGCGCCGCCCAGCATGCGCTGCAGCGCGGCGAGGACGTCCTGATTTTCCCCGAGGGCACGCGCATCCGCTCGCGCGATATCAAGCCCGAGGTCCACGGCGGCTTTGCACTCATCGCCCAGATGGGCAAGGCGCCCGTCAACCCGCTCGCCATCTGCGGCTGGTCCGATATTACGCCTGCGGGCAAAAAGCTCATGCGCCCCAAGAAGTGCTGGATCCGCGCCGGCAAGGCCGTCTCGCTTTCCGACGCACCGGCCGGGCTTAAACGCACGGAGCGCCTGGAATGGTTTGAGTCCGAGGCCATGAACCGCGTCTACGCTATGCGAGACGAGCTGTGCGCCGAGCATCCGGGCAGGTTCTAGCCATGAGCGAGAACGTGACGAACACCGCCGCGACTGCGTCCGACCAGGCAACCGCGCCTACCATCGAGATCGCCGCCCACGCCGGTACTTGCTACGGCGTACAGCGTGCGCTCGATATGGCGCTAGCCGCCGCGCCGCAGGCAGGGGAGTGCACTCAGGTTCATACCTTGGGTCCGCTCATCCATAACCCCATCGTGGTGCGCGAGCTTGCTGAGGCAGGCGTTGGCCTGGCCGAGAACCTGGACGACGCCGCATCGGGCACCGTAATCATTCGCGCGCACGGAGTGGTGCCGCAGGTGATCGATGCCGCTCGCGAGCGTGGCCTTACCGTGGTAGATGCCACCTGCCCCTACGTGAAAAAGGTTCATGTGGCGGCGGAGCGCCTGGTACGCGAGGGCTATCGCGTGGTGGTCGTGGGTGAGCCGGGCCATCCCGAGGTGGAGGGCATCCTAGGCCACGCCGGCAATGATGCGCAGGTCGTGAGCTGTGCCGCCGATGCCAACGCCTTGTCGCTCAAGGGCAAGGTGGGCCTGGTTGTGCAGACCACCCAGACCGCGCAGAACCTCGCCGAGGTCGTGGCTGCCATCACCCCGCGCGTGCAGGAGCTGCGCGTGATCAACACCATCTGCGCCGCCACGAGCGAGCGTCAACAGGCAGCAGCCACACTTGCCAACCGCTGTGATTGTATGGTCGTCGTGGGTGGCAAGAACTCGGGCAACACCCGCCGCCTGGCTCAGATTTGCGCAGATGCCTGCGAGCACACGCATCACATCGAGGAAGCTTCCGAGCTCCAGGCCGCGTGGTTTACCGACGCTCACCACATCGGCATCACCGCCGGAGCCTCCACCCCGCAAGAACACATCGAGCGCGCCGTCGAGCGCATCAAGGAGCTTTGCCGCTAACCATGGAACAGACCGTACCCGCATACGCCGCCGAGGTGGCTGATTACGGGCGCAGCCGCGACCCCGAGCCGGGTGAGGGCGCGCTCGTTAAGAATGTGCGTCCCGAATCGCCCGCATGGGATGTGGGTATCGAGCCGGGCATGCGCGTGCTCACGGTCAACGGCGAGAAGCTGACCGATATGATCGTGTGGCTCTGGGAGGCTGATAACGATACCGTCGAGCTGGAGGTATTCGATCCGCGCGACGGCACTGTCACCCCCGTGGAGCTCGACCGTTTTCCCGGCGAGGATTGGGGTTTGGAGTTCGATGGCCCCATCTTCGACGGCATGCGTACCTGCGTAAACGCCTGCGTGTTCTGCTTTATGACCATGTTGCCCAAGGGCGGCCGCTCCACGCTCTATATTCGCGACGACGACTACCGCCTGAGCTTTTTGCAGGGCAACTTCGTCACGCTCACGAACCTCACCGACGAGGACGTGCAAAACGTCATCCAACGCAACATGAGTCCCATGAACGTGTCGGTCCATGCCGTAAGCCCCGACGTTCGCCGTCGTATGATGGGCCGCAACGCCCAGCGAGGCATGGACGTACTCGAGGCCATCATGGCCGCCGGTATCGAGATTCACGCGCAGATCGTGTTGTGCCCCGGCATGAACGACGGCGAGGAGCTTGAAAAGACCCTGCGCTTTTGCGAGGAGCACGAGCAAATCACAAGCCTGGGCATTGTGCCGCTCGGTTTTACCAAGCATCAGAACCGTTTTAGCTGGTCCTACAGCGACAAGCCCGAGCTAGCGCGCGAGACCATTGCCATGATCCGACCGTTCCAGGACCGCGCCTATGAGCGTTTTGGCCGCCACACCTTCCAGATGAGCGACGAGTTCTACCTGGACGCCGGCATCGATCCGCCCGAGGCAGACTTTTACGACGGCTACCCGCAGTACTACGACGGCATCGGCATGATCCGCTCGTATCTGGACGAGACGGACGATGTGCTTGCCGCCGATGCCGAGCGACTGGCCCGCGTCCGCGAGGCCATCGCCGCTCGCAGCCAGCACCTGCTGTGCCTCTCGGGCGCCAGCGCACGCGACACAGTGGCCCGCTTTGTGGAATCGCCGCAGGGGCTCGCTGGCACCGTCACGGCCATCAAGAATCGCTACTTTGGCGGCAACGTGGACGTGACCGGCCTCATCGTCGCCTGCGACATTCTGGAACAGCTGCCGCAGGACCTCTCGGGGGTTATGCTCTTTGTGCCTAAGCTCATGTTCAACGCTGACGGCATGACGCTTGACGAGTATCATCGTGTCGATTTACTCGCAAGCCTTACCAGTCGCGGCGCCGAGGTTCATGTGGTGTCGACCATGCCGCATGAGCTGCTCGATACCCTGGAGCACATCCTTGGCATTGTGCCTGCCGACTCTAACACTTCCACTGACCCTACCCATTAAAGGAGAGCAGATGAAACCTATCGTCGCCGTCGTCGGACGCCCCAACGTGGGCAAGTCCACGCTCGTTAACCGCCTGGCCCAGACCTCGGACGCCATCGTCCACGAGTCACGCGGCGTCACGCGCGACCGCTCGTATCACACGGCCGATTGGAACGGCCGCGAGTTCACCATCGTCGACACGGGCGGCATCGAGCCGCTCAAGAGCGATGACGTCTTCGCCACGTCCATCCGCGACCAGGCGCTCGCCGCCGCCGAGGAAGCCGCCGTCATCCTGTTTGTGGTCGACGGCCGCACCGGCGTCACCGAGGAGGACGAGTCGGTCGCCCGCATGCTCAAGCGCTGCGACAAGCCGGTCTTTCTGCTGGTGAACAAGCTCGACAACCCCGATCGCGAGAATGACAGCATCTGGGAGTTCTATTCCCTCGGCATCGGTGAGCCCACGCCGCTCTCGGCCCTGCACGGCCACGGCACGGGCGACCTGCTCGACGACATCGTGGCCCTGTTGCCCGAGGAGGAGGACGAAGTCGCCGACGAGTTCCCCGATGCGCTGAACGTGGCCATCATCGGCCGCCCCAACGCCGGTAAGTCCTCGTTGTTCAACCGCATCCTGGGCGCCGACCGCTCCATCGTGTCCAACATTGCCGGCACCACGCGCGACGCCATCGACACCGTCGTGGAGCGCAACGGCAAGCACTACCGCATGGTCGACACCGCGGGTATTCGCAAGAAGAGCACCGTGTACGAGAACATCGAGTACTACTCCATGGTCCGCGGCCTGCGTGCCATCGACCGCGCCGACGTGGCGCTGCTCGTCGTCGATGCCTCCGTGGGCGTCACTGAGCAGGACCAGAAGGTCATGGGTCTTGCCATCGAGCGCGGCTGCGCCATCGTGGTGCTGCTCAACAAGTGGGATCTGCTCGACGACGACCGTAAGCGCGAGGCCTGCATGGAGACCATCGACCGCCGTCTGGGCGTTATGGCTCCCTGGGCCCAGTACCTGCGCATCTCTGCCCTGACCGGCCGCAGCGTCGAGAAGATCTGGGCAATGGTAGACGCCGCCGAGAAGACGCGCTCGCAAAAGATCAGCACCTCGCGCCTCAACACGTTCCTCACCGACCTGCGCGAGTTCGGTCATACCGTGGTGGACGGCAAGCGCCGCCTGCGCATGCACTACGTGACCCAGACGGGCGTCAACCCGCCGACGTTCGCGTTCTTCGTCAACCACAGCGATCTGGTCAACGACACCTATCAGCGCTACGTCGAGAACCGCATGCGCTCGACCTTCGACTTTGCCGGCACACCCATTCGACTCTTCTTTAGGAAGAAGGAGCAAAAGGATGCATAATCCGATTCTGCTGACCGCCATCTGCGCCGTGGTCTCGTTCTTTATCGGGGCGATTCCGTTTGGCCTGATCTTGGGCCGCGTGTTCAACCACACGGACATTCGTAAGGCGGGCTCCGGCAACATCGGCACCACCAACGCCCTGCGCGTGGCCGGCCCCAAGGTGGCCGCGCTCACACTGCTGCTCGACTGCCTTAAGGGCGCCATCTGCGTCCTTATCGCGCGTCCGCTCATTGCCGACTTGGGCTATGGCTTCCCCGTGAGCATTATGGCCCCCGGTGCCGCCGGCGATTGGATGCTCGGCGTCATCTGCCTGGCAGCCGTGTGGGGCCATATCTTCTCGCCCTACCTCAACTTCCATGGCGGCAAGGGCATCGCAGTTGGTCTGGGCGTCATCCTCGCCTGGTACTGGCCCATCGGACTTTCGCTGCTGGGCATGTTTATCGTGGCCGTCGCCATCACCAAGTTTGTGTCGGTGGGCTCGCTTGCCGCGGCCATCGGTCTTCCCATCGCTGCCTGCGCGGTCTTTCCGTACAGCAGCCTCGGACTTAAGTTTTGCATGGCGCTGATCGGCATCACCGTGGTGTGGGCCCATCGTGCGAACATCAAAAAGCTCATGACGGGTAAGGAGTCCAAGCTCTCGTTTACCAAGCGCGTCACCGAGCCCGACGATAAGTAGGAGAGAGTCATGAATGTTGCGCTAATTGGCTCTGGCTCCTGGGGAACCGCCGTCGCCGGCCTTGCCGCCGCGCGAGCCGAGCGCGTGACCATGTGGGCCCATGGCAAGCAGACGGCCGCCGGCATCAACGGCGAGCACCGCAACCCGCGCTATCTGGTGGACTACGTGCTGCCGGAAAACGTTGTCGCTACGACGGACCTGGCCCAGGCGCTTGACGGCGCCGAGGCCATCATCTTTGCCGTGCCCTCCACGCACCTTCGCAGCGTGTGCCACCAGGCCGCGCCCTTTATCGCCGCCGATACCCCGGTGCTCTGCCTCACAAAGGGCATTGAGCCCGAGTCCGGCCTGCTCATGAGCGAGGTCATCGCCAGCGAGATCGGCAACAAGGCACGTGTCGCGGCTCTTTCTGGCCCCAACCATGCCGAGGAAATCTGCCGCGGAGGTCTTTCTGCCGCCGTCATCGCCAGCGAAGATCCACAGATAGGGGAGACCTTTAAGGACCTGCTTCTGTCAACGGCCTTCCGCATCTACCTGTCGCAGGACATGACCGGTGTCGAGGTCTGCGGCGCCATGAAAAACGTAATCGCCATCGTGTGCGGCATCTCCGCCGGCACCGGTGCGGGCGACAACACGCTCGCCCTTATCATGACACGCGGCCTGGCAGAGATCAGCCGTCTGGTGCACGCCCGCGGCGGTCAAGCTATGACCTGCATGGGGCTTGCCGGCATGGGCGACCTCATTGCCACCTGTACCTCGGAGCATTCGCGTAACCGCACCTTTGGCTACGAGTTTGCCCACGGCGTGTCGCTCGACGAGTACCAGACGCGCACGCATATGGTTGTCGAGGGCGCCGTCGCGGCCCGCAGCGTCAGCGAACTTGCCCGTTCACTGGGCGTAGACATTCCGCTCACCTTTGCCGTGGAGCAAACGCTCTACAACGGTGTTACTTTGGATAGGGCGCTCGAGATTCTTACCGACCGCGTCCCTTCTCAAGAGTTCTACGGACTCACCGACTAGCGTAGAAAGGCTACTACCATGGGTTCCATCAAAATCGCTCCGTCCGTCCTTTCGGCCGACATGGCCAACCTCAAGGGAGAGCTCGACAAGATCCCCGGCGCCGACTACGTTCACTTTGACGTTATGGACGGCCACTTTACCGGCAACCTGACCTTTGGCGTTGACATCCTTAAGGCCGTCAAGCGCTCCACCAACGTGCCGGTCGACGCGCACCTGATGGTGTCGAACCCCGACGAGACCGTCGATTGGTACGCCGATGCCGGTGCCGACATGATCACCGTGCACTACGAGGCCTCCACGCACCTGCACCGCACGCTCACGCATCTGCAGCAGCGCGGCATCAAGGCCGGCGTGGTGCTCAACCCCGCCACCCCCGTGTGCGTACTCGAGAGCATCATCGACGTCGTCGATATGGTGCTGCTCATGAGCGTGAACCCCGGCTTTGGCGGCCAGAGCTTTATCCCGGGCACCATTGCCAAACTGCACGAGCTCAAGGCCATGTGCGAGCGTCACGGCGTTTCGCCTCTCATCGAGGTCGATGGCGGTATCTCTTCCAAGAACATCGCCGAGGTCGTCAAGGCTGGCGCCAACGTGCTCGTCGCAGGTTCCGCCGTATTTAAGTCCGAAGATCCCGCTGCCGAGGTTGCGCTGCTGCAGAAGCTGGGCAACGAGGCCGCACAGGAGGCATAAAACCTTATGACCGCAGGTCAAAACCGCATACCCGTGAATCTTGACTATGCCGCCTCGACGCCCATGCGCGTCGAGGCGCGCCTTGCGCAGCGCGAGTACGACGACAGCGAGCTTGCCGGCGTCAACCCCAACTCGCTGCATTCGCTCGGCCGCAAGGCCGCTGCACGCCTGGAAGTGGCGCGTCGCGAGATTGCCCGCAGCTTTGGCGCGCGCGTTCGCCCGTCCGAGATTGTTTTGACCAACGGCGGCACCGAAGCCAACCAGCTGGCGCTGCTCGGTCTTGCCGAGGGCGCTCGTCAGCGCGATCGCAAGCGTAACCGCGTGATCGTATCTGCCATCGAGCACGATTCGATTCTGGACAACCTGCCGCTGCTGCGTGCTGCCGGCTTTACCGTCGACCTGGTGCAGCCCTGCCGTGCAGGTTATATTGAGCCTGCCGCGCTGAGCGACTTGCTCGGCGACGACGTGGCGCTCGTGAGCATCATGGTTGCCAACAACGAGACCGGCGTGGTGCAGCCCATCCGCGAGCTGACCGCGGCCGCGCATACCGTGGGCGCTCTGTTCCACACCGATGCCATCCAGGGCTATCTGCACATTCCGCTCGATGCCGCCGAGCTGGGCGTCGATGCTATGACCGTTGCCGCGCACAAGATCGGCGGCCCCGTGGCATCCGGCGCACTCTACCTTAAGAACCGCACGCCGCTGCGTCCGCGCATCTTTGGCGGTGGACAGGAAGCCGGACGTCGTGCCGGCACGCAGGACCTGCGCACGCAGCTGGCCTTTGCCGCTGCCGCCCGCACGTTGGCGCCCCGCGTGGCCCAGGAGCGTACGACGCTGCAAGCTCTTTCCGACAAGCTCTACGCCACGCTTACGGCTCATCCGCGCATTCACGCCACCATGGGCGACTATGCGCATGCCGATCGTCTGCCCGGCATGGTGTCGATCTACATTGACGGCATGGACTCCGAGGAGCTCATCATCAAGCTCGACGCCGCCGGCTTTGAGGTATCGGCAGGCTCGGCGTGCTCGAGCGGCAGTATGGACCCCAGCCACGTTTTGAGCGCGATGGGCATCGGTCGCGAGCAAGCTCTCGGCGCTCTTCGCATCTCGTTCGATGACCGCGTGAACCCAGCCGATCTGGACGACTTTGCCCAAGCGCTGCTGACTATCGTGGGTGCCGCATGATCGTCGCCGAGCTCGAGCGCGCTCTGCTGGCACGCTATCCAAAGACGGACGCCGAGCCCTGGGACCACGTAGGCTTATCCGTGGGCGACCCTGCCACCGAGATTGCCGGCGTGGCCTGCGCACTCGATGCGACCGAAGCCAATGTGCACCGTGCTTTCGAGGCCGGTGTCAACGTGCTGCTGACGCATCATCCTGTCTATATCAAGGCGCCCGAGGCGTTTTGTCCAGCGGATGCCACTCGCCCCCAGTGCAGCGCGGCACTCTATGAGGCGGCCCGTTGCGGCGTGAGCATCATATCGCTCCACACCAACCTGGACCGCTCGAACGAAGCCCGTGTCTGCCTGAGCAAGCTGCTGGGTGCCGCACTCGTGAGCTCACTGGAGCACGTGGACGACCCCGAGGCAACCGGCCTGGGCGCGCTTGCAACGCTCAACGACCCGTGCACGCTGCGCGATCTTGCCACCCGTGCTGCCACGGCCTTCGGCAGCGACCCGCGTGTGTGGGGCGAAGCCGATCGCCCGTGCCGCACCGTCGCCATTTTGGGCGGCTCCCTGGGCGACTTTGGAGAGCTCGCCATCGCCGCGGGCGCGGACGTTGTCGTGACGGGCGAGGCGGGATACCACGTGGCGCAGGACCTCGCTCTGCGCGGTCTGGGCGTCATCTTGCTCGGCCACGACCGCTCCGAGGAGCCGTTCGTTGATATATTGATGAACTCTGCAGTTGACGCCGGGGTCAACCCCCGTCATGCGATTAAAATACTGAACCCTTGCCAATGGTGGACTGTGACAAAAGGAGAGAACTTATGAGCGCCGGCGCTACGCTACTCAAGCTGCAACAGATCGATTCGGAGCTCGCCCGCAACAAGAGCGAACTTGCCAATATGCCGGAGCTCAAGGAGCTCGCTTCCAAGCGCAAGACCTATGTGAAGCTCAAGTCCGAGATGACCAAGCTCTACGCCCAGCGCAAGGATCTGGACATTGAGCTCGACGATCTCAACACCACCGAGATCCAGACCAATAACGCCATCGAGGCCGCTAAGAAGCGCCACGTTGACGGCTCCGACTACCGCGAGGTACAGGACCTGGAAAACGAGCTCGCCACCCTGGCCAAGCGCCTGGACAAGATTGAGCACACCCGCAAGGATGTCGTTGTCGCCCATAAGGAGGCGCTCGACCGCGAGACCCGCGCACAGGCAATTATCGCCAAGTTCGAGGAGGGCGTGAAGGCCGATACCAAGGCCGCCCGCACTAAGGCTGCCGACCTGCAGGCTCAGATTGACGCCGCCACTAAGGAACGCACCGCGCTTGCCGCCACTCTGCCGGCCGACGTGCTCACCGACTACGAGCGTCTGCTCAAGCAGTTCCGCGGCCTGGCCGTCGAGACCATCCAGGGCAACATCCCCACAGTCTGCCACACCGCGCTGCAGGCATCGTCCATGAGCGACCTCAACCACGACGGTAGCGAGATTACGCACTGCCCGTACTGCCACCGCCTCCTGGTACTCCCGAGCAAGGAAGCTTAAACGATGGCGGCATCCAACAATTCAATGCAACTTGAGGGAAAAACGATCCTGCTGGGCATTACCGGCGGGATCGCCGCCTATAAGTCGTGCAATATCGTGCGCCTGCTGCAAAAGCGCGGTGCGCGCGTCAAGGTCGTTATGAGCGAGCATGCCACGGAGTTTGTGGGCCCACTCACCTTCCGTGCGCTCACCAACGAGCCCGTTGCCGTGGGCCTATTCGACGATCCCTCCGACCCCATCCACCACATTTCGCTGGCGCAGGAACCCGACCTGGTGGTCGTGGCGCCCGCGACGGCCAATATCATCGCCAAGATGGCCACCGGCATCGCCGATGACCTTATCTCCACCACGCTGCTTGCAACGCCGCAACCCATCGTGATCGCACCCGCTATGAACAACGGCATGTGGAAGGCGCCGGCGACGCAGGCCAACATGGCCACGCTGCGCGAGCGCGGTGTCCATGTTGTGGGACCCGGCAGCGGCTACCTTGCCTGCGGCGACGTGGACACGGGACGCATGAGCGAGCCCGAGGACATCGTCGAGGCTGTCTGTGAGGTGCTCAAACCCGTGCCTCAGGACCTGGCAGGCAAGCGCGTCGTCATCACTGCCGGCCCCACGCACGAACCAATCGACCCGGTGCGATTCATTGGCAACCGCTCATCAGGCAAGATGGGCATCGCCCTGGCAGGGGAGGCCGCTCGCCGCGGTGCTGCGGTCAAGCTTGTGCTGGGACCGACATCGCTCAATGTCCCCCGCGGCGTGGAGTGCGTGCGCGTGCAGACCGCCGCTGAAATGCTGCAGGCAGCGCTCAGCGCCTTCCAGACGGCCGATGCGGCAATTTGTGCGGCCGCCGTCGCCGACTATACCCCCGCCACCCCTGCGGACCATAAGCTCAAAAAGGCCAACGAACGCCTGGATCGCATCGAGCTTGTCGAAACGGTCGATATTTTGGCCGAGCTCTCGCGCCAGAAGGGCGAGCGGTGCGTAATCGGATTTGCGGCCGAGACCGATAACGTTGTCGAGTACGCCGAGCGCAAATTGGCCCGCAAGGGCTGCGATGCCATTATCGCCAACGATGTCTCGCGCGCCGATTCGGGCTTTGGAACCGACACTAACAAGGCCTGGATTGTGAGCACAACGGGTACGCAAGAACTTCCCGTGCTAACAAAACCCCAGCTCGCAGATACAATTTTGGACTTGCTTCAAAATTTATAAAAAAGTTCTTGCACAAGTCTATAGTTTCGGGTTAATATACTCCCTGTTGCGAGCGAGAGCAGAGCAACAAACATTAGCTTCGGGACGTGGCGCAGCTTGGTAGCGCACTTGACTGGGGGTCAAGGGGTCGCTGGTTCGAATCCAGTCGTCCCGACCAGAAGTTTGCAGGTCAGGTACCTAGTGCCTGACCTTTTTTGTTTTAAGCAATTGCTTAATTTTGATTAAGCAACAGGGTGCCAAAAATCTACCTGCGCGATAATCGCTTTTTGCGGTTACTTGCGCGTTTTGCACGCGCTTGTGCCGATTTATTAACGCGACATGAATCTACATACGCGTAGCTGGTATACAGACGAGTACAGGCTGTATTTATCGCGGCGATTTACGCAGATATGGCGACTGTAACGAACTAGTGTGTCGCTGTATTTATTCCAGCAGTTCACTTGATCTGTGGACAAGTGAGCGGTTACAACAAAACGCCAACCAGGATGGACTCCATACGAGGATGCCGCAAAGGTAATGGCGGGGAAGTGCGGCAGGCGCTCTGAGAGCCGCTGTATGCCCCCATTTCTCCTCAACCCGATTACCTGTACAATGAACCTCGAATTGTTTGAGTAATCGCCAAAAGAAAAGCCCTCGCAGGATTGCGAGGGCTTTGCGATGAAAGCGATCAGAAGCAGAAAGCGGGGAGGACATAAAACGAGTCCGTCGCGCTGTAGCTGTAGCAAATACCGCCGCTTTGAACATAGCGAAAGGATGTGGAGCTGCGCGGTCTCACGGAACGAGTCCAGTGGCTATAGCCTGATGCACCGGAATAGTTCGACCTCGTCACGCCCTTGGATTTGTAGCACTCGTACTGGATGCCGTCAGATTGCATATCCCCGTATACTTCGGTTGCCGAGAGCAGAAAAACCTTGTCGGTCGTCGCCGAGGGGGCACCGCCCCCGTTACCGCCAACGTTATCGGTTGTCTTTGTGACGGGTTTCACCTTTGACTGGAGCTCGCTGGGCAGGAGCAACCAGAGGTCACCGCTGTTGAGGCGGGTACGGAGCTCGGACTTATCCCAACCACCGGCATTGGTGTCCGTAGCGTTCATTCTCTGGCTACCCAAGGCAGAGTTGGTCGCCTCGAACGTCAAGCCTGCCATGCCGCTACCATCGGCCAAGTCGTCGTGGTTGATGCCGATGATACGGTACTCGAGCGTCTTGCCATTGGTCAGCTTCATCGAGAACTTGGTGCCGGCATCCATGGCGGCCTTGGCCTTGGCGTAGGCGATAGACGATGTACCGTTCTTGGCAATGTCTTTGGCAACCGCCTCCTGCTCGTCGAGGGTCCAGTCCTTCGCGTCCTTGGCGATGGCCACCTAGACGGCCGCGGAATCGGCGCCTGCGGAGCCGCCACCGGACGCGCCTCCCTCGACGCCGCCGACCGTCCCATTGTTCACCGTGTTGCCGACCAGGTTGGACTGGTTTCGGATGGCTCCGGCCACGCCGGGTCCCGCGAACACGATGACCAGGCCGATGACGGCAATGATCAGGACGTACTCGATAATTGATTGCCTTCGGAAGCGGGTCGTTTCAGGAGCGACCCCCCCCCGAAGGTTAATTGCCGCTGCATGCATATACGGCTCCCTTCACTCGGGGTTTGCAATACGAGCCGAGCGTAGGGCTATTCCAAGTATTTGCAACGGTCTTGACGCTGCGGCAACGATGACGGCAGGGGAGAAAGTCATGCGCTATTAGCGCGGCTATAACGTCCGCTTCGAATGCCGACCGTATTCATATCGAGGCAGCCATTTCATACCTTCAGAAAGACAACTGAAAGCCGCAAAAAAGCGGGACCCGGCTATAAGCCGAACCCCGCCCAAGAGAAGCCTTTAGAGCCGAGACAGACAACGCGTGTGGACAATCACTCAGCCTCCACCGCCATGCGCACGACCTCTTCCATCGGGTAGCGAGTGCCGCCGTCCCCGTCCAAAGCCTCGTTGTAGGCCTCGATGTCCGCCATGTCCTCAGCCTTCTCGAACGCGGCCCTTCTCACGAACTCGGAAAAGGTCATGCCCGTGGCGTCCGCATGGCCCTGAATCAAGGCCATTTCGCCCTCATCGAACTTGACCGCGATCTCGCGCATCGCCATGGTCGCTCCCGTAAACGCCGTCATCGAAGTGAATCCATTATCCACCCACCGTATACGCCCCGAACTCGAAACACCAAGCAGGATGGACTCTATACGAGGACGCAGCAGAGGTAATGGCGGGGGAGTGCGGCAGGCGCTCTGAGAGCCGCTGTATGACCCCATTTCTCTTCAATCCGACTACCCGTGCCATAAACCTGAAGCCGTTCGTTCGGTCGCCAAAAGAAAGCACGCGCGGGGTAACGCGGGCTTTGCGCTAGACAAGCTAGAAGCACCAGGCGGGGGAGACGCAAAACCAGCCCGGCGCGGAGTTGCTGTCCGACGGATTGCCGCTGCTGTCGACATGGAGGAAGCCCTTCGAGGCGTTCGGAAACACCGAACGCTCCCACCAACCGCTGCCAATGGCAATGGCAATGGCAGAGTTGGGATTATAGTTCTCCGTCACCTTGCCTTTGAAGGCCTCGTACTGGGTGCCCTCGGAGGAAGTCCAGGGATAGGATGCCCAATAGGAGGTGGGGGGCGATCTCAGAGTAGCTGAGCAGGAACAGCTTGTCCGAGGTAGCCGTCACGGCGGCGTTCTTGTTCTCATCACCGCCCCCGACATTGTTCGATAGCTTTTTGACGGCCTTCACCTTGGACTGGAAATCGGAGGGCATCAGATTCCAGATCTTGCCGGAGTTCATTTTCTGACGGAGTTCAGACTTCTCCCAACCGCCGGCGTTGGTGTCAATCGCGTTCATGGGGGACCAAATGCCCGTCGTGGTGGTGAGGAACGTGAGGCCCGCCTTGCCGGATCCGCCTGCAGGGTCATCATGATTGATGCCGATAATGCGGTAAGTCAGCGTCTTGCCATCGGTGAGCTTCATCGAGAACTCGGTGCCGGCATCCATCGCGGCCTTCGCCTTGGCGTAGGCGGGCGACGCCTCGCCCTTGGCGGCGATGTCCTCGGCAACTGCCTTCTGCTCACCGAGGGTCCAGTCCTTCGCGTGTCCTTCGCGTCCTTGGCGAGCGCCGCCTGGACGGTCGCGGAACCCGCGCCGTTACCGCTGCCGGAACCGCTCGGTTCCCAAGTCCCACCTGCTGTCCCGTTTACCAATACTCCCGCCACCGTGTTGAACTGGTTCCTGATTGCCGACGAGACCCAAGGGCCGGCTATCATCACAACCAGGACGATAATCGCGGTGACCAGAACGTACTCGATGGCTCCTTGGCCTCGGAGGCGGGTATTCCTAGGAGATACCCACCCCCCGAAGGTTAATTGCCGCTGCATGCATATGCGACACGCCCTTCGCATGGGGATTGATATTGCATGCAGAGCGTACGTTAAATCGAACCGACTAGCCCGTAACGTGCCGCTGAGGCAACGGCGGCACGGGTGCCCGCGCCACATAAACTGCTTGCCGTTTTGTTTCTTCAGACCTACTGCCACGCCTTCGGGAGGATAACGCCGGGGGCGCAGTGATTGAAGTCACTATGATTGGCATAGGTTGGGACATTCCAATCGGAACAGTCGAGGTTTAGATTTTTGCAATAGCTAAACATGCCGAGCATATCCATAACATCTGAGGTCTTCCACCCTGGTCCAAATTTCACGCTTTTCAGCGAACTGTCGGTGGAAAAAAGGAGACGTAAATCGCCGGCTTTCCGCGTCGACCATCCGGAGATGTCAATCTCCTCGACCTTGTAAAGGTTTTTGAGCGCCGAGTCGAATTCGACGACCGAGGACGTATCCCAGCTTGAAATACTGAAGGAAGTCGCATTGCCGCAATACGCGAATGCGTGCTGCAGATTTGTGCAGTTCTACATGTCGAACTTTGCCAGATCAAAGCTCTTGCAGTTCTCCATGTACTGAAAGCAAAATGCCAACGAGTGGATTTCTATGCCATCGTCAATGGCCTTTACGGCCACGATATTATTTCTGTTAGGCCACCAGGGGGCAGTCGTCTTGCCGTCGTTTCCCACGGTCGCGGTGGCGTATCCATTTTCGAACCCCGTATACACCGCCGTCACGCGGCGGCTGTTGAGCATGTCACCGACTCTGGGGACCCCGCGGCGCTTGTAGAACATGAGGCTGTGGTCGTCCTCCGAGTACACGGCGAACGCTATCCCGTGAACGGGGTCCACGATGTCGGCGTCGGTCAACGACCCGTTGCCGCCGCCCGTGCCGCCCGACTCCCAGCCCCCCTTTGAGATTCCGTTGCCGAGCGTCCCCGCCACCGTGTTGAACTGGTTTGTGATCGCCGACGAGACCCACGGTCCCGCGATCAGCACCACCAGGACGATGATCGCGATGATCAGTACGTACTCGACTGTCGACTGCCCCTTCGGGCGGCGGGTAAATCTGGGAGATACCCCCCCCCGAAAGGAATTTCCGCTGCATGCATGTGCGGCTCCTCTCGGATTGCTTTGGCTGATGCTGCAGAGGATAGACGCGATTACTAAGGATGAGTCAACAATGCCGCAGCGGCATTCACACTAAGAGGGTAAGGCGTTCGGAGTGACATCCCGTTCCAAAACGTATACTTGATTTAAGGCGGAGTGGAATGTGGGCGCGCAAGGAGATGCGGAATCGATGAGAGCCTCAAAAAAAATTACTGCAGTGTTATCATCTTTCATCCTCTCTATTCTTCCATTTCTGATTCTATGGGCGGCTTGGTCAGTCCTCCCTGATACAATTCCCGCTCATTGGAGTGGGGGTGTGGTTGATCGATGGGGTAATAAGCTTGAATTGCTGGTTGTTCCGCTGTTTTCTCTGGTTGGTTCTATTGCAATTTCTGTTCACCTTATTGTTTCCACGCGGCGAAGAGAGTTCGCGGATTTCTCTGTTCGAATGCGACGGGACTTTGTTGCGTGCTATATTTCCAGTCTTCTTTTATCGACAACCTGCTCAGTGATAATTGCCGTTTGGGTTCAGTTGATTCTTACGCAAAACACTGCGGTTGATGGGGGGCTTGGACTATCGATCCTGTATTCCCTTCCCGGGCTATATGTGATCTTGTGCGCTTTGCCGCCTTTTTATGCGAGCGGCGAGAGCAAAAAGGCAGAGCGCCTGATAACAGTTCTTATTGGCGGCGCGGAGATTGTTCTTTGTGGAATAGTGCTTGAAGGTTCGGCTGCCTCTTTTGCGATGACTGGACTGATGATTCTGTTCTGTGCGTTTGAGATTGTGTCACAGGTAAGGGATAGCCGGTCCTTATGAGTTGAATTACGCGCGTGCGGATATAAAGGTTGGCATGTTAAGCTGGTCGTTTTCTCGTTCTGGGACATTTGCAGTAGGATGAGTGGGACTAGGCGCGCTGCGGTGTGATGGTGACGGTTGAGACTTGTATCGCTGCAAATCCGCTGATGCACATTTTGCTATTGGGCTTGAAGGTGGGACCTACAGGCCTTTGTTTGGGATGTTCCGGTCGTCCAACACGTGTTGCACGGCTTTATATTGTTACGCTCGTTCGGCGCTCCGTTGGAGCATTTCCGGGTTTGTCGGCATCATGACTTGGCCAAGTGACACGCTTGCCTGGACGGTTGTAACGCCGCGCCGGTTCCGTGTGCTCCTTCGTTGTTGGCCTGTCCAGCCGGGGGCGGATTCGGCCTCATGTTGTGGCGCACGGCCTTCAGGGGCTTCCCCTGGCGAGTTATGTTCGTCCGTATGGGTAAGGGTCGGGTTGAGCTGACAATCCCGTGTCGGAAGGGGCTTGGACCATGCGCGCGATGACAGAGATTGAGTGGCTGGACGGCCGTGTGACGAAGGTGCCGGAGCTCGCCCTGGGCGATACGTTCGGCGAGAGCGTCCAGGCGGAGCTCGATTTCGGGTTCGACGATGTGTTGGAGGGCCTTTGGGTCGAGGTGCGCCATCATGAGCCGGATGAGGACTCGGACGGTGACCCGCGCGGGAGGGGCCGCGCACTGTATGCGGACTGCCGGTACAGCCTGGTCGAACCGTCGGACCTCGACCATGTCTTCTGCATCCTTTACGAGGGGCAGCCGAGGGTCTGCCGCGTCGCGGGGGAGCTCGTGAACCTTTCGCGGGCCTGCGCGTTGTCCTGCCTCATGCTCGGATCTCCCTACCCGCCAGGCGCCCTCGAGGCCCTGGCCCCGTGCGCTCGATACCTCTGCGGTCCGGCTTTCACATCCGACCTCGCCGCCCGCGCCCGCGCGCGGATCTCATCCGGCCTCACGCGCTTGAATATCGAGCTGAGCCCAAACGATGACCCACACCCCATCGGTCTTCATGATGATGCCTCGATGAGCCAGCTCGCCCAGAGCTTTCGATACAGTCGGTTGAGTCGAACAGACTTTTTTTCGAGCTTGTCCTGACGCATGAAAAGACCTTTTGTAAGTTCTTTTCCGTTGGCATCCTTCCTATTAGGCCCTTTGGACGTCTGGAAGGAGCAAATCATGATCAGAATCGCAAGCTGGACGCGATTCTTCGCGACCGCAAATAATGAGTCGTAGGATGGCCTGTTGATTCCACTCAGGATCTCGCTCTTTGCAATCTCATCCTGTCGAACGTCAAGCGCCGCCTCCATCTCGCTAGGCGTCTCGGCCTGATCGGCAACCGATGGAGCGTCCGTGTCTAAAGGCCACGGGAGGCCACGGCCTTTTTGCGGTTTGTAGCTACTTGTACTCATGTTGATTCCTCTGGTGCGAGGCTATCCAACCCAATTGCCGACTGTGCCCATAATATGGTTGATTTCCGATCTCAGCCGAACACATTGAGCGGATAGGCCGTTCCCGCAGTTAGCCGAACGCCCCCGAGGCCCCATTCAGGCCACGGGGCGTCGTTTTCCCAGTTGAAGGAACGGTGGAGATGTGTTTCGATGGGTCCGGTGGCCATGCTCCGCCCGCCGCCCGGCACCTCTTCCCAGACTCAGCCGGACGGTCGGTCCGTCTATTCCATTTTCGCCCTTAGGCTAGGCCAGCGGGGCATCGCCCCTCTCTGCGCGCGCCCTCTCGGCGGGGCCGGCGGGGCCGACCTGTCGGTCTACGACGGGTTCCTGAAGGGGGCGGTCGCCGATGGCAGCTAGCGAGGAGCTGGCCCGCAGGGTCGTGGAGGCCGGGCGGTCGTGCTCGCTCACCACCGCCGTCCTGGAGGAGTGGTCGAGGCTCGGCACCCCGAAGCAGGTGGAGTACCTGGCGGGCTACCTCGAGGCGGAGAGGTCCAGCCGCGAGGCCTCGAAGCGCGCGACGCTGCTCAGGCGCTGCGCGCTGCCGGCGCCCAAGACCTTCGACGGCTACGACTGGTCGGCCGTGTCGTGGCCGGAGGGCATGGGGCGCGAGTCGCTGCTCGCGCTCGACTTCGTCGGGCGCAGGGAGGACCTCGTGCTCATGGGCGACGTCGGCACCGGCAAGACGCACATGGCGTCGGCCCTCTGCGCGCTGGCGTGCGAGAGGAGGCTCGAGGCGCGCTTCTTCACGGCGTCCTCGCTCGTGATGCGCCTGAGGCGCGCCCGCGACGACGGGAGGCTCGACCGGGAGGCCGCAATCATCGGCAAGGCCCGCCTGCTCGTCATCGACGAGCTCGGGTTCCTCCCGCTCGACGCGGACGGGGCGAGGCTGCTCTTCCAGGTCCTCGCCGACGCATACGAGAGGCAGTCGGTGGTATTCACCACGAACCTGGAGTTCAGCAGGTGTGGGCGGTGTTCGGGGACGACCAGATGGCCGCCGCCCTGATCGACCGCATCGTCCACCACGGGAGGCTCGTCCAGTTCCGCGGCGAGTCCTACCGCGTCCGCCATGCCCTCATGCAGGAGGGCTAGCCGCTCAAAAAGCGTGCGCGCTTCCGATGCTGCGACTGCTCAATTTCCGATGCTCTTTTTGCTCAAATCCTCTTGACGAAACACAGAATACGTGCGGGCGGCGCTTGCAGCCGATCGCACGGTACCGGCCGCACCCGTTGCAGCAGCGCGGCCACGCCGCCAGGCGCGGGCAGGCCGCCGACAGGTCGGCCGAGCCGTCGACGCGCTCGCCGCGCCTGGACTTCGGCGCCGTCACGAACCTGTGCGACGCCACCTCGGCGCTCACCGCCGAGGGCGACCTGCACAGCTCCCTGGCGATCTCCCTGCACGAGGCCCTGCGCTCCAGCATCCTCTGGACCGTGTCCCGCTCGTGCCTGGTGAGCCTGCCGTAGGCCCTCGGGGCCGCCTCCGCGGAACCCTTCTTCCTCTTTCCGGACCGGCCGTCCTCCGATCTCCCGGTGCCGGCCGGTCCGGCCCTCAGGGTATCGGGTTCCCACATTCATCCGCACATGTGCGGATGAATGTGGGAGGTGTTCGGATGAAGTTGATAATCAAGGCTTCGATAGCAAACGCAATTTGGTTTTTGAAATATGGACGAATTCCTCGTCAGGAGGGTAAAATGGTGCCGACGGCAGCCCAAGTTGTAGAGAGCTGGGCAGAGCCGTTGCTTAATGAAGTTGGGTCATCGTCTTAGCGACGGTGGCCTTTCTTTTTGGGCTTCGAACCCTGCTTGAGTGCCTTGGAAAGGACGACAAGGGCCGTGAGGAGCGAGACCATAGCAGTCAGGAGCTTCACGAGCTCAGTGAAATCGGTCATGGGCATCACCTCCCATCGGATGGAGGGCTCTGCCCGGCACGAGGGCTGCCGACAGCAAGGACGATTCTATCAGAGCGGCTGACTCCCGCCCGATTATTACCATCCCACCGCGCCTGTGCAAAAAAGAGGGCCGCCAAACAGCGACCCTCCAGCGAAAGTGCATGTTATTTAGGACAGTCAAATTCTTTGAAAAACAAATGGATGCTGTAGAATTACAAATAAGAGTCACCCAGAAGGAGCGATCGATGAAAAGCAAACGATTTGTCCTGAATGCACTTCTGGTAGTAGCAATATTGACGCTCTTCGTCTTTTCGTACTCATACATGAATCAGCCAAGATTTGGATATGCTTTATACACTGTTTTTTCCGGCGAAACAACTTACAACACTATAGGCTTCATTGACGCAATCTTTTTCTATGTAGTCGGCCCCGTATCAAGCGAACTGGTCGCTTTTGTTGTCAGCTACAACCTGAATCAACAAAGCCAAACTCACTCAGCGACTTCGGCCAAACAAGGAATCAATCTCTTCGCAATAATGATAATTCTGCAAATTGCGACCGTGTTGATTATCGCCCTGACCGCAACAAACGTTTTGAAGTATGAGTTCGGATTCATCGCGAGCTGTCTCATGGCAATTGCCGCGGGTATAGCGGTTTCGTATACGACACCGGCAAAGAAGTAGATAAACTAACAGGGCCTATTTGGAATCCGAATCGTCCATGGAACCGTCGATGCCGGTTTTGGTGTCGTCATCCGTATTGGAATCGTCATCCTTGGGGCTTATAGGACACACATTTTGTCCTATAAGCCCCGATCAATTCATACTCCTCATCCTCGCCGAATTGCGAGTATGGCAGAATCGGCACTGGATGGCAGCGCGCTAGGCCGTGTCCGCGGAGTTACCCCCCCCCGTTTTTATCGTAACAGCTGATTCTAGGGACGCTTCAAAAAGTCAACCGAGGGTTTTGTCCCGTCAAGACGCCGAACGAGAATTACGTACCGCCAAGAGCCTCAAAACACGCCCCTCGCGGAACAGAATCCTCACTCGATTTCCATGCGGAGTAAAAACGTCAATCAATCATCCTCCGCAACGTCTATCCACCAAAAAGGCCGCCCCACGTGGAGCGGCCTTTGCTCGCAGCTTTTTACTGATAGTTACTCAAAAATTATTCCAACACATCCACAGAAGAGCAGCGAATCGTATTTTTCTTTCGGGAATCGAGAAAATAGCCTACCTTGACTTTAGACCCAACGCTCACGGGGCTATCGCTTACATAGCGCGTATGTTCTGAATCAACCAGAATGGTCAGACGATCAGACCCGTCGTTATATGGATCTTCGCTTTCGACCGACATGGTAAAATCGCCAGAGCTGTCAACGTTCAACACCAATCCGCTCACGAACCACAAATGTGAATAGTCACCTCCGCTATCTTTTTGGCAACGCTCCACTTTTAGAAATAGCGCAGAGAATGCGAACACGGCAACTGATATAGCGATGAAAACCTTAACGCCACTCCCCTTGCCATAAAATACAAATTTATTCGCCAAAGAAAAATACCCCTGCCTTATCCGTGTAATTAGCATAGTACTACGTTAACGTGCTCATGGCTGTGGGTTGGTTTAACCTACAGTCATGCTAAAGTTGCCAAAAGGGGTACAAAGGCCAATACGTTTGCACAGTGCCGGCACAGCGACCTAGCATCGTATGCACCGGCGGGATCATTGCTGGCCTGCAAGGAGAGCATGTCCACGCGCTCATGGTCGCCGGAGGCCTCGTGATGCAGCACGCGCCGAGCGGCGACTGGAAGCGCGTCGATTGGGATGCGCTTGCCGCCTGGCTCGACAGATACGGGTGCAAGGTCGCTAAATGCGAGACGGAGACCCTTCCGACCGCCGACGCGGCGAGTGGGAACGCAAGGGTAAAAATGCATCGTCGCTGAACCAGTGAGTCAGTATTCTTTAGTTGGATGATGGATATTGAAATTAATTAGCGAGATAATGTGCATATCTCATAATGTATGCGTTGCACCATGAGAGAGGGGCCTGTCATGAGCTGGAAACCGAGAAAATGCGTTATCGCCGGTCTCGTGACAACCGGTCCTGGCGGCGGCTTGTTTGCAACCGCAATGACATCGTACCGACTTTTCACTTACATGTTCTAAAAGGCGGTTGCCATGCTGTCGCAAAATCACTCGAGATACTTGGTCCCAATCGGCTTTACCCTGCTCGCATCACTCTTTGCTAGCGACCTTTTGCTGAAACCGCCCAAGGAACTCGTTTCGCTTGCCATAGACTGCATTTCCGCCCTTTACTTTACGGCAACCCTATTCATCGGACTAAAGGAGAGGAAAAAAGGCGCAGTCGTTGCGTCCGCCGTAGGCGTGATCACAGCCATTGCCTCATTCTTTATCTGACACATTGGTGATCTAGGGGCGATATCGTAGGAATACGATCGGGAGAGCCAGGACCAGATCGCCCGGGTTGCCCGGTCGGCTCGCGCGACGGCGCGGCGGTTCGACAGAAAGCTCTCCGGACTTCACGCCGTTTCTGATCGCATTGTAGACAGCCAACTCGTCTTCGCAGTCGGCGAGCACGCGGTGTGCGTCGTCGTTTTGGATGTACAGTAAATCTCGAAGGTCCTCCATGCACCAGCGTCCGAGATCTGGCCATGCGCGTCGCGCGAGCTGATAAGTGTCGATCGCGATGTTGTAGTTAAAGTCCAGGCCAAAGCCGTCCCAGGCAGAACGGCATTGTTTCCTTGATTATCAACTTCATCCGGACACTTCCCGCATTCATCCGTGTGTGTACGGATGAATGCGGGGTTCGATACCCCGGCGGCCTGATCGGCAGACCGCCGGGAGTTCTCACTCCTCGATAAAAGCCGGCACTCGGTTAGTCCTGCGCATCTTGAAATCGCCAGTCTCGTGGGAGACGTAGAGAATGCCGTCCATCCCGTCTCGTGATGCATACGACAGGTGAACTGAACCGCAATCCGATCCATCATTGTCGAGAAGATCGAACGAATTCGGGTCGCTCGTTGCGGCCAAACGACCACTCAGACAAGAGCCATCGTCATTACAGATTTGCCATTCCATGTCTTCGCCTGCAAGAATCGCCATAGACGGCCTGGTCGCGCCATCGTTGACATACATCCCGTCTATGCCAAAACCGTTTTCAGCGCCATCGATGAACGACTGCTCGGACCTATACCTCGCAAATGATGCACATAGCACCATTGCAAGACAAAGTGCAGAGCCAACAATAACGATCTTTACGTAGCTCTTGGCCGTCATGCCATCCCTCTTTTCGCTTGCCTAAAGAAATGCGGAAGAAGCTGTTAGTCGCGGCTTGTTTGTAGGCCCTTCTGCCCCGGTTCGGTTACTAAGGTTACTTGAGGGATCCTATAAATGATTGTTACCCATATACGTAATATGAATTTCGGACATGTCGAAATCAATCAATGGTTGCGGGAGTTTCCGACCTTAGTGAAATGCCACCCTATACCCACAGAATCAGTCTGGCTGACATGTGCCAATGGCCGCTAACGGCACTTGGTCGGCAACGGTCTTAGCCCATCGGCCACAACAGTGTCTCCTTCTGTCGCGCCGAGGGCCAGACACACAGCGGTGGCGCCGTGCCGCGGCAGCTGGACGACCGCGTCGTCGACCGTGGCGATTGCACTCGCGACGACACACCTCGCCAGTTTGCCTCGCCCTATTGGCCCCAGCGCGTTGCAGTTCAATCAGCTGTTACAATTACCCACCCACAAAAAGCCCATCTAGCAGGTGCTTTGCTGTTATAGAGTCCTGGAAAGAAAGGGCCAAACCGAAGTGTCTGGCCGGACGCCAATTGTCTGGGAACTGCTTCGGATTCGACCCTCTTTTACTTTCGCCCACTCGGTGGACTTCGGGTTTAATGCTTAGGGGCAGGGATTTAACAAAGTGAAATTTTAATGAAAAGAAACCCAGCTGCCACAATTGCCATGGTGAGGGCTCGAATTGGCCATATAGATCTAAAATAGTCACGATACCTTCTCTTTTGCTGGAACGATATATCTATACAAGGTTGTGAGCGGAAAACAAAAATACGTCGATTGCTATCCGACAAACGGGTCTGGAATTGCATTCTCCGGCATTTCGGGGAGATTGATACACATGTACGAAAGGGAAACTATGTGGTGCGTTGGGTTGGAGCTGCTGCAGGCCCGATATGGATTGCGGTCTTGCGCCCCGATGTCCAAATAGGTTTCTCTCTCTAGACGGGAAGTTGCTCATGGACGCCATATATGACGGAGATGACTGGGTCGATCATTATACTTGGCGCCTGGTCGGCTCGGATGACAATGGGGATGTGGTGTTTGATGGACTATGTCCAAAGCATCTCCATCCTTTTGTCTCGTCGTTAATTGAGAGTTCCGCTCGTGTTGCCCCCTACAGCTCGGCATCGCTTCATGATACGGACGTTTTGAAGACCATAAGGGAGTCAATTGACGAGGGCACGATGAGCGGCCCGCTGTTTTCTCGGCTTGTGGGGCTAGATGAGATTGGCTCGAAACGACTGCTTGCGGGCGAAAAGGTGGAACTCACTTATCGGTCGATGATTTCAATCCTGCGGCTAGCCGATGTTCTTCGCAAATAAATGAGGCTTCCATGGCCATGTGGCAGCTTGTCTCACCGATGGGTGGGAGCCGAGTACTTTTCGGACGATTTGCTTGGCCTCGGCGTAGTCTTGGACGGGATCTGCCGGATCATCGAAATCCTCGACGAGATATTTCAAAGCGGCACCTTCTTAAACGGCGAACGTGACAGCGGTCCTCCCTGAATTCTATAAAATCACGGCCTGACTTGGGCGGCGAATTGGCGGAGCTCGTCATCGTCCATATCGTCGAAGTGCGGCAACTACGCCAGCGCGGCCCTCTGCTCCATCAGGTACCTACCGCTCGGAGACCTGCGAATCGTCTGCAAGATGTCCTCGGGGGCGAGGGCTGGGAAATCCATGCCCTCGGGAGCGGCCAAAGAGATGGATTCACCTGCCCCTCCCATGTGTTGGGACCTCATTCAGGGCATCGGCTGCATCCGGCCTTTCGCATTCGCCGCCCGGCCCTCCGGTCCCGCCCGGCTCTCCGGTCCCGCCCGGCCGACGGGTTTCCCATCTACGGCAAAACGATCGCACTTATATATATGCATTCCCGGATTGGGAATATGTTTCAGCCCACGCGAGCAAAGCCTCGGCGTACTCCGTGGTATCTCCGCTGCGCGGCTTTGCACCCTGCAATGCCGCGCAGCGGAGATACCACCTGAGACGGATGTCGATGCATCGAACCCGAGACCGGGCGCTGCGGCGGGAAGCCTCTCGCACGGACAATCTGCTCGATCTTGCTGCACCCGTCTTAAAAGGTTAGACAAACTTTTAATCGTACGACATCCGTCGAACAGTCGGGGGTACACACCACTACAGAAGGCCCACGGAACGGGGGGCGAGATGGTCGGCGACGGGTTCAAGGCACTCTCCGGCCCCACGCTCCGCCAGGGAGGGCGTCGGGAGGGAGGCCGTAATGGGTGAGAAGGACGAGCGGCCGGAGCGGGTGTTCCCCGGCAGGACAGACCCGTGGTTCATAGCGGCCATGGTGATTGTGGCGGGCGGTTTATCCGCGGCGTGTATCGCGTGTTTCCTGAGCTCGAGTCCCGCGCTCCTATGGGGCTGGCTCGCGCTGCTGCCCGTCCCGGCCCTCGTGGCCCTGGCCGCCCTTCCCGTCCGCAGCAACCGCCTCGAGCTCTACGGCGACCGCCTCGTCGTCGTGTACGCTGGGACGCGTTCGGTGATACCCTACGCCCACGTGCGGAGCGTCCGGCGCACCAGGACGCTCTGGGCGGGGACGGCCAACTCGCTCGACCGCGTCTACATCGAGGCGCCCTACGACGGCGACGCCATCGTCTCGGTGACCGACAACGATGCCCTCGTGGCGGAGCTGGGGCACAGGTGCGGCCTCGGGCCATACTCCCATTTTTGAGAGAGGTGCCGTCGGGCCCCCCGAAAGCCGTCTGCATTTGCAGGCCTTTATTCGAAATCGGGCGGCGCGGCTGAAAATCCCCGGCCTGAACCGCGGGGCTTCATCTACATTCGCGCAGGCGTATTCACAATCATAAAAAGATAGGCACGGGCATCCGCGTTCGCGGAAACCCGTGCCGCATTTGCGTCACCGAGATGACCGGGTAGAATATATCTGAACGCTATTCCACATTCCCGTACTTGCGCTACGGATTTGGGAAAGCGCATGTCTCAGCCTCTACTCGACCACGGTCGCCTCGGTCGGGATGGCCCCCAGCACTGCCGCGTACTCGGTGGGGTAGAGGCGGCTTATCGTCTGAACGTCGCGGATGAGGACGTTGCGGTCGTCAGGCTCGGAGATGCCGTAGCCGAACGCCTCGAGCGTCTCGATCGCCTCGCGGATCTTCTGCTGGAACATGGGGCCGGGGTCCACCCTCAGGCCGAGGTAGCCTCGCCACAGGCTCGGCAACACGCGCAGCATGTTCTGGATCTTGGACATCGGCTCGATGTCGGCGTAGACGTTGAGCGTGACCATGGCGTCCTTGTGCCCGAAGATCGACTGCAGCGCCTTGATGTCGCCGCCGTGGCGGATCCACTGCTTCGCGAAGGTGTGGCGCAGGCCGTGGAACGTGATCAGCTCGTCGTTGGTGCCCATGAGGCCGTTGGTCTCCGAGAACGTCTTGAACGCCCTGCGGATGTAACTGGTGGTGGCGAAGGAGCCGTCCGGCCGCGACACGACGTAGCTGTCCGCGAGGTCGCGCAGGCCGAGGGCCGATGCCTCCCGGAGCCTCTGCGAATCGATCTCGTGGATCTCTTTCAGGAAGGGGAGCAGGCCCACCGGGTCGACGGGGATCGTCCTCAAGTCGTGGTTCTTGGTGTCCTTGATGAAGGAGCCCCTGTCCTTGACGTAGGCCACCGAGTGCCTGACCGTGATGAGCCCCGACTCGAAGTCGACGTCACACCAGCGCAGGCCGCAGACCTCGCCGATGCGCATCCCGGTGTGCAGGGCGAGCACGACCGCCCGCCTGAAGGTCGAGTCCGGCATCATCGAGGTCACCGAGTTGAGCTTCGGCACGAGGTCGGAGCGCAGCGCGTTCCTGGGCCTGGCAATGACCCTGGGCGCGAGGGCGCCGTCGAACGGGTTCCTCCCGATCGTGTCGTTGCTGCGCTTCAGCAGGACGGCGTAGAGCCGCTTGCCGAGCTTGAATGACTTGTTGAGCGTGTCCGGCGCCGTGCCCAGGGCGATCCTGCGCCTCGACCACGCGTTGACGTCGTCGGTCGTCACCTCGTTCACGGGGACCAGACCCAGCTCGTCTCGCTCGATGTGCAGGGCGCTGTAGTGGTAGTCGTCGCGGGTCGTCGGGGTGATCCTGTTCATCTCCAGGCAGAAGTCGATGAACTTCTCGAGCGCCTCGGAAAGCGGCAGCGCGGCGTAGTCATCCCGCTGTTCGGCGGGAAGCCCGGCGCCGATAGCGGCCCTCGCCTCCTCGGCCTCGGCGAGTTCCAGCTCGACCTCCGACCTGAATTCCGCGAGGACGCGCATCGCCGCCGCCTTTCCCCGCGCGCTCTGCTTCAGGCAGGGCACGCGGGTGTTCCTGGTCCTCTGGACCTTCTTCCCGGTCATCTCGTCGGCCACCGTCACGACAGCCTGCCATTTGCCCTTGTTCTTCCTCACGCCGCCGGCTCCGCATACGCGTAAGGTTTTATTGCTGCATTTCTCGTTCTGCATGTCTGCTCCTAAATCCGCAGTTGATTAGAAACAGGCGGGCCCACCTGCGGGAACCCGGAGAGGCGACGATTCGGGGCTCCTACCCCCGTTGATTAAATCATCGGCTGCACCGCGCTCCTCGAAGCCGAAAATATGCTATCTGGACAGACCGCGCTGAGCTGGTAAAATATGCAAATGCGGAAATGCGCTACTTGCGCTATCTGCGCGTGTTTTAACAAAATAAGCACAGGTCAGGGTCATTCTGACCTCGCTGGGGGTCAAGGGGTCGCTGGTTCGAATCCAGTCGTCCCGACCAGAAGTTTGCAGGTCAGGCACCTAGTGCCTGACCTTTTTTGTTTGGCTCTGTTAGACCATGATTGACATCTTGCCCAATCATCTTTTTGTAATTGCA